>Ga0208849_1000180_pt1 | contig 62081 bp, 60 predicted proteins | sample NGESurdeep072012_10_FD_184470 | JGI IMG/M metagenome (GOLD analysis project Ga0208849, IMG submission 184470) | Arctic peat soil microbial communities from Barrow, Alaska - NGEE Surface sample 53-3 deep-072012 (SPAdes) | ecosystem: Environmental > Terrestrial > Soil > Wetlands > Peat ...
GATCGTCAGCCAGTGCGGAAAGGACCGGATCCCACCACCGCTCCAGCCACCGACCGCGTCGAACTCGGCGCTCGCTTTGGCGACCTGCGCCAGCGCCGCGTGGGCGTAGGCCGAGACCTCGCCGATCCGATCGTCAAGAGCCTTTGCGAGATCCTGATTCTGTGGGCTGGTCGACGCGTACTCCACACATCAAATTATACCAAACAGACGTTCGTGCGCGACGCCCTTTACCGGTAAATTGATCGGAGAATCCCCGACCAATCAGTGCTTGGGGTTGTCCCGGATGAACTCCGCGATCCGGTTCAGTCCCAGCTTCAACTCGTCCTCCGACTGCGTGTACGCGAGGCGGATGAACCCCTTCCCTGCGTGCCCAAACGCCGTCCCCGGCAGCACAGCCACACCCGCCTCCGCCAGCAGCCGGTCGGCCAGCTCATGCTCGTCGAAGCCGGTCCCCTCGATGTTTGGAAACACGTAAAAGGAGCCCTGCGGGCGAGCGCACCTCACACCAGGGATGGCATTGAGGCCGTCCACGACCAGGTTCCGGCGGTGCTCGAACACCTTCACCATGCGGGCCACAGCGTGCTCGGACTCAGGCGCGCTGAGGGCCTCGATCGCCGCCATCTGCGTGAAACCGGCCGCGCACGATGACGAGTTGATCATCAGCTGGTCCAGCTTGACCGCCAGCGCCTTGGGGGCGACCGCGTAGCCGAGCCGCCAGCCGGTCATGGCGTACGACTTCGAGAGACCGTCCATCAGAACAGTGCGCTCGCGCATGCCCGGGTGGGACATCGGCGACTCGTGATGAAAGCCATACACGAGCTGGCTGTAGATCTCGTCCGAGACCACGAGCAGGTCGTGCTTGTGCGCGAGGTCGCAAACGAACTTCACGTCCTCCGCGGTCAGCACACCACCGGTTGGGTTCTGAGGAGTGTTGACGATCAGCATCCGGGTCTTCGGGGTGACAAGCGATGCGAGCTCGTCGAGGTCCATACGGAAGCCGCTCTCCTCGCGCAGGGTCACCGTCTTCACCACGCCGCCGATGAAGTTGACCTGGGACGCATACGCCGGGTAGCCGGGGTCGGGGAGGATGACCTCGTCGCCGGGTTCAATGCACGCGAGCAGCGTGAAGAGCAGCACGTTCTTCGAACCGGGAACCAGGACGACCTCGGTCGGGTCGACTTCGATCTTCAAGGTGCGGGATACGAATCCGGCGACAGCCTCACGCGCCTCGAAGATCCCGCTGGCCGGCGTGTAGTGCGTGTAGCCGTGCTGCATCGCCGAGATGCCGGCCTCGACGATGTTGTCGGGAGTCGCGAAGTCGGGCTCGCCGATTTCGAGGTGAACGATCTTCTTGCCCTCGGCCTCGAGCCGCCTCGCTTTGGCGAGCACCTCGAACGCGCCTTCGGTGCCGAGGCGGGACATGCGTTCGGCGAAACGGATCGCGCTCACTCCTGAATCCTAGCTGGCGACTCAGTAGACGCCGAGGAGAGCGCCGCCGTCGACGCCAAGGGTCTGCCCGGTGATGTAGCCCGCTTGCTTCGAACACAGGAATGCGCAGGCGGCGCCGAACTCCGCGGGTTCGCCGTAGCGCCCCATCGGCGCAGCTGCCGCCCTCCTCTTGAGCTCCTCCTCTATTTCGCCGCCTGCCCCCGCCGCGAGCTGGCGGATCCGGTCCGTCAGGATCGCGTCCGGGGCGAGGCAGTTGACCGTGATCCGATCCGCCGCCAGCTCTCGCGACAGCGTTTTGGCAAGCCCCGTCACAGCGGCGCGAAGCGAGTTCGACAGGACCAGGTGAGGGATGGGCTGGCGCACCGAGACCGAGGTGATGAAGACGATGCGGCCCTGCTCAGACCGTTTCAGGTCGGGAAGAGCAGCCTTGACCAGGCGCACCGCGCTCATCAACGTCAGCTGAAATGCAGGCCCCCAGCTCTCCAACGGCGTGCTGTCGAAGGTTCCGGGCGGCGGGCCGCCCGCATTGACGACAAGGATGTCGAGGCCGCCGAGCCTGGCCCGTGCCTGCCCGACCACCGCTTCGGGTGCTTCGGACACGTCCGCGGCCGCCCAACCCGCCGCCTTGATCGCCTTGCCCGCAGCCTCGATCGACGTGGGGTCCCGGGACGAGATGAAGACGCCGGCGCCTTCGGCGACCAGCGCCTCCGCGCACGCCCGCCCGAGCCCTTTGCTCGCCGCCGTGACGAGAGCACGCCGGTCCTGCAGCCCGAGATCCACTCGTCCATTGTCGTTGCAATCAGCAAATCCAATCCACATCGCCGCTTGCACCACAGCGCAACTCAGAGGTTTCGTTAAGTGCTGCTATCCGGTTCGCTAAACACGTGGATCGGCATATGCTGCCGACCGGGGATTGGGGAAGGGGCCAAGAAGGAGGGTCCTGGCCCGCCATTCTGCGATCCCTAAACTGACCCTCGGTCCTGAACGGGGCTGGGGGTCAGGCTTTTTTAGTTCGTGTTGACATACCAGTCTGTGACGTACTGGAAGCGGTCCGCCGGCTCGATCACCTTGTTCATCCGAACGCCGTGGACACGCTGCGAGACCGCGTACTGGTAGCGCCCGGAGTACAGGAAGATCGCTGGAGCGGCGTCTGCCATGAGCATCTGAAAATCGATGTACGCCGCCAGGCGGGCCTTCGGATCGACGGTGGCGCGCCCGCTCTCGAGGTCGCTGTCGATCAACCCCCAACCGCGCGAGTATGCGAAGTTGAGGCTGCCCGGGTCGGCGCCGGAGTGCCACAGGGAGTACTGGTCGGGGTCCGACCCGACGTCAAACGACACAAGCGCCATCTCGTAGGTGTTGCCGATCAGGTAGTTCTGGACCAGCTGCGACGGCGGTACGGCCTTGACGTCGACCTCGACCCCGATCTGAAGCAGCTGTTGCGACAGCGCATCGGCGACCTGCTGGCTGGGGTAGGAGTTCGGCGCGACGAGCTGCACCTTGAACTGAACACCATTCTTGGTCCTCAGCTTCGAGCCTGGCAGCGAGACCCAACCGGCCTTGTCCAGCGCCTGGGCGGCCGCGAGCTGGTCGTACGGATGCAGCGCGGCCGCCGCCGCGGAGAACGCCCAGTCTCCGACCGGGATCGGGCCCGGATCGGCATCGGCCTTGCCCGACAGAACCTCGGTGACGATCCGCTGGCGGTCGATCGCCTGCCCGAGGGCGACTCGCACCGCGGCGTCGGCGAAGAACTGTTTGCCGTCGCCAGCGGGGTTGAAGCTGACGAAGGAGTTGGTGAACATCCGCGAGTCCACCACCGACACGTTGCTCGCGATCGCCTGGAGCGCGTCGACCTCTTGCGGCTCGAGCCCGCCGACGAGGTCAGCAACTCCCTGCCCCACCGCGCGGATCGCGGACTGTGGATCGGCGGCGGGATATGTGCGAAGCACCAGGTGGTCGAGGTAAGGCTGCGGCTCGGCGTACGGGTTGCGGTCGAGGGAGATCGCGAGCGGGCTCAGAGCGCCGACCTTGAAGGGACCCGTCCCGATCGCGCGAACACCGCTGAACGGGCTGGCCACGATCTGCGCGGGCGCCATACCGCCGAAAAGGTGCTTGGCGATGATGCCCACCCGGAGCGCCAGCGGAAACGACGCGCTCGGCGCGCGCAGGGTGAAGACCACCTGGCCCGGACCGCCCGGCCCGACTCCGACCTGGCGCCAGAACTCGGCGCCCGGCTGCGTGTACTCGATGTCCTGGAGCACGTGGAACGTGAACAGCACGTCGTCGGCGCCGAACGGCTGGCCGTCCGCCCACTTGATCCCGTCGCGGATGTTGAACGTGTACGTCAGAAGGTCCTGCGACACAGTCCAGTCGCTGGCCAGCACTCCCACGACGTTCTGCTGCGCATCCACGGTGGTCAGACCCTGGTAGATGACGCTGTCGACGTCCCGGGTGCTGTCGACCGACTCGAAGAGCGGGTTCAGGACTCCGGGGGCGCCCACGAGTGCCTCGACGGCCGTCCCGCCCCGAGCCGGCTTCGGCACGGTCGCGACCGGCTGGCACGCGACGAGCGCGAGAGCGACTGCCACCGCCGCTGCGGCGGCGGTGAGGAGACGGCTACCCGAGATTACGGGCTCGCAACGCGGTGAGCACGATCGAGCAGACCAGGAAGGCGACGACCAGCACCCAGGTGGTCCAGTAGATCTGGCGCTCCAGGCCGCGGCGCGTGCGATATCCGCCGCCGGTACTGTCACCTCCGCCTCCGATCGTTCCCCCGAGGCCCGAGGACTTCGGAGTCTGGATCAGCACGCTCGCCATCAGAAGGACCGCGAGCACGGCCTCCGTGATGACGAGCGTCGAGACGACCTTAGCCATGGGACCTCGAGATATTACCGAGTACGACTAGGTCCACACAGAGGAGAAACGGGCCTCGATCGCGGTCCAGTTGAGGGTGTTGAACCACGCCGCGATGTAGTCGGCCCGCTTGTTCTGGTACTTGAGGTAGTAAGCGTGCTCCCACACGTCGACTCCGAGGATCGGGGTCAGCGCCTCCATGTACGGGCTGTCCTGGTTGGGATAGCCCTTGATGGACAGCTTGCCGTTCTTGTCCACGACCAGCCACGCCCAGCCGCTCCCGAACTGGCCCAGCCCCGTCTTCTGCAGCTGCTCCTTGAACGCGTCGTAGCTGCCGAACGTGGTTTTGATCCCGTCGGCGATCCGGCCTTGCGGGTTTCCGCCGCCGCCCGGAGCCATGATCGTCCAGAAGATCGAGTGGTTGGAGTGGCCGCCGGCATTGTTGCGGATGACCGTCCGGATGTCCTCGGGCACCTCGTTGATACCCCAGAGAAGGTCTTCGACTGACTTGGCCGCTAGACCGGGATGCTTCTCGAGCGCCGCGTTGGCGTTGGTCACATACGTCGCGTGGTGCTTGTCGTGATGGATTTCCATCGTCTTGGCGTCGATGTGCGGCTCGAGCGCATCGAACCCATAGGGAAGCGGCGGAAGCACAAATGGCATTGCGTAACCCTCCGTGGTTTGAATTTGTCTCTTGACTCAGGAATCAGTCTAAGAGGTACGCGATTCCGAATCTGGACCGGACGCCTGCGCCCGAACCGCGGCGGCCCGCCGCTCGATTTCACGCGGATCGCCTAGATAGCGGCACGACTCCGGCTTGAAATCCGCGCCCAGCTCGTAAACACGCGGCACCCCCGTTGGGATGTCGAGGTCGACCACCTGCTGGTCGGTGAGCCCGTCGAGGTGCTTGGCGAGTGCTCGCAGGCTGTTTCCGTGCGCCGACACCAGCACGCACGGATGACGAAGGAGGTCGGGGACGATGGCGTCGTACCAGTAAGGAAGCATGCGGTCGACCACGTCCTTCAAGCACTCGGCCCTGGGCAGCAGCTCCGGCGGCATGCTCGCGTATCGCGGATCGTGCGACGGGTGGCGTTCGTCCGCAGGCTCGAGGTCCGGCGGCCTGACGTCGTAGCTCCGCCGCCACACCTTGACCCTGTCCTCTCCAAACTTCGCCGCCGTCTGAGCCTTGTTCAAACCCTGCAGCGCGCCGTAGTGCCGCTCGTTCAAGCGCCAGCTGCGACGCACCGGGATCCAGGTGAGTCCCATCTCGGCGAGCGCAAGGTCGGCGGTCTTGATCGCCCGCACCAGCACGGACGTGTGCACCACGCCCGGAGCCAACCCCGCCTCTTTCATCAGCCGGCCGGCCTCGGTCGCCTCTTCGACCCCGCGCGGGCTGAGGGGAACGTCGTGCCAGCCGGTGAAAAGGTTCTCGAGATTCCAGGTGCTCTGCCCATGCCTCAAGAGGATGAGTTTCACCTCCCCACCATGTGGGGAGGCCGGCCCGGCGATCCCGCCCGGGTGGGGCGATCCGAGCCCGTTCTAACGATGGCCATAAACCTCTGCGATGACCTTCACGATGTGCGCGAACTCCGCCGCGTCCAGGCTCGCGGTGCCGACCAGGACCCCGTCGCACAACGGCAGCTCGACATACGACTCGACGTTGCCCGAGTTCACGCTTCCTCCATAGAGGATGCGAACCTTGCGGGCGGCGCCGGCTCCGATGAGGTCCCCCACGACGCGGCGGATCAATCGCATCGTCTTGTACGCGTGCTCGGGGTCTGCGCTCTTACCCGAGCCGATCGCCCACACCGGCTCGTACGCGATCACCAGGCGGGCGGAATCGTCGGCCGAGCAGTTCGCGAGGCCGGCCCGGACCTGGGCTTCGACGACCTGGTCGGACGTGCCCGCGTCGTAATGGTCGGCCAGCTCCCCGACGCACATGATCACGCTGAGCTCGGAGCCGAGGGCGGAAGCGGTCTTCTTGGCCACCATCTCGTCTGTCTCGCCAAGGTAAATGCGGCGCTCCGAGTGGCCGATGATGACCCATTCGCACCACCCCTTCAGCATCGCCGGCGAAACCTCGCCCGTGTACGCCCCCGAGAGCTCCCAGAAGCAGTCCTGGGCGCCCAGCTTCACGCCCGACTCCGCGATCACCTCGGACACGCCCAGCAGCCACGGAAAAGGCGGAAAGATCGCGACCTCGACCCGGTCGGCGTGTCCCCTCGCCACCGAAAGCACCCCGCGGACCAGGTCCAGCGCGTCGCCGGCGTCGATGGGATTCATCTTCCAGTTGGCGGCGACCAGCGGCATCGGCGAGACACGGGTGGCCATCAGGCCTCCTTGAGGATCGCGATACCGGGGAGCTCCTTGCCTTCGAGGTACTCGAGCGTCGCGCCGCCGCCGGTCGAAACGTGTGAGAAACGGCCGGCCAGCCCGAGCGCGTCGACGGCCGCCACCGTGTCGCCGCCGCCGACCAGCGAGTAACCTCCAGAGCTCGCGATCGCCTCACCGATGGCCTTCGTCCCGTCGCTGAAGTCGCGGATCTCCGATACTCCCATCGGCCCGTTCCAGACGACAGCGCCGGCGCCGCGCAACCTCTGCGTGAACAACGCCACCGATTTGGGTCCGATGTCGAGTGCCATCCAGCCTGCTTCCACTCTGTCTGCGTCCATGATGCGCAACGGCTGGCCCGCCTCCATCTGGCGCGCGCAGACGAGATCGACGGGAAGCAGCAGCTTGCGCCCTGCCTTCTCGGCGACCTGCCTCGCCTCGACCAGGGCTGAGTCCTCGACCAGGCCGGTGCCGGTCGGATAGCCGCGGGCCTTGAAGAAGGTGTTGGCCATGGCGCCGCCGACAAGCAGCGCGTCGACCTTGTTGAGCAGGTTGCGCAGGACACCGACCTTGGTCGAAACCTTGGCGCCGCCGACCACTGCGAACATCGGCCGCCTCGGGTTGTCGAGCGCCTGGTGAAGCGCCGTGAGCTCGGCCTCCATCAGCTCACCGGCGAAAGCCGGGAGGTAAGCCGCGACGCCGACCACGGACGCGTGCGCCCGGTGCGACACGGCGAAGGCGTCGTTCACGAACAGCTCGGCGAGCGCCGCCAGCCGGTGCGCGAAATCGGCATCGTTGGCCTCCTCCTCGGGGTGAAAGCGCACGTTCTCGAGCAGCAGGACCTGGCCGTTCTGCAGCTTGCCGACGGCAACGCGCGCCGGCTCGCCGACGCAGTCCTCGGCAAAGTGCACCTCCCGGTCGAGAGCACGCGCCAGGTGCATCGCGATCGGTCGAAGCGATAGGTCTGGCTCGACGCCTTTCGGCCGTCCGAGGTGCGACACGACGATGACCATGGCTCCGCGCTGGGCCAGGTGGAGGAGGGTCGCGACGGCGGCGCGGATGCGAGCGTCGTCGCTGATGGCTCCTTTCGACATCGGTACGTTGAGGTCCTCGCGCACGAGGACGCGCTTGCCCGCGACGTCTACCGACGTGATCGAAGCTTTCAGAGTGTCGCGACCCCGAGGGGCTTCGGCGGCAGGACACTCATAGCCGCTCAGCCATGTAGGCGGTGAGGTCGACCATGCGGCAGCTGAAGCCCCACTCGTTGTCGTACCAGCTCACGACCTTGGCCCACTCGCCGCCGAGCATCAACGTCAGCGGGGCGTCGACGATCGACGAATGGGGATTGCCCAACATATCGGAGGAAACGAGCTCCTCGTGGCTCACAGCGAGAATCCCACGCAGCTCGCCGCCCGCGGCCTCGTCGAACGCGGCATTGATGTCCTGGGCCGTCGTGGTCTTGCCAAGCTGCACGGTGAGGTCGACGACCGATCCGTCCAGGATCGGCACGCGAAAGGCCATACCGGCGAACTTGCCCGCCAGCTCGGGGAGGACCTCGGCCACAGCGCGGTTCGCGCCGGTCGTGGTCGGGATGATGTTGTCGGCCGCCGCCCGCGCCCGGCGCAGGTCTTTATGCAGGAGGTCTTGCAGCTTCTGATCTGCCGTGTACGCGTGGATCGTCGTCATCATGCCGCGCTCGATGCCGAATGAGTCGTGCAGCACCTTGGCGACCGGCACGAAGCAGTTCGTCGTGCAGCTCGCGTTGGAGATGATGTTGTGCTGCTTGGAGTCATAGCCCTTGTGGTTGACGCCCATCACCACGGTGTAGTCCTGATTGGTTGCCGGCGCCGAGATGATGACCTTCTTCGCACCGCCCTTGTCGATGTGAACCCGAGCCTTGTTGGCGTCGGTGAAGAGGCCGGTCGACTCGATCACCAGCTCGACCCCGAGGTCCTTCCAGGGAAGCTCCGCCGGGTCCCTGTGGCTGAGGAACCTGACGGTGCGGCCGTCCACCTTGATCGCATCGGCGGTGGACGAAACCGCCGGACCGAAGGTGCCCAGCGCCGTGTCGTGCTTCAGCAGGTGTGCGAACGTGGCGGCGTCGCCGATGTCGTTGACGGCGACGATCTCGAAGTCCGACTTCAGCTCGTGGGCCGCACGGAAGATGTTGCGGCCGATCCGTCCAAAGCCGTTGATACCGACCTTCAAGGTCATGTGGGCAAGCTCCTATTCATGGCGGGCAAGAATCCCAGAGGTGAATCCGACGGCAAACCCGTGCGAGGCCGACCGACCTAATGTTAGGCGGAGCGGCGCGCTCTTTTGATCGGGCCGGCCTCGCCGCGCGAAGAGGCCAGCTCCTGCAGCCGCCGCAGGCGGTGGTTCACGGCTGATTTGGACAGATTCATGCGCCCGGCCAGCTCACCCAGGTTGAGCTCGGGATTCTCGCTGCGCCAGCGAGCCATCTCGCGCAGCGCCGGCGGGAGGCGCTCGAGCCCACCGCCCACCTCGAGCCGCTCGATCGCCGCGGCCTGGCGCAGGCCTGATCCGATGGTCTTGCCAATGTTGGCCGTTTCGAAGTTGAGGCGCCGGTTCACCTCGCCGCTGACTTCCCGCATCACCCGCACGTTTTCGAACTCCAGCACGGCGCGGCTGGCGCCCATGAGCGACAGCAGCCGCACGATCGCGTCGCCCTCCTTGAGGTATACGACATGCTGGCCGCCGCGCTCCATGACGCCGACCTTCGCGTCCACCGAGCCGGCCAGGCCGGCGACCGTGGCCGCCCAGGTGCTGCTCGGGACCACGAACTCCAGGTGGTAGCGCGAGCTCGGCACGTTGACCGACCCGCAGCCAAGGAACAGGCCGCGCAGCATGGCTTTCCTGTCGCATGCAGCGTCCGGAACGGCGCTCATGGCGGACTGTTTGAAAGCAGGCGTGAGGCCCGGCGGCAGCGCGAGCTCGATGAAGAACGACATGCGCTTGCGCGTCTTCACGGCCTGGTACTTGGCGTCCATGTGCCCAATGGCGCGGCCGAGCCGGACCACCTTTCGCGCCACCGCGTTTCGCAGCAGCGAGAAGTAGGCCGCCTGTCCGGCTTCACCCGGGCGTTTGATCAGCCTCGCACGCGAGCCGAAATAGATCCCCAGCAGCTCGCTCAGCTGACAGCAGGGTCGCGCCGGCATGAGCCCGGCCATCTCGTTCTTGACGTCAGCGGAGAACGAAATCCGGCGTACCTCCAGGACTTGAAAGATGCCCCCGTCCCTAAACCGCAGTCTACCCCTGGGGTCACCTCCGGTGGACAATGTTCGTTGGTTGGGAATCGATGGCTGAGATGAGGATGATCGAAGCGGTGCGCGCCGCCATCGGCGAGGAGATGGAGCGCGACGACCGGGTGCTGGTCATGGGCGAGGACGTGGGCCGGAAGGGCGGGGTCTTCGGAGCGACCGACGGCCTGTACGCGCGCTTCGGTGAGGCCCGCGTGCTCGACACGCCGCTCGCCGAGTCGGCGATCGTGGGCGTCGCCGTCGGCGCCGCGCTGAACGGCCTCATCCCGATCGTCGAGATCCAGTTCGCGGACTTCATCCATCCGGCCTTCGACCAGATCGTGAGCGAGGCTGCGCGGACCCGGTACCGGTCCAACGGAGACTGGTCCGTGCCGATCGTCATACGCACGCCGTTTGGCGGTGGAGTGCACGGCGGGCTCTACCACTCGCAGTCGATCGAAGCTTTCTACGCCCACGTTCCGGGTCTCAAGGTCGTCGTGCCGAGCATGCCGGCCGATGCACACGGGCTGCTCAAGTCGGCCATCCGCGACCCCGACCCGGTGCTCTTCCTGGAGCACAAGAAGGTGTACCGGCTGGTCGCCGAGGAGGTGCCAGACGGCGATCACCTCGTTCCGATCGGTCCCGCGCTGGTGCGCCGCCAGGGCACGCACCTGAGCTGCTTCGCCTGGGGGCTGATGACGCATTACTGCCTCGAGGCGGCGGCCCAGCTGGAGACCGAGGGCATCAGCGTGGAGGTCGTCGACCTGCGGACCCTTGCGCCGCTGGACCGGGAAGCGATCCTCGAGTCGGTCCGCAAGACGGGCAAGGGCATGGTCGTGCACGAGGACAACCTGAGCGGGGGTTTTGGCGCCGAGGTCGCGGCGATCATCTCGGAGCACGCCTTCGACGACCTCGACGGCCCGGTGATCCGCGTCGCGGCCCCGGACATCCCGGCCATGCCTTTCAACAGCCCGCAGGAGGAGTTCTTCATGCCGAACCCTCACAAGATCGCGGAGGCGATGAGGAAGCTTGCCGCGTATTAAACGGCCGAACAAGACGGCCGGCCCCCCACCCCAGGCCTCCGCCTCGCGGGGGAGAGAGACATACCCCTCGATCGCCCCAGCCGAATACGCGATGCGGCGCGAGGCCGTTGCGGCGGGCATCGAGGCGGCCGGGCTAGACGCGATCTGCGTCTTCTACCCGGCGCGGGTCGCCTACCTGACCGGCTTCCACCACATTCCCACCGAGCGCCCGATCACCCTCGTGCTCGGGCCGAAAACGTCCGCCATTTTGGTGGTGCCCGCGGTGGAGAAAGAGCATGCCGAATCATCCACCTCTCTCGACCGGGTCGAAGTCTATTTCGAGTATCCGGGCGCCGAGCACCCGATGGAACGCGTGGCCGCAGTCCTTGGCGAGATCGGAGCCAGGTCCGCTCGCGTCGGTGCCGACCACGACGGCTACATCCCTTACTGGGGCTACCGCGGACCGCTCCTGAGCGACCTGCTCGGTCAGCGCGCCTTCGACGCAGAGCCGATCATCGAATCGCTGCGCTGTGTGAAGTCACCGACCGAGATCGCGTGCATCCAGCTGAGCTGCGACTGGGCGGTGCGCGCGCACCGCCGCATGCAGGCCGCCATCGAGACGGGAAAGACCGAGATGGAGATCTACGCCCCGGTGGTCACCGAAACCCTTCAGGAGATGCTGCGCGAGATGCCCGGCTGGCGTCCGCGCGGGTTTGCGGGCAACGGCCTGGAGTCGATGTTCGTGGCCGGCCGCTCGACGGCGATGCCCCACGGTTTCGTTCGCGGACACGGTGTGCAGCCGGGCGACGTGCTGGTGAGTGGAGCCAGCGCGGACATCGACGGATACCTGAGCGAGCTGGAGCGGACGATGATCGTCGGCGAACCCACGCCCGAGCAGGTGCGGGCCTTTGATGCGATGCTCGCGATGCAGAGTCGGGCAATCGAGATCATGGCGCCGGGAGTGCCTGCCGGTGAGGTCGAGCTGGCCACCGTGCGACTCGCCGAAGAGCTCGGCGTTGCGGACAAGCTGCGGCACCACGTGGGCCATTCGATCGGGCTCGAAGGTCACGAAGCTCCCTTTCTCGACCGCGGCGAGGAGACCGTCCTCGAAGCCGGCATGGTTTTCACGGTCGAACCCGGCGTGTATCTGAAGGAGGTCGGCGGTTTCCGGCACTCCGACACGGTGGTCATCACCGAAGACGGCTGCCGCGTCATGACCGACTACCCGCGCGCGCTCAAGGACCTGGTCATCAAGCCGTGATGGATTCCGGCAGGGGCCGGACCTTGCTCGTGTACATGTGCAGCACCGTCGTACCGTCGGTCGTGTGCCGGCGGACGCGGTCGACCGCCATCGGAGGCAGCATGCCCTGGTCATCCACGGTCACCACCGTCTCTTTGGGCGCCACCGTCCTCCACACCTCACCGACCATCTCCCGCGGAAGGTTGCCCGGCATGTAGACATAGCGGCGGTTAGGAATGTGATCGCGGGCGAGCATCTCCGCCCGCGAGAAGGCATCGTGCGCCGCGTAGTCCTTTAGGTACGGATCGCTCACCTCCAGCAGCTCGTGGTGCTGGTGCGGATACCGATTGCCCCGGTACAGGAACACGGCACCGCGACCTGCAGCTGCCCGTGAGGCCTCCGCTATCACGGCTTCCGCCGCCATCTGCTCGTGCGGCAGGATGACGAGCACCTCGCCGGCGGACGGTCGCCTGCCGAGGGCACCGGCGATGGATTCCGCCGCGCGCTGCGGTCGGAACGGAACCGGAAACACAGCGGGACGGCGGCTGCGGTAGTACCTGTACGTCGCAAAGCCGGCGATCAACCCGATCAAGGTCAACCCACCGCCGAATTTGGTTGCGCTCGGCTTTTCGAAGAGATTGACCAACCACGCCACCACCACCAGCAGAGTGGTAAGCACGCCAACCGAAAAAAAGGCGATGAGGCCGGCGTTCCAGCGCCTGTACTCACGCCAGCGGACCAGGTCCAGGCTGACGCATGTGAGCACGAACGTCCCGAGCAGCCCGAATGCGTAGAGATCGCCGAGCAGCGGAACGCTGCCCCTTGACGCGATGATGATGACGACGGGCAGGGCAACGGCGGCGAGGACGGCCCAGTGCGGGGTCCGGCGAATGCGGTTGCGGTGCTCCAGAACGCGGGGCAGGAAACCCATTCGCGCCAGCGCGATGAAAACGTGGTACGCGCCGATGATCGCCGTGTTGCTCGCGAAGACGAGCAGCATCGCACCGGAGACCGCGACGTAGTCCCCGAGCACGCGGCCCGCGACATGGGCCCCGAGCAGCGAGATGAACTGGTTTGGATCCGAGTTCGCATTCAGAAGGGTGGTCGACCACAGCGTGAGCAGCGGGCTCGTGATCGCCATCGTCAGCACAACGGCCCCCATCGCGCGATACGCGACGGAGCGACGAGGCTCGCGCATCGCCGGTGCCAGCTGCGCGATGCTCTCAAGACCGGAAAAGGCTAGGAAGGCGGCACCGTAGCCGGTGAGCAGGAGAATCGGAGTCAGTGGCCGCCCCATCGTGATTGCACCGAAACTGTGAACAACGCCGGCCGGGCCGAGATAGATCGCGGTCGCGACCACCACGGCCAGCTGGCCGGCCCCCGCGAGGCACACGAAGAGCGCGGTCGTGCGCGCACTCTCCTTGATGCCTAGAAGGTTCAACAACCCCAGGGCGATAAGCGCGCCAACGGTGGCGTGCACCGCCCACGGGGTAAGCGCGGGCATCACAACAGCGAGGTACAACGCGCCCGACAACGCGCTGAGCGCCGCCGTCAGGTAGTAGTCGACCAGGATGAACAGCCCGCCGACCAGTCCCGCGAACGGGTGGAGCGCCTGCGACGAGACGTTGACCACTCCGCCGCCTTCGGGATATCGCCACGTGACCTCGGCGTATTTGACACAGAGAAGAATGAAGACGAACAGCGTCATAAGGACGAAGAGGGCGGAGCGCGAACGGAACGGGCCGTACAGGATTCCCGGCACGTAATAGATGGACGTGCCGATGTCGGCGAAGACGACTGCCCAGCACAGAAACGCGCCGAGACTCCCGCCGTGGTATTTGATCCTGCGGCGGGCGCGTGTGAGGTCGCCGCTCACCCGCCGACCTGGTTTCGACGTTCGCCGAGGTGGCGCTTGAGGCTCTCGAGGTCGGTGCGCAGCTGATTGAGAGCCCGCTGAGCCTCCCTGTCGCCGAGCTGCATGTACGCGACTGCGGCGAGATACAGCTCAGCGCGCTCGAGCTGGCGCATTGCGGCGCGCAGGACCTGCCGTCGCTCGTTGTCGGTCCTCGTTTCGGGGAGCTGCAGGATGGCGCTTCGCATGTCCCAAACGTAGGGGGGCCATTGTTAGGTCTTCGTTTGGCAAGGCCCCGGACCTGTATGGATCTCGTATGGATTCCGGCCCGATCCATTAACCTCGCGTGCGATGGGTCCCGACGCCGTCGCCCGCCGTGGCCGCCGCCCCGGCGACCTGCGTGTCGTCGTCCGCCGCGCCACCAAGCTACCGCGGACCCTCGGAGCGCCGGCTCTCTTCGCCGCCAGCTACGGCAATGTGGGCTCCAGCATCTACTACGCCCTGGGCGTCACCGCCGCGTTCGCCCTCGGGCTCACGCCCCTGGCCCTCATCCTTGCCGGTCTCATCTTCGTCAGCACCGCCCTGAACTACGCCGAGGGCTCGGCGGCCTTGCCACACGCCGGCGGCAGCTCCCAGTTCGCGCGCCGCGCCTTCAACGCGCCGATCGGGTTCCTGGTGGGGTGGGTGCAGCTGCTCAACTACACGGCGACCGTCTCGATCTCCGCCTACTTCGCGATCAGCTACCTCAGCGTGTTCGGCAAATATTTCTGGCTTTTCGGCGAGTTCAGATCATCCGAGGTCTGGCACATAGGCGCCACCATCGTGCTGATCGGCTTGCTGCTCGTCGTCAACGTAATCGGCATCCAGGAATCAAGCGCGCTCAACCTGGTGCTTGCCATGACGGACCTGGTGACTCAGTTCGCGCTGGTCATTCTCGGGCTCATCTTCCTTCTCAACATCCGCACCGTCATCAACAACGTTCACCTCGGCGTGGCGCCGACCTGGGGCAATTTCCTGGCGAGCATCTCCATCGCGATGGTGACCTATACCGGAATAGAGACGATCTCCAACATGTCCGAAGAGGTCAAGAACCCCGGCCGCAGCGTGCCGCGAGCCACGTTCGCGGTGATCGCCGCGGTGCTGTTCGTTTCGGCTTTCCTGCCGACCATCGGCATGAGCGTCTTCCCCGTTCATCTCGTGGACGGCCACTACACGACGGCCCTTGCCACCACCTACAAGAGCGACCCGGTGGCCGGCATCGTCGCGGGATTCAACGCCGTCTCGACGACCCTCGCCTTCTGGGCCGGCCTCTGGGTCGGCTTCCTCGCCTTCACCATCCTCGTGATCGCAACCAACGCGGGCTTGATTGGGATCTCGAGGCTGAGCTACTCGCTCGCCGGCGCCGACCTGCTTCCGCATCGGTTCGCACGCCTGCACCCGAAATTCAAGACGCCCTACATCTCGATCATGGTCTTCGGAATCGCGGCGGCCGTGCTCGTCTTACCTGGAATCTTCGTCCATGGCGAGGAGATCGACCTGTTGGGCTCGGTCTACGCGCTGGCGGCAACCTTCGCGTTCTGCTCCGCCCACCTCTCTGTCATGCGGCTGAGGTTCATAGAGCCGAACCTCTATCGTCCGTACCGCATGCCATGGAACATCAAGTTCGGACGGGACAGCATCCCGGTGTTGTCATTGCTCGGGGCACTCGCGATCGGCACCGTGTTTACGCAGTTGATGTCGCAGAACATTTCCAACTCCTCGTACATCTATCTCGGATGGCTCCTACTCGGCGGGATCACGTTCGTGATCTACCGCCGCCACCGGAAGCTGCCACTCTGGGAGCCGCTCGAGGTGCCGCCTCCACTGGACCGCGAGATCGAGCGCCTGCCGGCCGCGCCCTTGCCGAGCTCAGCTCGCTACAAGCATGGTCGGCGGGTCGCTGCGCACGCCGCAGCCGCCACCGCACAGCATCGCCGGCACCGCCCCGGCTGGCAGCTCGAGTTCGAGCTGTTCTTCGCCCGCCACGGAGCCGCGCGCGGCGTCCTGATCGTCATGGTGTTCGCCGCGGTGAGCGGTCTCGCCGTTGGCGTCGACCTCTCGAACTACGACCCATTCGGACCTGGCCTTGGCTGGTCGCCGGGCATCGTGCTCGTGGCCCTGATCGCCGCGTACCTGCTCAACCGCAGTCACGCAGAGCAATAGTCACCCCTCCAGCCGGTAGCCCACTCCTGGTTCGTTGACGATGTAGCGCGGGTTCGCGGAATCGTCACCGAGCTTTTTTCGGATCTGGGCCACTACGTAGCGGGTGTTGTACTTGTCGCCGACAGCGTAATCACCCCAGACCTGTCGCAGCAGCGTGGTGTGAGTCACTGGCTTGCCGGCATGTAAGGCGAGATAGCGCAGCAGCTCGTACTCGGTGGGCGTGAGACGCACCACGCGTCCGTTGACGGTGACCGTGCGGTGGGCAAGGTCGACCTCGAGGTCACCGGACCGGATGACCGGCTCGCCCGCGGGAACGTCGGCCTGGCGGCGCAGCACCGCGCGAATCCGCGCGACGAGCTCCTCGGTGCCGAACGGTTTCACCACATAGTCGTCGGCGCCCGCGTCGAGCGCGCGCACCTTGTCCTTCTCGCCAGGCATGACGCTGACGACGATCACGGCCGCGCGGGTTGCGGGCCTCAAAGCCTTGAGCGTCGCGAATCCATCCATGCCCGGCAGACCGAGGTCGAGCAGGATCACATCCGGCCGCCACGACGTCGCCTCGCGGATCGCCTCCTCCCCGCTGCCCACCGCCCGGACGTCGAAATCGTGGTAGCTCAGGCCCGCGCGAAGCGCGCGCTGCATCTCCACCTCATCGTCGACGACCAGCACGCGGCCGCTCACTACAGAGCCACCGTGATCGGAGCGAGCGGCAGTGTGAACGTGAAACGCGGGCCCCGCCGGCGGTTCTCGACGCTGATCCTCCCCCCATGCGCCTCGACCACACGCTTGCAGATGGCCAGGCCCAGGCCGCTGCCGCGCACGCGTCGGGTCCAGAACGTGTCGAACACACGGTCCAGGTCGCCGGTTGCGATCGGCGGGCCGTCGTTCTCAATCCAGGCTTCGACCACCCCGTTTCGCGCCGCGGCGCCAACTTCAATCGCTCCCTGGGAGGGCGCCCACTCGACGGCATTCTCGAGGAGGTTCGTGAGCACCCTTCCGACCTGCATCTCATCGACCTCAACCGGCGGGAGGTCGTCCGGAACGGTGATCGCAAGCTCATGACCGGCAAGCTCGGCGCGGAGCTGGCGGACAGCGCTCCCGACGAGGTCGGCGAACCGGTGCGGCTCCTTGTCGAGCTGCACGCCCGCCTCGAGGCGCGAAAGGGCGAGCATGTCACCCACCATGCGGTCGAGGCGGGTGGCCTGTCCGTCCAGATCGATCAGGAGCTGCCGCTGTTCGGGCAGCAGTCCGGCCTGGGGTGCAGCCAGCGCCGTGAGCCCGGCACGCAGGGAAGCGATGGGGCTCTTCAGCTCATGAGACAACGATGAGAGGATCGCCGCCTTCAGACGGTCGGAGGCCTCGAAGCCGCGTGCTCGCTCGGTTTCGAGCGCGGCGCGCCGCCGATCGAGCAGCAGGTCCGCGAGCCCGATCAGGGCAGTCAGCATCCGAAGGTCATCGGGCGCAGCGGTCGCCGGGTCGATCCCGACCACCGCAACGCCGCTGGCGAGAGGCAGGTAGGCAGGGGTGGACTGTGCCTCGGGATGTGTTCGCATCAGCTTCAACTCCCCGTCACGCACGGCGATGCCTACCGGCCGGCCGTTCTCGTGACACCACGCGGCCTGCTTCAGCTCCTCGAGGCTCGCCTCGCCGCCCGCGAGCACGCTGGGCTGCCCAGAGTCCACCGCCACCAGCGAGAACCGGCTGATTGAGCGCAGCTCGGTCGCGCGCCTGGAGAGCATCGTCAGCGCGACCGTCACCTCAGGCGAGCGAAGCGCGGCGGTGGCCAGCTCGTAGAGAGCGCGCGATTCACGCGCAAGAGCCTCGGCGCCGCCTCTCGTCCGGCGCAAAGACGCAGCGAGCTGGCTCGTCACGAGAGCGACAGCGAGCAGGACGATCAGCTCCAGCAGCTCGGCCGGCCCCCTGACGGTGAAGGTGCCCACCGGAGGGACGAAGAAGAAGTCGTACAGCAGGAAGGCGGCGATGCTCCCGGCGACCGCCGGCCCTCTTCCCCATCGCGCCCCGAGCCACAAGACCACAAGCAGGTAGATGGCTGACAGACCCGGCACCGATGCAAGCGAAGTGATCAGCCCGATCGCCGCCGTCACCGCGATCACCCCGCCGATCGCAAGCGCGTAAGGCGCCAGCCGGCGCGTCAAGGCGCCAGCCACCTGATGCCCGTCCCATGTGCCCTGCTCGTGCCCAGCAGCTCGTCACCGAGCCTGACCTCGAATCTTCCTTCGTCGGGCTCCATGCTCAAGTGATACACGGGCGCGTCCGGCGTCGCACGCGATACGGCCTGGTCGATGGCTCTTGTGATGCGCCGGTGGACGCCGTCGGTGACGTACTGGATGAATACGGAGTGGTACACCACCGTGGCTACGTCAGCTCGTGGCGCATCCAGCTCCCGCTCGAGAAATGTCGCCGCGTCCAGGCGCTCGACCGTGGCCGGGGCTATTTTGGGTGCGCCCTGCGCGCGCTCGGCGCCGGCGATCTCGATCGCGCCATCCAGGCGCGAAAGGCGGCCGAGCTGGTCCGCCCAGATGAAGGAACGCAGCGTCAGCGCACCTTCGTCGGTGGTCGGGTCGATGGGCTGGAGGTCGCACCCTTTGCGCTCCACGACTTCGGCGACACGGTCCAGCGGCGGCGGCACGTCGAACACGTTGACGAAACGAACAGGGGAATGCTCGTCGCCCCAGCCGGTCTCACCCGATTCGTATCGATAACGATCCCACTGGAGATTCAGACCAGCGCTGGCCCCGATCTCCAGGATGCGCAGGGGCAGGCGGGTTCGATGCACGACCTCGAGGAATCCTCCGATGAGGGCGGCGCTGCGGCCCACCTCGTTGGTCTGGCATGCACTCGCGATCAGCCGCCGGATCTCCGTGGGGTGCTCCCGCAGCGCATCTCGAAATGCCGGCCACGCCGTTGAAGCGTCGCCGTCGCCACCGACCGATGGATAGTGGGGCGCAAGCTGCGGCACGCTGTCCTGGAGGACGAGCCGGTGAACCGCGCCCATGAGGCGCAGCGCAAGCGCAGACCATTCCGGCTCTTGTTCGAATCCTTCCAGCGCCTCCCACACAGCTCCGCCGCCCTCCAGGTCCAAGGCCGCGGATTCCAGGAGTGCGCCATAGAAGGGCGATCCAAGCTCCGTGCAGCCTTGCGCCTGGGACCTCAGCCGGCCGCCCAGGACCTCACGCGGCGCCTGCAATCGCCAGCTCCTGCGTTCGGTTCGCGTAGCCGGGGTGTGAGGGGCGCGCGACCCGGAACCAGGCCAGCGTCTCCGCCAGTGCGTCTTCGAGTGCGGATGGCTCGAAGCCGAGCTCCATCCGAGAGTGTTCGAGCGAATAACCGGCGGACCGTCGAGGATCAGGGCCGTAGGGGCTCGCCCCATCGGGCAGCTGAGCGAAGGGGATCGGGTACAGGCGGGCCGGCCTGCCCGTAGCGCTCGCAATGCCCTGAATGAGGTCTTTCAAGCTGACGCCATCGAAGGCGGCGTTGTAGGCCTTGCGCGTCAGGTCCTTGCGAAGGTCGCAGGCCAGCGCGCACGCGTACCCGATGTCCTTGACCCAGGCGAGACCGGCCTGGCGCTCGTAAGACTCGACCGGCACCAGCAGCGGACCCCCGTCTTCCACTCGCTGAATGTAGGCGGCGATCCGCAGGGTGTGATCGGCCGGGCCAAAGACGGCCGGCGGGCGGATCACCGTCCATGGAAGATCACGCTCTCGTGAAAGCATCGTCTCGCACCACCGCTTGCCGTTGAGATAGTCGAGCCCGGCCGGAGCGCCGCCGTCGAGCGGCACGAAATCCTCCTCGCGAGCGGGCCTGCCCTTCAGGTCTGGGTACACGCCCGTCGACACAAAGATGTAGCGCGCACCCTTGAAATGACGTGCGACCGCCTCGATGTCGTGCGGCTGGTAGCAGGCCAGGTCCAGGAGCACATCCGGCTCGACCTGTTCGAGCGCGCGCTTAAGCTGATCCTCATCGGTGCGATCAAACGCGACGTAGCTCGTGAACGTGCCGTACGGGCGATCCTTCCTTCCGGCGGCGACTGTCTCGACGCCCCGGCGCATCAGCTCCTTGCAGGCGGCGACGCCGATGAACCCCGCGCCACCGAGCACGAGGGTCCGAGTCATTGAAGGTCGCGGGCGGTGAACTCGACGTCGATGCCGTCCACTCTTTGAAGGCGCTCGGCCATCTCCCGTGCCATGGCCACCGACCGGTGCCGCCCGCCGGTGCACCCGAATGCGACCACCAGGTGCGAGCGCCCGCGCTCGCGGTAGTGCGGAATCGCAGCCACCAACGTTGTTTCGAGATTGCCCAGCAGCTGCTGCGCCGCCGGCTGGTCGACGACGTAGTCGCGCACGCGGGGATCGCGGCCGTCTAGAGGACGCAGCTCTTCGACCCAATAAGGATTTTCAAGAAGCCTGACGTCGACCACCCATGACGCCCCGTCCGGAATGCCGTTCTTGTAGCCGAACGCAACGCACGTCACCAGGAGGCGCTCTCGCGAGCGAAGCTGGTGCGCCAATTCGCGCAGCCCCGCGATGTCGACGCGATGGTGCGCGCGGTCGTGGCTGCCGCCTGTTCTTCCGTCGCCCGCGCCAACGTGCACCAGCACGTAGCGGATGTCCTGCGCGTCGGCGTCCTTCAGCAGCGAAACGGCGTCCCCGCGCAGCGGCAGCACCGCGTCGGCCTCGTCCCAGGCGGAGAGCCAGCGGGCAAGCTGAAAACCCGAATCCAGGAAAACGCCAACCGCCTCGTCGAGCTGGGGCTCGGTCCCGCCACCAACGATGACCAGAGTCACGGACGGAAACCTCGACGAGAGATTCGGTGACCAGGTGGTCCAGATGCTAGGCGCGGCCGAGGACCGGAGCGAGCGCATCCGTTGATGCGTAAGCGAGGAGCGGAGGCCGCAACTACGCAGATGGGCCGCATGGGCGCCGAAGATCCGGCGAGGGCTTCCGGCCGCGACTCTGTAGTCACAGCGATTCTTTCAAGCGTTTCGCGAGGCGCTCAGGCACGCCGAGCTTGACGATGTCTTCCACCGGAGCCTCGCGGATCGCCTGCACCGAGCCGAAGTGTCGCAGGAGGATGCGCTTACGCGCGGGGCCGATGCCCTCGACCGAGTCCAGCGGCGACGTCAGCGCCTTCCGTGACCTGACCTTGCGGTGGTGGGTGATCGCGAAGCGATGGGCCTCGTCGCGGATGCGCTGGACAAGGAACATGCCGGGCGAGCTGTGCTCCTGGACGATCGGCTCCGCGCGCCCTGGCGCGAAGATCTCCTCCTTTTCCTTGGCCAGCGCGAAGGTCGGGATGTCCGCGTAGCCCGCCGACTCGAGCACCTCGAGCACCGCGCTGAGCTGGCCGCGACCCCCGTCGATGAGGATGAGGTCGGGACGGCTCGTGAACGAACGGTCCCCCACCACGTCGGCATCCTCGCGGCGCTGGGCGGACTCGAGACGCTCCAGCCTTCGCCGTAGGACCTCCTGCAGCATCGCGAAGTCATTGGGTCCTGGAACGAACTTGATCTTGAAATGACGGTAGTGATCGTTGCGCGGCCTACCGTCCTCGAAGACGACCATCGCCCCGACCGCCGAGTCGCCCTGGAGGTTGGAGATGTCGTAGCACTCGATGCGCTTGGGCGGCGTCTCCAGGTCGAGAGCCTCAGCCAGCGCGGCGAGCATCGGCTCCGTGCGGCTGCGGTCGTAGTCGGCCTGGATGCGCAGCTGCTCGAGCTCCTGGGCGGCTGTTTCGGCGAGCTGAAGGACAAGGGCTCGTTTGCGCCCGCGTTGAGGAACCTCGATCGCCACCGGACCGCCTCGCTTCTGTCCCAGCCAGCCCGCGAGCAGGTCGGGCTCGTCGACGGGCCCAGGCAGGATCACCTCGCGTGGCACGTGCGTCGCGCTCGCGTAGTACTGGAGGACGAAGCCGCGGAGCAGCTCGGATTCGGTCGCCTCGCCGGCCCCGTCGAGCGCGTGGCCGTCGTGGCCGACCATCTTGCCCTGTCTGACGTAGGCGACCTCGACGAACACCTCGCCGCCGTGGCGGGCGTACGCGACGAGATCCTGGTCGTCACGGCCGTGCGTGAGCACCTTCTGCCGGTCGGCGATGCGCTCGATCGATTGGAGCTGGTCCCGGTAGCGCGCCGCATTCTCGAAGTCGAGCCGGTTGGCGGAGCCTTCCATGCGGTCCTTGAGCTCGCGCACCAGCAGGTCCGAACGCCCCTCCATGAACAGCGCGACCTCGTTGATTCGCGCCTTGTAGTCCTCCGAGCTGATCCGCCGCTCGCACGGACCTGGGCAGCGCTTGATGTGGAAGTCGAGGCAAACCTTGCCCTGCTTGAAAATCTCGTCCGAGCAGGTCCTGAAAGGAAGCAGCTGCCGGATCGATTTGACGGTGCCCCGCAGCGACTGGGCGGAGGTGTAAGGGCCGAAGTACCTCGCGCCATCGTTCTGCACCCTGCGCGAGTAGTGGACGCGCGGAAACTCTTCGGTGACCGGCAGCTTCAGATAGAGGTAGTTCTTGTCGTCCTTGAGCCGGATGTTGAAGCGCGGCCGGTAGTTCTTGATGAGGTTGCACTCGAGGACCAGGGCCTCCACCTCGTTGGCGGTCGTGACGAACTCGAAGTCCGTCGCCTTGCGCACGAGCTCGGCCACCCGGGCGGTCTGCGCGTACCCCGGGTTGAAGTACTGGCGCAGCCGGTCGCGGAGGCGCAGAGCCTTGCCGACATAGATGACCTGGCTCTTGTGGTCGCGAAACAGGTAGACGCCAGGTCCGTCGGGGACCGCCCGCAGACGCCGCTTGATCGCATCTTCGAGTGAGACTGCCACTCGATCGATTTTAGGTAGGCCCCAGCCGCCTCACCGTAAACTGACTCGAGTGAGCACGACTCCGAGCGATCTCCCGGCTCCGCCTCCACCGCCGCCTTCGAACGCCCCGACCCACATTGCCGGCCAGCAGGTGGCGCCCTCGAGCTCGGTCCCGCTGGGCCCAGGCGGGCCGATTTACACGCCGGCCGCCGGCACCCGCACCAACTCGCTCGCGATCGTGAGTCTCGTCGCGGGCATCGGATCGTTCGTTGCCCATATCCCAATTCCAGGCTTCGGCGGATTCACGGTCGCGTTGATTGCGGTGATCACGGGCTTCATGGCGCGCGGGCAGATCAGGGAGACGGGCGAGCAAGGCATGGGCATGGCGACCGCGGGGATGGTCATCGGGATCATCCACCTGGCGCTGCTCGGCCTGCTGGTGATCGCGCTCATCTTCGCGATCTTCGTGCTCGGTGCCGTGCTGTTTGGCCTCCACCGCTAACGCCGAGCTAAGCCGCCCAGCGCTAACCTGGCCCCGGCGCCCGCCGCATCACCACGATGAGGCCGAGCGCTAGCACTCAATAGACCACGGCGAGCAGCGTGCGCGAGCGAAGGCTCATGAGGCTCGCCTCGCGGAATCGTCATTCGCCGGTACCGCAAGGAGTGGAAACGCGGCCGCTGCGAGCGCCGCGATGACCGCCGCCCAGAGCGCCACGTTCAACGACCAGCCTATCAGCGGTCCGGCGAGCGCCGCACCGATGGGTTGGCCGATCCAGTTGACCGACATCGACACAGCGAACGCACGCCCGAACCACGCGGGGTCCGTCCGCCTCTGCCGAAGCGTGAAGAGCCCGATGTCAAAAGGTCCGTTGGCAAGACCGAAGATGACGATCGCCACCACGACGACCGGCAGCGCGGTCGCGAAGGGAAGCAAGGCGATCGCCGCAGCGCTGACGAGGATCGCGCCGAACATCAGCTGGCGTTCGTGTCCGCGGGTGGACATGCGGCCAGCGATCAACGCCGAGACAAGTCCCGCCCCGCCCATCGCGCCCCACAGGAAACCCACGGTCGCCGGACCCTGGCCCAGGCGATCGAGCACGAGCACCGGAACCGCGATCGAAAGGATGCCCCAGCTCAGGTTGAACGTGGCCAGCGTCAGAGCGAGTCCACGTAATGTCGTGTTGCGGACCACGTACTGGAGGCCGCGCCATGCGTTGAGGGCTATCGACCCCTCGATCGCGGTGGTGGAGGACGGCTCGGGCAGCCGCAGCATCACCAACGCGGCCGCACCGAAGACCGCGCCACACGACGCAAGGGCCGGCTCCGGACCGAGCAACCCGATGAGCAGGCCCGCCAGCGGGGCGCCCACGAGCTGAGCGAGGACGTGCCCGCTGCTGTCGAGCGCGTTCGCACGCTCCCAGAGCACCCGAGGTGTGATCAGCGGGAACAGCGAGCGGGCGCCCGTGTTGCTCAGCGGGTTCGTCAGCGAGGCGACGCCGACGATCCCAAGCAGCAATGCCGACGGCAGTGCGTGGCGCCAGGAAAGGGCAGCGATGAGTGCGACCGTGAGCGCGGCGATCACGTAGTCGATGACGACCAGCCGAGCCCGGCCGTGCCGGTCCAGCAGGGCGCCCGCGACGGGCGAGACGAGAAGCCCCGGAAAGATGCTGAAGAACGCGGTGGCGCCTGCGAGCTGAGGAGAGTGGAAGCGAGCCAGCACGAAAAGGATCAGCGTGACGGTGACCATCGAGCCGCCGATCCGGCCTAGCAAGAGTCCGGCGTACAGCCGCGCGAACCCAGGAACTCGCAGCAGCGCGGCGTATCCGACCGCGGCGCGCTCTTGTTTCAGACGGCGACTTTGACGCGGCGGGTGGATGGGCGGCGCTTCGTACGGCCGCCGCTCGCGGCGCCGTTCGTCGCTGCGAGCCGCCGCCCAGCCCGCTCCAGCGGTGTCCGCAGGAACTGTCCGGTCGACGAGGCGGGATTCGCGGCGAGCTGCTCGGGCGTGCCCTCGGCGATCACAAAGCCGCCCTTCTCCCCACCCTCCGGCCCAAGGTCGATGAGCCAGTCGGCCGTCTTGAGGACGTCGAGGTTGTGCTCGATGACCACCACGGTGTTGCCGTGTTCCACGAGCCTGTGCAGCACGACCAGCAAACGTTCCACGTCAGCGTAGTGAAGGCCTGTGGTCGGCTCGTCCAGCAGGTAGAGCGTCCGACCGGTGTCGCGACGCGACAGCTCTGCTGAGAGCTTGACCCGCTGCGCCTCACCGCCCGACAGCTGCGTCGCGGGCTGGCCGAGCCGGATGTAGCCGAGGCCCACGTCGCGCAGCGTTTTCAACTTGGTCTGGATCCGCGGTACGTTCTCGAAGACCTCGAGCGCCTCGTCGACGGTCATCTCGAGCACATCGGAGATCGAGTGCCCGCGAAACTTCACCTCCTGCACCTCGCGCGAGTAGCGAGTTCCATGACAGACCTCACACGGCACGTACACGTCTGGCAGAAAGTGCATTTCGATCTGGATGATCCCGTCGCCCTGGCAGCCCTCACAGCGGCCGCCCCGTACGTTGAAGCTGAATCGGCCCGGCTTGTAGCCCCGCATCTTCGCTTCTGGAAGCTGCGCGAACAGCTCGCGCATGTACGTGAACATGCCGGTGTACGTTGCCGGGTTGGACCGCGGGGTGCGGCCGATCGGCGACTGGTCGATGTCGATCGCCTTGTCGAGATGCTCGAGGCCCTCGACCGCGTCGTGCGGCCCGGGCCTGTCCTTGGCCCGGTAAAAGTGCTGCGCGACCTTGCGGCTGAGGATGTCCGTCACCAAAGAGGACTTGCCCGAGCCGCTCACGCCGGACACCGCGACGAAGGTGCCCAACGGAAGCGTGACGTCGAGGTTCTTGAGGTTGTTCGCTCGGGCTCCACGAATCACAAGGCGCTTGCCATTGCCCTTGCGCCGGCGCGCGGGCACCGGAATCGCCCGGTCTCCTCGCAGAAAAGCCGCCGTGAGCGAGTTCGGATCGCGCAGCACCTCTTCGACAGTGCCCGCGGCGATGATCTGGCCTCCGTGCTCGCCGGCGGCGGGCCCGATGTCGACCATGTAGTCCGCCGACCGGATGGTCTCCTCGTCGTGCTCGACGACGATCAGCGTGTTGCCCAGGTCGCGCAGGCGAAGCAGCGTGTTGATCAAGCGCCGGTTGTCGCGCTGGTGGAGCCCGATCGAAGGCTCGTCCAGGATATAAAGGACGCCCATCAGCTTCGAGCCGATCTGCGTCGCGAGGCGGATCCGCTGGGACTCCCCGCCCGACAGCGTGTTGGCCGCTCGCTCGATGGTCAGGTATTCGAGCCCGACGTCGATCATGAACTGCAGCCTCTCGTGGATCTCCTTCAGCACGCCGCGGGCGATCAGTTGCTCGCGTTCCGTCAGGTCGAGGCGGTCGAAGAAGGTGACGGCCGTGCTCACCGGCAGCGCGCATACCTCGGCGATGTTGTGGCTCGCGACCGTCACTGCCAGCGACTCGGGCTTCAGGCGGCGGCCTTTGCAGGCGGGACACGGCTTGTCTGACATATACCGCTCCAGCTCGGCCTTGAGAAAGTCGGACTGCGTCTCCTTGTAGCGGCGTTGGAGGTTGGCGATCACGCCCTCGAAGGGCGACTCGTACCACCGGGCGTGCCCGTACTGGTTCTTGTACCCGAAGCGGATCTTGCGGTCGCCCGTGCCGTTGAGCAGCACGTCACGCTGCTGCTTCGTCAGCTTCGACCAGGGCTTGTCCATGTCGATGCTGAAGTATTTGCTGACGGATTCCAGCAGCTCCGGGTAGAAGAACTGCGAGCGGCTCCACGCTGCGATCGCTCCTTCGCGCAGCGAAAGCGATGGGTCGGGCACGACGAGGTCTCCGTCGACCACGAGCTGGAAGCCGATCCCTGTACAGGTTGGGCAAGCACCGTGTGGGCTGTTGAACGAGAAGTTGCGCGGTTCGGGCTCGGACACGCTGGTCCCGTCGTATGGACACGCGTAATCCATCGACATCTGGATCTCATCGCCTTGATCAGGCGCGATGATCACCGAGCCGCTCCCCAGCCGCGCCGCCGTCTCGACCGACTCGACGAGCCTGCTGCGCTGGTCGGGCCCGACTACGATCCGGTCGACCACCACCTGGATGTCGTGCTTCTTGTTCTTGTCCAGCGGGATCTGCTCGCCCAGCTCGTACAGGCTGCCGTCGACGCGCACGCGCACGAAACCCGACTTGCGCACGTCCTCGATCAGAGATCGGTACTCGCCCTTGCGGCCCTTGACGATCGGGCCGAGGACCATCAATCGCGTGCCCTTGGGCAGCTTCTCGACCTGGTCGGCCATCTGGTCGACCGTCTGGCGGCGCACCTCGCGGCCGCACACGGGACAGTGCGGCATGCCTATGCGCGCATAAAGCAGGCGTAGGTAGTCATAGACCTCAGTGACGGTGCCGACCGTCGACCTGGGATTCTTCGATGTGCCCTTCTGGTCGATCGAGATGGCGGGCGACAGGCCTTCGATCGTGTCCACGTCGGGTTTTTCCATCTGGCCGAGGAACTGGCGCGCGTACGCGCTGAGCGATTCCACATAACGGCGCTGCCCTTCTGCGTAGATCGTGTCGAAGGCCAGGGACGACTTGCCGGAACCCGAGAGACCGGTGAACACGACGAGCTTGTCACGCGGAATCGACAGCGTGACGTTCTTCAGGTTGTGCTCGCGCGCTCCGCGAATCGTGATCTGGTCTATGGGCATGGTGGCCTTGGCTATTCCTTCTCTCTTGTTACCGCAAACGTGCCGCTCGCAGTCGCGATCAACCTCCCGTCCTTGCCCTCGATCCGGCACTCGGTGACCACTGTCCGGCGGCCCGCGTGGACCACCTTGCCCGCTGCGCGCAGCTCTTCCCCGATCTTCGCGGCGCTGATGAAGCTCAGCTTGAGGTCGAAGCTCATGGCGCGGGACACACCCGGCTTGAGGGTTCTCAACGAGCGGCCCATGGCCGAGTCGGCGAGAGCGCTGATGATACCGCCGTGCACGAAACCAGAGTGATTGGCCATGTTCTCGGTGGTCGTCATGTCCACCACGGCCGTGCCAGCGCCCGTCTCGACGAGCCGGAAGCCGAGCCAGCTCCAGGCCGGCGAGCGTGCCTCCGCGACGTTACTCACGGCCCTGTCCTTCAGGCACGGCCAGGCAGGTCGACGATGCCCGGGCCACCAACCTGTCCTGCTCGTCGAGCACGTCGGCCTCGCTGAACATCAGAGTCTGCTTCATCTCGACGACCCGACCGACCGCTCGCAGGCGCCCGGAGACCACCGGCCGGATGAAGTTGATCTTGAGTTCGATCGTTGTGTTCCAGAGCCCATCCTCCTGGAGGGTCGCCAGCGACATCCCCATCGCCGCGTCGGCGATCTGAGTGATGACCCCGCCCTGGACGACTCCACCGCCGTGACGGTGCTGTGGCCCGGCATCGAGCTCGAGCACGACCCGCCCCGGCTCGGACTCGCTGATCCGTGCCCCGAGTGTCTCCATCCAACCCGCCGGCTCAGCCGCCAGGAGCTCCGCCGCTCGCTTGACGTTCCTCACCGGCCTCGCCGGCCAGGTCGATAGCCCCGGACCATCGTCTTCTGTTTGGGTGCCGCCGCGATCGCCATCGCGACCGCACCATCCTCTTCTTCATCCTTACCCGTCACCTCGCCGGAGAGGCGCTTGCGCAACAGGATGATCCGGTCACGCACCCGGGCGGCATCCTCGAACTGCAGCTCCTTCGACAGGCGGCGCATCTCTTTCTCCAGGTCGCGCACGATCGCGAGCAGGTCTTCGCGCGGGACCCCGGCGCCGGCCATGATCTCGATCGCGTCCGCCTGGAGGTCGTTCGCGTTGATCTCCATCTGGTAGATCGCCTTCTTCACGGTCTCAGGCGTGATGCCGCGCTCTGCGTTGTACGCGATCTGCTTGTTGCGCCGGCGCTCGGTTTCGTCGATAGCCTGCCGCATAGAGTCGGTGATCTTGTCCGCGTACATGACGACGTGCCCATCGACGTTGCGGGCCGCCCGGCCAATGGTCTGGATGAACGAGCGGTAGGCGCGGAGGTAGCCCTCCTTGTCGGCATCGAGGATGCCGATGAAGGCGACCTCCGGTAAATCAAGGCCTTCGCGCAGAAGGTTGATGCCGACCACGACGTCGACCGCGCCCGTGCGCAGGTCGCGCAGGACGTCGAGGCGCTCCATCGCGTCGAGCTCGGAGTGGAGATACCGCACCTTCACGCCGTACTCCCGCAGGTAGTCCGCGAGATCTTCGGCAAAACGCTTGGTGAGCGTGGTCACCAGCGAGCGATGACCGCGCTCGGCCCGCCTCTTCACCTCGGCGAGCAGGTCGTCGATCTGGCCGGCCGTGGGCCGCACCTCGACGGTCGGGTCGACCAGCCCGGTCGGCCGCACCACCATCTCCACCGTTCGCTGCGAGCGGCGGATCTCGTACGGGCCCGGCGTGGCGGAGACATAGACGACGTCGCGCGCCCGCTCCTCCCACTCGTCGAAGCTCAACGGGCGGTTGTCGAAAGCGCTCGGGAGACGGAACCCGTACTCGACGAGAGCCGCCTTGCGCGAGCGGTCGCCGCCGAGCATACCCCCGATCTGCGGCACGGCGACGTGCGACTCGTCGACGAAGATCAGCGTGTCGTCGGGCAGGAAATCCATCAGCGTGTAAGGCGCGTCCCCGGGATGCCGGCGAGTGAGATGCATCGAGTAGTTCTCGATCCCCGCGCACGTCCCGGTCTCGCGCATCATCTCGAGGTCGAAGTTGGTGCGCTGCCGCAGCCGCTGAGCCTCGAGCAGCCTTCCGTGCTCTTCGAACCACTTACAGCGCTCGTCGAGCTCCGCCTCGATGTCGACCATCGCGAGGCGCAGCTTGTCCGCCGGTGTGACGTAGTGAGACGCCGGAAAGATCGTGAAATCGTTGCGGGCGCCCAGGATCTCGCCGGTGACAGCGTCGAGCTCCTGGATCCGCTCGATCTCGTCGCCGAAGAACTCGACTCGATAAACCTTCTCCTCATTTGCCGGCACGAGGTCGACGACGTCACCGCGCACCCTGAAGCGAAGGCGCGCCAGGTCGTAGTCGTTGCGCTCGTACAGCATCTCGGTGAGCTTGCGCAGGAACACCTCGCGACGGATCGTCTGGCCCTTCTCGACATGGAGCGACTCGCCCATGTAATCCTCAACGGAGCCGACGCCATAGATGCAGCTGATGCTGGCCACGACGAGCACGTCGCGCCTGGTGAGCAGCGATTGCGTGGTCGAGTGGCGCATGCGGTCGATGTCCTCGTTCCGGCTCGAATCCTTTTCGATGTAGGTGTCGGAGCGGGCGATGTACGCCTCGGGCTGGTAGTAGTCGTAGTAGCTGACGAAGTATTCGACCGCGTTGTCTGGCAGCAGCCGCCGGAACTCTGCACACAGCTGAGCGGCCAGCGTCTTGTTGGGACTCAGTACGAGCACGGGTCGCTGCAGCTGCTCGACGGCCCAGGCCATCACATTGGTCTTGCCGCTTCCGGTCACCCCGGCCAGGACCTGCTGGGTCAGCCCGGAGCGCACGCCTTCGACCAGCTGCTCAATGGCTTGAGGCTGGTCTCCAGCCGGCTTGAAGGGTGCGTCGACACGAAAGCTGGAGGGCATTGGAGAGACCTAATTCTAAGACGAACGGACGTTCGAATCGCTATGGCAAAGCGAGGATCATCGCCTCGACGATGGTCCCTGCCCTGATCCCCTGATCGCCGGGTGGGATACGCACGAGCGCGTGCGCTCTTACCAGAGACATCAGGCGGGAGGACGATTGCGAGCCGGTTGACGCGGCGACGAGCTCCAGTCCCTCACGCCGCAGCGTGACCCGCTGGTACTCCGTCCGATCGGCGGTCGCGCGCGCGTCATAGCCGAGTCGGACTGGGAGCGTTGGGCGCTGGAGCTGTCCGTGGCCCTGCATCTTCCGCAGCGCGGGCCGGACAAAGACCTCAAAAGTGACCAGAGACGAAACGGGAAAGCCGGGCAAACCAAAAGCAAGCTTTGTTCCCCTCTCCCCCTCGGGGAGCAATCCATAAGTCCCATCCTGCTCGCGCTTGCGCGCAGGGCTAGGGGCTGAAGCTCGCATCCCCGCGGGGATAGTCGCGAAAGTAAAAGGCTTCCCCGGCTTCAACTTCACCCGCCCGATATGAACGTCGCCCAGGGACTCGAGCAGCGGCTTGATGAGGTCGTGCGTGCCGACCGATACCCCGCCAGACGTCACCAGCACGTCCGCCTCTGCGAGCGCGTCGACCACGAGCCGCCGCAGCGGCTCGGGCTCGTCCGGACCGATGCCGAGCAGGCGCACCTCCGCGCCGCTCTCGCGCAAAGCAGCAAGGAGCGCCCACCGGTTGGAGTCGGTGATCTGTCCCCGCCGGGGCGTCTTCCCGACCTCGACGAGCTCGTCGCCGGTGGACAGCAACGCGACTCGCGGGCGGCGCCCCACCGACAGCTTTGCGAGGCCAAGCGCGGCCGCCAGCCCGATCTCCGCGGCGGCGAGCGACACGCCGGCCGGCAGCACTCGCTCTCCCGCTCGCAGGTCCGCGCCGGGCGCGTGAAAGTTCTGTCCCGCCACCAGACCCCCGGGGACGGTGACGGCATCACCGCTCAGCTCGACGTCCTCGATCATCACGACGCAATCGGCGCCTTCGGGCAGGACCCCTCCGGTCAGGATGCGAATCGCGGTGCCGGGCTCGACCATGCGGTCGAAGGGCCGCCCCGCCGCCGACTCTCCAACCACACGCAGCGACCGTCCGCCGTCCGCCGCCCGCACCGCATACCCGTCGACGGCGCTGGACGCGAACGCAGGCAAGGGAGCCGAGGCCACTATTTCCTCCGCCAGCACGCGACCGAGGCAGTCCACGAGCGGAACCCGTTCGGCACCCAGGACAGGCGTGTGCTCGAGCACCAGCGCCGCCGCAGCGCCAGCATCGACCAGCGGATAAGCGGAAGCCCTCACACGTTCAAGTTAATTCACCTCCCCGCTCGCCGGGGAGGTCGGCCCGGCTCGCGTAGCAAGCCCGGCCGGGTGGGGGGATGCTTACTCGTACCGAAGTGCCCGCGAAGGATCCTGTCGTGCGGCCCGCAGCGCGGGAAGAAGTCCGCTGACCGTGCTCAGCACGACCGCCAGGACGAGTCCCGCCGCGACCACCGCGAAATCGGTGCGGAAGACATCGAAACCGGTGCCGGCCACCGACTGCGTCACCCGGTCGACGAAAGCGTTGCCCAGCCGGCCCAGCCCGACCGCGATGAGGATCCCGACCAGTCCCCCGGCGAGCCCGATGACCGCGGCTTCGGCGACGAAGATGAGCAGCACGTCCCGCCTGCGGGCGCCGAGGGCCTTGAGCACGCCGATCTCCTTGGTGCGCTCGAGGACCGCGGTGTACATCGTGTTCGCGATCCCGAGGCACGCCAGCAGAAGGGCCACCAGAGCCAGCCCGAGCAGCGCGACGCGCATCTTTCCCAGCAGGTCCTCGAAGCTACGGAACTGGTCGCCGAATGTCTGGGCCGAGAATCCGAGCGCCTCCACCTGCCGCTGCAAGCTCTCGACGGCGAGCCCGGAATCGGCGAGGAGAGTGATGGTCGAATACTCACCACCCTTCCAACCGTTGGTCCTCGCGAGCAGCGCCCAGTAGTCGCGAGCTGTCGCGTACGGCGCCATGCCGCCCGGAGCTCCCGCCGGCATGGCGTTGCCCGAAACGATGCCCACGACGATCAGCTTCAGGTCGACGGAGTGCGTGACGGGATTGCGCGTCACACCAGGCACCATCAGCGCCCCCGACGAGGCACGGTAGACGACCTGCGTGCCGATCGCGTCGCGCGCGGTCGGGAATCCCAATGCGCCGGCTTCGCTGTCGGTGAGCAGCACCTCGCCCGCGGCATCGGAGCGGGGCAGACGGCCAGCGCTGAGCACCGGCATCACGCTCGACGACCGGATGGGAGCAAGCGAGACCAGGGCGCCTGAAAGCAATGCAGGTTGGGCCGACGATCCCGCCGCCGTTCCGGTGTTGAAGGTTCCACTCATCGACAGCTGGCCCCACGCGGCGCTCACGTGAGGCTGCGCGGCGAGTGTCGCCAGGGTGCCGGAGTCGAACGCGCCGGAGGTCGAGTCGGCGGCCGGGTAGACCTGGACCTGGTGGACCTGGCTCGTGGCCAGCGCCGGGGCGCTGAGGGCACCCTGCAGCCCACCCGCGAGAGCGACGATCAGGCTCATCGCGGCGATGCCGATCGCGACCCCGGTCGTCGTCAGCGTGGTCCGTAGAGGCCGGCGTCCGGCGCTGCCCAGGCCAACCTTGAGCGTGTCGCGCCAATCCAGGCGCTTTGCAGGGTCCACCGGCTCTTGCTTACGCACGGTAGGGTTGCCGGCCTCGAGCTCGATCGCACGCCCGTCGATCATCCTCACCACCCGGCGCGCGCGCCGAGCCACCTCGGGGTCGTGGGTGACCAGCACCACGGTCGCGCCACGGCGGTTGAGGTCCGCCAGGAGATTGAGCACGCCTTCGCCCGCCACCGAGTCGAGGCTCCCGGTCGGCTCGTCGGCGAGGATGAGGCCCGGGCGGTTGGCCAGCGCTCGGGCCACCGCCACCTTTTGCTGCTCGCCGCCGGACAGCAGGCGGGCGCGGGTGCGAGCACGGTGCTCCAGGCCGACCAGCGCGAGCAGGTGCCGGGCCCGCCGGCGCCGGTCCTCGAGCTCCACTCCCGCCAGCGTGAGGGGCAGCGCGACGTTGTCCTCGACGGTCATGGAAGGGATCAAGTTGAAGGTCTGGAAGATCGTGCTCACACGCAGGAGGCGGTAGTCGGCGAGGTCGTGCTCGGAGAGCTCACCAAGCGGAAGCCCGGCGCCGTAAACGTGACCTGAGGTCGGCCGGTCGAGGCCGCCCATCAGCGACAGCAAGGTCGTCTTCCCGCAGCCTGAGGGGCCGACGACGGAGACGAACTCGCAGGGCCCGATCTCCAATGACACGTTCCTCAGCGCGCTCACGTGCATCTCGTCATTGCCGCCGAACTCGCGCGAGACCGAGTCGAGCCGGAGGCCCACCGCCTGGCCGAGGAGGTCTTTGAAGTCGTCCGGCTCCACCACGGGAGCCGGCACGAGGGTCGCCTGCTGTACCACCGGCTCCGCCTCGGGCACCACAGACACGCTGATGACCTCGGACCGGGCGATCGAGGGCGGCGCCGCCTCGGCTCCGTTGCCATTGCTGCCGGCGGCCGGCTCCAGTAGGGCCGCCTCCCGGCGCGCTCGGCGACGGCGGCGCTTTTTGGTGCCGCTGGAGTCGCCGGGATCCTCGACCAACGTAGCCACCCCGTCCATGAGTCTAAGTGCTGACTTAACGCTTAGCGGGCTTCTTGGGTTACTTGGTCTGCGAGCCAGGTCAGGTATGCGGGCGACCCGCCCTCCACGGCGATCTGAAGGATCTCGGGCAGCTCATATTCGTGATGAGTTCGCACATACTCCTGAACCGCGGCCGACCTGGACTCGACGGTCTTCACGAGCAGCAGCGCCTCGTGCTCACGCTTCAGCTGACCCTCCCAGTAATAGACGGAGTGGACGGTGGGGATGACCGTGCAGCACCCGGCGAGATGCTCGACCACCAGGGCCTCGCCCAGCCGCTCGGCGTCGTTGCGGCCACCGGTCGTCACCATGATCAGTACGGCCTTATCGTCCACGCGCCTAATTCTCGGCTTTTCTAGGACGGTCCAACCAGACCGTGGCCGCGACGAGCGCGATGCCGCCGAGCAGCAGGCCCCCGATCACGTCCGACTCCCAGTGGACGTCCAGGTATAGGCGGTCGAACGCGACGATGATGATGATCACGATCGCGACGGGAACGGCCAGCCATCTCACCATGCGGGATGGTGCCAGGCGCCGGATGACGAAGGCGAGCAAGCCGTATGCCACCACCGTGCGCACCATGTGGCCACTGGGAAAGCTGTTGCCCTTTCCGCTGCCCGGGAGGAGATCGGTCAGGCTCGGGCCGTCTGGATGCGAGAGTGAAAGTGGCGGCCCTGGATGGAAGAACAAGGACTTGTAAAGCACCTCGAGCACGACAGCCCCGGCGAACGCGCCGACGACCAGCGCGTCCGCGCCGAAGCCACCGCGCCATAAATAGATGAAGAGCGCAAGCATGAGGATGGATGTCAGCTCGAGGCCGCCCAGCTCCGCGATCAGCTGAAAGAGTCCGTGGAGCGATTCCTGCCATATGGAGTGCATCGCCTCAGCGACCTGATGGTCGAGAGAAGTGAAGATTCCCGCGGCAATGGAAATCGTCATCGCGACGAACGCGACCGAAAGCACGACGATCGCGACGAGTCTCGGAACGAGGCGGGCTACTTCTGGCAATTGCGGCAGAAGACAGTGCTGCGGCCGGCGAGGCGGATAAGCGTCAGCGGCCGTCCGCACGTGAAGCACGGTTCGCCGGCCCGACCGTAGACCAGGAGCTTTTCCTGCTGCCCTCCGATCTCGCCCCATGCGTCGCGATACGTGTCGACCGAGCTCCCGCGGTTGGCGATCGCGGTTTGCAGCGAATGGCGAAGGGATTCATGCAAGCGTTGAACCGACTTCCGGCTTAGGCCACCGGCAAGGCGATCCGGCCGCAACCGCGCGCGGTGGAGCGACTCGTCGGCATAGATGTTGCCGACACCCGCGATCGCGCCCTGGTCGAGGAGCACCGCCTTAAGAGACGTGCGGCGATTGCGGAGTCTTCGATACAGCTCGTCGGGGGCGAAATCCGGATCGATGGGTTCCGGGCCGAGCCGTGGCATCTTCTTGGACGCGAGCAGCGAGGCCTCGGTGCCGAGCAGGAGGCGACCGAAGCGTCGAGGGTCCCGGTACCGGAGCTGGCGGCCGTCGTCCAGCGTGAAGATCGCGTGCGTGTGTTTTTGCAATGGAGTAACGGGGTCGACAAGCCTCAGCTGGCCTGTCATCCCGAGATGCACGACGAGTACCAGATCGTTCTCGAGGTCGACCAGGATGTATTTCCCCCGCCTCCTCACGCCGGCGATGCGCATGCCGGCCACCGAGTCGATGAACACCTCAGGCTCGGGATGTCTGACGATCGTTGGAAAAATCAGCTCGCAGCGGAGGATGGTGCGGCCGGCAAGGTGCGGCCGCAGGTCTGCGACGATGGTCTCGACCTCCGGTAGCTCAGGCATGAATACCCTCCGCCCACCGGGTGGAGGTCTGGTGTGGGGACGGTGTAATCACGATCGTCAAGCCCGAACGACAGTCAGTTTTTTCATGTCCGCCCAGTTGGCACCGATCTTGGTCTCGACCTCGATCCCGGTCTCGAGCTCGTACGCGCCGGTCATGATGCGCGGCACCTTTTCCGCGAACTGGTCCACCTCTGACTCTGGCACCTCGAAGAGCAGCTCGTCGTGGACCTGCAAGAGCATGCGGCCCTCGATGTGGTCGGCCTCGATCTCACGCTGCAGCCGCACCATCGCGATCTTGATGATGTCCGCCGCGAGCGACTGCATCGGAAAGTTGATCGCCATCCTCTCGGCCGCGCTGCGGAGCTGGAAGTTGGGCGACCGCAGGTCGGGGATCGCGCGGCGCCGCCCCGTCGCGCTGACCACGAAGCCCTCTTCGCGCGCCTTCTTTCGCACCTCGTCCAGGTACTCCTTCAAACGCGAGTAGGTCGACCAGTACTGCGCGAGGAACTCCCTCGCCACGTCGCCGGTGATCCCCAGCTGCTGCGAGAGCCCGTATTCGCCCTGGCCGTAGATGGAGCCGAAGTTGGCCACCTTCGCGAGCCTTCGCTGGTTCGAATCCACCGACTCGATCGGAATTCCGAACACCGCGGCCGCTGTGGCGGTGTGGATATCCTGGCCTGCGGCGAACGCGCCGAGGAGCTTCGGGTCACCGCTGAGGTGTGCGGCGATGCGCAGCTCGATCTGCGAATAGTCGGCCGACACCATGACGTGATCAGGCCGGCCCGCCTTGAACGCGCGGCGGATGCGCTGCCCGAGCTCGGTCCTGATGGGGATGTTCATCAGATTCGGATTCGACGACGAGAGCCGCCCGGTCGCGGTGCTGGCCTGGCCGAACGACGTGTGCACGCGCCCGCTCAGCGGATCGACCAGCTGAGGCAACGAATCGACGTACGTCGACTTCAGCTTCGACAGCTGCCGGTGCTCGAGGATCAAACCCACGATCGGGTGCTTGTCGCGCAGCGTCTCCAGCGTGTCGGCATCGGTCGAGTAGCCCGTCTTCGTCCGCTTCCCGACCGGTAGGCGGAGATCCTCGAACAGGATTTTCGCCAGCTGCTGTGGCGCGCTCAGGTTGAACTTCTGGCCCGCGACCTGCTCGACCTCCGACTCGAGCGCCGCCAGCTGCCCGCCCAGCTCGTCCTGCATGTCCTTGAGATAGGGCACGTCGATCGCGACGCCTTCCGATTCCATATCCGCCAGTACGCTTGCGAGCGGCAGCTCGATCTCATGAAAGAGGTAGTCAACGCCGAGGTTCGTCATCTCCGCTTCGAGCCGCGGCCGAAGGTTGAGGATCGCCTCCGCGCGCCGCGCAGCGAACTCCGCCGCCTCGTTGACGGACACGTCGCTGGGCTTTCGCGCCGCACGCCCGGTGCCCAACAGCTGCTCGGTGCCGACGAGCGTGACGTCCAGGAACTCTCGCGCCAGGTCCTCGAGACGTGGGTCGCGCGATCCCGCGCCGAGAAGGTACGCCGCGAGAAACGTGCTGAACGCCCACTCGCGCTTACCACCCCCAAGCGACCGCAGGGCAAGCTCTGTCTCTTTTGCGTCATGGCCTGAGATGGGCCGGCCGGAAAGTGTGCTTGCGACGGCGTCCATCGCGTCAGGTTTCGCGACGTAAAAGGTCTGATTGCCGGTCGACACACCGAGGCCGCAGATGCGGGCCGAGCGACCGGCGCCTTCGTTGAACGTGTACACGGCGACGTTGGCGGATCCGGCGAGCAAGCTCGCCGCCTCGGCCGGGTCATCGACCACTTTCAGGCCCGCGGGTTCAGGAGCCGCTTCGAAGCTGAGGCTCGGCTGGACCGGCACCTGGTCGGGCGGCGGGAACCGGCTCAGCAGCTGGCGGAACTCGTAGCGGTCGAAAACGAGACGGACCTTCTCGTAGTCGTATCGCGTCCAGCGGGCGCTCTCGAGATCCAGCTCGATGGGGACGTCGCGCACGATGGTGACCATGCGTTTTCCAAGCCGCACCCGGTCCGCGTTCGCCTTGAGCGAGGTTTTCAGCCGTCCCTCCGGAAGCTCGTCGACGCGCTCGAGAAGCGCTTCGACGGTGCCGAAGTCCTGAACCAGCTTGGCCGCGGTCTTGTCGCCGACGCCGGGGACTCCGGGGATGTTGTCTGACGTGTCGCCGCGCAGGGCCTTGAAATCGATCAGCTGCACAGGCTCGAAGCCATAGCGCTGGCGAACCTGATCGGGCCCGTACACGAAAGTGTCGGTGATGCCGCGCCGGGGAACGAGCGCCTCGACCGACTCGGTGACCAGCTGCAGGCAGTCGAGGTCGCCGGAAACGATGGTGACCGCGTGTCCCCTCTCCTCCGCGATCCGCGACAGCGTCCCGATCAGGTCGTCCGCCTCGAAGCCTTCGATGCCGTAGATCGGAATCGAGAAAGCCTGCAGCAGCTCTCGCACCTTCTCGATTTGCGGCCGCAGGTCGTCAGGCATCGCGCGCCTTCCCGCCTTGTATTCCTTGTATTCCTTCGAACGAAATGTCGGCGCACCCATGTCGAATGCTCCGATGGCGTACTCAGGACGTGAGGCTAAGACGATCGCCAGCATCGACGTGAACCCGTAGACCGCGTTCGTCACCTGGCCATCGGAGGTGCTCATCGGCGGCAGCGCAAAAAACGCTCGGTAGATGAGGCTGTGCGCGTCGATCAGCACCACGCGCCCTCGCTTCCCCTTCGCCACGTTCGTATCCTACGGGCCCCCTCAGCATGATCAAATTTCGGGGGCTGAGAAGCCCGAAAGGTATAGTGGACCCGAGGATGAAAAACCTCATCGAGGTCTCCGTCGACAGCATCCGGATCCACATGCCGACCGCGCAGCACCTGGTGATCCTCAAAGAGAAGGAGGCCGACCGGTATCTGCCGATCTGGATCGGGTCGTTCGAGGCCCAGGCGATCGCAACCAAGATCTCGGGCAACCCGCTCGGCCGGCCGCTGACGCATGACCTGATGGCGACCGCGTTCGGCGACCTCGGGATCAGCGTCAAGCGCATCGTGGTGACCCGGCTCGCCGACCAGGTGTTCTACGCCCGCCTCTACGTCAAGCAGAACGGCCGTGACCTCGACTTCGACGCGCGGCCGTCCGACGCGATCGCCCTGGCGGTGCGAGTGGAGTGCCCGATCTTCGTCGCATCCGAGGTCATGGAGTCAGCGGGAATCATCCCGGACCCGGACGAGGAGGCGGGCGAGAAGGACAAGGTCGAGACGCCGGTCGACGAGGAGCGCCTCGCCGTCTTCCGCGATTTCGTGAACAGCCTCGACCTGCCTGAGCTTCCCGATGAGCCGGGCGCAAAGGACGAACCCGGGGCGAAGGACAAGCCCGGGGGTCGCCCCGGCCGAGGCTGAGCAGCTGCCGCTCACAGGGGGCTACGCCGACTTCGGTCTCCGCCTGGTGATCGCGCTCGTGCTCGGCCTGGTGCTCGGGACCGAGAGGGAGTTTCGAGGTCACCCGGCGGGGATCAAAACGATGGGACTCATCTCCCTCGGCGCCTGCATGTTCACCGCGCTCGGGCTGCTGCCGGAGTTCGGCACGAGGGTTGACCCGACACGCATCGCGGCCCAGATCGTGACCGGGGTCGGTTTCCTCGGAGCCGGGTCGATCCTGCGCCAGGGAGGCGACGTTCACGGGCTCACGACAGCGGCGTCCATCTGGGTGGCCGCGTCACTCGGGATGGCCGTCGGGTACGGCTACTACGCGATCGCGATCTTCACGGCCTTTCTCGTGATCGTGATGTTGGTGGCGATCAGGCCGCTCGAGATGCGGTTCTTCCGGAACAGGAACCGGCGTTACACCGACCGGCCCATCGACCCCACCGAATCGTGACGAAAGTTGCGATCGTCACCGATTCCACGGCGGACCTGCCGCCGGAGCTGACCAGGTCGCGACCCATCACGGTGGTTCCGCTCACGCTCAACTTCGAAGGAAAGTCGCTGCTCGACGGTGTTGACATCCGGCCGGACGAGTTCTACCGCAGGCTGCCGTCCGTCACGACTCACCCCACGACGTCGCAGCCGTCACCAGGGCGTTTCGCGGATGCATACGCCTCGCTGCTGAACGATCACGACGCCGTCGTTTCGATCCACATCTCGCGGAAGCTCAGCGGCACTTACGAATCTGCGCGTCAGGCCGCGGACATGACGGATCCCAAGCGAGTGCGAGTCGTCGACTCGGAGCTCGTCTCGATGTCGCTTGGGCTGCTCACGCTGGCGGCTGCCTCTCTTTCGTCGAGTGGATCGGACGCCGCGGCAATCGAAGCCAAGGTGCTCGACATGAGGCCGCACATCCAGACCTACTTCTCGGTGGCCACTCTCGAATTCTTGCGGCGCGGAGGACGCATCGGGCGAGCCAGCGCGCTCCTCGGGTCGGTGTTGCAGGTCAAGCCTGTCCTCTGCATCCGCGACGGGTTGGTCACTCCGCTCGAGCGCGTGCGGACGTTCGAGCGCGCCTTGAACCGGGTCGTCGAGCTCACGCGCGAGGTCGATCGCGGCCACGGCGTTTGCGTGATCGTCGGCCACGCCGGCGCGGAAGCGGACGCTGAGAAGATCGGCCGGGAGCTCGATTCGGTCGCGGAGACGCTGATGATCCAGCCTCTGGGACCTGTCGTCGGGGCTCACGCGGGACCTGGCGTGGTCGGGGTGGGGTGCTACCCGGCGGAGCTCTTTCCCCTCGGAATCAAGCGGGCGTCCAGCGCACAGAGTCGGGCGTAACCGACTTCGTCACGCGGTCCTCCACGGCGAGCGCCTGCAGGTGCGCGAGCGCCTCCTGGAGAGCAAGCCGCTTCTCGTAGAAATTCGAGCGCGGACCCCACAGCTCCAGCGCAACCTCCCATGCCGTCTGCTTGCCGCGGCCCACGATCTCCACGGCCTGCTCGAGCCGCCGGCGGTGGTGCGCTTCCAGGACCTTGACGCGCGCGGGAGCGCCCGTGAACGGCCGCCCGTGGGACGGGAGGATGAGCTCCGGCTCGAGGGCGGCCATGCGACGGAGGCCGTCCAGGTATTCGTGCAGCGGGTCAGGTGTGCTCTGCGGGTGCAGGCCGATGTTCGGCGACAGCTCAGGCAGCATGTGGTCGCCCGCGAAGAGCAGCCCGTCCTGCCGGTCATAGAGGCAGATGTGGCCTGGCGAATGCCCGGGCGTCCACTCGACCCGCAGCTGCCGCCGACCCATCTGAAGCAGCTCCGCGCCATCCAGCTGGACCGATGCCTCCGCCGTCTTCACCAGCTGGCTCAGAGCCCGCTGCGAGTTACTCAGCACCTCCGCCTCGCTCGCCGGCACCCCGTTGACCAGCAGGTATCTGTGAACCTCCTTCACGAGGTGCTCGAGCTCGACGTACCTCGGATTGACGAGCGGCACCTCCAGCCGGTGGATGTAGAGGTCGGCCATCCCCTCCCCCGCAAGGCTGCCGGCGGCGCCGTAGTGGTCGGGATGGATGTGGGTTACGACCAGCCGGCGCAGCCGCTTGGCTCCTATGTGCGCGATCGCCGCCCTGATCGTTGCTACGGACTCGTCGGAGTTCATCCCGCAATCGAGAAGGTCGGCCTCTTCGCCGTCCGCGAACAGGAACACGTTGACAAGCCCGTCTTCGAAGGGGATAGGGAGCCGGAGCTCGAACACCCCTTTCGCCACCTCGGTCAGACCGGTCTCTGCCAGCACCTCAGCATTGTCGCGGCTAACATGAATCGAGTCACCTCGTCCGGATGCTCAGGAGGAGCGAATGTCTGAAGTTCAGTTGTCACCAGACCAGATCGTCGAGGCCCTACCCAAGTACCTCGTTCCTGAGAAGGCGGGCAGCACCAAGGCGACCATCCAGTTCGACCTTTCCGGCGACGCGGGCGGAAAGTGGTGGGTGAAGATCCATGACGGCGTGGCCGAGTCCGGGAAGGGCGATGCGCCCGAGGCTGCGAACCTCACCCTCCTCGCCGACGCCGCCGACTGGGTGAAGATCATGTTGGGTCAGCTGGACGGCACGGCTGCCTTCATGCAGGGCAAGCTCAAGATCAAGGGAGACATGGGACTGGCGATCAAGATGCAGTCCCTCTTCAAGCGTCCGACCTAACGGCGCGGGTGAGGACGTAAGTCCTCCCCCGCGGGACCCCCTCCTGTTACGTTCGAAGCCTGCTGTGGCTTGGTAGTAGCAGGCCAGGTGACGGCCGGGATGAACCCGGTCTGAAGCTCCACCTCGTCCGGGCTAATAGGTGAACACCCAGGTATCGAGCCGGCTGCCCATCTGTGCCTCGAGATCCAGGTGACATGGAGTCGGGGCTCCCGTCGACGTCGTGCACCCGGTGATCTGGCCTGAGTGCAGGTCCAGGATCACGACGTGGTGCTGCGTCAGCGCGATACGGCGCCCGTCGGCGAACTTTGCCGCTTCCGCAGAATTGCCCCACGAGATGGTCTGCTGGTCAGGTGCGCTCGGCAGGTTCGCCAGCTCCCAGCCGGCCAGGTCGGAGGAGCTGCCTCGATCGTAGGTCGAGATGATCATGTACGCGAACAGCCCGGAATCTGACGAGCCGACATCGGTGATGTTGAACGTGAGATCCAGCTCCGCAGGGGCCGGGCTCTGGCTCGACTGCGCCTTCTCCTGGTACCTCCAGGTGCCGGGATAGCAGAACCCCCATCCCGCCTGGATGTCCTCGAATCCATGGTCTCCGCTTGGACACTTGAGATTGCTCCCGATCTGCGCTACGCTCGGCACCGGCCGCGCAATCGGCCCCGGCTGGCAACCGGCTAGCACGACCAGCAAGGCGACTGCAGCAAAGCGTTTCACTGGGGATGGCAGCGGGGTCCGCATCAGGCGACATATTGTGCGCGACCGGGTGCGCGCATCGGGGAGCGCGTTGTATCTGACGAATCCAAACGTCGCCTGGCCGTAAGTCAGTTTGGAGGGGGTTGTCAATGGCAGTTCGTAAGCAACCAGGCAATGCTCCAGAAGAGAGGCTCGAGGCTGATCGGCGGCAGCTGGAGCTCCTGGCAGCGCAGTGCGGCGAGGAGGCCGGCCTGCACCGGCCGCTGAACGACGGCGTGGGTGGCTTGATCACAGGGATCCCCGAGGACACCGACCTGGCGCAGGCCCTGTCCGATCGGCAGACGACCGACCTCCTGGTTCATCTACTCGACCAGAACCGTGAGCAGGTGGAGCGCGCGCTGGAGCGCCTGCGCGAGGGCGCCTACGGCATCTGCGAAGGCTGCACCCGTCACATCCCGTCGGAGCGGCTGAAGTACCAGCCGGCGGCCACGCGCTGCGTCGAGTGCCAGAGCCAGTGGGACCGTCTCAACGGGCGAACCGCCTGACTTTGCCCTCCCCCCATCCGGGGGAGGGCTAGGGTGAGGGGCTTAAACGAGCAACCACTGACAGGGTTGAACCAGCCCCCGCCTCTACGCCTTTTTCGGCCGGGCTCGGAAGCTCCCAACCGCGAGCGCCAGCCCGACCACGACCATCGCGCCGCCGATCCAGATCCATTTGGGATCGTTGGTCATGACGCTGCCTGCGATGTAGCCCATGCCCTGCCCGGCGAAAACCGCGCCCATGAGGACGATGATCACTCCGACCACAACCAGCGCAACTCTCATAGCTTTCCAGTACCGGGCAGGGTTACCCGATTCCCCCGTACACCACCGACTTCTCCTCGGTGTACTGCAGGAAGGCTTCCACCCCATGCTCCTTGCCAAAGCCGGACTGCTTGGTACCGCCAAAGGGCAGCTCGTCGTGGGCGATGACCAGGGCGTTCACCCACGTGTAGCCCGCCTCGAGCTCCTGCACCGCTCGGTAGGCGGACGCCATGTTCGCGGTCCAGATCGACGAGCCGAGGCCGAAGGGCGTGTCGTTGCCGAGCCGGATGCCCTCATCCAGGTCCTTGATCTTCCGCACCGGCAGGGCGGGACCGAAGACCTCCTCGGTCCACATGCGCGCCCCATCGGGCACGTTCTCGAGGATCGTCGGCTCGATGAACCAGCCCTTGTCGTAGTCCGCGCCCTTCGGCCGTCCACCCCCGTAGACCACCTTGGCGCCGCGATCGATCGCGTCCTTGATCTGTGCCTCGACCTCAGCTCGCTGCGCCTGGCTGTGCATCGGGCCCATGCGGGTGTCCTTGTCCAGCCCGTTGCCAGGCTTCAGCTTGGCAGCACGCGCGATGAGCTTCTCCATGAGCGCGTCGTACACGCCTTCCTGGACATAGAGCCGCTTGGTCGACAGGCATTGCTGGCCGCAGTTGAAGAACCGCCCGACCGAGATCGCTCGCGCCGCGCCCTCGAGGTCAGCGTCGTCGAGGACGATGCAGGGGTCGCTGCCACCGAGCTCGAGAGTGACCTTCTTGAGCTGCTCGGCGGCCTTCGCCATGACCCGCTTGCCGGTTGGTGTCGAACCCGTGAGGGCGATCTTGCGGATGAGCGGGTGCTCGACGATCGCTTCTCCGGTCTCCTGGCCCAGCACCACGTTGACGACGCCTTCGGGCAGGCCGCCCTCGATCAGTGCCTCGATGCAGGCGAGCGTCGACAGGGGCGTCGAGCTGGCGGGCTTGAGCACCACAGTGTTGCCGGCAGCGATCGCCGGTGCGACCTTGTTTGCGGCGAGGGTCAACGGAAAGTTCCAGGGCACGATCGCGCCGCACACCCCGATCGGCTTGCGCACCACCAGGCCGTACGTCGTGGTGTCGGGCAGCTTCACGTGCTGGCCGTGAACCTTGTCCGCCAGGTCGGCGAACCACCCGATGTTTTCGCCGAAGCGCTTGGCCTCGAGCCGCGACTCCAGGAGAGTCTTGCCCTGCTCCTTGGTCAGGATGATCGCGATCTCCTCGACCTTTCCGAGCATGTGCTGCGCCGCCTTGTGCAGGATCTCGCGGCGCTGGTTGGCGGGGAGCTTGGACCACGTCGCAAAGGCCTTGTGCGCAGCCTGCGCCGCCTTGTCCACGTCGGCCGGTCCGCCGGCCGGGACCTCGTCCACGACTTCGCCCGTGGCCGGGTTTCGAACCTCATACGTCTTGCCGGACGTGGCCTTGGTCCTTTCGCCTTCGATGATCATCGTCGCCATTCGTACGGCACCCCTCTTCGGTTGGATTGAGTCAGTGCTTCAATTATCGGCGTCAGCGGATTTGGGGGTTGGAGGGCAGTAGTATGTCAGTGAGGCTGGAGACAGAAGGCGGCGTCGGAATCATCGTGCTCGACCGGCCGCCGGCCAACAGCTACGACTACGCCTTCCTGCGGTCGTTCGCGGCTGCGATCGACGATGCGCGCGTCGACCTGAGCATCAAGTCGGCGGTCGTGGTGACGAGCGCTTCCGAAAAGTTCTTCTCCGCAGGCGCCGACGTGGGCGCTTTCGCGGCGGGCAGCCCGCGGTCGCGATTCATGACCGCCCTGATGGCGCACGAGGCCTTTCGAAAAATGGAAAACACGCCGCTGATCTTTATCGCCGCGATCGCGGGACACTGCCTTGGCGGCGGGCTCGAGCTGGCACTTGCCTGCGACCTGCGGTTCGCCGCCGAGGGCACGTATCAGATCGGGTTACCGGAAGTGAACCTCGGGTTGTTTCCGGGATCGGGCGGCACGCAGAGGCTTCCGCGCCTGGTCGGATTGTCCAAGGGCCTGGACCTGATCGCGAACGCCACTACGCTCAGCCCCGCTGAAGCGAAAGACGCCGGCATCGTCGACCGGCTGTTTCCAGACGCGGCTGCGTGCCGCGCTGGCGCCATCGAGTACGCGGCCAGGCTGGCCGCCGGTCCAGGCGTGGCGATCGGCCACGCCAAGCTGGCGATCACGCAGGGCTACGGGGCCCCTCTCGACCTCGGGCTGGCCATCGAGCGTGAGGCGATTGGGCGCGTATTCGTCTCCGAGGACGCCGAGGAAGGGATCAAGGCGTTCCAGGAAAAACGCAAGCCGGAGTTTAAGAGCCGCTGAGTCGTGGTAGGCTGCGGCCCACGAATCAAGAAAGGGAGGTGGCGTTCGAATGAGTGAGCTTGAAATGACCGTTTTCCGGCCGTCGGCCGCCTCTGGAGCGCGCTTCTAAAGAAGCAATCCTCCGCCGGGCGGACCAATACCGCCCAGCTCGTGGTTCTCGGAGGATCTTCCGTTGTCGATTCACTTCAGTCACCAGCTCGCCGTGCTGGGCTGGGATCCCTACTTCGACGAAAAGTTCAGACGATTCGCCTCCGACGGAGGCGTCCCGGCGCGTGTCATCGCGGACTACGGCGTCGAGTGTCTCGTACATGACGGAATCGACTCGAGCCGCGCCTCGGTCGGGCGGCACCTGCGCAACGATGGGGCCACGATGCCGGCGGTCGGAGACTGGGTGTGCGTGCTCAAGCGCGAACCGGTGAGCGCGATCCACGGAGTGGTGGAGCGGCGAACCGTGTTCTCTCGCAAGGCCGCTTCGGTCGAGACCCGTGAGCAGGTCCTCGCCGCCAACGTCGACGTCGCGTTCGTGGTGGCCGCCGCCACCGACGTCAACGCCCGGCGGATCGAGCGCTACCTCACCATCGCGTGGCAGAGCGGCGCGGTGCCTGTGGTCCTCCTGACCAAGGCGGACATCGCCGAATCGCTCGACGAGCTGCGCGCCGAGCTCGAGGCGGTCGCGATGGGCACCCCGGTAGTCGTGACCAGCGCTGTCACCGGCGACGGCATCGACGAGATCGTCCGCGAGCTTCAGCCGGCGCGCACCGGCGTGTTGCTCGGACCATCGGGCGCCGGCAAATCGACTTTGATCAACCGCATCGTCGGCACGGAGGTGATGCGCACGGGCCTGATCCATCGCTCGGGTGAAGGGCGCCACATGACGAGCCACCGCCAGCTGGTGCAGCTGCCTCAGGGCGGGATGATCATCGACACGCCCGGACTGCGCGAGGCTCAGCTCTGGGAAGGCGAGGAGGCTCTGGGCGACGTCTTCGAGGACATCGAGCAGCTCGCGCTCACGTGCAGGTTCACCGATTGCGGGCACGCCACGGAGCCAGGCTGTGCAGTCAAGGCGGCGCTGGCCGCAGGCAGCCTCGACGCCGCGCGCTTCCGCAGCTACCTCAAGCTTCAGCGCGAGCTGCGTGCAGTGGCTGCAAAGACGGACGCGCGCATCCGGCTCGAGGAGCGCAGAAAGTGGAAGCAGATCGCAATCGCCGCCAAGGTCCGCATCCGGCCCTGAGTCAATGAAAAGCAAAAGGGCCCGGCTTGCGGGCCAGGCCCTTTTTTTAGGGGGAGGAGTATCAGCTGGTGGCGGTTGCCGGGCGGTGCAGTCCATCCCAGAACGGCACGTAGCCCTTCGAGATGCGGTCGACGATCTTGTCGGCCTGAGCTTGCGTGACGACCTTGTGGTCCACGAGAGTCGCGAGCCGGGGCTTCACGCTCGCGATGAGCCTGGTCTCGAACTGCTCTTTGGTCATGCCCTTGTCCTTGGCGAGGTCGGAAACCTTCTGACCTTTCCGAAGATCGGCGCGCAGCGTCTTGGGAGCGATCCCAAGAACATCCGCCTCCGACTCGAACACCGCCCTGGCGATCACGCGCCGGTCGGTCGCGGGCGCCTTGGCGCTTGCGGACGGGCTCGGGGTCGGGTTTGATGCCGCCTGGACAAGCCCGGTCGCGAGACCCAGGCTCAAAAGGGCCGCGGCGCCGGCGGCGCCCACGGTTTTGACGGCGACTGCTGCAAACGGGGTCATTGTGCACACCTCTTTTCGTTGATTCGATCCGTCGTGGATCGAGCGTCACGATGAGGCGGCCGTGTCAGAGGGTGATTGCGGGACGGTCAGTCTTTTGTAATTGGCGCTGAGGGTGGCAGCGGATGCTTCGGCTGGTAAATTCCCAGCTCCCCGCCGCCCGGAAGCTCGATGCGAGCCAGCCGTCCCCAGCGCAGCTCTTCGATGTCTCCCTTGAAGGTGACCCCTTTTCGCTCGAGGCCTTTCATAGTCGTCCCGAGGTCATCGCACATCAGGTAGAGCTCGTGACGAGATTCACCGCCGGGATGAAAAGCGATCTCCGCGGGGGGCAGGCGGAAGATCAACCAGCCGCCGCCGGCGTCGACCGAGGCGAAACCGAACACGTCCTTGAAAAAGGTGCGATCGGCCTCGGCGTCCTGGCTGAACACGATCATGTGAGCTCCGCTGATCACGGCGTATCACCCAAGCGCCCCGCTCGCCAAACGTGCGTATTCGACGCGCGGGATCATGAGTTCGACTGCCCGATGGATTCGAGGAACGAGCGGTGGTTTCGTTCGAGCTCGGGCATCGAGTCGCCTCCGAACTTCTCGAGAAAAGCTTCCGCCAGCGTTAGCGCGACCACGGCTTCGCCTATCACGCCGGCTGCCGGTACGACGCAGACGTCGCTCCGTTCGTAGTGCGCTTCGACCGGTTCCTTGGTGATCAGGTCCACTGACCACATTGGTTTCTTCATGGTCGAGATCGGCTTGATGGCCACGCGCAGGTCGATCGGCTCGCCGTTCGTCATGCCGCCCGTCAAGCCGCCCGCGCGGTTGGTGAGATGGCGAAAGCGTCCCCCGGCGTACTCGATCTGGTCATGGAAGTCCGATCCGTGGCGTGCGGCACCCTGGAACCCCGCGCCGAACTCAACCCCTTTGATCGCGTTGATCGAGAGGATCGCCTGCGCAATCCGGCCGTCGAGCTTGCGATCCCAGTGGACGTAGCTGCCCAGGCCCGGTGGAACGCCGCGCGCGACCACCCTGAACGTGCCCCCGATCGTGTCTCCCAGCTCTCCCACATGGTCGATCTCGGTGACCATCTGGGCGGAGGCGTCGGGGTTGGGACAGCGCACTGGCGATTCCTCGATCTGCTTCGTGGTCACGGTGGCCGGGTCGCACCCTTCGTAGCCGATATCGACGCTGCCGATCGACTGGGTGAAACTGAGGATCTCGATTCCGAAGTGGGCGAGCAGCTTGCGAGCGACGCCGCCCGCCGCCACGCGCGTTGCGGTTTCGCGCGCCGACGAGCGCTCGAGCACGTTCCTGATGTCGGTGTGCCCGTACTTCAGCGCCCCGGCGAGATCCGCGTGACCCGGCCGCAGTCGCGTGACCGGCTTTGGTTCGTAGCCTTCTTTGGCCGCGGTCATCTGCGCGGTCCAGTTGACGTGGTCCTTGTTCTCGAGCACCAGGGTGATCGGGCTTCCGATCGTGACTCCACCGCGCACACCGCTGACGATGCGCGCGACGTCGGTTTCGATTTTCTGACGGCCCCCGCGCCCGTGGCCCCTTTGCCGGCGCGCGAGGTCGCGGCGCAGGTCTTCCTCCGAGATCTCTAGTCCCGACGGAAGACCTTCGATGATCACGGTCAGCTGCGGGCCGTGCGATTCCCCGGCGGTGAGCCATCTGAGCATTGAGCCGATGATAAGGCGCAGTGGCAAATGCCCTTGACGCGGCCATGATCGACGTGGGCGGCACTCTATGGCCCAATTCGTGGCCTTTTCGCCAGACGGACGCGGCCGGCAGGCATGAGCGAGTGGCCGCCGCGATGCCGCAGCTGAGGGCCGCCGCCATCGACTCCTTGGTGGCCGATTTGATCGAGAGCAGCCGTATCGGCGACCACGCCCGAGCGATCTCGACGGAGACCCCACCCACGATTCCGGCCGCCGAAATCTTGATCGGAGCGTCGCTCGAGCGACAAGGGCTGCCGGCGGATGTGAATGTCGTGAACCGGATCCGGCGCGCCATGGCCATCCCCGTGGCGGACCGCATGAAGCCGCTGCCAGGCGCGATCGAGCTGCTGGCCGAGACCCGCGCCCTCGGACTGCGGACCGTCATCGCCAGCAACACCTACTGGCGCGACGCCGAGAGCTATTGGGACGACTTTCGCTTGCTCGGGATGGCGGATCGCATCGATGCGATCGTCACGTCCGTCGACGCGGGCCACCTCAAGCCGCACCCGGCGGTGTTCGAAATGGCGATTCGGGTCGCGGGATGTCCGGCGCAGCGCTGCGTCGTGATCGGCAACCGCGAGGAGAACGATGTCGAACCAGCGCTGGCGCTCGGGATGCGGACCATCCTCGTGTATCCCGACGACCCTAAGCCCGCATCCAGCCGGGCTCATGCCGTCGTGCCGGACCTGTGGGAATGTGCCCGCGCTTTGAAAGCTATGCTCCACGACGGATGAAGCAAGAGGTGCTTCGCGAGGTCGAGCGGGTGGTTCTGGCGCTCGACGTCAACGGAGAGCGGACGGAGCTGCTGCTGCCCGTGCACAAGACGCTCCTCGAGGTGCTGCGCGAGGATATGCAGCTCACCGGGACGAAGCACGGCTGCGAGCTCGGCGAGTGCGGCACCTGCACCGTGCTGATCGACGGGCGCGCGGAGCTCAGCTGCCTCGTGCTCCCCATCCAGGTCGAGGGACGCTCCATCACCACCATCGAGGGGATGGCCCGCGGAGCGGAGCTTCACCCCCTGCAGCAGGCATTCGCCGAGCTTGGCGCGGCTCAATGCGGTTACTGCACGCCGGGCATCCTGCTGTCTGCCAAATCACTGCTCGAGACGAACGCCCACCCGTCGCGCGACGAGATTCGCGAAACGCTCGCCGGGAACCTGTGCCGGTGTACGGGCTACTCGAAGATCCTGGACGCCGTGGAGCTTGCAGCGGGCCGCATGTCATGACCCCAAATGGCAAGTTCGGCGTCATCGGTAAGCCACTTCCTAAAGTTGATGCCGTCGCAAAGGTCACCGGCCGGGCGATCTACGCCGACGACATGCTTCTCCCCCGCACCCTTCACTGCCGGATCCTGCGCAGCCCGCACCCCCACGCGCGCATCCTCTCGATCGACACGTCCGCGGCGCGGCGCATTCCCGGGGTCCAGGCCGTGATCACCGGAGCCGACCTTCCGATCAAGTTCGGCATCCTGCCCGTGACGCAGGACGAGCGCGCGCTCGAACACGAGAAGGTTCGCTACGTGGGCGATCCGATCGCCGCGGTGGCCGCAATCGATGAGGAGATCGCCGCCGCGGCATGCGACGCGATCGAGGTGGAGTACGAGGTCCTCGACGCGGTGATGTCCATCGACGAAGCGCTCGTCGCGCCCAAGGACGAACGCATCCAGGATTACGGCGGTCCCCACAACATCCACAAGCTCGTGGCCCTGGAGTTCGGCGACGTCGAGAGTGGATTCACACGGGCGGACCACATCCGCGAGGACGTCTTCTTCTTCCAGGGCAGCACGCACCTGCCGATGGAACAGCACAGCGCGACCGCGACGTACATGGACGGAAGGATCACGCTGTGGTCCTCCACCCAGGTCGTGCACTATGTGCAGCGCGCCCTGTCCAAGGTGCTCGAGCTGCCGATGAACCGCATCCGCGTCATCGGCGCGGCGCACGGCGGCGGCTTTGGCGGCAAGACGGATCCCTTCGCGCACGAGATGATCGTGTGCAAGCTCGCGATGATGACCGGCCGGCCGGTCAAGTGCACGCTGACCCGCGAAGAGGTCTTCTACGCGCACCGCGGCCGGCACCCCGTGCTCATGTGGGTTCGGACTGGCGTGACACGCGACGGCCTGATCACGGCGATGCATTTCCGAACCGCGCTCGACGGCGGGGCGTATGGCTCCTACGGCGTGGCTTCGACTTTCTACACCGGGGCGCTGCAGACCGTGACCTACGACATCCCCGCCTACCGATTCGAAGGGTGCCGCGTCTTCACCAACAAGCCACCTTGTGGACCCAAGCGCGGCCATGGCACGCCGCAGCCCCGCTTTGCGTTGGAGCTGCACCTCGAGAAGATCGCCCTCGACCTCGGCATCGACCCCGTGGATTTGAAGCAGCGCAACTTCGTCAAGGCGCACACGAGGACCGTGAACTGGCTTCGCGTCACGTCCTGCGGGCTCGACGAATGCACCGAGCGGGTGATGACCGCCTCCGGGTACAGAAAACGCGAGAAGCGCCCCGGGCATGGGATGGGATTCGCCATCTCGAGCTATCTCTCTGGCGCAGGCACCGCCATCTACTGGAACGACATGCCCCACTCCGAGGTCCAGATCAAGGTGGACCGCGGCGGCGTGACAGCTTTCTGCGGCGCCATGGACATCGGACAGGGGTCGGATTCGGTGCTCGCAACCATCGTGGCCGAGGAGCTCGGCCTGCAGCCCGCCGACGTTCGCCTGGTCACAGCGGACACCGACACCACGCCCATCGACCTCGGCTCGTATTCCTCGCGCGTCACATTCATGGCCGGCAACGCGGCCATCGAGGCTGGCCGAAAGATGCGCGGCATGCTGATCGAAGCGGTCGCGGCGAAGATGAAATGCGACGCCGCGGCGATCGAGGTGGGAAGCGGCCGCATCGGCGACTTCAGCTTTGAAGAGGCGAGCGTTCTCGCGGAGGGCCGCTTTGGAACCCTCACCACGGCGGGCAGCTACACACCGCCCAAGATCGCAGGCCCTTACAAAGGATCAGGCGTCGGCCCGAGTCCCGCCTACAGCTACACCGCGTGCGTGGTCGGCCTCGACGCCGACGCGCGCACAGGGCTGGTGCGCGTCAACAAGATCTGGATCGCGCACGACGCCGGCCGCGCGATCAATCCCCTGCTTGTCGAGGGCCAGGTTGAGGGCAGCGTTTACATGGGGCTCGGCGAGGCTCTCATGGAAGAGCAGGCCTTTCGCAAGGGCCTGCACAAGTGGCCGTCGATGCTCGAATACAAGTCGCCCACGTTTCTCGACATGCCGGAGGTCGAAACCTTCATCGTCGAGACGGTGGACCCGGAAGGGCCTTACGGCGCCAAAGAGGCGGGACAGGGTCCTTTGCTGCCCGTCCCTCCCGCGGTGTGCTCGGCGGTGTACGACGCGCTCGGCGTGTGGATCGACGAGGTGCCGGTCACGCCGGAAAAGATCGTCGAAGCCTTGCGTCGCAAACAGAAGGGAGAGCCGGCTCGATTCGGCCCCGCGCGATTCCCCACCATCCCCTATCCGCCAACCATCAAGGTCGAGCCACCGCCGAAGGATCTGGACCGTGCTGCGGCTGCCTCGATTTAAGTACCTGCGGCCGAAGACCGCGCGCGAGGCGGCCCGTATGGCCGCGGACCTTGGACCGCGCGCGATGTTCGTGGCGGGCGGGACCGACCTCTTTCCCAAGCTCAAACGCCGGCAGTTCGACATCGAGACCTTGATCGCGCTCGACTTCCTGCCGCGCGACATCCGAACCGGTTCGATCGATTGTGTCGTCGGTGCGGGCGTCACGCTGGCCGCCGCCAGCCGCGACGAGCATCTCACGCAGAGCTTCGCCGGCTACGCGGAAGCGGCGGGCCTGGTGTCCTCTCCTCCCCTGCGCAACGCGGGGACGGTCGGAGGCAATCTCTGCGTCGACACGCGATGCAACTACTACGACATGACCTATGAGTGGCGGAAGGCCGCGGGATTCTGCATGAAGAAGGATGGAGACATCTGCCTTGTCGCGCCGAGCAGCCCGCGATGCTGGGCCGTCTCGTCATCCGACACGGCGCCGATGGCGATCGCGCTTGACGGCGTCGTGAGCCTGACCGGGCCGGACGGCGAGCGCGAGCTGCCGGTCTCGGCTCTCTATCGCGATGATGGAATCGAGTACATGGCCAAGCAGCCGAGCGAGGTGGTCACGTCGCTCAAGCTTTCGGCGCATCGCGACACGAGAACGGCTTACGTGAAACTCCGGCGGCGCGGCTCGATCGACTTTCCCATCGCGGGCGCCGCGGTCGCGATTCAGCTCGACGGCGACCGTGTTGTGCGGTGCCGGATCGTGCTCTCGGCCGTGGCCTCGCACCCGCTCGAGGCGACAGCGGCTGAAGCGTTCCTGAAGGGCAAGCGTGTGGAGGCGGATGCGATCCGCGAAACTGCTGACATCGCAGCCAAACCGGCCAAACCACTGGACAACGCCGATCTGAGCCACTTCTGGCGAAAACGGATGGTTCGCATCGTGGTGGAGCAGGCGCTGCTGGAAGCAACGACCAGAACGCCGGGCTCGAAGGTTAAGCTTCTAGGTCTAGCCCAAGAATGATGCACTCCCGCAAACGCCAATCAGGACAAGGAATGGTCGAGTTCGCGCTCATCCTTGCCCTGATCGCCTTGATCGTCATCGTCGCCCTGATCGCGACAGGAAGCCAGGTCGTCAACCTGTACTCCGACATCGTCCAGACGATGTGCCTCTACCACGCGGGCTGCTGACGACCTGATCCAGGGCGCCTAGTCCGCGATCGCCGCCGCCGCCGCCTGAGCCGCCCGCTGCGCGTTGGCGCGGATCAGCTCGAAGTCGCGGTGAGCCAGCGCCTCAGGCGGAAAGAGCGATGCCGTCAGCCCCACCGCCTTCACCCCGAGCCGCAGGTACGCGCCGATGTCCTCGATCGGCACCCCGCCTGAGACCCAGAAGGGCACACCACCCATCGGGCCGTTAAGGGCCCGGATGTACTCGGGCCCGCCTACCGGGCCGATCGGAAACACCTTGACGATGGCGGCGCCCGCGACCCTCGCCTGGTAGATCTCCGTGGGGGTCAACGCGCCCAGCACGCACAGGATGTCCTCCTGCCGGCAGGCGTCGGCCACCTCCGGCAGCAGGACCGGCGTCACCACGAACGAAGCGCCCGCGTCCTTTGCCTCGCGCACCGCGCCCGGGTCCCAGACCGTCCCCACCCCGACCGGAAAGCGACCACCGGTGGTGGCGATGAGGCCGCGGATCATCTCGAAGCACGAGGGCACCGTCTTGGTGATCTCGATCGTGTGGACGCCCCCCTCCAACGCGGCCAGGCACGCCTGAAACCCAGCGTCCGAGTCCTGCGTGCGCAGCACGCCGCAAAGACGATTTGGAAAGACCTGCTCGATGCTCCGCACAGCCGGGTGAATTATCCCCCGAACACGTCGAGCGACCCCACCCGCGTCCTTCGCATATGCATTCAGTGAGTCCGATCCTGCTCGCGCTTGCGCGCTAAGCTAGTACATACGTATGACCGGGGCAACGGCGACAGAAAGCTCTCGGGATCAGATCATCCATGCCGCAGCCGATTCGCTCCTCGAGAACGGCTATTCGGGGACCAGCGTCCGCTCCATCGCAGCGAAGGCCGGCGTCGCGATCGGCAACCTCCAGTACTGGTTTCCGACCAAGTCCGAGCTCCTGGTCGAAGCCTGGCGCTACCTGACGGCCCGCTCGGTCGAAGAGCTGCGCTCCACCCTGAATCAGCTGACCGACCCGCTCGAGGTGCTCGAGATCGGCGTCGAGTCGCTCTGGGACTCGCTCCGGCGTCTTGGTGACATCCAGCTCGCCGCCTTCGACCTCCTGGTCCAGGCGCCGCGCACCGAGCGCCTGCGGGCGTACCTGCCGGAGCTCTTCACCAGGTACCGGGAGGTCATCCAGGAGCAGCTCGACCGGCTGGAAGAGGACGGCCGGATCCGTCTCACGGTCCCACGCGAGGTGCTGGTTCCGCTCGTCCTCAACACCGTGTTGGGCTTCGGCCTGTACTACGTCGTGACTCGCGACGACGAATCGTGCCTGAAGGCGCTGTCCGCCTTTCGCCAGCTCGCGGGCTCGCTCGTGGAGCCCGTTTGATGTCCGTTCACGCCATCGACCGCGAGCTCGACCGCCTCGAAAGCCTGTGGGAGGACGGCCTCTCGGATACCTATCGTGCGTACCTCGAGGCGGTCGCCGGCTATGAACCCACCGCCCAACCCAAGCTTGCGCTTGCGGCCGCGCTGATCGAGATCGGCGTCCGGCTCCAGGGATTGGGTGGCCGGGCGGCCGCACCGCCAACCCTGCTGATGGGCGATCTCTGTCTCGCCCGCTCCTCCCGGCTCCTCGCCGACGCCGCCCCACAAGCCGTCCAGGTCGCTTTCGCCCGCGCGATCGAGGAGCTGTCCGCCGCGGCCGCGGCCGGACGAGCCGTCCCACCGACGCGGGGGCTCCTGCTTGACGCCCTCGAGGCACGGTGATGATCGGCAAGCGCGTTCGCTTCGAGACCACAAATGCCACCGAGTTCGTCGACATCACCGAGCTGCTTCGGCAAGAGGTCCTGCGGTCCGGCCTCCGGATGGGCCGGCTGCACCTCCAGTCGCTGCACACCACGGTCGGCCTGACCGTCAACGAAAACGAACCGCTGCTCCTCAGGGATTTCGAGGGCCTGCTCCAACGCCTTGCTCCCGAAAATGCCGGCTACGAGCACGACGACTTCGCGCGCCGCTTCGACATCGCGCTGGACGAGCCGGTGAACGGCCACGCCCACTGCCGGCAGCTGCTGCTGGCCGGGTTCGCCACAGTCCTCGTCGAAGACGGCGAGCTGGTCCTGGGCCGCTGGCAGTCGGTTTTCGCGGTCGAGCTGGACGGCCCGCGCCACCGTGAGCTGGCCCTGCAACTGGATGGGGAGTTTTCCTCGCCTGCCCACCATGTGGGGAGGTCGGCCCCGCCCGCGAAGCGGGCTCGGCCGGATGGGGCGAAAGGAGCTCGCAATACGGACCTGGTGGAGCTGGAACTGGCCCGCCAGCTGCTCGTCGACCCCGAGCCGGTTTCCGAACCCATGCGCAGGCTGGTCGAGGCAGGCGGCAAGCGCCTTCGGCCAAGGCTCGTCCAGCTCACAGCCGGTATCGGGCCCAGAAGCGAGCCCCTGCGGGCAGCGGCGCTGGGCGCCGCCGTCGAGCTGCTGCACAACGCGACCCTGATCCATGACGACTACGTCGACGAGAGCACGCACCGGCGCGGACGCCCGACCGTCGCGGCCGCCGAGGGCCCTGAGCGCGCGATCGCGGTGGGGGATTACTACTTCGCCAAGGCGACGCGGCTGATCGCGGAGATCGGAAACCGCGACGTGACCTCTACGATCGCCGCGGCGCTCGAGGCCATCTGCGCCTCCCAGATCGACGACGTCGCGCTTCGCGGAGCGTTTCCAGGCGATCACGATTCATACCTGCGCGTGGTGCGGGGAAAGACCGCCGCGCTGTTCGCCGCGGCCTGCGCCGCCGGGGCCCTACTTTCCGAAGCGAGTCGCGAGGTCGTCGATGCGCTCCGGCGGTATGGCGACCTGCTCGGCGTCGCGTTTCAGATGGCGGACGACCTGGTCGACTTCAGCCCGAGCTCGGGCAAGCCCGTCGGGCTCGACATCAGGCAGCGCGTGCTCTCCCTACCCCTTATCTATGCCGCTGAGGATCGCACGGTCGGACCGGAGATTCGGCGCCTGCTCGAAGGCAGCCTGGGCGATGCCGAGGTGCGTCATGTCGCCGGCCTCGTGACGTCCAGCGGCGCGCTGCAGCACGTCCGCGACGAGGCGCAGGCGCTGGTCGACGCCGCCGTACGCGAGCTCGAGACGGTCGAGCTCGACGGGCTGCGGCCGACTCTGATCGGCCTCGCCCACTCAGCCGTCGATCGCGTCTCCTGACTCAGGCCGTCACGCCAGGAGCTCGTAGGTCGCGATGGGTTACTTGGGGGTCATACCCGAAATGATTCCTACAGTGCCCATCGCCAGGCCCTTGTACGTCACGTTCGCCCATCCGGCCGCGGCAGCCATCTCGCGAAGCTCGGCGGGTGTGCGATACGAGTCCACCGTGGCGCTGAGGTATCGGTAAGCCGCCGGTTGCCCCGAGAGCGCGCCGCCCACGGCCGGCAGCAGCGTGCGGAGGTAGAGCCTGTAGGCGGCTCCGACCAGGTTCTTCGGCGGGCGGACGAACTCCAGCACGACCGAGCGCCCGCCTGGCTTCACAACCCGTTTCATCTCGCGCAGGCCCCGGACAGGGTCGGACAGGTTGCGCAGGCCGAAGGCAATGGTCGAGGCGTCGAAGCCGGCGTCCTCGAATGGAAGCCTCAGCGCGTCGCCTTCCAGAAACTCGATTCCAGGATGGTCGCGCCGCGCGATCTCGAGCATCTGCGGGCTGAAGTCGAGGCCGACCACTCGCCCGCCCTCGCCGGCGATCCCGGCCAGCACGGCGGTCAACTTCCCCGACCCGCAGGCGACGTCCAGGGCCGATCCGCCTCGCGCCAGGCCGGTACTGCGAGCCGCCTTCCTGCGCCAACCACCGTCCGTGCCGCCCGACAGCACCGTGTTGACCAGGTTGTAGCGGCTCGCGATGCGATCGAACATCGCGCGCACCGCCTGGGGGTCGCGTTCTGCGATCAGACCCTCTGCCAGATCGACGCGATTCCCTGCCCTACCCCGATGCACATCGTCGCCAGGCCGTACTCCGCGTCGCGGTGCACCATCTCGCGGACCAGCGTGCTCACCAGCCGGGCGCCGCTGCTGCCCAGCGGATGACCGAGGGCGATCGCGCCGCCGTTCACGTTCACCTTCTCCTCGTTGAGGCCGAGCAGCCGCATGCACGCCAGCGACTGCGAGGCGAAGGCTTCGTTGAGCTCCACGACGCCGATATCCGACGGCTGCAGGCCTGCCTGCTGTAGGGCCTTGAGCGACGACGGCACCGGGCCGATGCCCATGTAGTCCGGGTGCACGCCTGCGGGCGCCGCGGACACCAGGCGTGCCAGCGGCGTCAACCCACGTTCCTTGGCCTTCGCGGCCGACATCAGCACGAGCGCCGTCGCGCCGTCGCTGAGCGTGGAGGAGTTGCCGGCGGTGACCGAGCCCTTTTCAGCGAAGGCCGGGCGCAGCTTGGACAGCGCCTCGAGCGAGGTGTCGGGGCGGGGTCCTTCGTCCGCCTCCAGTGAGATGGCCTCGCCTTTGCGCTGCGGGACCAGCACCGGGACGATCTCTTCCGCGAGCCTTCCCGACTGCCGCGCCGCCACAGCGCGCTGATGGCTGCGAAGCGCGAACGCATCCTGGTCTTCGCGCGACACCTCGTACTTCTGGGCCACGCGCTCCGCGGTCTCCCCCATCTGCAGCGTGCCGTACAGCTCGGCCATCTTCGGGTTGACCAGGCGCCAGCCCAGCGCGGTGTCATATGCGGTCTGCGGGCCGCGGGGAAACGCTCCGTCGGGCTTGAGCATCACCCACGGGGCGCGGGTCATGCTCTCGACCCCACCGGCGACCATGATGTCGGCCGCCCCGGCCTGGATCTCACGCGCGGCCGCGATCGTCGCCTGCATGCCCGATCCGCACAGCCGGTTGACCGTCTGGCCCGGGACCTCGACCGGAAAGCCCGCCAGCAGCAGCGCCATACGCGCGACGTTCCGGTTGTCCTCGCCGGCCTGGTTGGCGCACCCGAGGATGACATCGCTCACCTCGCCCGGCTTGACGTTCGCGCGCTCACACACCTCTTTGAGGACGATCGCCGCAAGGTCGTCGGGCCGTACGTCTTTGAGCTGGCCGCCGTAGCGCCCCATCGGGGTGCGGGCAGTTGCCACGATGACGGCGTCATGCATTGGAGAGCGCCCCCATCCGGCGCCGGGCGCCACGTTCCCTGGCGGGCGGGGAAGTCACTTGATCTTATTGGCGCGTTTGGCGAGGAACGCCTGGACTCCTTCGGCGAACTCTGGGCTCGCCGCCTGCGCCTCCTGCAAGTAAGACTCGAATTCGAGCGCTTCCTCATAGCTCGACTCCAGCGCGTGGTTGACCGCGCGCTTGGCTGCCGCCATGGCCTGCCTCGGCTGCTTTAAGAGCTGGCTCGCCAGCTCGCGGACCTCTGCCTCCAGCCGGTCGGCCGGCACCAGGCGGTTGATCACGCCGAGGCGGTGGGCGTCCGCCGCCTGAAGAGGCTTGCCGCTGAAGAACATCTCGTACGCGATACCCGTGCCGACCAACCTCGGCAGCAGCCAGCTCACACCGCCGTCCGGCGCGAGCCCGATGTTGACGAACGCTTCGAGGATGTAAGCCTCGGGCGTGGCGATCCGGATGTCGCAGGCAAGCGCGTAGCTCGCGCCGATTCCCACCGCGGGTCCGTTCATAGCCGCGATCACCGGCTTGGGCATGGTGCGCAAGCGGGTGAGCATCGGCATGTATTCGTTGCGAAGCACGTTGCCGACGTCTTCGGGAGTGCGCATGCCGCCATCTCCGGACTGGGCCATCTCGGTGACGTCGGCGCCCGAGCAAAACGCACGACCCGAGCCGGTGACGACGACGACCCGCACCGATTCGTCACGCTCGATCTGCTTGATCGCATCCCCGAGCTGGCGGCGTGTGACGGCGCCGATCGCGTTCATCTTCTCTGGCCGGTTGAGCCTGATCCAACCAACTCCGCCTTCTGTCTCAACTTTTACGTGCTGCTCGACTTCAGTCGTCGCCATTAGAGATGCCTCCAGTGGGCCGACCGAAAGATTCGGCGGCCAGGTGTTCCAGATGCTAGGCGCGAGCGAGCACCGGAGCGAGCGCATCCGTCGATTCGTGAGCGAGGAGCGCAGCTCGCAACGACGCAGATGGGCCGCATGGACGCCGAAGATTCGGTCGGCATCGCTGGATGCATCTCTTCTCTCACCTGCCCTTGAATACGCCCTTCCGTTTCTCCAGGAAGGCGTGCATGCCTTCCTTCTGGTCCTCGGTCGAGAACAGGAAGTAGAAGCTCTTCCGCTCCACGGCCAGGCCTTCCGAGAGTGGCGACTCGAATGCCTTGAGCACCGCTTCCTTGGCCATTCGCAGGGCGAGCGGAGGTTTCTCGGCCAGCTGCCGTGCGGTGCGCTTGGCAATCTCGACGGTCATCTCGGCCGGCACCACCTTGTTTACCAGCCCAAGCTGGTAGGCGCGCCGAGCAGTCACCGGCGCACCGGTCAGCATCGCCTCCATGGCCGCGTACTTTCCGACGGTACGGGGCCAGCGCTGCGTGCCGCCGGCGCCAGGGATGATGCCGAGATTGATCTCAGGCTGGCCGAGGCGCGCTGTGTCGCCGCCGATGATCAGATCGCACATCAGGGCCAGCTCGCAGCCGCCCCCCAGCGCATACCCGTTGACGGCGGCGATCAGGGGCTTGCCGAAGGCGGCGATCCCAGCCCAGCGCCCGGTCTGGTCTCTGCGCAGCTGCTCGACGGCCGTACGGTCGGCCATGTCGGCGATGTCGGCCCCCGCCGCGAACACCTTCGGACCTCCCGTGAGCACCACGGCACGCACCGTGTCGTCGGCGTCCAGCTCGCCCAGCACCTCGTTGACCTCGCGGATCAGGTCCGGGCTGAGCGCGTTCAGCACCTTCGGCCGGTTCAGCGTGACTGTGGCGATCGGGGCCTCGATCTCGACCAGGATGTGCTCGTAAGCCACCGCGGCTATCATCGATCAAATGGGAACCGGGACGCTCAGAGACTCCTATGGGCGGGTCGCCGACGACCTCCGGATCTCGATCACGGACCGCTGCAACTTCCGCTGCATCTACTGCATGCCGGCGGAGGGGCTCAAATGGCTGAAGCGCGACGACATACTCCGGTTTGAGGAGATCGTGCGCCTGGCGCGGATCTTCGTGGAGCGCTATGGCGTCAGGACGATCCGGATCACCGGCGGCGAACCCCTCGTTCGCATCAAGGTCGAAGAGCTCATCGGGATGATCAACGAGATCGACCCGACACTCGACATCACAATGACCACCAACGGCGTGCTGCTCCGCGACAAGGCCCGCCTGTTGAAGGAGGCGGGACTGAAGCGGATCAACATCTCGCTGGACACGCTCAGCATGGAGCGCTTCCACGAGATCGCGCGAAGCGATCAGTTCAGCCGCACGATGGACGGCATCCAGGCCGCGCGCGAGGCGGGCCTCTGGCCGATCAAGCTGAACATGGTCGTCATGAAGGGGCACAACGACGACGAGGTCGTCGATTTCGCCAGGCTCGCGCGCGACGAGGGTTACGAGGTCCGCTTCATCGAGTTCATGCCGCTCGACGGGGACGGCATCTGGACCAACGAGCAGGTCGTCCCGAGCCGGCGCATCCAGGAGCAGATCGAAGACCTGTTCCCTCTCGTGCCTTTGACCGACGCGCGACCGGGGCCGGCGACGCGTTTCAAGTTCGCCGACGGCGCGCCGGGCGGGGTCGGCTTCATCTCGTCCG
>Ga0208849_1000181_pt1 | contig 61992 bp, 61 predicted proteins | sample NGESurdeep072012_10_FD_184470 | JGI IMG/M metagenome (GOLD analysis project Ga0208849, IMG submission 184470) | Arctic peat soil microbial communities from Barrow, Alaska - NGEE Surface sample 53-3 deep-072012 (SPAdes) | ecosystem: Environmental > Terrestrial > Soil > Wetlands > Peat ...
GAGATCGTCGAGTTCCTCGACGACATCGACGAGGAGTAGGCCGCCGGTTCTCGAGGGTGGTCATGGCCGACTCTGACTCACCGGCGCAGGTCGTCGCCACGCCAGTCGAGGTCGTGCAGCCCGTCGCCGGTGCCCCGCCGGATGGCGGACTGTCCGAAGCGCTGACGCAAGCGGTCGAGGGTGTGGTCGATCCGGTCGTTCACCGGCTGGTCGAACAGGTCCAGCTGAGGCGCTTCGGCGAGGCCGGTCACGCCCACCCCGAGCAGGCGCACCGCGTCGCCCGTCCACGCGGCGTCGAGCAGTGCCAGCGCGGCGTCGCGAACGGCCGTGTCGGTCGCCGTGGAGGACGCCAGCGTCTCCTGGCGCGTGATCGTGGTGAAGTCCGAGTAGCGGAGTTTCAGGGTGATGGTCCTGGCCGTCCACCCACCGGTGCGCAGGCGGGCGCCGACGTCGCCGGCGAGTTCGGCAATGCGCGCGCGGAGGGCCTCACGCTGGGCGACGTCACGCGCGAAGGTCTCCTCGCGAGAAACGCTTCGGGGCGCACCGGGCATGGTGACCGGCGCCGTATCGATCCCCCGGGCGCGTTCCCACAAAGACACGCCGGAGGCGCGGCCGACCCGTCGTTGCACGGTGTCGAGGGGCAGGGCGGCGAGCTGTCCGAGCGTCGAGATGCCGAGCCCGCTCAGCGCGCGTTCCGCAGCCGGCCCCAGGCCGGGCAGGCGGCGCAAGGGGAGCGGTGCCAGGAACGACGCCTCGTCGCCGGGTTCCACAACCACGAAGCCCCTGGGTTTGCGCAGATCCGACGCGATCTTGGCAACGGTCTTGCAGGTCGCCACGCCGAATGACGCGTGCAGACCGGCAGTGGCGAGGATACGGTCGCGAATCTCGCCTGCAATGTGCTCCGACGTGCCGAAAAGGCGGGTCGAGCCGGTGACCTCGAGAAAGGCCTCGTCGAGCGAGAGAGGCTCGATCAGTGGTGTGTAGTCGCGAGCGATGTCGAAGACGGTCTTCGACGCGTCCCGATAGGCCCGAAAGTCGACCGGCACCACGATCGCCCGTGGACACAAACGGAGCGCCGTGCGCAGTGGCATCGCCGAATGGACGCCGAAGGCGCGAGCCTCGTACGAGGCGGCGCTGACCACGCCACGGTTCAGCAGCGCGGTGCCGTCACCCGCCGGCGCCCCGCCGACGATCACCGGGAGTCCGCGCAACTCCGGCCGGCGCAACTGCTCGACGGATGCATAGAACGCGTCGAGGTCGAGATGAATGATCGCCCGGTGCGTCACGACCGCACCCTCCGGCCCGCGGCTTCAGCTGCCGGTGTGCTGCCTCCACTCATCGATGTCCGCCTCACGCACGTAGCCTGCGCGAATCATCAGTTCCATGTATGGAACTGCCAGATGCGGTGCGGCGCGACGCAACACCCACGGCGGTGGATTGTCCTTGTTCTTGTTCACGCTCTGATAGAAGTAGATCTGATTCAGATCGCACAGAAGGGCAAGCCGGTGCAAGGAAATCCCCCTCTCCGCGCACCGTTCTTTGACGTACTCCTTGAACTCCACGCTTAGCCCCAGTATATGCCCATGTTCCGGAGCGCACCGGGCAATTCTCGAAGCACCGCAATCACCGCGTCAGCCTCGCCGGAACCCTGCTGTCCGCCCCTGCTGAGGAGCACCGCGCGCATTCCCGCCGCGTGCGCGCCGGCGATGTCGGCAGCTTCGCTATCGCCCACCATGACCGTGCGATCGGCGGGCGTCCCCAGGTTCCGCCTTGCCGCCTCGAAGATTCGGGGCGAGGGCTTGCGCCACCCGATGGCTGCGGAGAACGTGACGGCGTCGAGGTGGGTGTCGAGCCCGAGAAACGCGAGCTGTCCATGCAGCGATTCAAGGCGATATGGCGCATTCGAGCACAGGCCCACGCGGATGCCCTTCTGGCGGAAGGCGTCGAGCACGGGCAGGGTGTCAGGGTCGACGTGCGCCCCGCGCCACCACGCCTCCTGCTCGATGCGCAACACCTCGTCGAGCAGCGCGACATCGAGTGCAACACCCGCGTCCGAATAGGCGCGGAGGGATACGGCGACGGGGTCGATCTCGTCAAGGGCGCCGCTCGCCTGGTGGTCGAGGATCTCCCGCTCGACGCGGTCCTGGACGGTGCGAACGATTTGCCGCGAAGGGACCACGAGTCCTGACGCCGCGAGGACCGCGAGAATGCGCGCCTCCGCCTCCGCGAGCGCCGTAACCGGCCGGCTGAATTCGACCAGGGTCTCGCCGTAGTCGAAGAGGACGCCATCGATCCCTCGCGTCCGCCCTTCCTCGACGCTGGTCACGCGGGCGCGCCACCTCCACCACCGCCGCCACCCCCACGACCGCCTCGTCCGCCGCGCCGCTTACGGCCGCCCTGCCAGCGACGCTTCGGTCGTTTGCTGGCGGTCCGCGGTGCGGGCGACAGCGTCTCGAGGTAGGCCTCGCCGGGGTGGGGTTCGTTGGGATGACCCGCACGAGCGCCGGGCGAAGCCGCAACCCGCGCCTCGAACTCGGCAAGGACCGTTTCCAGGGGCCGCTTGTCGCTCGACGACGGCGGCGCCGCCGTCTCCGCCCATGGCTGAGACTTCGGGCTCGCCTCGGCGGCGAGGATGTCGCTGCCCGGAATCTCCGGCACCGCGTCGAGGACCGACTCGATGGCGCGAGCGATCAGCCGGTCCGCCTCGATGGGATCCTGGAGCGGCCGATCAGCCATCCGACGGCGTGCTCCATCCGGCAAGTCCCAGACCGGCGATGGTCTTGACATCGACCTCGCCCAGGCGCACCAGGGTGGCGATGCCGTCACGGTCGAAGCGCCCCACATCCATCCGCTCGTCGGCGTCGCGGTCGGTCGGCCCCTGGGTGAGGCCGGTGGCCACGAAGAAGTGCATCACCTCAGTCGAGTAGCCCGGCGTGAGTGGGGCGGCGGCCAGCGGAGCGATGCGCAGTGCACGCATCCCAGTCTCTTCGGCGAGCTCTCGCTCGGCCGTTCGCGCTGGATCCTCGTCCTTGTCCCGGGTCCCCGCGGGCAGCTCCCAGAGCGCGCGGCCGACGGCGTGGCGCCACTGCCGCACCAGGATCACCCGGCCCTCCCCGTCGATGGGAACGATTGCGACAGCGCCCGGGTGGGCCACCACCTCGCGCTGCGCGCGGGTCCCGTCCGCGAGGACGACGTCGTCCTCGTAGAACGTCAGCAGCCGACCCGTGTAGATGTCGCGCCGTGAGGTCCGGGTCTCACGGAGATGCTCCGTCGCGCTCGGGTCGCCGGTACCCGCCTGGATGGTCACCCGCTGAGTGTGACGCCCCTACGAGCGCTTCAGGCGCAGGACCACTCGTGGGACTGGCCGTGGGCGAACATCTTCGCCGCGATATTGGCCTGTGCCGCAGGGTCCCAGATGGTGGCAGCGGTCCCGCCGTTGGCGATGAAGGTCGACATCAGGAACTGGAAGACCCCGATGTACGGCCCGCTCGGGTTGACGGAATTCCAGTGGTAGTGCGACTCGCAGTTGGCGGTCTGGAGCATCCAGGAGACGCTGACCCCCCAGTGCTCGGCCGCGGCGGTGATATCGGCGACCACCTGGGCCTGGCTCACCGAGAGCCCGCTTGGGACGACAAACGCCGGGCGGACGACCCGGGCTCGGTGCGGCGCGACCGGCTTGGCTGCGACGACGACTTTGAAGAGCATCGCCGAGCGGACCCGAAGCATCATCGGATGGGTGGTCACGTTGGTCAGGCGGTCGATCTCGCCGACCGACGAACGCACGAGGGAGGCGGATGCCGCGGCCCCCTGGGCAGGCGTCGTGATGAGCACCGCGGTCGCCGGTCCAGCCACCAACATGAGGAAGCCGAGAACCAGTCCGCGTGCCCGCTTGGGTAAATGCAAGGCGGATGACTCCTATTGGGTCGGGCTCCGGTCATCGCTCCCCTGACCGGGCTTGGAAAGCGGCTCGCCGCTGGGCTGCCCCTCTGGAGACTCTCGTCTCGACGACAGCGTGGCGACCTGGGCCGTCGGCGACCGTACCACAACGGGTACTTGCGCCTGCAACTCTCTCAAACGGAGCGAGCGCTTCTTACCAGCCGATGGAAGCGCCGAGCGCGCAGGACGCCGGAGCCGCGTTGAGCACGACGGGCACGTTCGCGTCGAGACTGGTCCCGGCCTGCCAGATGAACTCCTCGAAGCCACCGCCCAGGATCACCCCGGCGCCATTCTCACAGACCGCGAAGCCCACCACAGCCATCCCGGCCGACACTGGCGACGAAGGTGTCAGCGTGCCCTTGACGTTGCCGTAGCCGTGGGCCATGTGGCACGGCTGGCAGGCATAGGTGGCAGACGCGCTGATGAAGACCGGCCCGATGCTGGTCGGCCACGAGCCGACGGTCACGGTCGCGCCGACGCTGGTGGCTCCGTTGCAGGCATCCGTGCAGTCGGCGGAGACCGCGAGCGTCTCGCCCGGAGCGAGATTGACGGCCACTGAGTCGAGCGAACCGAGCGTCTTGCCGGCGCGATGGGTCACGAAATGCACCACGACCGACGCGGCGCCGTGGTACTTCGCCTCGTTCTTGAGGCGGGCGACCGGAAACGCCGCCAGGTCGAAGGTGCCGACGCCGACGCCGAGGACACCAACCGCCATCGTGTCCGGTGGAAGCGGAGTCGGCGACGCGGTGGGTGTCGGCGCCGGCGTACGCGATGGGGCCGCGGGTGTGGTCGTCGGGGCCCCGGAGCACGCCGAAAGCAGAAGCATCGACGCCACGGCCAGCCACAGGCGTGGAGAACTGAGCGGAGCCATCGTCACCATCCTAGGGTCAGTTTCCATTGCAAGCGGCGCGTGACAGAATTGACATGTAAGTCAATCGCTCAGCCATGGAGGCTTCGCCCGTGCCTTTCTCGGCTGAGCACGACGCCCTCCGCGAGACCGTGCGCGATTTCGTCGCCCGGGAGCTGCGTCCGCATGCCGATGAGTGGGAGGCTGCCGAGGGATTCCCGGACAGCGTCTTCACCCGAATGGGCGAGCTCGGCCTGCTCGGATTGCGATACCCGGAGCGATACGGTGGCCAGGGCGGAGACTACTTCAGCGCGATCGTCCTCGCCGAGGAGATGGCCCGCTGCGGATCGGGCGGTGTGGGCATGGCCATCAGCGTCCACACCGAGATGGCCACCCCCCCCATCCTCAGGTGGGGAACCGAGGATCAGAAGCAGCGGTATCTGGTACCCGCGATCCGGGGCGAGAAGATCGCGGCGCTCGGCATCACCGAGCCCGATGCCGGCAGCGACGTCGCCAACATCCGCACGCGGGCGGAGCGGGTCGACGGGCACTGGCGAATCAACGGCAGCAAGCTCTACATCACCAACGGGGTGCGCTGCGACTTCATCCTGTTGGTCGCGCGCACCGGCTCGCAGGAGGACGGCGCTCACGGGATCACGCTCTTCCTCGTCGACAAGAAGCTTCCCGGTTTCAGTGTCTCGAGAAAGTTGAAGAAGCTGGGGATGCATTCGAGTGACACCGCTGAGCTGTCGTTCAACGACGTCGACGTCGGGGACGATGCGGTGCTCGGCGAGGTCGGGCAGGGCTTCTACAACCTCATGTGGGAGCTCCAGGGCGAGCGTCTGATCGGCTCGGCAGGCTCGATCGCTGCCGCCGAGGTCGCGTTCGAGGAGACCCTGAAGTGGTGCAAGGAGCGCGAGGCGTTCGGCCGTCCGATCGGAAAGTTCCAGGTGAACCGCCACAAGCTCGTCGACCTGTACACCGAGATCACCGTCGCCAAGAACTTCGTCTACAGCATCGCCGAGCGCTGGGACCGTGACGAATACCCGGTGACCGAGATCTCGATGGCCAAGCTCCTGGTCGGTCGCGTGACCACACAGGTCGCGGATACGTGCCTCCAACTCCACGGGGGCATGGGCTACATGGCCGAGAGCGGGATCTCTCGATACTTCCGCGACTCGCGACTGATCCGAATCGGCGGCGGGACGGACGAGGTGATGAAGGAGATCATCGCCAAGACCGCGCTCGGGCTCTAGCGGCTCAGGGGTTCCGCATTCCAGTCGCTAGTCGTTGGCCAACGCCGCGAAGACTGGTCCCAGCTGCTCGACGGTGTCGATCGATGGCGGCCAGGGAATCACTTCCACTCGCGTGACGCCCACCGCTGAGAAGCGGCCGATCGTTTCGGTGATCTGATCGATCGAGCCCGTTATCGCCACGCCGAACCCGGTCGCCTCAGCCGACCTCGCATCACCTGGCTCGACGAACGCGCCGACTGACCGACCGATGGTTGTCGGGTCGCGGCCGATGCCCTCGCAGATCCGATCCAGCTCGCCGGTCATGGTCGCGAAGGCTTCAGGCAAGCTGCTCGACGTTGCGTATGCACTCCAGATGTCGGCATGCGTGGCTGCCGCCGTCATCGTGCGCGTCGAGTGCCCGCCCATCATCAGTGGGATTCGCCCCGGTCGAGGTCCACGCGGACGCACGTCAGCGTTCTTGACATGATGGAACTCGCCGTCGAAGGTCGAGCTCGACGCACCGCGCAGCAACGGCACGATGATCTCCAACGCCTCGAGGTAGCGCGTCACCGGCTTGTCGACCGGATACCCGAAGGACTCGGCGCCACCCCCGTGGCCGGCACCCAATCCGAGCACGAAGCGTCCATCCGAAATCTCGTCGAGCGCCTCAGCGGCCCGGACGATCATCCCCGGCTTGTGCTGGAGCGCCGACATCACCCAGGTTCCGACACGAACCTTCGACGTGCTGGCCGCAACCGCGCCGGTCATGGCGAGGCAATCCCACCAGCCTCGGGGACCGGGCCACTCGTCAACCCGCCACAGAATCTCGTCCGCCAACCAGACCGTGTCGGCGCCCAGTTCCTCACCGCGACGAGCCCACGTGCTGATGTCCGCCCACGTCGGTTTGCCGCCGTCGTCGGGCCGCTCGTGCATCGGCAGCACCAACCCGAGGTCGACGCCCTTATCCATTGTTCCCACTTGCCACTCCGTGTTGCGGTGATCTCCACAGATCGGCGAAGACCATCGCGACCACTGCGGCGATCAACACCGAGGACATGATGCCCTCGGCGATGAGCCAATCGGTCGAGAGCGACTCACTCACCTTCGAGAGCAACACGTCGGCGGTGAGCAGCACCGGCACCAGGACGCGCCAGTTGAGCGCGCTGCCCGGCCGTGCCAGCCACCAGACGACTCCGAAGATGTACGGCTCCACGCAGGCGGTGATGGTCGCCGCGGAACGGCCTACCGATCGTTGTGCAAGGGGCAACACGGCCAAGGGGATCAAGGCGAACGCTGCGATCGTCCGCGTGAGGACCGCAGCGCCGACGGCGACGCCGGCAGCTGCCGATCGGCCGCGGAGCGCCCCGGCGGCTCCGAGCAGGACGAAGCAGAGTTCGATGGGTTGCTCGATGTGCCCGTAGTCGATAACGCCGATCCAGAGTGCCGGAGCAAGGAGGACGGTGCATGCGGTGGCCAGCCGCCGCTCGACCACACCGCGACCCAGGCCGACCAGGCGAACGACCTGCCATCCGAGCAGCATGATGAACAGGGACACCACGGCTCCCGCGAGGGCTGACCGGGCGCCGATGTTGCCTGCCCATCCCAACGCGTTGGCGAGGGCCACCGCGGGGATGAGCGGGACCAGGCCGAGCGGGCCGTTTGCGTTCGGAGAGACATCGTGCCCGTACGCGCTGTAGATGAGCAGCGGATGACCGCCGACGACGGTCTCGGCAGACGGCCAGAAGTAGAGATCCAGGTCCGTCGGTCTGATCTTGAACACCAGAGAGGCAAGGACCCATGCGGCGGTGTACAGCACAACCAGGGTCGCGGTGGCGGCTCGCCTGCCGCGGGGGATCGCTACGTGACGGATACGCGCGGAGCCTAGCCGATCACGACCCACGCGGCGAACACCGCACTGGGCAACCGGGTGTTCCGCCGGACTACTGCATCCACGGTGCTTCCAACCCCACTCCGCATCGATAGACTCAGCGCGACACCGACAGCTCGGAGGACAAACCTGATGCAGGACCGGATCATCGGCACCACGATGCCTGTTCTCGAGATCACGCTCGACCCGGGCGAGGCAATCTTCTCCGAGTCCGGAGAGCTCTCCTGGATGACCCAGTCGATCGTCATGCAGACCTCGACCCAGATGGGCGGCGGCGGAGGCGTCGGTGGCGTCTTCAAGCGCGCGCTCGGGGGCAGCTCGATCTTCATGAGCGAGTACTCGGCGCAGGGCGCGCCCGGCATGGTTGCCTTCGCGGCCCGCCTTCCCGGCATGATCTTCCCGCTGGAGGTCGCGCCACAACCGGGGATGGGGTTCCTCGGCCACCGGCACTCATTCGTGTGCGGCGTTCACGGTGTGCAGCTCTCGGTCGGATTCCAGCAATCGCTCGGTGCCGGATTGTTCGGCGGTGACGGCTTCCGGCTCGAGAAGATCAGCGGCCAGGGCAAGGCGTGGTGCGAGCTCAGCGGCGAGGTCCTCACCTACGATCTGAAGCCCGGCGAGAGCCTGCGCGTCCATCCAGCCCACGTCGGCCTGTTCCAGGACACCGTGCAGTTCACCATCACGACCGTCAAGGGCATCAAGAACAAGATCTTCGGTGGCGACGGGATCTTCCTCGCGCTGCTCACGGGACCGGGTCGCGTCTGGCTCCAGTCGCTCCCCCTGCAGAAGCTCGCGCAATCGCTGTCGGAGTTCTCGCCGGGTCAGGCCGTCGAAGCGGGCGCGGCGGGTGCGGTCACCGGTGGCGTCATGCGGGGGATTTTCGGGGGCTGAACTCGCTGCGCTGAAACAGCGCATGCAGCGGGATGCCCGCAGCCTCGAGGGCTTCGCGTCCGCCCTCTTCGCGGTCGACCACGCACAGCGCGCCGGCGATCGTCGCTCCGGTGGCGACCACCGCCTCCTGCGCCTGCAGGAACGTTCCGCCGGTCGTCATGGTGTCGTCGACGAGCAGCACTCGCATCCCTGGTTGAAGGTTCGGCCCTTCGATCGCCCGCGCCGTGCCATGCGCCTTGACCTCCTTGCGCACGATGAATGCGGTGATCGGGTGATCGGTGTCGCCGCTCAGTGCCGCCGTCGCCGCGGCCATCGGATCTGCGCCGAGGGTGAGGCCGCCGACCGCGTCGATGGACTGCTCGCGGCAGTACTCGAGGGTGAACCGCGCGACCAGATACAGCCCCCGTCCGTCGAGGGTCACCTGCTTGCAGTCGACGTAGTAGTCGCTCGTCCGACCGCTGGTGAGCGTGAACGTGCCATACGTGAACGCCCGCACCGCGACCAGCTCGCGCAGCTCGTCACGCAGGTCCGTCTCTGTCACGGTGGTCATGGCGTCCAGCGCAGGATGGGATGGCGCGCCGCGCGCACCTCGTCGACACGACTCACCGGTGTCTCGTGCGGTGCGTTCTGGACAAAGGCCAGGTCGCGTTCCGCCTCATCGACGATGGCCGCGCAGATGCCGGCAAGTTCGTCGAGGCTCTGCTTCGACTCCGTCTCCGTGGGCTCGAACATCAGGGCTTCCGGCACGGTCAGCGGGAAGTACACGGTCGGCGCGTAGACGCCGTAGTCGAGGAGCCGCTTGGCGACATCCATCGCGCGCAACCCATCGACACGTCCACCCTTGGTGCTGGCAACGAACTCGTGCATACAGGGCGTCTCGACAGCCATGGCGAACAGACCGGCGAGCTGCGACTGCAGGTAGCGTGCGTTGAGCACGGCGTCGCGGGCGACCCACGGGAGATGATCGCCATATGCGCGGATGTATGCGTATGCCCGTACCAGCATGCCGAAGTTGCCGTAGTACGACCGCACTTTGCCGACACTCTTGGGTCGTTGGTGGTCGAGGAAGAAACGGTCGCCGTCGCGCTCGACAGTCGGTGTCGGCAGGAAATCGATGAGGCGCTCACCCACGCCCACCGGACCTGCCCCCGGGCCGCCTCCGCCGTGCGGGGTCGAGAACGTCTTGTGGAGGTTGAGGTGGACGACATCGAACCCCATGTCGCCGGGACGCGCCATCCCGACCAGCGCGTTGAGGTTGGCGCCGTCGTAGTACACGAGCGCACCGGCGTCGTGCGCGAGCCGGGCGATCTCCACGATGTCCTGCTCGAACACACCGAGCGTGTTTGGATTGGTGAGCATCACCGCGGCGACAGTGGCATCGAGATGACTCGAGAAGTCCTCGACGTCGACCGTGCCGTCGTGATTGCTCTTCACGGTCACGACGTCGAGGCCGCAGGCCGCTGCGGACGCTGGGTTGGTACCGTGCGCGGAGTCGGGGATGAGCACGCGCGTGCGAGCGGTGTCTCCGCGATCGGCGTGGTAGGCCTGGATCATTCGCAGTCCGGTCCACTCGCCGTGCGCGCCCGCCGCAGGCTGCAACGACATGCGCGCCATGCCGGTGATCGATGCGAGCAGGCGATCGAGCTCCCACATCAGCTGCAGCGCGCCCTGCGTGTCCTCCTCGTCCTGATACGGATGCAACTGCGCGAATCCGTCAAGCCAGGCGAGCTGCTCGTCAACCACCGGGTTGTACTTCATCGTGCACGAGCCGAGCGGGTACATCCCCTCGTGGAGGTTGTGATTGCGCCGGGCGAGACGTCCGAAGTGACGCGCCAGAACGGCCTCCGGCACGGCCGGCACGGTCGGAGGTGTGCTGCGCAACAGTGACGCGGGAATCGAGGTGGCGCCATGGGTCGATGGAACGCCGGCGGCCGTGACCGCCGGTCCGCTCGAATAGTTGGCGCTCAGCTCGAAGACGAGCGGTTCATCGACCGCCCAGCCGGCCTCGCGGGTCGCGGCTGGAATCGATTCGTTCATGCGTGCGCCAGCGCGACGTGGCGCTCCGACGCGACGATGTCGGCAGCCACCGCTGCGTAGCGGTCGATCGCCTGTGGCGTCGTCAGCTCGGTGCAGCAGACCAGCAGTTCGCCGTCTCGCTGCGGGTCGATGCGGCCGAGCGGCAGCCCCGCGACGATGCCCCGCTCGCGGAGTGCCTTCGCGAACGCGTCAGCGCTCCCCGGTACGCGCAGCACGAACTCCCAGAGAAACGGCGTCGACGGGTGGGCAAGCGAGAGTCCGTCGATGGCGGTGAGGAGATTCGCGAGGTGATGAGACCGCTGCGCGCTCACCTCGGCGACGGCGCGCATACCGCCCGCGCCCATGTGTGCCATGTACACGGTGGCGGCGAGCGCGATCAGCGCGTGGTTGGTGCAGATGTTGGAGGTCGCGTGCTCGCGGCGGATGTGCTGCTCGCGCGCCTGCAGCGTCAGCGTGTATGCGCGCCGATCTTCGTGATCCAGGGTCATGCCGACCAGTCGGCCCGGGATGCGCCGCATCTGCGCCTGCGCAACTGCCATGAACCCGACGTGCGGCCCCCCGAACGACGCCGGGATGCCCAGCGGCTGCCCGTCACCAACGGCGACGTCGAAGCCATGCTCGCCCGGGGGCGTCAGCAACGAGCAGGCGTGCAGGTCGGTGGCGCAGATGGCGAGCGCCCCGGCGTCATGCGCCGCCTGCGCCAGCGGTGCGAGATCTTGCACCGTCCCCACAAAACTCGGGTACTGCACGAGCAGAGCCGCATGGTCTGTCGTGAGCGTCGCGCGGACGGCCTCCAGCGCCAGCAGGCCGTCGGCGGTTGCGATGACGTCGATCCCGATGCGGCGTCCCTCACCGAAGGTCCGCAGGACGGCGATGGTCTCGGGGTGGACCGAGCCGGCGACCGCGATGCGAGTGCGACCCGTCGCCTGGACGGCGATCACCATCGCTTCAGCGGCCGCGGTCGCGCCGTCGTAGAGCGACGCGTTGGCGACGTCGAGCCCGGTCAGCGCGCAGATCATCGACTGGAACTCGAAGATGGTCTGCAGCGTGCCCTGCGACGCTTCCGCCTGGTATGGCGTGTAGGCGGTGTAGAACTCTGGACGGGAGATGGTCCCCCGGACGATCGCGGGGCTGAACCGCTGGTAGACACCGGCCCCGAGGAAGCTGTCGTACGCGCTCAGCGATCGATTCCTCGCGGCGAGCCGTTCGAGCTCGGCGACCAGGTCCTGCTCGGCGAGTGGTGGCGGGAGATCGATGTGCGGGTTGCGCAGGGCGGCCGGGATGGTGGTGAACAGATCCGCCTCCGACGCCGCCCCCACCGCATCGAGCATCTCGCGACGTTCGGCATCGGAGTTGGGGAGGTACGCCATGCTCAAAGTATGCCGGGCAGCGGGAGCCGCCCGGGAGGCTGGGATCCCGCGGCGACCCGATGCCGCTCAGAAGGTTTGTGAAGCCGAACCGTTGGTAGACTGCAAGAGATGTCCAAGCGCGCTTCCACAGTTTCCATCGAGGATCTCGTCGCGTCGATCGAGACCGCCCGCGACAAGGTGATGGCCGACGAGGTCAAGAGCCTCGTCAAGCTGGGCCTCCCCAAGACTGTCGCGTACAAGATGGTTGCCGACCGCTACCGCCAGCGGGCCGAGGGTGACGACGGAGAAGCAGACTCCGCGAGCCCCTGGCCGGATATGTCCTGACCCGGCCCTAGGCGCCCGAGCTCGACGCCGGCGAGTCCCGTCCTCGCAGGTACCACGCGACCAGCGCGATGACGACCAGGACCGCGATCACGATCGCCGCAGTCCCGATCGGGCCCGACACCTTCGTGTAGTTGGCCCCGACCTCGTAGCCGAGGACTGCCAGGAAGGTCACCCAGACCGTCGAGCCGACGAGCGAGAGCCCGGCGAACCAGACAGGCTGCATCTTCGCCAGCCCGGCTGGGAACGAGATGTACGTGTGGATCACGGGAAGCATCCGACCGAAGAAGACCGCAGCCAGCCCGTAGCGATCGATCCAGTGGTCGGCGAGGTCGAGATGTCTCGGTGAGATCCCGATGCGCCTGCCAGGGCCCAGGAGGAGCGGGCGTCCGAACCGCCGTGCGACCGCGTACGCGAGCAGGGCGCCGAGCCAGTTGCCCGCGATGCCGATGACGATGACCACGACGATGTTGAAGTGCCCCGCGGCGGCGAGGACGCCCGCCACCGGCATGATGACCTCGCTCGGGAAGGGCACCCCGCAGCTGTTGATCAGCATCAGCACGAGCACGATGAAGAGGCCCCCGCTCGTCACCCATTGGCCGATCACGCCGCCCATCGCCCGGGATTGTGGCCTACGCTGCCGCGAACATGCGCCGATCGCTTCGTCCGGCCGCGATCCCGCCCTGGCCGGTGCCCTTCGACCAGGCAGCTGAGCTCGACTGGGGCCGCCCCGAATACGCGCGCCGTCTGCTCCGCGAGCATCTCGACCAAACCCATGACGGCGCGAGCAGGAGGCGGTCGGTGATTGCCGGTCAAGTGCGCCGCCTGCGCCGCGTCCTCCCGAGCCCGCCGGCGCGGATTCTCGACGCCGGGTGCGGCCCGGGTCTCTATGCCGTGCCCCTCGCGGCCCTCGGCTACGACGTGACCGGGATCGACGTCAGCGCCCCGGCGCTCCGCCACGCTCGGGGACTCGTGCGGGCGGCCGGCCTCACGGGGAAAGCGCGATTCGTCAACGGGGATCTGCGCAGCGTGGCGTTGCCGGAAGGACGCTTCGACGCGGGGCTGCTCGTCTACTTCGTCCTCGAGGCGTTCCCGCGGCGGGAGCAGCCGAAGGTGCTGGCGCGCATGGCGAGCTCCCTCGCGGCGGAGGGGACGCTGATCGTGGAGATGCGGCTGCGGCCGGATCAGCCGCCCGGCCGCATCGACTGGTGGGACGTGGTGCCCAACTCGCTCCTCTCCGACCGGCGCCACGTGCTCCTCGGCGACGCCGTGTACGACCAGCGCCGGCACACCTATGTGCTGCGCGAGGTGGCGATCTTTGACGACGGCTCCGTTTCCGTGCGGCAGACGAGCGGCTGGCTCTGCCCCTTCGCCTCGATCCCACGCCTCTTCGCCCGCGCCGGGCTCGCCGACGTCACGATGTTCGACGGCTGGACCGGCTCGCCCGCACACGCGCTCTCGGATTCCGTCCTGGTGGTGGCGCGCCGAGCACGACGTTGACACGACCATGGACGGGTCGTGCGAGCGGCTACCATTCGTTCCCTCGGTCCGGGAGTCCTGTCTGGAGTTGATTCACCATGCCGACGCCCACACCTGATCGCATCCGCACAGTCGCCGTCGTCGGGCACAGCCATGACGGAAAGACGACTCTCTGCGAGGCGTTGCTGCACACGGCCGGCGCAACGCAACGCATGGGGTCGACCGAACAGGCGACCTCGCTCTTCGACCACGAGCCCGAGGAGCAGCGCCACTCGATGAGCATCGGGTTGTCCGTCGCCCACTGCGACTGGGATGGCTACCGCGTGAACCTGATCGACGCGCCTGGATTCCAGGACTTCGCCGGGGAGGTGGTCGAGGCACTTGCCGTGGCCGACGCGGCCGTGCTGGTGGTCGCAGCCCACGGGATCGTCCCCGTTGGTGCCGAGATGGCCTGGGAGATGATCCAGGCTGCGGGGGTTCCTGCGCTGATCGTGGTCAACCGCATGGACAAAGAGAACGCCGCGTACGAGGCGACGGTGGATGCGCTCCGTGAGGCGTTCTCGCGCAAGCCGATCGCGGTTGCGGTCCCGATCGGAGCAGCGGAGGGGTTCAGCGGCTACGTCGATCTGGTAGATGATCGTGCGCACGCTTTCGACGACCGTGGCCGAGCCACGGACACCACGGCACCCGACGAGATGAACACCGAGATCGAGCGCGCTCATGCCGCCCTCGTGGATGCTGCGGCCGAGAGCGACGACGCCCTTCTCGAGAAGTACCTCGAGGGCACCGAGCTCACCGACGCAGAAGTGCGCGCCGCTCTCCATGCCGCCACGGCGCGAGGGTCGCTGGTGCCGATCGTGTGCGCGTCGGCGGCGACCGAAAAGGGCGCGGGCATGGTCCTCGACAGCATCGTGCGATACCTCCCCGCCCCGTCAGAGCGCACCCACACCGCCCTGGACGCGAAGGGCAATGAGGTCACCATCGCCTGCGACCCCGACGGCAAGTTGTGCGCGCATGTCTTCAAGACCACGGTGGACACCTTCGGCAAGATCTCGTTCTTCAAGGTGCTGCGCGGAACCATGCGCGGAGATAGCCACCCGGTCACCGCGCGGCTGGCCCAGGAGGAGCGGTTCGCCCAACTCGGTCAACCCAACGGCAAGGCCATCCTCACTGCGACCGAGGTCGTCGCCGGGGACATCGGCGTGGTCACCAAGCTGGCCCACACCCAGACCGGGGACACGCTGTGCGTCAAGGACGCCGCGGTGCTCATGCCGCCGCTCCCCTGGCCGTCCGCGAGCGCCTCCGCCGCGATCGTCGCGCTGACCAAGGGCGACGAGGACAAGATCATGAGCGGCCTGGCGCGTCTCTCCGAGGAGGACATGACCTTCACGACGGATCGCGACCCGGTCACCAACGAGGTGCTCGTCCACGGTCTCGGCGACATCCATCTCGGCGTCGCCCTCGAACGCATGAAGCGAAAGTTCGGGGTGGACGCGGAATTGCACCCGCCCAAGATCCCGTATCGCGAGACCATCACCGGTACCGCTCGCGTGGGCCACAAGTACAAGAAGCAATCGGGTGGCTCCGGGCTGTACGGCGACGCCACCATCGAGATCGAACCGCTGCCGCGCGGCGGTGGCTTCATATGGGAGGACAAGATCTTCGGTGGATCAATCCCGCACCAGTTCCGTCCATCGGTGGAGAAGGGTGTCCGGCAGACGATGGAGCAGGGAGCCGTCACCGGCAATCCCATCGTCGACATCAAGGTGCGCCTGGTCGACGGCTCGACGCACAGCGTCGATGGCAAGGACATCGCGTTTCAGATCGCCGGGGCGATGGCCATGCGGGAGGCGGTCCAGAAGGCGTCCCCGGTCATCCTCGAACCGATCATGAACGTCAACGTGATCGTTCCCGAACGCTTCACCGGCGACATCATGGGGCTGCTCAACTCGAAGCGCGGTCACGTCGGCGGCGTCAACCCGATCGGCGACGGGCGGGCCGAGGTGACCGCGCACGTGCCGCAGGCGGAGATGTACACCTTCCCGGTCGAGCTGCGCGCCATGACCCAGGGACGCGGACGGTATTCGATGGCGTTCTCGAGCTATGAGGAGGTGCCGGCGCACGTCGCGCAGAAGCTCATTGAGTCACACAGCAACGAGCATCCGGCAGCATCATGAAGAGCTCGCGCACTCGCGGCCGGCGCGCGAAGGCAGAGCGATTGAATCGGTGAAGGAGTGAGCATGGGCGAGACGGTTGAATTCCCGAGCAACGGGCATACGTGCGGCGGGTATCTCGCGACGCCACCGAGCGGCCGGGGGCCGGGCGTGGTCGTGATCCAGGAGTGGTGGGGGCTGAACGCGCATATCCGCGATCTCTGCGACCGCTTTGCCGCCGAAGGGTTCGTCGCCCTCGCCCCCGACCTGTATCACGGCAAGGAGACCAAGGAACCGGATGAGGCGGGCAAGTTGCTGATGGAGCTCGACCTTGCCGAGGCTGCGCGCGACATGCTCGGTGCCGGGACATGGCTGGCGCAGAGCGAGCGCACCGCCGGAGACCGCGTGGGCATCGTGGGCTTCTGCATGGGCGGCGCACTCGCGATCTTCGCCGCCACGTTGAGCGACGTCTTCGCCGCGGTGGTGCCGTTCTATCCGTACATGGGTGTGACCGCAGCCGCTCGCCCCGACGTCACCAACATCAAGGGCGCCGTGCTCGGCCATTTCGCCGAGAAGGACGAGGCGTATACGCACGAGCAGGTCGATGCACTCGAGGCCGAACTTCGCGGTGCGGCTGTCAGCGTCGAGTTCTTCTGGTACTCGGGCGCCGACCATGCGTTCTTTAACGACACCCGCCCGGAGGTCTACGACCCCGACGCGGCGCGGCTGTCCTGGGATCGCACCCGAGCGTTCTTCAGGACGCACCTCGCCACCACCGTCGCTCCGGTCTGAGCCCCCGTCCTGAGGGGGCGCCCGAACCGCCCCGGCAGGCCCCCGGGCTGAATTCGGCTCCAATACGGGCCCGATGTGGCTAGAATGCCCGCAACCTGCCTCCGAGCAGTCGCAGAACCACCCCCACCCCCCGGAGGAGCACATGGCCACTGGCTATTGCCTCAAATGCAAGGAACAGCGCGAGATCAAGGGCGCTGAGGCGATCACGATGAAGAACGGCAAACCGGCCACCACCGGCACCTGCCCAGTCTGCGGTACCAAGATCTTCAAGATCGGCAAGGCCGCCTAGCGCTCGTCCGCCGGCTGCGGGACGCGGGGCGTCCGGGCCGGCGCATACGGGTTGGTGACGGGGTGCAGGTGCGCCCCCACACCACCAACCACCACCACGGTTCATCCCACCGCACACGCGCGGGGATCGCGGGTCAGGCGGCTCCGAGCAACTCCTGCTCGAGCAGATCGAGCGGCAGCGACCCGAGGTTGAGCGCTTCCATGTGGAATCGCTTCAGGTCGAACGCCGCGCCGAGCTGCGATCGCAGCTGAGCGCGGATGTCGAGCCAGGCTCGCTCGCCAACCTTGTAGCTGATCGCCTGGGCGGGCATCCCGCAATAGCGATCGAGCTCGCTGCGCGCGAATCCGGGGCCTGCGAACCCGCAGTACCGGCTGACGAAGGGGAGGGCTGTCTCCCAGTCCCAGACGTGCCCGGGGCGGTAGGTCTCCGCCGCCGGGATGGCGAGCTGGAGGTGCAGCCCGATGTCCACGATGACGCGCATGGCGCGGAATGCCTGTGACGCGAGCATGCCGAGCAGGTAATCCGCGTTCTCGAGGTACCCGAGCTCCTGCATCAGCCGCTCGGCGTAGAGCGCCCAGCCCTCGCAATGGCCGGAGTAGGTCCCCAGCTGCCGCTGGAACGTCGTCAGGCGATCCTGGAACGTCATGCAGAGCCCGATCTGAAGGTGGTGACCAGGCACTCCCTCGTGGTATGCGGTCGTGACCTCGGTCCAGAGCGGGAATCGGGTCTGGCCTTTGGTCGGGTACCAGGTCCGGCCGGGGCGGCTGAAGTCCGCCGATGGCGGCGTGTAGTACATCGCCGCAGCGGTTCCCGGAGGAGCTTCGCGGCACTCGACCCGGTGGATCTGATCGGGAATGTCGAAGTGCGTGCCGTCGAGGTCCGCGATGGTGCGATCGGTGAGCTCCTGGAGGTAGGCCAGCAGCCGGTCGACGCCCTCGATGCTGCGGGTGGGGTCGTCTCTGAGCACTGCCATCGCGCCGTCGAGCCCCTCGCCCGGAGCGATTCGCTCGGCGGTCGTCGCCATCTCCGCCTCGATCCGGTGCAGCTCGTCCCAGCCCCACGCGTAGAGCTCCTCGGGATCGCGGTTCATCCCGAGCCACCGTCGAACGCCGATGGCATACAGCTCGCGGCCGACGGCGTCCGCTTCTGACGCCTTCGGGGCGTACTCGTCGCGCAGGAAGCGCGAGATGGCCGCGTAGGCGTCTGTCGCCGCTTGGGCGCCCTCCCTGAGCCGTGTGGTGAGGCCGTCGTCGTGTGCGGCCTGCGCCGCGAGGCGCACGAAGTAGGGCGCTCCGTTCCCCTCGAGGCCGCCCAGGGTTGCCGCCTGCTCGACGCAGACCAGGGCCTGACGCCGGGCGGCGATCCGGCCGGTGGCGAGCCCGTGGCGGAGCGACGCGGCGAAACCTTCCAGTGCCCTGGGCACCCGGCTCATGCGGGTCGCGATGTGCTCCCAGTCGTCGGGGGTCTCGCGAGGGCAGAGGTCGAACGCCATCCGGACGAACGACAGCGGGCAGTCGAAGTTGGAGAGTTGGCGCCATGGCGCGCCGGCCGCATACCCCTCGGCCTCGGCGTCCAGGCGGTCGCGCATGACGGCCACGGCGATCCGGTCGGCGTCGCTCTCGATGACCGTCTGCTCGAGGGCGTGGAGCGTCCTGCGGTCGAGGTCGACTCGCGCGTCGACCCCGTCCGGCGAGTAATCGGTCACCGCATCGTCGTGTCCCGGGACCCCGAGGCCGGTTGCCGTAAAAGGATCGAGGCTGCAGACCTCGTCGACGTACGCGTCCGCGAGGCGGAAGACCTCGGTCATGCCTCGAGTGCGACCACCGCGCCCACGCCGGCGATGGAAGCGATCCGGTCGCCGTCATCGAGCCGCATGATGATCACGCCCCGGGTCTGACGTCCCGAGATGCGCACCTGCTCGAGCGGGATGCGAATGACCTGCCCCGACGTCGAGATGACCATCAGCTCCTCGGACAGATCCTCGACGACGCGCATCCCAACGATCTCGCCGATCTTCGGAATCGCGTTCTGATCGACGGTATAGACGCCCTGGATGTTCCGGCTCTTGACCGGGTAGTCGCTCATCGGCGTGAGCTTGCCGAAGCCGTTCTCGGTGATCACCAGCACGTGACCCTCGGGATTGACGATGTCGAAGCCGGCAACCTCATCGCCCTTGCGGAGCCGGATGGCACCGACGCCCATGGTGTCGCGGCCCATCGGGCGCACTTCCTTCTCGGTGAACCGCGAGCCCTTGCCCCTGCGCGTCACCACGAGCACCTCGTTGCCGCCGGAAGATCGGCGCACCCAGTTGAGCTCGTCATCGTCCTGAAGGTTGATGGCGATCAGCCCGTTGCGACGCACCGCCGCGTAGGCCGCTGCCGGTGTCTTCTTGATCTGACCCAGCTTGGTCACCATCACCAGGTACTGCTCGTCGCTGAAGACCTCCATGTCGATGAGCGCAGTGACCTTCTCGCCCTGGTCGACCTCGATGAGGTTGATGATCGGAATGCCCTTGGCCTGGCGCTTGACGTCGGGAATCTCATGGGTCCGCAACCGGAAGACGCGGCCGCGGTTGGTGAAGAACAGCATGTCGCTGTGCGTGTTCGCCGTCGTCGAGTGCTCGATGTAGTCCTCATCGGTCGAGCGGCGCGCGCCGACCACACCCTTGCCGCCGCGATGCTGCGCCCGGTAGATGTCGAGCGACATGCGCTTGACGTAGCCGCGATGCGTCAGGGTCACGAAGACCTGCTCCTGGGGGATCAGGTCTTCCTCGTTCATCTCGAGCTCGTCGTGACGGATCTCGCTGCGACGTGGATCGGCGAACCGCCTGCGCAGGTTGGTCACCTCGTCCTTGATGACGCCGTCGATGAGTCGCGGGTTGGCGAGCAGGTCCTCGAGCTGGGCGATCTTCTTGATCAGCTCTTCGTACTCCTCGCGGAGCTTGCCGCTCTCGAGCCGGGTCAGCCGTCCGAGGCGGAGGTCGACGATCGCCTTGGACTGCCGTTCGGTGAGGCTGAATCGCTGCTCGAGGGCGGTCTGCGCGGACTTCTCGTCCTGCGCGCCCCGGATGATCGCGATCGTCTCGTCGAGGTTGTCGAGGACGATGGTCAGGCCTTCGAGGATGTGCGCCCGTTCACGTGCGGTGGTGAGCTCGTGCCGCGTACGTCGCGTCACCACGTTGCGGCGGTGCCCGATGTAATGCTGGAGCATCGCCTTGAGGCTCAACACCTGCGGGCGGCCGTCGACGATCGCGAGCATCAATGCGCCGAAGGTCATCTGCAGCTGGGTGTGCTTGTAGAGATTGTTGAGCACGGTGTGTGGCCGCGCATTCGACTTCAGCTCGATGACGATGCGCACCTTCTCCTCGCGCCCGGACTCGTCGTGCAGGTCGGCGATGCCGTCGATCTTGCGGTCGTTGACGAGCTCCGCGATCGTCTGCATCAACCGTGATTTGTTCACCTGGTACGGCAGCTCGCGGACGATGATCTGCTCGCGTCCCGACTTCGACTCCTCGAAGTCCACCTGGGCGCGCATCACGATCCGGCCGCGGCCGGTGCCGTAGACGTTGGCGATGTCCCGCGTGTAGACAATGCCGCCGGTCGGGAAGTCGGGGCCCTTGACGATGCGGATCAGATCCTCGGTGGTGGTGTCCGCGTCATCGATCAGACGCACCACCGCGTCGCAGATCTCGCCCAGGTTGTGCGGAGGGATGTTGGTGGCCATGCCGACCGCGATGCCGCTGGCGCCGTTGACCAGGAGGTTCGGGAGCAGCGACGGCATCACCGAGGGCTCCCGCACTCCCGGCACGTTTGCGAAGTTCGGGCCGAAGTCGACAGTATCCTTCTCGATGTCGTCGACGAGGCTCATGGCCACCGCGGTCATGCGCGCCTCTGTATACCGGTAGGCTGCGGGCGGATCTCCGTCCACGGAACCGAAGTTGCCCTGCCCGTCGATGAGCGGATAGCGCATCACCCACGGCTGCGCCAGGCGGACGAGTGTGTCGTAGACCGCTGAGTCGCCGTGGGGGTGGTACTTGCCGAGGACCTCACCGACCACCGCGGCGCACTTCTGGTAGCGCGCCCCGGCGGTCATCCCGGTGTCGAGCATTGCCCAGAGGATGCGGCGCTGCGCCGGCTTGAGACCGTCGCGAATGTCCGGGAGCGCGCGGCTGATGATCACGCTCATCGCGTAGTCCATGTAGGACGCGCGCATCTCGGCCTCGAGTTCGATGGGATGGATCTGGCCGGGCTCGAACACCGCCATTACGCAGGCACCTCCGCCGGGCTTCTCACCGCGCCCGCGATCACGTTGCTGACACCCTGTTCGGCCGCCCGGGCCGCCACTCGAATCGCGTTCATCGTTGCCTCCGCGTCGGACCGCCCGTGCGCGATGACCACTTCGCCGGCGACCCCGAGCAGGAGCGCGCCGCCCGTCTTCCGGTAGTCGACGCGGTCACGCAAGGGTCGCAGCTTCGGCTTCAGGAGCGCACCGCCCAGCTTGCCTCCGAGGCTCTTGCGGGCTTCACGAGCGATGCTGGCAAAGAGAAAATCGCCGATACCTTCTGCGATCTTGAGCACCACGTTCCCTGTGAAGCCGTCGGTGACGACCACGTCGCAGGTGCCGCGGAAGACATCCTTGCCTTCGACGTTGCCGACGAAGTCGATCGGCAGTGCAGCGATGAGTGGATGCGCGGCCTGCACAAGCTCCGATCCCTTCTCGGATTCCTCGCCGTTGCTGAGCAGTGCCACCCGGGGCCTGGCGATGCCGAGCATTGTCCGGGCATACACGTCGCCCATCAGCGCGAACTGCGCAAGCCATTCCGGTTTGCAGTCAGTGTTGGCACCGACGTCAAGGATGAAAGTCTGTCCGGCGTCACTGGGAAACGACGCACCGATCGCCGGCCTCGAGATGCCGGGGATGCGCTTGATCGTGAAGAGCGCGGCGGCAAGCATCGCGCCGCTGTTGCCGGCGCTGACCACGGCGCAGGCTTTGCCACCCGCCACCAGCGCACACGCGCTGACCAGTGAGGAGTCGCGCTTGGATCGCACAGCATTCGCAGGGTGCTCGTTCATCTCGATGACCTCGCGCGCATCGACGATGCTGATCCCATCCGGTGTCGGGACCCCGCCAGCGTGGAGCTCCTGCTCGACAACCTCGCGGCGACCGACCAGCGTCACCAGGATTCCGTGCTCGTTGACGGCGCGGAGCGCACCACGAACGATTTCTCCTGGGGCGTGATCGCCGCCCATCGCGTCAACCGCGATCGGGAGCGGCATCAGATGTCGAGGTTGCGCACGCTCGTGGCGTGGGTTTGGATGAACCGCTTCCGGGGCTCGACGTCGGAACCCATCAAGCGATCGAAGATGTCGTCGGCCTTGAGTGCGTCCGCAACGCCCACCTGGAGGAGGACACGGCGATCCGGATCCATGGTGGTCGCCCACAGCTCCTCGGACATCATCTCGCCAAGTCCCTTGTAGCGAGACACCTCGGTGTCGCGTCCCATGGACTTGACCTTGTCATCCCGCTGATCGTCACTGAAGGCGTACTCAGTCTGCTTGTTGCGGCCCTTGCCCTTCTCGAGCTTGTACAGCGGGGGCTGGGCCAGGTAGAGGAAGCCGCCGTCCACCAGCGGGCGCAGGTGCCGCCAGAAGAACGTGAGCAGCAGCGTGCGGATGTGCGAGCCGTCGACATCGGCGTCCGCCATGAGGACGATGCGGTGATAGCGCAGCTTGTCCACGCTGAATGTCTCGCCGAACCCTCCGCCGAGCGCCATGATCAGATCCTTGATCTGCTCGTTGCCGAGGATCTTGTCGGCACGCGCCTTTTCGACGTTGAGGATCTTGCCTCGCAGGGGCAGGATCGCCTGGTTGCGCCGCTCGCGCGCCTCTTTCGCAGTGCCACCCGCCGAGAGGCCTTCGACGATGAAGATCTCGCAGTGCGCGGGATCGCGCTCGCTGCAGTCCACGAGCTTCCCGGGCAGCGTCGCCGACTCGAGGAGTGACTTGCGCTGGACCAGGTCTCTCGCCTTCGCGGCGGCCTGTCGCGCACGGGCGGCGGTCAGTGACTGATCGATGATCTTGCGCCCGTCGGTGGGGTTCTCTTCCAGGTATTGCATGAGCGCTTCGCTCAGCACCGTGGAGACCTGGCCGGCAACCTCGCTGTTCCCCAGCTTGGTCTTGGTCTGACCCTCGAACTGGGGTTCACGCAGCTTGACGCTGATCACCGCGGTCAACCCGTCGCGCACGTCGTCGCCGCTGAGATTGGGGTCCTGTTCCTTGAGGATGCTCGCCTTGCGTGCGTACTTGTTCAGGGTCGCCGTCAGCGCGCTGCGGAAACCGGTGACGTGTGCGCCGCCCTCCTCGGTGTGCACGTTGTTGGCAAATGCGAGGACGTGCTCGGTGAACACGGTGTTCTGATACTGGAGCGCGATCTCGACGACGTTGCCGTCGATCTCCCGCTCCACGTACATCGGCTTCTGGTTGATGACGTTGCGGTTGGCGTTGAGATACCTGACGAAGGACTGAATGCCGCCTTCGAAGTGGAATGTGTACGCCTGGGCGTCGCGCTCGTCGGTGAGCTGGATCGTGATGCCCTTGTTGAGAAAGGCATAGCTGCGCAACGACGTGCAGACGGTGTCCCAGGAGAACTCGATCTCCTGGAAGATCTCGGGGTCGGGCCAGAAGCGGACGTAGGTGCCGCGGCGATCGGATTTTCCGATGACGGTCACGGGACCGTTGGGCACGCCTCGTGTGTACTCCTGGTGATGGGTCTCGCCGTCGCCGTACACCTCGACAACGAGACGCTCGCTGAGTGCGTTGACGACCGAGAGGCCGACACCGTGCAGCCCACCCGAGACTTTGTAGCCTCCACCGCCGAACTTGCCTCCGGCGTGGAGCGTGGTGAGCACGACCTCGAGCGCGGATTTCCTCGCGGTCGGATGCATGCCGACCGGGATACCGCGACCGTTGTCCAGAACCGAGACCGACTTGTCCGCGTGGAGGACGATCCTGATCGTGTCGCACCACCCGGCGAGCGCCTCGTCGATGCTGTTGTCGACGAGCTCGACCACGAGGTGATGCAGACCACGGAGATCCGTGGATCCGATGTACATCCCCGGGCGCCTGCGAACGGGTTCCAGACCCTCGAGGATCTGGATCTGGTCCGCCGAGTAGCTGTCCTTGCCCACCCGTCCGGCGCCGGCAGGACGGGGATCTGGACTGCCGTCGGATTGGCTCGTTCCGGGGTTCGTCTGGGGCTCGATTGCCGCCTCATCGGGGCGTTCGGGGCGTGCGATGTCGGTTATGTGTGCTGCTCCGGTTGTGACGTGAGTGTTGGAGAGGGGGCCAATGGTGAAACCGCTCGATTCTTCCAGCGGGGACCGCCTAAATCGGCCATTCCAAGTACCTCTATTCTACCAGCCGGCGGCCTCACTTCGCTCTTTCTGAGAGGTGCGCTGCACTAGCATCAGAGGCGTGAACGACGCCGTCCGTTCCCTCCTGCACCGCCTGCCCCGCGAGGGTCGGTGAAGTTGGCGCTGCCCACCCTTGAAGAGTACCGCCGCAAGCGTGACTTCAAGCAGACCCCGGAGCCCAGCGGCGACCCAATAACGCATGCCGAGACGGAGCGCTCGGCGTGGGAGCAGCTGCCCCACGGCAGGAGGTTCTGCGTCCAGAAACATCGAGCCACGCGAATGCATTTCGACTTCCGCCTCGAGCACGAGGGAGTGCTGCTCTCGTGGGCGGTCCCGAGGGGTCCAAGCCTGGATCCCGCCAAGAAACGCCTGGCCGTGCAGACCGAGGACCACCCGATCGACTACGGGGAGTTCGAGGGCGTCATCCCCTCCGGATACGGCGCGGGCACCGTGATGCTCTGGGACATCGGCACCTTCGAATGGGTGAAGGAGTCAGCGGAGGACTTCGAGCGTTCGCGGCTGAAGGGCGACGTCAAGTTCCGCCTGCAGGGAACCAAGCTCTCGGGCGAGTTCGCGCTCGTGCACATCGGCGAACGCGGCCGGCAGTACGGGGGCAGCAGCGATGGCGACAAGAACTGGCTGATGATCAAGAAGCGCGACGAATCGGTGATCGATGGCTTCGAAGCCATCGACCTCGATGTTTCGGTCAAGACCGGCAGAAGCCTCGCGGAGATCGCCAGCGAGGGTGGGGGCGACCCTCGGGAGATGCGCCGGGCGGTCCGTGCTCGAAACGCTCCGGCGGCAGCCGCGCCCGCGGTCGCGTCCACAGGGCTCGCGCAGGCACCCCCTCCGATGCTTGCGACGCCGATGGACCACGCCTTCACCAGGGAGGGATGGCTCTTCGAGCTGAAGTACGACGGCATTCGGGCGATGGTCAGCGTCGCCGGGGACCAGGTGCGCATCACTGGGCGGCGCGGTGGCGATGAGACAGCTCGCTACCCGGAGGCACACGCCATCCGCGCGGGAATCCGTGCCCGCCAGGCAATCGTCGACGGCGAGCTGGTGGTGCTCGACGCCGGCGGACGGCCGTCCTTCGAGCGGATGCAGCAGCGAATCAACGTCAGTCGCGAAGCCGACGTGCGCCGCGTCGCGGCGGAACACCCGGTGACCTTCGTCGCTTTTGACCTTCTCGAGCTGGAGGGACGCGACCTCCTGAGCACGGAGCTGCGCATTCGCAAGAAGACGCTGCGCGAGACCATCGTCGACTCACCGAACATCCTCTTCGCGGCGCACGTCGAAGGTGACGGGACCTCGCTGTTCGATGTGGCTCGCGGCTCCGGCATCGAGGGCATCGTCGGCAAGCGCGCCGATTCCCTCTACCGCCCGGGCATCCGAAGCCCGGACTGGGTGAAGATCAAGTCCTGGCTGAGCCAGTCCTGCGTCATCGCCGGTTACACCGCCGGTCGCGGTCGCCGGTCAAACCAGCTCGGGGCACTGATCCTCGCCGTCCTCGACGGCACCCGCCTCGTCCACTGCGGGCAGGTGGGCACCGGCTTCGACGACAAGACGCTGCGCGACCTCAGAGAGCGCCTTCGCCCCGTCGAGGTGCCGCGCTGCCCGCTCGAGGTCACGCCGAAAACGTCTGAGCCCGCGACCTGGGTCAACCCTGAGCTCGTCTGCGAAGTCCGCTTTGCCGGATGGACCCGCGACGGTATCGTCCGCCACCCCGCCTACCGGACCCTCCGCCCCGACCAGCGACCCGAAGACTGCACCCGCGAGCTGCCGATCGACCCGAATCGTCTCCCTCTCGTCGCTGCGCGGACCAACGGCGCCCCCCCGCTCCCAAGCGACGAGGCTGCGAAAGGCCCCCGCCCACGAGGCGTTCCCAAGAGCGTTCTCAAACCCGCGACGGAAACAGGCCGTCCGGGTGGCGCGGCGGGGAGGCGCGCCACCGAAGGGGGCGAGGGGCCCCCGCAGCGCCAGGACCCCGACGAGAGTGCGGCTCTCAGCGAACTGAGAACGCTCAAGGCCAACGCGCACTGGGAGATCGCCGGCCGCAGGCTCCCGCTGACCAACTTGGACAAGGTCCTCTGGCCTGCTGATGGAATCACCAAGCGGGACATGATCGAGTACTACGTGCGCATGGCTCCGTTCATGCTCCCGTACCTCCGAGAACGCCCCCTCTCGATGCAGGTCTTCCCCGACGGGATCGACGGGAAATCGTTCTGGCGCAAGGACAAACCGGCTCACGCGCCGGGATGGATCGAGTCCTGGACCTACCACGGTGAGAAGACCAAGACGTACATCGTGGTCAACGAGGTGGCAACGCTCGCGTGGGTCGCCAACGCGGGGGTGATCGATCTGCACCCATGGCATTCGCGCATCGATGCGCCCAACGACCCCGACTGGGCAGTCTTCGACCTCGACCCGTTCGAGCCGGCGACCTTTCAGGATGTCGTCGACATCGCCAAGCTCGTCAAGGCGGCGCTCGATCACTACGGCATGCACGGGGTCGTCAAGACCAGCGGGCAGACCGGGCTGCAGATCTACGTGCCGGTGCGTCGGGGCCCCGACTACAGCGCCGTCCGCCACTGGGTGGAGGAGGTGGGGAGAGCCATCGACCAGGCCGCGCCGGGACGGGTCAGCTGGGAGTGGTCGGTGGCAAAGCGCACCGGCAGGATCCGCATCGACTACACGCAGAACATCATCAACAAGACCCTGGCGGCGCCGTACTCGTTGCGTCCCGCGCCCGGGGCGCCGGTCTCGACTCCGATCACCTGGGAGGAACTGGACGATCCGGAGCTTCGTCCGGATCGCTGGAACATCACGAGCATCGCCGCGCGCGTTGCCGAACGAGGCGATCTGTTTGCCCCGGTCCTGCACGCCGACCAGGGAATCCCGGCCATTCCGTGACGCGCGCGACGCGCGGATTGCGGGTACCCTGCGTCGCGATGCGACGGCTGCAGGTTCCGATCGGTTTGCTCGCGGCCGCCGGCCTGCTCGGGGCATGCGGCGCCGCGTCTCCCACCGCCACGAGCACTGAGCCGACCACGTTGCCGGTGACGCCGACTGCGGTGGTAACGGCCACGCCTGGCGCGACACTCACCCCCACCCCACCCGCGACGCCACCGGTGCCGTGCGTGCCCGGGCAGTTCGAGATCGGCATCCTCAACACCCAGGGTGCCGCCGGAACCATCTACGCGACCTTCGAGATACGCAACACCGCGACCGCTGATTGCACCGAGGACGGCTACGCGAAGCTGCAGATGCTGGGGTCCGGAGGGAACCTGCTGAACACCTCGTGGACGAACGACAACTCGATGGCATCGCCGGGGCCCGTGGATCTTCCTGCGGGCACCGAGCCCCTTGGGGCCGCGGGCGCGCCGGGCCATGGCTATTTCCTCGTCTCCTGGACCGATGCGACGTGCTCTGCGGCACAGGCTGAGAAGCCCAAGTTCTGGCAGGTAACGCTGCCGACGTCACACTTCCAGACTGACGTGACCGACATCGGCTCGAGCATGGTCTGCAGTGGTGCGATCAAGGTCGGCCCGATCAAGCCGGCCCCCTACACATGATCGACGCGAAGACCCTCGATTCCCAATAGAATTCGGCCATGGCAGTGCTGCTGCTCAACGCCTCGCTGCAGCCGCTCAACGTGATCAGTCACCGGCGGCTGGTGGTGCTCCTGACCAAGGAGCGCGTTGCCTTCGTGGACGAAGCGGCAGAACGCGCGGCGGCAGAAGCGCTCGCCGGGAGGAGGCTGCCGCAAGGAGTCGTCATCGTCCGCCTCCTCCGCACCATTCTCGTCCCGCGCCGCCTGCTGCGTCCGAACCGGCGCAACCTCTTGCTGCGCGACGATCACACGTGCCAGTACTGCGGCCGTCTCGGCAGCGCCACCGAGCTCACCGTCGACCACGTCATCCCGGTGTCCCGCGGGGGCGCGCCGGACCGCTGGGAAAACGTGGTGATCGCCTGCCGGAAGTGCAACTGGCGCAAGGCGAACCACCGGCCCGAGGAGGTCGGGCTCACGCTCCGGCGCAAGCCCGTGCCGCTGACCCAGGAGTACGCGCACATCATCTTCCTGCGCTATCCGGAGCTCAAAGCCGCGTACGACGCGCTGCTCGCCGCGGCCTGACACCGGTCGCGTCCACACCGTTCCCGCGCCTCTATACTCGAAGAGCCATGCCTCGATCCATGTGGCGCGGCGCCATCAGCTTCGGCATGGTGGCGATTCCCGTGCGGCTCTACCTGGCGACCGAATCGAAGAGCGTCTCGTTCCGGCTGCTCTGTCCGAACGACCAGACGCCGGTGCGCAACAAGCGCTGGTGCCCAGAGGAAGATCGCGAGATCGGCTGGAGCGAGGCGCTCCGCGGCTATGAGGTCGGCAAGGATGAGTACGTGATCGTCACCGACTCGGATCTCGACAACCTGCCGCTGACGACGACGCACACGATCGACATCGTGGAGTTCTGTCCGGACTCCGAGATCGAAGCGGGCGTCTACCTGAAGAGCGCCTACTACCTCGAACCCGAGGCTGTCGGCGTCAAGCCGTACGCGCTCCTCCGGCAGGCCCTCGAGAAGACGGGCACGGTCGCCATCGGGAAGATCGCACTGCGCGACCGCGAGCACCTCTGCCGTCTTGCGCTCCACGAGCAGGGCCTCCTGCTCAACACCCTGCACTGGCCAGACGAGATCCGAGCCACCGGGGAGCTGGCGATCCCGGAGGAGAGTCCCGCGGTCGCGAAGAACGAGCTGGACATGGCGGTCATGCTCGTCGAGAACATGAGCGCCCATTTCGATCCCTCTCGCTACCACGACGATTACCGCGAGGCCCTCATCCAGGTGGTCGAGTCCAAGCTGAGCAACCAGCCGATCGAACGTCCGGAGGCTCGCGAGACCGGCAAGGTCACCGATCTCATGGCCGCGCTCAAGGCGTCGGTCGAGGCGGCCAAGTCGCGCCGCGCCGACAGCGGCGACGCCGAGGAATCGTCGGCAGAAGATGCCGAGTCGCTGGAACCGGTTCGCCGGCGCCGGGCGTCCTGAGGCTTCGCGAACAACCCATGGCTGGGAGAGCGACCCTGTCTCGTGCCGCCCTGGCGGCGTTTGGCGAACCGCTGCCGTTCCGGTCTCCCACTCCGCCCCAGCTGCCCGGCTACATACCGATCGAGACGTCCGTCCCGTGCGCTGAGCCCTTCGATGACCATGAGTGGCTCTTCAGCGTCGATTGGGACGGGGCGCGGGCGCTGCTCTTCCTGGACCCTGGCGGCGCGGTCCGCATCCAGGGCGAGATGCACGGCGACCTCGCACGCCGCTTCCCCGACGTCGCCGGCCCTGCCGCGATCCGCGATGGCAGGGGTGCCGTGCTCGACGGGGTCATCGCGGTCCTCGACCGCGAGGGGCGTCCCGATCTTGCGGGGTTCGGCCGGCGGCTTGCCGCCGGACCGGTGATGGCCGGCGAGCTCCCTGCGGTGTACCTCTGCAGCGACGTCCTCCACCTCGACGGACGATCAACCCTCCGCTGGCCGCTGGATCGGCGCCTGGATGCGCTGAGCGACCTGATCGCACGGAGCGATGTCATCCAGGCGCCTGACCATGTGCGCGGGCGCGGCGAGGCACTCGCAGCCGCGGCGGCGGGCCGGGGGCTTGCCGCGCTGCTTGCCCGCCGCGCAGATGCCCCGTACCGAACGGGGGTTGCTTCGCCCGACCGGCTGCGCATTGCCCTGTCGAACCAGACGACATGCGTGATCGCCGGCATCGTCTCGCGGCGCCGTTGTGGCGCCAGGCTCATCCTCGCCGAGCATGTCGCGGGCCGGCTGACGTTCGCTGGACACGTGGACGGTCCTCGCGACCGCCTGGTGGACGGCTGGCTGGCGCAGCGTGCGAGCGACCTCACGATCGATGAGGCGCCGCTCGACGGCGTGCAGCCGGTCAACGCGACGTGGCTGCGGCCGGCCCTCACCGCCTCCGTTCGCCACCATGGCCGGAGCGCCGGCGGGGCACTCCTGCGACCGACCCTTCTCGCCGTCCGCGACGACGTCGATCCCCGCTGGTGCGTCCAGCGAGCCGCGGTGGCTGGACCCATGGAGCTGCGTGCCGGGACGCGCTTCTCACCGACTCTCCTCATGCCGCTGCCGTTCGGCGAGGCGGGCGCGCTCCCACAGGCGAGTCGATGACGCAGTCCGTCCTGATGTGCCGCCCGGATCACTTCGGCATCGAGTACGAGATCAATCCGTGGATGCACGTCGCGGTGGAGGTCGACCACGCGCTGGCTGCGGCGCAGTGGCAGGCGCTGTATCAGGCGTATGTCGATCTCGGCGTCAGCATCGAGCTCGCCACGCCCGTCAACCACCTGCCCGACATGGTGTTCACGGCCAACGCGGCTGTTCTGTGGGACGACCGCGCCGTGTTGAGCAACTTCCACCACGCCGAGCGGCAGGGCGAGGAGACGCACTGGCGTCAGGAACTCGAGCGGCTCGGTTTCGACGTCCATGAACTGCCCAGGTCGCTGTCGTTCGAGGGCGCCGGGGATGCCCTCTTCCTCGGCGATCGGCTGTTCTGCGGCTACGGCTTCCGGACGGACCGCGCGTCGCACCGTCCCGTGGCCCGGATCCTCGAGGTGGAGGTCGTGTCCCTGGAGCTTGTCGACCCGCGCTTCTACCACCTGGATACGTGTTTCTGCCCGCTCGATGCCACCAACGTCCTGGCGGCTCCCGACGCCTTCGCTCCCGACTCGTTGCGTCTGATTCGTGAGCTGGTGCCGAACCTGATCGAGGTCCCAACCGAGGTTGCGACGGGATTCGCGTGCAACGCGATGCCCCTGGGGGGCAACGTCCTCTCATCGCTCACCGTCTCCCAGATCGAGGGGCCGCTTCGGGCCGCCGGTTATACCCCGATTGCCTTTCCGATGGGAGAGTTTCTCAAGGCTGGTGGCGGAGTTCGCTGCCTCTCCCTGCCACTCGGCAACCGCGAGCGAGGGCGCCCGCTGGACGTGGCGCAACCCCAGGAGAGATCCAACAACCTCTGAGCCTTTTCCCAGACTTCCGCGCGAAGATGGTCCGGTGACCACAGTGAACGGCGCAGAACCGAACCGAGTCCTCGTTGTCGACGACGAACGTGCCATCACCGACCTCGTCGCGATGGCGCTCAAGTACGAAGGCTTCTCGGTGCAGACCGCCGCAACGGCAAAGCAGGCCAGGCACGCAGTCATGGACTTCCGCCCGGACCTGATGATCCTCGACGTCGGCCTCCCGGATGACGACGGCTTCACCTTGGTGCAGCGGTTGATCAGCGACGGGATCAAGGTCCCGGTGATCTTTCTCACCGCTCGGGATGCAACCGAGGAGAAGGTGCACGGCCTGACCATCGGCGGGGACGACTACGTGACCAAGCCCTTCAGCATCGAGGAGCTCGTCGCGAGGATCCGCGTCGTGCTTCGCCGCCACAATCCGGAAGGCGCGGCTGCGAGCGGCAAGCTCGTGCTCCACGACCTCGAGCTCGATGACGAGACCCACGAGGTGTTTCGTGCCGGGGAGCCCGTCGAGCTGACGCGCACTGAGTTCCGTCTGCTCCGCTATCTGATGATGAACACGGGCCGCGTGCTCTCACGCTCGCAAATCCTCGATCACGTCTGGGATTACGACTTCGGCGGTGACGCGAGCGTGCTCGAGACATACATCAGCTACCTTCGGCGCAAGGTCGATCAGGTCGAGCCGCCGCTCATCCACACGGTTCGCGGAGTCGGCTACGTGATGCGCGTGCCGCGAACCACCTCAGCCTCGGCGCACGCGTGAGCGCGTGGCCGACGATGTCCTCAGGACCGTAGATGTCCCTGCGACTCCGACTCCTGCTGACCCTGGCCCCGCTCTTCATACTCGGACTCGCCGCCGCTGACGTCGGAACGTACGCTGCGCTGCAGAGTTCGCTGCTGCAGGGCATCGACCAGCAGCTGGTCAGCATCCAGCCGGGTGTCCAGCACGTGCTCATGAACAAGCAGTTCCCCGGGGACGGCGGACCCCAGGACAACGGCGGCGGCTTCAACCAGGCGTTTGCCTTTCCCGCTGGAACATACGGCGAACTCCTCGATGCATCGGGACACGTGACCCAAGGGGGCCAGCTGTTTGGCAGCACGTCGTATGCCTCGTCATCCGAGCCAGCGTTTCCCGTGGACCTCACGGCTGACTCCGGTAAGGAGCTGACGGTCGACGGCACGGGCACGTACCACTCCTACCGCGTCTATGTGACGGCGGCCGGCAACGGCCCCGCGACCGTGACCGCCATCCCTCTCGACGGCGTGAACAGCACGCTGAGCACCCTGCTCCTCTTCGAGATCTCCATCAGCAGCGGCATCACGATCATCGTTCTCGTGGTCACGTGGCTGCTCGTACGCCGCGGCATGCGCCCACTCGAGCGCATGGGCGCGACGGCTCGGACGATCGCCGCCGGCGGTCTCGGCCGGCGTGTCTCCCCCTCCAACGAACGAACCGAGGTCGGTCGTCTCGGTCTCGCGCTCAACTCGATGCTCGGTCAGATCGAGCGCGCATTCGCAGAGCGCGACGTGACCGAACAGAAGCTGCGTCACTTCGTCTCCGATGCTTCGCACGAGCTGCGCACCCCGCTCACGTCGATGCGCGGGTACGCGGAATTGCTGCAGCGCAATCCCGACATGACACGCGACGACGTCCTGCTCGCCGTCCGGCGCATTGAGGACGAGACCAGGCGCATGGGGCTGCTCGTCGACGATCTGCTCCTCCTCGCGCGACTCGATCAAGGACGTCCGCTGGACAGGGCGCCGGTCGATCTGACATCAATGGTCAACGACGCGGTCAGCGATGCTCGCGCGGCGGACCCCGGACGCGCCGTGATCGCCCGCATCGCTGCACCGATCGTGGTGACCGGCGACGACCTCCGGCTCCGTCAGGCAGTCGCGAACCTGGTTCGCAACGCACTCGTGCACACGCCGGCGGGAAGCCCTGTCGAGGTTGCACTGCAGGCGCAGAACGGACACGCCGAGATCGACATCATCGACCACGGCCCAGGAGTCCCCGCAGCACAGCGCGATCGGATCTTCGAGCGCTTCCATCGCGCGGACCCGCTGCGCAGCCGGGACCAGGGCGGCAGTGGGTTGGGCTTGAGCATCGCCACCGCGGTCGTGACCGCGCACGGCGGGCGCATCAGCGTCACCGACACCCCCGGGGGAGGCGCGACCTTCCGGATCGAGCTCCCGGCTGCGTCAGGAGGCGCCACGAATGTCTAGTCAATTGCTCTGGTACACCACACGCGGCGCGGGCGCGGTCAGCCTCGTGCTCCTGAGTGCGGTCGCCGTCCTGGGTCTGCTCGCGCGGCTGCGTTTTGAATCACGCGGCTGGCCGCGCTTTCTCAGCGCCGCCGTCCACGGGGACCTCGCGCTGATGACGGTCGTCTTCCTGGTGCTCCACATCGTCACCGCGGTGGTCGACCCCTTCACCCATCTCGGGCTTGCCGCGTTGGTGCCGTTCGGATCCTATTACCGGACGTTGTGGCTCGGCTTAGGCGCCATCGCGTTCGAGCTGCTCCTTGCGATCGTCGCGACCAGCCTGCTGCGCCGCTACATCGGCGCGCGCGTCTGGCGGGCGATCCACTGGCTCGCGTATGTGAGCTGGCCCGTGGCGGTGTTGCATGGGATCGGGACCGGCACCGACCGGACAGCGCTCTGGATGGTCGCGATCGACGTGGTCTGCGTTGCGGCAGTCGCCGTCGCACTCATCTGGCGCGTGCTCGTAGCGCCGCCGGATCCGCTTGCTGATGAACGCCGTCTCGCCGCCGAGCGCGCCTCGTTTGGGACCGGACGATGAGCATCGCGTTGCTCGCCGGACCGCCGGGTGGTCAGGGGATGGAGAGTCTTTCCCCGCACCAGCAGCGCCTCGGCGCACTGCCCGCGGTTCCGCCCGCCCTCATCGACTCCATCGAGCGCAGTAACCTTCGCGGCAAGGGCGGGGCCGGGTTTCCCGTTGCCATCAAATGGCGATCGGTCGCGTCGCAGCCCGGGGGAGCGCCCGTCGTGCTCGCCAACGGCGGTGAGGGAGAACCCCTGAGCCGCAAGGACCGCATGCTGATGGAGCAGCGTCCGCATCTCGTGATCGACGGCGCGATGCTTGCCGCCGGGGCCGTCGGCGCCGATGAGATCGTCCTCTACGTCGGCGCCGATCACGTCGGCGCGATCCAGGCGATGCATCGGGCGATGACCGAACGCACCGCGTCCGAGCGGGCACGACTCCGGCTGGTGAGCGCGCCTGTTCGCTATGTGTCTGGAGAAGAGACGGCTGCCGTGCACTTCATCAACGATGGGATCGCCCTGCCGACATCGATTCCTCCGCGTCCTTTCGAACGCGGCATCGATGGGCGCCCGACGCTCATACAGAACGTCGAGACCCTCGCGCACGTCGCGCTGATCGCGCGCTTCGGCGACGATTGGTATCGCTCGCTCGGTACCGGCAACGCTTCAGGGACAACGCTCGTCACCGTGGGCGGAGCGGTTCCGCAGACGGTGCTGATCGAGATCCCGCAGGGCATGGCACTCGCAGACGCGGTGAACGCCGCAGGTGGCATCACCTCAGACAGCGACGCCGTGCTGCTCGGCGGGTACTTCGGAGGCTGGGTCGAGTCCAGCACCGCGTGGGGGCTGCCGCTTGACGCGGACGCGCTGCGTCAACTCGGCTATTCGCTCGGCTGCGGCGTTGTCGCCGTGCTGCCGGCGGGTCGATGCGGGGTCGTCGAAACCGCGAGGATCCTTGCGTACCTCGCGCATGAGAGTGCTCGCCAATGCGGGCCGTGCACCTTCGGCTTGCGTGCAATCTCGGCAGCGGCGGGCCGCGTGGCGGCACTGACGCCAACCCCCGGCGATCTCGAGCATATCCAGCGATGGGCAGGAGTGCTCGCCGGACGCGGCGCGTGCCGCCACCCCGACGGTGCCGCAGGTCTGGTCGCCTCCGCGCTGCGGGTGTTTGCGGCAGAGTTCCAGTTGCACGAGCACGACCGGCGGTGCAGTGTCGCCAGCCTCGCGGTCGCTGCGTCATGAGTGATCGCCTCGCGATCGGGATCGATCGCATCAAGTGCGACGGCCACGGTGTGTGTGCCGACCTCGTGCCCGAGATGATCGAGCTCGACGACTGGGGGTACCCGATCATCCGCGCGGGCGCCATCCCGCCGTCGGTGCTTCCTCACGCCAGGCGGGCGGTCTCCGGCTGCCCCACGCTGGCACTGCGGCTTCAGCGCGTGGCCGCCCGGCGCTGACACCACGGGGCAGGTCTCGGCGGCCGGCGTCTCGACGCCAGGGCGCTCCTTCTCCTCTGGATGTTGTGGGGTCAGCGCAGAGCCAGGCCCGCGTTTCCTGTGAGCCGGCTCCGAGAATGCCGTGACCTCACAGGCGCCTCCCAGCTTGCTCGCGGGATGCGCCAAGGGGCGCAGCTCACGCTTGTCTCATGAACGAGATGCGGGCCACGACGAGCCCTCCCGTCCTGGACATCGCGATTCCCGTCTTCAACGAGGAGCGGATCCTGGAGCAGAGCGTTCGCGCACTCCACACGCATGTCCGCGAGCACATTCCGTTCGCGACGAGGATCACCATCGTCGACAACGCGAGCGAGGATGCGACCCGGTTGATCGGCATGCGCCTCGCAGGGGTGCTGGACGGAGTGCGCTTCGTCCACCTTCCCGAGAAGGGCCGCGGCCGAGCACTCCGGAGCGCCTGGTTGGCGAGCGATGCTCGCGTCGTCGCATACATGGATGTCGACCTCTCGACGCGCCTCGAATCGTTGACGGCACTGCTCGCTCCGATCCTTTCCGGCCACGCCGACATCGCCATCGGCAGCCGCCTCGCACCTGGTGCGCGAGTCAGCAGAAGTGCGGGTCGTGAGTTCATCTCGCGCGGTTACAACCTGCTGCTTCGGAGTGTGCTGCACGCGAGCTTCCGCGATGCGCAATGCGGTTTCAAGGCGCTGCGCGCAGACGTTGCGCGTGACCTGGTCCCGGCGGTTCGCGACCAGGAATGGTTCTTCGACACCGAGTTGCTCATCCTCGCGCAGCGAGCCGGCGTGCGCATCCAGGAACTCCCCGTGGAGTGGGTCGAGGACCGTGACTCGCGCGTCAACGTTCCGCGCACGGCACTGGCCGATCTACGCGGCGTGCTTCGCCTGGTCAGGGCACCACGGAGCGCGCGCGCCCGGTCGCTTCCCCGGTCCGCGCGTCCCCAGGAGGTCCGGTGATGCCCGCGCCGAAACGACGTATCACCGTCGAAGAGCGTGATCGGGCGCTCCGCCTGCGCCGGAAGCTCACGGTGTCGCTCGGTGTCGCCGGTAGCGTTGCGGTGGCGGCGCTTGGGATCGCGGCAGCAGAGACGCACGCCGGGGCGTCGACGGCGAGCAGCGTGTCCACGTCCTCGGTGACATCGTCCACGGGAACCACCACGACGGCGACGCCATCCGCGTCGTCTGCTTCGTCGAACTCCTCATCGAGCACCGGGTCGTCGTCGCTCTCCACCGGGTCCGCGAGCACCGGGAACTCCTCCTCGGCGAGTACCGTCAGCGGCGGCTCATGACCCTCGCCGCGCACCGGGGGACCGCCCTCGGAACATCGATGCACGTGGTCGTCACCGACCCCACGACGCTGGCTGACGCAACCGCTGCGGTCCAGGCTGTGGTCGATGCGATCGACGAGGCGTGCAGCCGCTTTCGCGACGACAGTGAGTTGAGCCGTTTCCAGACGGGCGCGGGCCGCCACGAGGGCATGGTGTCTCCGCTGCTGGCGCAGGCACTCGCCACCGCGCTGCGCGCTGCGGAAATCACCGATGGCGCCGTCGATCCGACTGTGGGCGAGGCGGTCCGTAACGCCGGGTACACGGTGGACTTCGCCTCCGTCCCCGCTGACGGTGAGGCATTGACGCTCACCGTGCTCCCGGCGCCCGGATGGCGTCGCATCCATCTCTTCCCCGCGACCCGGCGCCTTGAGATCGATGCGGGCGTCGAGATCGACCTCGGGGCAACCGCGAAAGCGCTCGCGTCCGATCTCGGCGCTGCCGCCGCACTCGAGACGATGCGCGGCGGTGGGGTGCTGGTGAGCCTCGGCGGCGACGTCTCGGTGGCGGGCGAGCCTCCCGAGGAGGGCTGGCACATTCAGATCGCCGAGAACAGCCAGGACGAGATCACGCCGGACGGCGAGACGATCGCGATCCGCGCGGGGGGCGTCGCGACCTCGAGCACGACCGTCCGCCGCTGGCGGCGCGGGGGAGTCGAGTTGCACCACATCATCGACCCGGTAACCGGCCTCCCGGCCGCGGGACCCTGGCGAACCGTCAGCGTGGTGGCGGGGAACTGCGTCGACGCCAACATCGCTGCCACCGCGGCAATCGTCCGGGGCGCCGGCGCGGCATCATGGCTCGACAGCGCCGGGCTGCCGGCACGCCTCGTCGATCGAAGCGGGGCGATGACGCGGGTGGGCGGCTGGCCGTCGCCGGGCGCTCAGACGTCCTGAGCGATCAGATCCTGGACCTCGCGCTGGTAGCGCCGGGTGTCGTCGTACATCCCGTGGGTCGCGACGCTCGCGTCGCCCTGGTAGTAGCCGGCGAGCGTCGCGGGGATGTCGGCCTCGTGCTTGGCCATCAGATGGCGGAGCAGCATCGCGCCCGCCACGACGTTGTCCTGCGCGCGCCAGATATCGAGATGCGCCCCGGCCAGGTGGCGCGAGACCCACTCCCCGGTGAAAGGCTCGATCTGCATGATGCCGACCGCCCCGGTCGGCGAGACGCGTTCCTGCCGCCACTCCGACTCCGCCCAGGCGACGCCGCGCAGGAGCCGAGCGTCGACCCCGATGTCAGCGGCGACGAAGCTGACCAGCGCGTTCATCCGCGCGAGGCGCCCAGGGACGACAAGCTCGTCGCCCTCGGCGATCGGCGCATTGACGCCGATGCCGTTGGTCCGCGCCAGCGCGGTCGGGTCGACACCGAATCGCCGGGCGGTCTCGAACACGCCCTCGCCCCGGCCGACGCGGTACGTCTCGGAGTCGTTGGCACCGCGTGCGTACGCGGGCAGGGTGAGTAAGGCATCGGGGATCTGGAGCATCTGACCGACGCGGATGAGCTCTGGCGTCGCCATCCGGTTGGCGTCGAGGAGTGCGGCCACGGTCGTGCCGTGACGGACGGCGATGTCTGATGCGGTGTCCCCGGGGCGCACGACGTACGACGTCGCGAAGACCGCGGAGGGGATGGTTGCCACGGCGGTGGCGCCGAGCGCGGCGGCAGCAAGACGAGACCTTGTCGGCATCGGGTTCCTCGTGTGGTGGGACGTTGGGAGAGAAGTGGGAACCTGCCGCCCGCTGGCGACCAAAGCAGCGTAGGCACAGTAGATCGCGCGCGTCAAGCGTTGCCGGCCGCCGTAACGGTTTCGTCACAACCGAGTGGCCCTGGTGTGAACTGTCACCGAGTCGGCCCGAGTGCTACGCTGCGATCGAAAGCAAATGCGACTCCCGAGCATGCCGCGCACCTCGCTGCCGACCACCTTCCTGGCCGCGTCGTGTGGCGCGGGTCTCGGCATCGTCACGTTCGTCCTCTGCGCTTGGTTGCACGCCGCGGGCGCGACTGGAACGGCCGCGCTCCTGGCCGAAACCTCGCTGCTGATCGCTCTGGCGTGTGTCGCCGGCTTCGTACTCTTCGACGGGAACACCCGCCTCCGCGGTGCGCGGGTGCCAATCAACCGGGCGCTGCCCCCCGCATGGTGGCCGCGTGACCCGGATTCCGTGTCGCTGCTGGCGGCGTGCGTCGGTGGACCGCTGGTCATCGGCGCCGGAGCGGCGGTCCTGCTCTTCCGCTGATCGCGGGGGCTGCGCTCAGCCGGTGAGCTGCGCGATTCCCCACAGAGCAGCCTCGCGAACCACCTCGTCCGGGTCGTGTTCCGAGCTGCGGCGCAAGGCCGGCAAAGCTGTTCGATCGCCGGCATTCCCCAGCGCGATCGCGCAGTTGCGGGCCAGGCCGGCACGCCCGGTTCGCAGGACGGCGGTGCCCTGAAAGCGTTCCGCGAACTCGGTCTCGGTGAGCTCGAGGCACTCGACCAGGTCGGGGTGCGGCACCGGACCGCGCCCGGTCGTCGCGGTGTCGACGTCCAGCGGGTCCGGCGCGAGACGGTGGTTGATGGGGCACGCTTCCTGGCAGAGGTCGCAGCCGAACGCCCACGTTCCCATCAGAGGCCGCAACTCGTGAGCGATCGAGCCCCGATGTTCGATGGTGAGGTAGGAAATGCAGCGCCGGGCGTCGATGACACCGGGCGCGATGATCGCCCCGGTCGGGCATGAGGGCAGGCAGGCGGTGCAACGCCCGCAGCCGCGTCGCGACGGGACGTCGACCGGCAGCGCGACCGACACGGCGACGCTTGCCAGCAGGACGTACGAACCGGCCTCGAGGGTGATGACCGACGCGTGTTTGCCGGCGAATCCGATGCCCGCCCGCTCGGCGATCGCCCGATCGAGGGCCCAGCCGTGGTCGATGAAACGCTTGGCGCGGACATCGCCGACCTCACCACAAAGCCAGGCCACAAGGGTGTCGCACCGCCGCCCGAGCAGGTCGTGATAGTCCACCGCGCCATTGCCATCGCCCTCACCGGTGCACGCGTAGGCGGAGAAGCGCCCGCGCACCACGCCGGACGCTCCGGGGCCCGCCCTCTGCGAACGCGCCGGGCGGTACGGCCAGGCCAGGGCGATGAGCGAGCGCGCCCAGGGATACCGGCCCCCGATGTCCGCCGAGGCAGTGACCCGCTCTCGTGTGTACCACGGCATTCCGTCCATGCGCCCCGCGTCGACGGCCGCGAGCGCTCGACCCCGCGCCTCGCTGAACGGGCGGGTCGATGTGACGCCACAGGCCGAGAATCCGATGCGGCGCGCCTCTTCGCCCAACGCCGCCTTGAGAGCCGCCATGTCCATGGGCCGCGCCACCTCCGTCAGCTGATGGTCGCACGGGCCGCAACCCGTAGGATCGAGCCATGAACGCCGCCGCGGGAGCTGCGCCACTGCCACGGCTGCTCTGCATCATGGGCTCGGGTGAGACCACCCCGACGATGGTGTCGGTGCACGCGGATCTGCTCGCGCGGCTCGGGACTCGGCCCGTGGCCGCAGTGCTGCTCGATACCCCGTTCGGCTTCCAGGAGAACGCGGGCGACATCAGCGAGAAGACCGTTGCGTACTTTCGCGATCGAGTCGGGTTCCCGATCAGCGTTGCGTCGTTTCGGAACCGCGAGCTGGCGTCGGCGCTCGAGTACGAGACCATGCTTGCTCGAGTCGCCGAAGCGCGCTACGTCTTCGCCGGTCCGGGGAGCCCGAGCTACGCGCTGCGTCAGTGGCTCGGCACTGCCGTCCCCGACCTGCTGGCGACCAAGCTCCGCGAGGGCGGCTGCGTGACCCTCGCGAGCGCCGCCGCCGTCGGGCTCGGCGTGTGCTCCCTCACGGTGTACGAGGTGTACAAGGTGGGGGAGGAGCCACGCTGGCTGGACGGTCTCGACCTCCTCGGCGCCACCGGCCTCCGGGCAGCGGTGGTGCCGCACTACAACAATGCCGAGGGCGGAACCCACGACACCCGCTACTGCTACATGGGCGAGCGCCGCTTGCGGATGCTCGAGGAACTCCTTCCGGACGGCGTCGACATCCTTGGTGTCGATGAGCACACGGCTGCCATCTTCGATCTGGACGCGATGACGGTCACGATCCGGGGTCGAGGTGGGGTGACGTGGCGCCACAAGGGGACGTCGCAGCGATTCGAGAGCGGGATCACGATCCCGATCGGCGAGCTCGCCGCGGCATCGGCACCGGCCGGCGATGCTCCCCGGCCGAATGGCGGCGCGCCAGTCTTCATGGACGGCGACGGCGCCCTTCCGGCGTCCGGCGCGTCGCCGTTCCTCGAGGAGGTGACCCGCCAGTCCGATGTCGCCGATGCGGCACTGGCGTCACGCGACGTCGACGGCGCTGTCGGGGCGGTCCTGGCGATCGACACGCAGATCCATGACTGGGCCGCCGACACGCTGGACTCCGACGAGCAGGACCGGGCTCGGGAAACCCTGAGGCGCTATGTCGTGCGCCTCGGCGACCTCGCCCGCAGTGGCGCCGCGGACCCGCGCGATCTGATCGGCCCGGTGGTCGACCGGATTCTCGATCTGCGCGTCCAGATGCGAGGCGCCGGCGAATACGCGCTCGCCGACCAGCTGCGCGATGCGCTCGTCGAGGCGGGCGTTGCGGTGCACGACACGCCGGCCGGGTCCAGCTGGGATCTCGCCGCGACGATCGCTGACTGATCGCCGGCGCGCGTCAGGCGGTCGCCTCGCCTCGGGCTTCGGGTGGGAGCTTCATCTCGCGGGGTCGCCCGAGCCAGTATCCCTGCCCCGCGGTGACGCCGAGCGCGGCCAGCCGATCGGCGGTCGCCTCGTCCTCGATGCCCTCGGCGATCACCGTGGAGCCGGAGCTGCGCGCGTATGCGACCGTCGCCTCGATCACCGCCCGGGCACCGCGTTCGACGCAGCCTTGCGCGATGCTCTTCGCAACCTTGACGAACTCGGGGACAGCTGCGGCCAGCAGTTCGAGCGTGGAGTGGCCCTCGCCGATGTCGTCGAGTGCGAACTGGAACCCGTGCTCGCGGTAGCTGGCAAGCACCAGACGAAGCCGCTGCTGGTCGGCGATCGACTCGCGCTCGGTGATCTCGAGCACGATGGTGTCGGGTTCACGCTCGGCCCACCGGGCGAGCAGGAGCATGTGATCGACGGGGTGGAGCGGATCGAGGAGCATCGCCGCCGAGACGTTGAGGAACAGCGGGTCCGACGGGGGCAGTCCCGCCGCCGCCGACATGGCGATCCGCCGGCAGATCCAGTCGACCTCCTTGGTGACGCCCCGGCGGTGCGCCAAAGCGAACACGTCTTCGACCCCGTCGTCAGGGTCGCGGAGGCCGGGAACGCGCGCGAGCGCCTCCCAGCCGATCGCCGTGTGATCGCTCAGGAGCACGATCGGCTGGAACACCGCCTGAAGCACACGTCGTTTGCTCAGGATCGCGTCCAGCATCGCGCCGGTGTCACCACCGCCGCGCACCAGGCTCGGGAGTGAACGCTCGCCTGCGACGACCACCCGGTCGCGGCCGTCCTTCTTGGCCTTGGACAGGGCTTCGTCGGCGGCGAGCCAGAGTGCATGGACGCCCCCGCCCCCGGCGGCAACGCCGGCACTGATCCGGGCCCTGCCGTGGGGCAGGGCGACCCCGTGGAGCGACACCCGCATCCGCTCGGCGATCGCCACCGCCTCGGCTTCCGTTGTTGCATCCATAATTGACACAAACTCATCGCCGCCGATGCGGAGCAACTGGTCGCCGGCGCGGAGCAGCGTGCGCAGCGTGCGCGCGACCTCGATGAGCAGCATGTCGCCGGCCTCGTGACCGAACTCGTCATTGATCGGCTTCAGGTGGTCGACGTCGATGGCGATCACCGCCGTCGCGCCGGTCACCTCACCGAGGCGCTCCTCGAAGGCCCGCCGGTTGCCGACCTTGGTGAGTGGATCGGTGGTGGCGTGGAGCGCCTTCTCCTCGAAGAGCCCGGCGCGGGCAACGGCCACCGCGGCCTCGTCGGCGATCGCCTGCACGACGGTGAGGTCGTCGAGGTCCCACGCCCCGCGGCGCGCGTGCGAGATCAGCACGAGCACGCCGATGACCCGCCCGCCGGCGGCGCGCAGCGGTGCTGCGACGACGCTCCTCGCGCGCCGACCACCACCGAGATTCTCGAGCTCGCCAATATGTGATCCCGGCATCGATGCGTAGGCCTGCTTGATGTCGCGCGGGGTCCGGAGCATGCAAGCATCGCCTGTCGAATACACGCGTCCGATCACGCCGTCGCCGGGTGCCATGACCACGACCGGGCCTGACGCCGGAGAGACGCCTGCCGGCCCCAGGATGAGCGGGAGGGTCGCCAGGCCACCCGACGTCGCATCGAAGAGCAGCACACGGCCCCATGTCGCGTCCGGATATGTCTCATGACACCCCCCGAGCACGGCGGCCGCGACCTCGCCGGAGTCAGTGGTGAGCCCGAGCCTCCGGGCGACATCGGCAACCGCGCGCAGGCGCCGTGTCTGGGCCTGGTAATGGCGATCGGTCAGCGACCAGTTCGAATAGGCAAGGACAACGACACCCACCATCAATGCGGTGATCTGGATCAGCTGGTTCACGCCATAGGTCGGGGTGAGGTCTGCCCACCACCACACCAGCGAAAGCCCTCCGCAGGACGCCACCAGGATGGCCCAGAGGGCCGGCGCGCGTGCCGATGGGTCGACCGTCAGGAGCACGGCGACGAACCCGAGCACGATCAGCGGCACGGGATGGGTGAGCCGCGGCGCGGAGAGACCGAGAATCATGGTGCACAGCCCGACGCTGGTGAGCCCCTGCACGAGAGTCGCGACCGACGGGCCGACCCGAGCGGCGCGACGCAACCGGATGGTGATCTCGAGCATCACCGCCGCGACGACCACGGCCTCGATTTCCACGAAAATCATCCGCGGGGGAAGTGAGGAATCGACCAGCTGCCAGCTGGTGATACCAAGCAAAACCCCCGTCGCAAAGATCGGTAGCCAGCGCCGCGCGGCGCTCTCGTTGTGCATGAACCCTCTCGACAGAGAGCGTAGATGGAGCCGGGCTGCCGGAGATGGGCGTGACAGCCTTGTGTCGGCTTCCTCAGAGGTCAGGCGGTCTTCACGGACAGTGATCCGGTCAGCGCCTGGCCGATGACCTGCTTCCCGTTCATCGGGGAGAGGACGAGCTGCACGGGACCGGGCGATCCCGCATCGAAGAACAGCTGCACCGGGGCACTCGACTGGCTGGTCAACTCGCCGCCGCACGCCCTGCCGTTGATGAACGGCTCCTTGTCGATGTTCTGAAAGATGGCATCGACCGGTGTCAGCGGCCCTTGCACGAGTGCGCCGACACAGACCTGACCGATGACCGAGTCGCCGACGTTGTCGACCGAAACGTCGATCTCCAGGCGCGTCCCGGCAGTGGCGGTGCTCGGGATCACACCGCTGAGATCCGCCATCGGCGGCCCTGCTGTCGCGAAGAGCGGCGTGATGACTCCAAGGAAGAGGCCGAGGATCACCGTGCCCACCACGATCAGGAAGACCGTCCTCGGGTTGTCCTTGAACCAGCGCTTGACCGCCGCGAGCACGCGCGCCTCAGATCGTGGCCGGCGGTTGGTACTCGCCGAACACGCTCCGCAGCGCGCCACAGATCTCACCGAGCGTGGCCTCGGCACGCACCGCGTCGAGGACGCGTGGCATGAGCGACTCGTTGGACGCCGCCGCCTGTTTGACGGCAGCGATCGCGCGCTGCACGGCTGCGCCATCACGCCCGGCGCGGTGCCGCGCGAGCCGCTCCGCCTGCGCGGCCATCGCTCGCTCGTCGGGCCGGAAGAGCAGCGGCGCGCCGCCTTCCTCGGTCTCGGTGTACCGGTTGACACCGACGATGACCTTGTCGCCGACCGCGATCGCGCGCTCGGTCCGGTACGCCTCGTCCTGGATGTGCTGCTGCATCCAGCCGGTTTCGATGCAGGCCACCGCGCCGCCCAGCGAGTCGACCTCGTCAAGGAGCTGCAGGGCTTCACGTTCGAGCTCGTCGGTCAGCCACTCGATGTAATACGACCCACCCAGCGGGTCGACTGTGTTCGTCACCCCCGTCTCCTCGGCGATGATCTGCTGGGTGCGCACCGCGATGCGTTGCGCTTTCTCGGTGGGAATGGAGAGCGCCTCGTCGTAGCACGAGAGCGCAAGTGACTGGACCCCGCCCAGCACTGCGGCGAGCGCTTCGATTGCGGCACGTACGATGTTGTTCTCAGGCTGCTGCGCCGTGAGGGTCGAACCGCCCGTCTGGGTATGGGTGCGGAGCATGAGTGAACGCTGATCACGGGCGCCGAAGCGTCTCGCCATGAGCCGCGACCACATCCGGCGGAGCGCTCGGTACTTGGCGATCTCCTCGAAGAAGTCGATGTGCGTGTTGAAGATCCACGAGAGCTTTGGGGCGAAGTCGTCGACACCGACACCGAGATCGATTGATGCCTGCACGTAGGCGCACGCATTGGCGAGCGCGAAAGCCATCTCCTGGGCGGCGGTGCTCCCCGCTTCACGGATGTGGTATCCGGAAAGCGAGATTGGGTTGAACTTCGGTGAGTTGACCGTGCACCATGCGATCAGATCGGCCGCGAGACGCAATGACGGTCGTGGCGGATAGATGAATGTGCCTCGTGCGATGTACTCCTTGAGCACATCGTTCTGCACGGTTCCCATGATCGACGCCGCGTCGAGACCCTGGCGCTCGGCGGCGACCACGTACATCGCGACCAGCACGGGCGCCGGTGCGTTGATGGTCATCGAAGTGCTCACCGCGCTGAGCGGGATGCCCTCGAACAGGTCCTCCATGTCGCGCACCGAGTCGATCGCGACCCCCACCTGGCCCACCTCGCCGGCGCTTCGTGGGTCGTCGCTGTCCAGTCCCATCTGGGTGGGGAGGTCGAAGGCCACAGACAGGCCGGGCTGACCCTGAGCGAGCAGGTAGCGGAAGCGCGCGTTGGCGTCGCCGGCGGTGCCGTAGCCCGCGTACTGACGGATGCTCCAGAGGCGGCCCCGATACATCGTTGGCTGAATACCGCGGGTGAATGGCGGCACCCCCGGAAATCCCTCATCGCGAAGCGGGTCGTGGCGGATGAGGTCGGCCGGGGTGTAGAGCGGCGCTACGGGGATGCCGCTCCCGGTCACGAAGGGATCCTTGCGCTCGCCGCGCGTTCGGGCGGGCTCCAGAGTCGAGTCCTGCCAGTCGAGGAGCGCCGCGACGAAGTCCGGCTCCCCCACTTCCACCGTGACGGTCGAATGCTCATCCCGCTCGGTGACCATCGCCGCAGCATATCGCTGTGTCACGAGCGCGCGAACTCGTCGAACCTTGCTCGGAACCTGTGCGACACTCCCCAGGATGGCACTCCCCGTGACCACGTTGCTCGTGGAGGATGCAGCGGCCGGCCTTGCGAGCGGCGGTTGGCGTTACACGCAGCGGCAGCTGTACTACGCCGCCTGCGCGCGCGCGGAAACCACGCCTTCGGACGCCGCCTCGAATGGCGAGATCGGTCTCGGAGTGCTGATGATCCTTGTCGGGTTGATCTTCATCGGGATCAAGGTCGTCTTCGCGTTGTTCGTCACCCTCGGGGTGGCGCTGTTGCTTGCCGGCATCGTGGGGCGCATGCGCCGTCCACAATTGTCCGGGCGCCTGCTCGCACTCTCATTCGACGAATTTCGCGCTCGATTTGGATCGCTGCAACCCGAGGGCCTGATTCCTCCCGACGCGCCCGCTGCCACGCAGCGTGCTGCGGCGCCGATGACCATCGTCACCGACACACGCGACACCGCCGCGATGATCGCCACCAACGCCGAGCGCGCGGAGCTCGGCGCAGTCAACGTCGTCGTCGCGAGTGATGGGGAAACACCCGCGCCGGGCTCGCGCGTGGTCGTGGTGCACGATGCGTCACCGCGCGGGTGCGCACTCGTGCAGGATCTCCGCGACTCGGGCATCGACGCCGTCGACGGCGGACTGCGTCCCCGCGACGTTGACGGCCCAGCCCATCAGGTCATCGAGGGTGCCCCGGCGCGTCTGCCCCGCGACCTCGGTGCGCTGCTCGCGCGCGACGAGATCGACTGGCTCCTCAGTGGCCGGCGAGTCGAGGTGAGCACGCTTGCGCCGGAGGTGGCGATGGACCGGGTGCGCGCGGCGCTCAGTCAGACCGCGCCCCTTCCCGACGATGCTCCGCAGCCAGCTCGCTGAGCATCTCGGAAGACACCTCGTCACCTGATGCGGCCGCGACCTTGCAGGGCGTGAGCGCACGGAGCGTTGCGGTTCGCCGGCCCCCCTCGAGCAGCGCGCGCTCGCCCACCACGGCACCGGGTCCGACGTGCGCCACCGCAGCGCCATCGACTTCGACGGAGAACACGCCGTCGAGGAGCACGTACATGTCGGTCCCGAGGTCACCATGCTCCACCAGGGTCCTCCCCTTGTCGAGGGCTTCGATTCGCGGCTTCACGCCGCCGCGCATGATGCGCAACGAGAGTTCGCGCTCCAGCGCCGACTCGACCTGCGTGACGAGCCATCGCCGCGTCAAAGCGGCCCTGGTCTACCTCGCCGCGCAGCGATAGATCAGTCGCGCTGCTCGGCGTCGCGCGCGCCGACCAGGATCGACATGTTCCCCATGGGGTGCTTGTTCTCACGCATCAGTTGATGCGCAAGACCGACCTCGGTGAAGGCGAAGGTCCTGGAGAGACAGGGATCCACCGCGCCGCTCGCCACCATCGCGTTGTACGCGGCGCATTCCTCGTCGTTCGCGAAATGCGAGCCCTGGAGGCGTTTCTGGCGCATCCAGAGATAGCGCAGGTCCACCGCTGCGTGATACCCGGTGGTCCCCGCGCAGATGACCACCATGCCGCCGTTGTCGCAGACGAAGATGGACGTCGGGATCGTGTCCTCACCAGGATGCTCGAAGACGATCCTGGGGTTGCGGCGCTCCCCAAGAACGTCCCAGAGAGCCTTGCCGAAGGCGCGGGCACCCGCAGTCCACGTGGCGAACGCCGCGTCGTCGCGCCAGTCCGGGATCACGCCCCAGTGGGAGAAGTCGCGCCTGTCGATGTAGCCGTGGGCGCCGAGGTCGATGCAGTACTGACCGCGCTCTGGACCTGAGGTCACCGCGATCGGCACCGCTCCCTTCGCCCGAGCGATCTGGATCGCCTGCGAGCCCAGGCCGCCCGAGCCGCCCCAGATCAGGACGACATCATTCTCGCGAACGGTGTGCGGGTGCCATGAGCAGAGCATCCGGTACGCGGTCGCACCCACCAGAGTGCAGGCGGATGCCGCAGCCCAGCTCAGACGCGGCGACTTGGGAAGCAGCTGGTGGGCCTGGACGAGTGTGTACTGCGCGAAACTTCCCCAGTTGGTCTCGTACCCCCAGATCCGCGCGCTCGGCGCGACGATCGGGTCGCCGCCCTGGGTGATCCAGGGGTCCGCCGGGTCCCAGACACCGCAATGCGCCACCACGTGGTCGCCGACCCGTACTCCTTCGACCCCGTCGCCCACCGCCCAGACGATTCCCGACGCGTCGCTGCCCCCGATGTGGAAATCCTCGGCCTCGCCCGCCTTCCTCCGGGCCGCGACGACGTCAACCGGCCGGCCGAGTGCTGCCCAGACGTTGTTGTAGTTGACGCCCGCTGCCATGACGTAGACGAGCACCTGTCCCGGGCCCGGCCTCGGCGTCGACACCGTCTCAACAGCGAACGCTGTGTGCGGATCCCCGTAGCGATCGGGCCGGATCACCTGGGCATGCATGCGTGCGGGCACGTCGCCAAGGCGCGGCATCGAGCCGACGTCGGTCAGTTCATGGACGGGCATAGCAGCTTCGGACCATACACGGCCCGGGCGCTGCCGGTGGCCGGGCAGTGCGCGGCGTTTTCGCAGCCAACAGCCTGCCAACCGCGGTGTTCTCACAGACGAGCTTCACCGACGCGAGCCCGCTGACCTAGAGGTCGCCGCGGTAGCGCCACACTGACGGGAACGCAACCGCCGCGGCGCCGAGCCCAACCAGGCAGAGCGCGCCACCGGTGACGATCGCCACCTCGGCGCCGAACGCGTTGGCGACGACGCCGGCCTCGACGTCGCCGAGGTTGGGGCCCCCGACGACCACCATGTAGTGGAGCGAGGTCAGCCGGCCGCGGAGCTCGTCAGGGGCGATCCGCTGCATGATCGTCATTCTGCAGACGGCGCTGAAGCTGTCCGCCCCACCCGCGATCGCGAGCAGGAGCAGCGCCACCCAGAGCGTCTGCGCGAAGCCGAAGGCAATGATCACCACGCCCCAGACGGCGATCGCGACCACGATGATCCGGCCGAGCCGCTTGGAGCGCGCAACCGCGCCGCTCGTCAGCGCGGCGACCACCGCCCCAAGCCCTGGGGCGGCGTAGAGAAACCCGAGACCCTGTGCCCCGGCATGAAACGTCGTCGCGGCGAGGAGCGGGAAGACGGCACGGGGCAGGCCGAAGATCATCGCCGCGAGGTCCATCGCAAAGCCCCCGAGGATCACCGGCTGGCGGCGCGCAAAGCTCAGGCCCCGAGCGATGGCCGCAAGGGGCCGCTCACGCTCCGCAGACGAGCGGCCCTGTGGCGGCAGCAGAGCGACTGCGGTGAGCGCGGCGGTGAAGGTCACCACGTCGACCGAGTAGGCCGCAGGCAGTCCAAGATGAGCGATCACCAGCCCTCCGATCGCCGGGCCGGCGACGAGGGTGGTCTGAAACAGCAGGATGTTGAGGGAGAGCGCTCCGGCCAGGCGGTCAACGCCCACCAGGTTGGGGATGATCGCCGTGCGGGTCGGTGCGTCAACTGCTCCTACCAGCGCGGCCAGCGCCACGATCGCGTAGATCTCGAGCAGCGGTGGGTGGCCGGCAAACGCCCCGAGCGCGAGCAGCGCGGAACACGACGCGAGGCACAGCTGGGTCAAGATCAACACGCGACGGCGATCGAACCGATCGGCGATCGCACCGCCGCCAAGCGAGCCACAGACGAGCGGCACCGCCTGGACGAGCCCGAGCAGCCCGACATCGAGTGCGGATCGCGTCAGTGAGTACACCTGGAACGGAACGGCCACCATCGTGATCTGACGCCCGACCAGCGAGATGAGCTGGCCCATCCACAGGCGGCGAAAGGGCCGCGACTCGCGCAGCGATCGCGCGTCCACGGCGAGAGTTCGGAATGCCCGGCTGGCAATCGGCCGTGGTCTGGATCGCACGACGGCAACGCTATCCTGTCCGCCGATGCTGACGCCCACGTCCGGCCCGCAGCTCGCCGCATGACCGCACGGGATACGTGGAATCCCACGCAGTACGAGCGTTTTCGCGCGGAGCGCGAGCAACCCTTTTGCGACCTGGTGGCGCTGATCACCAGGCGACCGGCCGGCCGAGTCGTCGATCTCGGATGCGGCACGGGGACGCTCACCGCGGTATTGCATCGCGAGCTCACCGCAACCGAGACGATCGGGATCGACTCGTCCGAGGCCATGCTCGAACGGGCTCGCTCGCTTGACGTCGACGGGCTCACCTTCGCTCCCGGCGATATCAGTGAGTGGCGACCGGCGGAGCTCGTCGATGTGGTCTTCTCCAATGCCGCGTTGCAGTGGCTCGGCGACCATCTCGCGCTGTTCGCCCGACTGACAGCGATGCTCGTTCCCGGGGGTGAGCTGGCAGTGCAGGTGCCCGCCAACTTCGACCACGCCTCCCACAGGCTCGCGGCCGAGATCGCTCGCGAGGAGCCCTTCCTCGGGGCGATGGGCGGATGGACGCGGACGTTCCCGGTGCTGCCGCCCGAGGAGTACGCGACGCTCCTGCATCAGCTTGGCTTCGCGGAGCAGTCCGTCCGCCTCCAGGTCTACGCGCACGTGCTCGAGTCGAGCGATGCAGTCGTGGAGTGGGTGCGGGGCACGTTGCTCACCGACTACGAGTCGCGCATGCCGGCAGCGATGTATCAGGATTTCGTCGCTCGCTATCGCGAGCGGCTGCGCGCCGCCGTCGGCGAGCAGCGCCCGTATTTCTACCCGTTCAAGCGGATTCTGTTGTGGGGTCGACTCCCGGCCTGAGCGAGCGCATCGACAAGGAGCAGCGGATGGAGATCAAACGGCTCGACCTCGGGCACCTGTATGTGACCGCTCACGCATGGCCGGTGCATGGCTACGTCATCCTTCACGAGCAGCTCGGCGTGGTCCTCGTCGACACTGGCTGCGGCGGACCCGATGAGGTGCTGCGCCACTACAAGGTCGTCAACCGCACCGTTGCCGACGCGCTCGCGGACCACGGCCTCGCGCCCATCGACGTGACCATGGTGATCAATACCCATCTGCACTTCGACCACTGCGGGCAGAACCCCGCGTTCGCGCACGCGCCGCTGCTCGTGCAGCGGGCGGAGCACGAGCGGATCGTCCGCGCGCGCGATGACGTCAGCGCCTGGATCGAGGCATCAGGGATGACGTTCGAGCTCGTCGATGGCAGCCGGGAGCTTGCCCCGGACCTGCGCATCGTGGCCTCGCCGGGCCACACATCCGGACATCAGTCTGTGGTCGCAACCACGGGGAGGGGCATCGAGCTGTTCATCGGTGACGCTGCCTACACTCGCGCTGTCTGGGAGAAGGCCGGTGCCGGTCGCCTCCCCGACGGTCAGGCCGAAGACGTCGAGACCTGGCGCGGCTCACTTGCCAACCTCAAGGCCCTGGCGCCGGCGCGGGTGCACTTCTGCCACGACGGGTGACCGCCGTCAGAGCTGCTGAGGCGTTGGGATCGTTACCGAGGCGGCGATCAGTGGGTCACGCGACGGCGTTGACGATCTCCTGACGCAGGCCCGGGAAGGTCGCGAGATAGGCGCGCCGCTCTGCTTTGAGCTTCTCGACGAGCGCACGGTACTCATCCATGCGCCCCTGGCGCTCATAGAGCCTGCGGGGCTGGAGGATCTCCGGGTCGTCGATGCCGGGAAGCACCGACGCCACCTCGTAGCCGAAGTCGGGATCCGCGTCCCACTCGATGGTGCCTTCGGAGATCGCCTTGACGATCGCGCTCGAATACGGGATGGACACCTTCTTGCCGCGTTCGTCGTCGTCAGTGCCGCCGACTCGGCCGGTGTTGAGCAGGTAGACCTGAAAGTCGCTGCTGTCCATGAGCTCGAGGAATCGGTTCCCCTGCTGCTCGTGGCGGAGCGGGAAGAAGGGGTTGGTGCCGGGAACACGCAGAAACTTGCCCGCCTCTTCCTTGCCGCCCGCGGAGGTGCCGCGGGTCTCGCCGAGCATGAAGTACAGCGCCGCCTGCTCCCGGTTGAGCCGCGCCACGCCCGGGATGATGTTGTCGTTGCGGTTGAGGATCAGGAAATGGTCGACCGCATTCACTTCGCGTGCGTCCTGGTGCCAGCCGAGCGCATCCATGCGGAAGACGGCGCGCCCGTTCGGGGTGTAGCCCGTGTCGAAGAAGTCGACCACGCCGGCGTCGTTCTGCGAAACGTTCTCGAGATAGGCCTCGGGCTTGCAGACCGCGCCGTAGATGCTGGGCTCGAACTCCGGGTCCAGCGCGAAGGTTTTCGCGAAGCACCCGTTCTCGGTCGCCACGATCCGGCCGCCCGGGTAGAGCGCGACGAAGTCATCCTGCACGGGTTTGCTGTCGTTCTGCCGAGTAAATGTCGTGGTTGTCTTACCGGTCCCGGAGAGGCCGATGATCAGCAGCGCCTGCTCGCCGCGCGCGGTCGGCACCACCTTGCAGCCGGCGTGCAGGGACAGTCCTCCCCGATCGTAGGTGAGCTTGTTCCACATGCGCAGGCCGCCCTTCTTCGACTCGCCGAAGTAGTCGCTGTTCAGGACGCGCGTGACTCCGGCTTCGAGATCGACGGCGATCACCCGGTCGCTGGGATACCCGGGGGCCTCGAGGTTTGGCGTATAGATCACCGTGAGCACGGGCTCGAAATCCGGGCCCGGGTGCTCCGCGTCGAAGTACAGCCAGTGCTGCATGCCGGCGATGTTGGCGTTGGCAGCCTCGATGTACAGGCGTGCCGCAACGCGGTGCTCGGGGTCGTTGCCGATGTACCCGTCGATGACGAGCATCTCCTGGTCTCGAATGTACGCGTCCTGTCGCTCGGCGATCCTGGCGGCGTCGGAGCGGCTCATCGTCTGGTCGGAGTGCTCCTCCGGCCGGTCGGTGACCACGTAGGTGCTGCCCTTGCTCCTCGAAACCACCTTGGTCTGCACGTTGTAGTTGTCGAACGCCGTGTGGCGGGCATTGGGCATCTTCGACGTCAACTCGCGCAGTTCCGCGGGGGAAGGGTTCCAGCGGATGTTGCGAGCAGCCGGAAGGGCGCTCGCATGGGTCTTGATGACGTCGGTCATGACTCCTCCATATCCCTGGTCACGATCCCCCCGCTCGACCTCGATCGTCATTCCAGGTGGGCTTTCCGGACCTCGCGAGCATACCAAAGGGCCCCACGAGATGGGCCGAGACAACGGTTGCCGCCGCCTATGGTTGTAGGCTGTGGCTGATGACTCAGACAGCTCCTGTTCCCATTGCTGAGGCTACCTCGCTTCGCGAGAAGTCCTGGGTGTTCTTCAACGGCGAGATCGTTCATTACTCGGACGCGAAAGTCGGTCTGCTCACCCACGGTCTCAACTACGGGACGGGCGTTTTCGAAGGCATCCGCGCGTACTGGAACGCAGAGCGCGAACAGCTCTTCGCGCTGAGCCTTCCCGAGCACTACGAGCGCATGCACCAGAATACGCGGGTCCTGCAGATGACCATCCCCTGGAGTGTCGAGGAGTTGGTCTCGACGACAGTCGATCTACTGCGCCGCAACGAGTACCGCGAGGACACCTACGTCCGGCCGCTCTCATTCAAATCGGCCGAGATCATCGGCGTGAAGCTGCACGATGTGCCCGACAGCTTCGCGATCGTAACCGCTCCGATGGGTCTGTACGTTGGTAACGCCGGCATACGCTGCATGGTGTCGTCATGGCGCCGCATCGACGATGCGATGGCTCCCGTCCGGACCAAATGCACCGGGTTGTATGTGAATTCGGCACTGGCGAAAAGCGAGGCGCTGCAGAACGGATTCGACGAGGCGATCATGCTTTCCGGTGACGGCCATGTCTGCGAGGGAAGTGCTGAGAACATCTTTATCGTGCGCAAGGGCGAGATCATCACGCCGCCACCTTCCGACAACATCCTCGAGGGCATCACGCGCTCGTCGGTGATGCACCTGGTACGAGAGGAGTTGGGACTCGAGGTTCGCGAGCGCTCGATCGATCGCTCGGAGCTCTATGTGGCCGACGAGGTGTTCCTCGTGGGCACCGGGGCGCAGGTCGCACCGGTAATCGAGATCGACCGGCGGCGGATCGGCGACGGCGAACCCGGCCCGCTCACCAACCGGGTCCAGGACACGTACCACCAGGTCGTGACCGGCCGGAATCCCAAGTACGCGGCCTGGCTGACCCCGATCTACTGAGCTCCGCCGGAGTCAGCCGGGAGCCCGGTCGTCAGGAAGCCGTGATCGCGGCCGCGCATGCGGCGCAGGTGCCGTAGAAGTCGAGGGCGTCGTGGTCGAGTGCGAAGCCGTACCCGCCGCGCACCGCGTCGATCAGCTGGTTGACCGCGGTGTCGTCGATCTCCGTGGTCGACGCGCAAAGGCGGCAGACCAGGTGGTGGTGGTGGTTCTCCGCGCATGACGTGTAGACGTGAACGTGGCCCTCTGCCTCGAAGCGCTGGGCCAGGCCGTTCTCGACGAGGAAGTCCAGGGTGCGGAAGACCGTGGCGCGACCGAGGAGCGGATGCTCGAGCCGCAGCGATTCGTAGAGCTCCTGGGCACTGACGGTCCGCCGGGTGCGCGCCAGCGCACTTGCCACGATCATTCGCTGGAGGGTCAGACGGTGTCCCTGGGCGGCGAGACGGTCCTTGACCGTCGGAGCTGTGGCGTGCATCGCTCAGACGGCCCGCCGGAGCCAGCGCTCGGGGTGGCGCAGCTCATCGAGCGTCGGCATCATCTCTGCCGACTCCCAGACCCGGTTCAAGACGGTCAGGCCGGCTCGGTCGACGACACCCACTGCGAACTGCTCGCCGACCTCGTACTGGTGCATCTTCAACTCCAGGCCGGTGATCGTGAGCACGAGGCGTTCCACCGGCCCTCGCTGACGGCGACGCTGTTGGATGGCAGCCTCGAGACGTGCCGAGCCGCGAATGGCTGAGCGCCCGGCTCGGTGCATGACGTAGTTGCTGTAGCCCTCGAGCACGCTCATCACCGCCTGGACATGGCGGATCGACTGCACCTGGCCGCGCACCGTATCGGGGAGCTTGCCGATCATCTGACGCGAGGGGAGCAGCGTCTTGCCGTCCGCGGACAGCGCGTCGAGCATCAGCCCGCGCATCACGCTCTCGAGATGCCGGCCGAGCCAGGGATGGACTTCGAACTGCCAGGCGTGGGTGAGCTCATGCAGGATCAGCCAGGGGCGCAGATCGGTGTCGGCCAGACGCAGGTCTCGCTCGATCCCCGCGATATTGGGCTCGACGAGGTAGAGCGCACTCGGCAGGCGCTCGGCGCCGGGGACGTCCTCCAGTGCGAGGACCGGGTCGTACTGGCCGAGAACACGCCGGGACATCAACCCGAACAGCTCGCCGACGTACCTGTCGAGCATCCGCCTGCCCATGCCGGTCGCCAGCGACTCCGGGATGGTCGCGCGGATGCGCTCGACAGGCGCGAGGAGCCGCTGCACCATCCCGAGGTTGGCGTCGATGAAGCCCGCGCGATCGAGGGCGATGAAGCGTGGGTAGACGGTGAGCGGCACCTGACAGACCTCGATCATGAGCGGCGCGACGCGCGCAGCCATCTCCGTGTAGGCCGACTCGAGCGCCTCGGGATTGATCCCCACCCCAGCGGCGCCCGTCCGCGACACCGCGATCCGGCGTACGTCGTCCCAGTCCACCAGCCGTCGCGGGGTTTGGAGTTGCGGCCGAAGCAGCACCCGGGCCGACAGCACGGCTCCCGCGCCGACGGCTCCGACGGCGAGGGTCCGCCTGACCAGGTCTCCGCGCGTGGCAGGACTCATGCCTCGATCATACGGGTGGACCGCTGGACGCTCGGAATCTACATCGAGGAGCCCGACCGCCCGTCGATGTAGACCGGGTGGTCGGGTGGCTTGCCCTCCAGCCAGTAGGCGTCGAGCCGCTCGTCGGTCCAGCCCCGTTCGCGGAGGAACGGCTCGTCGAGGATCTGCTGCCCCGTCAGCGACGGTGGCTCGGTTCCGACGATCTCCATCATCGCGTCACACAGGATCTCCGGCGAGCGCCACTGGCTGCGGTCGCCGAGGCCCCAGTTGATGCTGGCCAGGCTCTCGATGATGGTCACGGGCCAGAGCGAGTTACTGGCAATCCCGTCAGCAGCGTGCTCGGCGGCGATGCCGATGGCGAGCCTGGTCATGCCCATCTTGGTGGTCATGTACGCGACGTGACCCGGGCTGGGCCGGATGCTGATCGGTGGCGAGCAGTTGATGACATGGCCCCAGTGCTGCTCGACCATGTGCGGCAGTGCGTGGTAGGCACACAGGTACGCGGCCCGCACGTTGATCTCCCACATGAGGTCATAGCGCTTCGGCGGCGTCTGCAGGATCGGCTGCCACCAGAGGGCGCCCGCGTTGTTGATGAGGATGTCGAGCCGGCCGAACCGCTCGACGGTCGCGTCGACCATCGCCTTGACCTCTTCCTCTTGACGGACGTCCACGCGCACCGCGAGCGCAGCGCCTCCGCCCGCCTCAACCTCGGCAGCGACGGTGTGGATGCTCCCGGGCAGCTTGTCGGTCCCGCTCTCCGACTTGCCGGTGATCACCACCGACGCCCCTTCGCGAGCGAGGCGAAGCGCCATCGCGCGGCCGATCCCGCGGCTCGAACCGGTGACCACGGCCACGCGGCCGTCAAGTGGATGTTGGGCGCTCATCGGCGCGCATCATATGCGCCGCGGCGGAGGCGGCTCCAGAGTCGCGATACGCGGAGGGATGGGGGCGTGGTCAAGGGGGTGCTGACCTGGCTGGGCCTGGCGTTCGGCGTCGGCGGGCTCACCGTCCTTGTCTCCAACGGCAGCTGCGGATGCTCCCAGAGCGGTTTCTGCTCGGGCGGCTCCAGGAGCTGGACGCGCTCAAGCAGCAGGGCGTGCTGAACGACGACGAGGACGCATCGCAGCGCAAGCGGATCCTCGACTCGATCTGATCCGCGGGTCGTAACGCCGCTCAGGGGATGCGCTCGGCGATGGACAAGACGATGTTGCCGAGCTCGTCGGTGAGGCGTCCGGGCAGGCGGCGCCTGAGGACCTCGAGGACGCTTGTGTAATACCAGAGTTGCGCTTTGGGGTCCGAGACGGTGAACCGCTGCCAGACGGCGTCGCCGTCGGAGCGCAGGTCGGCGAGGATCGAACGCGCGTTATGCACCTTGTCGCACGCCGAGACCAGCAGCGCATCCGCATCGGCCTCGGCCTCGAGATGGTGGAGATACGTCTCCTTGCGCTCGCGCCAGTCGGGCTTCGGCTTGCCGGGGACCGCGACCGCGTCGCTGCATGCCATGACGATTCCGGCCACCCGCTCACCGAACTGGTCCTCGATGACCTCGCGGGTGGCTTCGCCATCCTCTGAGTCCTCGACCGTGTCGTGGAGGAGCGCGGCCATGGCGACGTCCTCATCCGCACCGTGCTCGAGCGCCAGCGCCGCAACCGACATCACATGCGCCATGTACGGGATGCCGGTCTTCTTGCGCCACTGAGTGCCATGGACCGCCCACGCGAGCGCGAAGGCCGCCGCGAAGCGACCCGTCAATGCGGGCGCGGTCTGAGTCCGTTCTGACACGGCCCCATTGTGGGTCCAGCCGGCCGCCGCGCGAAGAGCCCGAGGCGCGAGCGCCAGAATGGCGCGTGCGCTTCTACCTTGGCCATCGTCTTCCGGGAGGATTCTGGGGAGGCGTTTCGACCTACGCGAGACGGCCCCACCGCGCCGTCCGCCAGGCCGCGCATGCGACGGGCGGCATTGGCTGTGTGGGCTTCGTTGTCCTCGTGGTCGTGCTCGCCCTCGGCATCGCGTACTGGTACATCAGTGTCCCGGTGCTGGTGTTGACCGCGATCGCGGTCGGCGTCACCGTGCACAGGCAGCACGCTCATCGTGCACCGGCTGTGGCGACTGCCGCCGCGGCTCATCTGCCTGCGACTGCGTTGCCGACGGTGCATGTTGCGGCGCCGGCCCGGGCCACGGGCCCGGTGAGCACGCCCGCGCTGACCATGCCGGCGGACACCTTCAAGGTCGGCTCGCTCGTTCACCTGGAGAAGGACGGGCGGCGCGCGACCTACTTCGTCGACCACGGGAGAACCCCCGACGAGATCGTCCTGAAGCGCGTGACCAGCACACCCCCGGTTCCCGATGCCTGACAGAGCGCTGCTCGGCCTCGTCGTCGACCGGCTCGAGACCCATTCACCCCCGCATGGAGTGGCCGATCTCGTCCTCGCCGCCTTTCAGGGAGCGGACGCGGTGGATTCGGCGCTCCGCGGGGAGCACGACGCGGCTCTGACGAACGAAGCGGAGGCGGCTGCAGACGCCGCACCGTCTGCCGTGTACCTCACGGCCATCGAGGTCGAGGGCTTCCGGGGGATCGGTCCGCCGACCACACTGTCGATCGACCCGGGACCTGGCCTCACCCTGGTTGTGGGGCGCAACGGCTCGGGGAAGTCTTCTTTTTCGGAAGCGCTGGAGATGGTGCTGCTCGGCACCAATCAGCGCTGGGAGCAGCGCGTCAAGGTGTGGCGCGACGGCTGGCAGAACCTGCATCACCGCCACACCCGTGTCGCGGCGCGCTTCACCGTCGACGGACGCAAGCAGCCGCTCGACGTCGCCCGCGTCTGGAAGGCGGGTGACGGCGTTGATGGTTCGACACTGACCGTCGACGGCAAGCCCGCATCGCTTGCGGCGCTCGGGTGGGCGCATCAGCTCGCCGGGTATCCGCCACTGCTCTCGCACAATGAGCTCGAGCACGCGCTCGATCGCGAACAGTCGAAGCTATACGACGCACTTGCGGGCATCCTGGGACTCGGCGATCTCGCGGCCGCGCAACAGGTGCTCCAGAAGGCGCGACTGAGCCGCGAACACGATGCCAAGGAAGCGCGCGAGGCGCTTCCGGCGTTGCGTGCACTCCTCGACCTGACCACCGATGAGCGCGCCGCATCGGTCCGCGAAGCGCTCTCCGCCAAGGCGTGGGATCTCGACGCGGTGGCGGCCCTCGTCGGGGGCGATGCGCAGATGGATGAACGCAGCGCGCTGCGCAAGCTGCGCGATCTTGCCGGTCTGCCGGTGCTCGACCGTGGACGGCTCAACGCGGTGACGACGGAACTGCGCGACGCCCTCGCGGCTGCGGAGCGACTGCGTGACACCGACGCTGGAAAGGCGCACGAGATTGCGTCACTGCTGCAGCAGGCGCTCGACCTGCACGCGCACGCAGAAGATGAGCGCTGCCCGGTGTGCGGAACTGACGGTGTGCTGACGTACCAGTGGCGCGTCCAGGCGCGTGACCAGGTGGTCACGCTCCGCGCTGATGCGGAGGCGGTGGGCAAGTCACGCGACATGCTTGGCAACGCGATGCGTCAGGCCCGCCAGCTGGTGACCGCTCCGCTGGTGGCGCTCCGCGATGGCGCCGGAGCCGGTGTCGACGTCGCCCCGGCTGTCGAGCTCTGGGAGCGTTGGGCCGGAGTTGCTGCCGATGATGACGCAATCGCGCTGGCCAGTCATCTCGAGACCCACGGGCCGCCGCTCATCGCCGGCGTCGGCGATCTGCGCCGCGCAGCGGTGGCCGAGCTGGAACGGTTGGAGCGAGCATGGCGACCCGCTGCCGATGCGATCGTTATGTGGCTGCCGCTCGGGCGGCGGGCGCAGGAGGCGGAGCGCGAGGCTCTCCGGTTGAAAGAGGCGGAACGATGGCTTCGCGACGCACACGACGAGCTGCGCGACGAGCGCTTCCGCCCGATCGCGGGTGCGGTGCAGGAGAACTGGACCGAGTTGCGCCAGGACAGCAACGTCTCGCTCGGCGATCTGCGCCTGCTCGGCGCCCAGACCCAGCGACGCCTCGCCCTCGACGTGAAGGTCGACGGCGAGGACGGGTCCGCGCTCGGGGTGATGAGCCAGGGTGAATTGAATTGCCTTGCGCTGTCGCTGTTCCTGCCCCGCGCCTCGATGCCCGAGTCGCCGTTTCGGTTTGTCGTCATCGACGACCCGGTACAGGCGATGGACCCGGCAAAGGTTGCCGGGCTTGCCACGGTGCTCGCTCGCGCCGCCAGGGCACGCCAGGTCGTGGTCCTCACGCACGACACGCGCCTCGCAGATGCCATGCGGGCGCTCGACATTGCCGCCACCGTGGTTGAGGTGGTGCGTCGCGAGCAGTCGGTCGTGGAGCTGCGCCGCATCCAGGACCCGGTGCAGCGCTACATCGATGATGCGTTTGCGGTAGCGATGAGCAAGGACGTTCCGGTCGAGGCACTCCGCGTCATTCCTGGCTTCTGCAGGCTGGCGCTGGAAGCCGCCTCGTCGCTTGCGGCCACGCGGCGCCTGCTGCACCAGGGCAAGACCTACGCGGAGGCGGAGGCGATCCTCGCCACGCCGACGACGCTGAACATGTGGCTGGCGCTCGCGCTCCTCCACGATCCGGAACGCGCCGGCGACGTGACGGCCTTTCTGGTGAAGCAATATCCCTGGGCCGTCGATGCCGTCAAGGAGTGCAACCGCGGCACGCACAGTGGGAAGTGGTACGGCGACGTCAAGGAGTTCATTCGCAGCGTCGAGCAGTTGACCAGGAAGATGCTCGAGCGTTGAAGACGGCATGACCGCAACCGTGGACGCGCATGCGCTGGTCTCGGCTGCGCGCGACCTCATCCGTGACGACGACTCCGCGACCGCCGGTCTGTGGCCCCGGGCGGCAGCGCTGCTCGCGCGACAGGGACTGGAGCTCGCGATGGTGCGCCTCTGGGAAGTCACCGCGCCCGGGCTCGAGCGAACGTCGACGCGCTGTCAGTTGCTCTGCGTCGGCGACATGATCAATGACCGGGAACTCGGTGGCCGGGCGACGCTGACGTGGCAGTCGCTTTCCAATGCCTGCCACCACCGTGTGTACGAGCTCCCGCCGACGGCGAGCGAGCTGAATCTGGCGCTCGAGGTGGTGTGGGATCTGGCCGAGGCAGTCGAGCGGTTGCGCGGGAAGATCCAGGCCTGATTGCGATCGCGCTGACCCGGCACATCTGAGCAGCGACAGGCACCTGTCGCCGGGCTGCGAGACGCTGACCACTGGAGATCCGTGGCGGCGTAGCGAAGTGAGGAAAAGCGATGCCCAGGAAGGTAGAACCGTTTGCCGGGGTTCGATTCCCTTCCTCGAAACACTCGGGCACTCTCGAATGAGCTGTCTGACGATGAGTTGGCGCCCGACAGTCTCTATACTCGGGCACCCCAGGCACAAGCAAGGAGGACTGCGATGTACGGATCTGTCTCGCGCTGGCGTGTCAAGGAAGGCAAGCAAGACGAACTCGAACAGCTCGCAGCGGAGGTGATGAACGACCGGGCGCCCGGGTCGCGGGCCGTATACATGTACCGGGCCGACGGGGACCCACGTGAGTATTGGGTTGCCGGCGTCTGGGAGAGCCGCGAGGCATATACGTCGAACAGTTCGACGCCCGAGCAGAATGCGCGCTTTGGGCGCCTGCGGGCCCTCCTGGAGTCCGATCCAGAATG
>Ga0208849_1000182_pt1 | contig 61593 bp, 64 predicted proteins | sample NGESurdeep072012_10_FD_184470 | JGI IMG/M metagenome (GOLD analysis project Ga0208849, IMG submission 184470) | Arctic peat soil microbial communities from Barrow, Alaska - NGEE Surface sample 53-3 deep-072012 (SPAdes) | ecosystem: Environmental > Terrestrial > Soil > Wetlands > Peat ...
AGAGCGCAAGCAGGTGCTCTATCTGCTGGGGCCGGTGGGTGGCGGCAAATCGTCGCTGGCCGAGCGCCTGAAGTCGTTGATGGAAGTCAATCCGATCTACGTCTTGAAGGCCGGCGATGAGCTCAGCCCGGTGTTCGAGAGTCCGCTCGGCCTGTTCGATCCGGAACAGCTGGGGCCGATGATCGAGGAAAAATACGGCATCCCGCGCCGCCGCCTGAGCGGGCTGATGAGCCCATGGTGCTACAAGCGCCTCGAGGCGTTCGGTGGCGATATCTCGCGCTTCCGTGTCGCCAGGATCCAGCCGTCGCGGTTGCGCCAGATCGCGATTGCGAAGACCGAGCCCGGCGATGAGAACAATCAGGATATCTCGTCCCTGGTCGGCAAGGTCGACATTCGCAAGCTCGAGACCTTCGCGCAGAACGACCCCGACGCCTACAGCTATTCCGGCGGACTCAACCGGGCCAACCAGGGCCTGCTCGAATTCGTCGAGATGTTCAAGGCGCCGATCAAGATGCTGCACCCGCTGCTCACGGCAACGCAGGAGGGCAACTATATCGGCACCGAGAATATCGGCGCGATTCCCTTTACCGGGATCATTCTCGCCCATTCGAACGAATCCGAATGGCAGACCTTCAAGGCCAACAAGAACAACGAAGCCTTCATCGACCGCATTTGCGTCATCAAGGTGCCCTATTGCCTGCGGGTGACCGAGGAGCAGAAGATCTACGAGAAGCTCATTTCCGGGTCTGAGCTTGCCGCCGCGCCCTGCGCGCCGGCGACGCTGGAGACATTGGCGCGGTTCTCGGTGATGTCGCGGCTGCGCAAGCACGAAAACTCGACGGTGTTTGCGAAAATGCGGGTCTATGACGGTGAAAGCCTGAAGGAGTCCGATCCGAAGGCCCGCAGCGTCCAGGAATACAAGGATGCCGCCGGGGTCGACGAAGGCATGGACGGAGTTTCGACCCGCTTCGCCTTCAAGGTCCTGGCTGCGACCTACAACCACGACACCGCCGAGATCGGCGCCGATGCCGTCCACCTGATCTATGCGCTTGAGCAGGCGATACGCCGCGAGCAGCTTTCTGACGAGGTCGAGAAGCGCTACCTCGAATTCATCAAGGCGGAGCTGGTGCCGCGTTATGCCGAGTTCATCGGCCACGAGATCCAGAAGGCCTATCTCGAATCCTATTCGGACTACGGTCAGAACCTGTTCGATCGTTATGTCGACTATGCCGATGCCTGGATCGAAGATCAGGACTTCAAGGATCCTGATACCGGCCAGTTGCTCGATCGTGAGCTGCTCAATCAGGAGCTGACCAAGATCGAAAAGCCGGCGGGAATCGCCAATCCGAAGGACTTCCGCAATGAAGTCGTGAAGTTTTCACTGCGGTCGCGGGCCCAGCACGGCGGCAAGAACCCGTCCTGGACCAGTTACGAGAAAATCCGCGAGGTGATCGAAAAGCGGATCTTCTCGCAGGTCGAGGATCTGCTGCCGGTGATCTCGTTCGGCTCGAAGAAGGACGGCGATACCGAAAAGAAGCACGGCGAGTTTGTCGCGCGGATGGTCGAGCGCGGCTACACCGAGCGCCAGGTTCGCCGGCTGGTCGAATGGTACATGCGGGTGAAACAAGCCGGCTGAGGGCGGATCTGGAACTGGCCATGCACATCGTCGATCGGCGCCTCAATCCGGGCAGCAAGAGCCTCGAGAACCGCCAGAGATTCCTGCGCCGCGCCAAGGCGCTGGTGCAGGCCGCGGTCAAGAAATCCTCGCAGGACCGCGATATCAAGGATGTGCTGGAAGGCGGCGAGGTTTCCGTTCCGCTCGACGGCATGAACGAACCGCGTTTTCGTACCCAAGGCGGCATCCGCGACATGGTGCTTCCCGGCAACAAGAAGTTCATTGAAGGCGACATCCTTCCGCGTTCGGGCGAGGGCAGCGGTAGGGGATCCGAGCCCGGTGAAGGCGACGGCGAGGACACCTTCCGGTTCGTGCTCAGCCGCGAGGAATTTGTCGACCTGTTCCTCGACGACCTGGAATTGCCCGACCTTGCGAAGCGCAAGCTCGCGGAAGCGGAAAGCGAGGGGCTGCGCCGCGCCGGCTATGCCACCTCCGGCTCGCCGGCCAACATCTCGGTCGCCCGGACCGTGCGGCTGGCGATGGCGCGGCGGGTCGCGCTGCGACGGCCGCGGCCGGAGACGATTGCGCAGCTTGAGGCCGAGATGGAAAATTGCGATGAGGCGCGCCGCATCGAACTGATGGCCGAGATCGATGCCCTGAAGGCAAAAATCCGCCGTATTCCCTTCATTGATCCGGTCGACATCCGCTATCGCCGGTTCGAAACCATGCCCAAGCCCGTGGCGCAGGCGGTGATGTTCTGCCTGATGGACGTGTCGGGCTCGATGTCCGAGCACATGAAGGACCTCGCCAAGCGTTTCTATATGCTGCTGTACGTTTTCCTGAAGCGACGCTACCGCCATGTCGAGATCGTTTTCATTCGTCACACCGACCGCGCGGAAGAGGTCGACGAGGAGACCTTCTTTCACGACCCGGCATCGGGCGGCACGCTGGTGTCGAGCGCGCTGCAGGCGATGCACGATATCGTCAAGTCGCGCTTCCGTCCGTCGGACTGGAACATCTATGCCGCCCAGGCCTCCGATGGCGACAATTCCTATTCGGACGGCGATGTCGCGGGGCGCCTGCTGACCGAGGCGATCCTGCCGGTCAGCCAGTTCTTCGCCTATCTCGAGGTCGGCGAGGCCGGCGGCAGCCCGTTCGGCATGACCGATTCATCGCTATGGACGCTGTACCAGCGCCTGCGCGCCGCTGGCGCGCCGCTGTCGATGCGCAAGGTCAACGACCGCAGCGAGATTTTTCCCGTGTTCCACGATCTCTTCCAACGCCGTGGGAACAGCAGAGAGCCGCGTCATGACCATGACAACCGGGCGCTTGTTTGAAGGCGCAGACTGGGATTTTCCGCAGGTGCAGCGCATCCACGATGCCTGCGAGGAGATTGCGCGATCCGAACTCGGACTTGACGTCTATCCCAACCAGATCGAGATCATCACCGCGGAACAGATGCTGGATGCCTACTCGTCCGGAGGCATGCCGCTGTTCTACAAGCATTGGTCGTTCGGCAAGCAGTTCGCCTATCAGGAGGCTTTTTATCGCAAGGGTCTGCAAGGCCTCGCCTATGAGATCGTCATCAACAGCTCACCCTGCATTTCCTATCTGATGGAAGAAAATACCGCGACCATGCAGACCCTGGTGATCGCCCATGCGGCGTTCGGCCACAATCATTTTTTCAAGAACAACTATCTGTTCAGGCAATGGACCGACGCCAACGGAATTCTCGACTATCTCGATTTCGCCAAGAGCTATGTCGCGCAATGCGAGGAGCGGCACGGCCGGCTCGAGGTCGAGCGGACGCTCGACGCCGCGCACGCCCTGATGTCGCACGGCATCGACCGCTATCCCGGCAAGAAGAAACACGACCTTCGGGTCGAGGAAAAGCGTGCGGGGCAGCGCCGCCTGCACGAGGAGAGCGCATTCAACGAACTGTGGCGAACCATTCCGGGCGGCCAGGTCAAGAGCGAAGCGCTGCTGAACGTGGAACGGCGCCGCAAGCTGCTCGGCCTGCCGCAGGAAAACCTGCTGTACTTCCTCGAAAAGACCGCGCCGCGGCTGCACCCCTGGCAGCGCGAGCTGCTGCGGATCGTGCGGCACATCGCGCAGTATTTCTATCCGCAAAGTCAGACCAAGGTCATGAACGAAGGCACCGCGACCTATGTGCATTACCGCATCATGAACCGGCTGCACGAGCAGGGGCGCATCAGCGACGGCAACTTTCTGGAATTCCTGCAATCGCACACCAATGTGGTGTTCCAGCCCGATTTCGACGACCGCCGCTTTTCCGGCTTCAACCCCTACGCGCTCGGTTTCGCGATGATGCAGGACATCGAGCGGATCGTTTCCAGTCCTGACGACGAGGATCGCGAGTGGTTTCCGGACATCGCCGGGAAAGGCGAGGCGATGGCGGTATTGCGCGACATCTGGGCCAATTATCGCGACGAAAGCTTCATCAGCCAGTTTCTCAGCCCGCGGCTGATGCGGCACTTGCGAATGTTTCATTTGCACGACGATCCGGCGGAGGCCGCGGGCATCAGGGTCGATGCGATTCACGACAGCCGCGGTTATCGCCGCGTTCGGCGTGAACTGGCCCGGCAATATGACGTCGGCTGCATCGATCCCAACATCGAAGTGGTCGACGTCGATCTGGCCGGCGACCGCCGCCTGATGTTGCGCCATGCCGTTGCAAGGGGAGCCCAGTTGAACGAGGTGGACGCGAGGCGCGTGCTTCAGCACCTCGCCGATCTCTGGAGCTACGACGTCTCGCTCAGCGAAGTCGACGCCGCCGACAACGTCCTGAAGGAATATCTGGTGAGCCCGCGCGAGCTTGCGGCGGCGGCGTGAGCGCGCCTCCGGCGGCTTTCTGGCTCATTCCAGCGCCGTGGCTTCATCCTTCGAGACGCCGCGCGAGACGCGCGGCTCCTCAGGATGAGGTCTGCCAGACCCTCATGGTGAGGAGCGCGGCAACGCCGCGCATCTCGAACCACGAGGCCAAGGTGCCGTAAGTGAACTAGCGCAGGCTGGCGTTGATCTTGTCGAGCGCCGCCGAGCCCGGGCACAGCGCCTGTTCGCCGAGCTGGTTGAGCGGCGTATCGACGGTGTCGAGATGGCTGTGCAGATCTTCCGAGTCCGGATCGACATAGAGCAGACCGGTCACGATCTGGCCCTTGGCGGCATGCTTCTGCAGGAAGCTCAACGCCCCGACGCGATCATGCGCGTCGTAATCCGCATCTAGCTTGCGCAATGCCAGCTTGCTGCCGTCGTGCTGTTCGACCACCGTCACCGAGCCCGGCGCGTAATCGATCGTGATCGGGTCACGGCCGGTGATGACGTCGAGCCGGTTCACCGCGTCATTATGCTCGCGCACATAGTCGAAGCTCTTGGTCGATCCGGCATGGTTGTTGAAGGCGACGCAGGGGCTGATGACGTCGATGAACGCTGCGCCCTGGTGCTGGATCGCGGCCGCGATCAGCGGCACCAGCTGGGTCTTGTCGCCGGAGAAGCTGCGCGCCACGAAACTTGCGCCGAGCTGCAGCGCGATCGCCACCAGGTCGATGGCGTTGTCGTTGTTCATCAGCCCGCGCTTGTTCCTGGAGCCGCGATCGGCGGTGGCCGAAAACTGACCCTTGGTCAGGCCGTAGACGCCGTTGTTCTCGACGATATAGGTCATGTTGACGCCGCGGCGGATCGAATGGGCGAACTGACCGAAGCCGATCGAGGCGGAGTCGCCGTCGCCGGAGACGCCGAGATAGACCAGGTCGCGGTTGGCGAGATTGGCGCCGGTCAGCACCGACGGCATCCGGCCATGGACCGAATTGAAGCCGTGCGAATTGCCGAGGAAATAATCCGGCGTCTTCGACGAGCAGCCGATGCCGGAAATCTTCGCCACCCGATGCGGCTCGATCGAGAGCTCGTAACAGGCCTCGATGATCGAGGCGGTGATCGAATCATGGCCGCAGCCGGCGCACAGCGTCGAGATCTTGCCCTCGTAGTCGCGGTGGGTGTAGCCGAGATCGTTCTTCGGCAGTCCCGGATGCTGGAACTTGGGCTTTGCGATATAGGTCATGACTTCACCTTGCGGAGCCGGGTCACCTTGAGCTGATCCTGGTGGTCGCCGATGGCGGCGGCGATGAAGCGCGCGGTGATTGGCGTGCCGTCGAAGTGCAGGATCGGCACCAGCCGCACCGGGTCGATGCCGTTTTCGTTGACGATCAGCTGGCGCATCTGGCCGTCGCGGTTCTGCTCGACCACATAGACGAAATCGTGGTCGGCGATGAAGCTCGCGACGCTGGAATGGAACGGGAAGGCGCGGATCCGCAAGCGGTCGAGCGCATGCCCCCGCGCTTCCAGGAGCCCGATCGCCTCATCCATCGCCGGCGCGGTCGAGCCGAAATAGATCACGCCATATTTGGTGGGCTTGGCGGCGTTGGCCTGCAGCGGACGCGGCACCATGTCCTGCGCGGTCTCGAATTTGCGCACCAGCCGCTGCATGTTGTCGGCGTAGACCGCGCCTTCCTCCGAGTAGCGCGCGTAACGATCGCGCGAGGTACCGCGAGTGAAGAACGAGCCCTTGGTCGGATGCGTGCCGGGATAGGTGCGGAACGGGATGCCGTCGCCGTCGACGTCGAGGTAGCGGCCGAAATCGCGGCCGTCGTCCAGCATCGCCGCCGTCATCACCTTGCCGCGGTCATATTGCCGGGCGTCGTCCCACTTCAGCGGGCGGCATAGCCGGTGGTTCATGCCGATATCGAGGTCGAGCATCAGGAAGATCATGGTCTGCAGGCGTTCGGCGAGGTCGAACGACTGCGCGGCGAATTCGAAGGCTTCGGCCGGATCTTCCGGAAACAGCAGCACGTGCTTGGTGTCGCCATGCGAGGCATAGGCGCAGGCGATGATGTCGCATTGCTGGGTTCGCGTCGGCATCCCGGTCGACGGCCCGGCGCGCTGCACATTCATGATCACCGCCGGTATTTCGGCGAAATAGGACAGGCCGATGAATTCCTGCATCAGCGAGATGCCGGGGCCGGAGGTCGCGGTGAAGGCGCGGGCGCCGTTCCAGGAGGCCCCGATCACGATACCGATCGAGGCGAGTTCGTCCTCGCCCTGGACGATGGCATATTTCGCCTTGCCGGTTTCGGGATCGTGCCGCAGCCGCTTGCAGTGGGTGGTGAAGGCGTCGGCCAGCGACGATGACGGCGTGATCGGATACCAGGCACAGACGGTGGCGCCGCCATAGACCGCGCCGAGCGCGGCGGCGCTGTTGCCTTCGATGAAAATCCGCTCGCCGATCCGGTCGGACTTGCTGACGCGCAGGCCGATCGGGCATTTGAGGTTCTGCAGCGCCCAGTCGCGGCCGAGATGCAACGCGTGGACGTTCGACGACAACAGCTTTTCCTTGCCCTTGTACTGCTCGCCGATCAGCTGCTCGACGAGCTTGGGGTCCATGTCGAGCAGGGCGCAGAGCGCGCCGAGATAGATGATGTTCTTGAACAGCTGGCGCTGGCGCGGATCGGTATAGGTCGAGTTGGTGATCGCGGTCAGCGGCACGCCGATCACGGTGATGTCGGTGCGGAACTTCGAGGTCGGCATCGGCTTGGTCGAATCGTAGAACAGATAACCGCCGGGTTCGATTGCGGCGACATCCTTGTCCCAGGTCTGCGGGTTCATCGCCACCATCATGTCGACGCCGCCGCGGGCGCCGAGATGGCTGTCCTCGGTGACCCGCACCTCGTACCAGGTCGGCAGGCCCTGGATGTTGGACGGGAAGACGTTGCGCGGCGACACCGGCACGCCGTGGCGCAGGATCGCGCGCGCGAACAGTTCGTTGGCGCTGGCCGAGCCCGAGCCGTTGACGTTGGCGAAGCGGACGACGAAGTCGTTTACGCTGCTGATCGGGCTTTGGACTGACATGTTGATCCCGCGTGAGTCATATCGATGAGATATTTCTGCATGTCCCAGGCGCCGGTGGGACAGCGTTCGGCGCACAGCCCGCAATGCAGGCAGACATCCTCGTCCTTGACCATGACGCGCCCGGTCTTGAGGCCGTCGGCGACATAAAGCGCCTGGTCGAGGTGCGGCGCGGGCGCCTTCAGCCGTTCGCGCAGGTCGGCTTCCTCGCCGTTCTCCGTGAAGGTGATGCAGTCCATCGGGCAAATATCGACGCAGGCGTCGCATTCGATGCACAGCGGCGCCGCGAACACGGTTTGGATGTCGCAGTTCAGGCAGCGCTGGGCTTCGCCGAGCGCGAGCTTGACGTCATAGCCGAGTTCGACCTCGGTGCGGATGTCCTTCAGCGCGATCACCTTGTCGCGGTGCGGCACCTTGAAGCGCCTGTCGCCGGAGATGTCGTTGTCGTAGCTCCATTCGTGGATGCCCATCTTCTGCGACGAGATCTGCACCTCGGGCAGCGGTCGTTCGGTAACGTCCTCGCCGGACAACATCTTGTGGATCGAAAGCGCGGCGTCGTGACCGTGCGCGACCGCCCAGATGATGTTCTTCGGGCCGAAGGCGGCGTCGCCGCCGAAGAACACCTTCGGGTGGGTCGAGCCCATGGTCGTGGCATCGACCTTGGGCATGTTCCATTTGTCGAACTCGATGCCGCAATCGCGCTCGATCCAGGGAAACGCGTTCTCCTGGCCGACCGCGACCAGCACGTCGTCGCAGTCGACGGTCTGGTCCGGTTGGCCCGCGGGCACCAGGCTGCGCTTGCCGTTGGCGTCGTACTCGCCCTTCACCTTCTCGAAGGTGACGCCGGTGAGCCTGCCGTTGTCGTGAACGAACGCCTTCGGCACCATGAAATTGAGGATCGGAATATCCTCGTGGATGGCGTCGTCCTTCTCCCACGGAGAGGCCTTCATCTCCTCGAAACCGGAACGCACGATCACCTTGACGTCCTCGCCGCCGAGGCGGCGCGCGGTACGGCAGCAGTCCATCGCGGTGTTGCCGCCGCCGAGCACGATCACGCGCTTGCCGATCTTGTCGACATGGCCGAACGACACGCTCGAGAGCCAGTCGATGCCGATGTGGATATTGCCGGCGGCTTCCTTGCGGCCGGGAATTGCGAGCTCGCGGCCGCGCGGCGCGCCGGAGCCGACAAAGACCGCGTCATAGTTTTCGCCGAGCAGCTTCTTCAGGCTGTCGATGCGCTGGCCGCCCCTGAACTCGATGCCGAGATCGAGGATGTAATCGGTTTCCTCGTCGATCACGGAATCCGGCAGGCGGAATTTCGGGATCTGGCTCCGCATCATGCCGCCCGCCCGGGGATCGGAATCGAACACGGTGCAGTGGTAGCCGAGTGGGGCGAGGTCGCGCGCGACCGTGAGCGAAGCCGGGCCGCCGCCGACGATCGCAATCCGCTTGCCGTTTTTCGGTGATGGCCGCGGCATGCGGTGCTTGACGTCGTCCTTGAAGTCGGCGGCAACACGCTTCAGCCGGCAGATCGCCACCGGCGTCTCCTCGACGCGTCCGCGGCGGCAGGCAGGCTCGCACGGGCGATCGCAGGTGCGTCCCAGGATGCCGGGAAACACGTTCGACCTCCAATTGACCATGTAGGCGTCGCTGTAGCGGCCTTCGGCGATCAGGCGGATGTATTCGGGAACGGGCGTATGTGCGGGACAGGCCCACTGGCAGTCGACAACTTTGTGGAAGTAATCGGGCGCCGAAATATCAGTCGGTTTCATTCCTACCATGTCCGCGCCAGGGCGAAGAACGACGCGGCCTTACGCTTTGTCTGCGAACGCTCAGACAGCGTTCTTGTGGTTATTGCATGGGATCATCGCGATCTCTTATTAGAGCCATTCAACACGTTCCACAAAGGCAATTTTCCGCGATCTCCAGCTTTCACGGCATGGCGCTATAATGTTAACGAATGCTCATGCGGCAGTGCAGCATTTACACGCCATGCGCGCATCGCTGGCAGTACCGCTGGCCTCGTGGTTCGGGCAGCGCGGCGTCGCCGCGCTCCTCACCATGAGGGTCTGACAAGCCTCAGACCTCATCCAGAGGAGCTTGCGCAGCAAGCGTCTCGAAGGATGAAGCCGGTGGCACCGGACATGATCTATGCGGTGATCGCGGAGGCGAGGTCTGCGACCGCCTTCATCACGGCATCGCGCACGCCGGGATCGTAGAGCGAGTGCCCGGCCCCTCCCACGACACGGATCTCGGCTTCCGGCCAGGCCGCGCCCAGCGCATGTGACGTTGTCGGCGGGCACAGCAGATCGTAGCGGCCCTGCACGATGATACCGCGAATGCCGCTGAGACGGCCCGCTTCCGCCATCAGTTGGTTGGGCGCCATGAAGCAATCGTTCTGGAAATAATGCGCCTCCATGAACGGTGTGGCGGGCAGAGCGCGACTGGAATTGAGCGAATCTCGATCGAGCCGGGTCCGTCCGGGGACATGCTCGGAAAGCGCGCGTTCGGTGTCGTTCCAGGCGCGGGCAGCCGGACCGTGCACGGCCGGATCGGCATCGAGAATGCGGCGCCAGTAAGCGTCAAGCGGCTCCGCGCGCTCGTCCACCGCGAGCAGGCCCATGAAATCATCGCTGAGATCGGGATAGAACAGCGGCAGCGCCTTGAGGAATGCGCTCTCCAGTTCCGCTCTTGTGCCGAGGAAGGTCGCGCGCAGCACGATGCCACTGACCCGGTGCGGATGGGCCTGCGCATAGGCCAGCGCCAGTGTCGCGCCCCAGGAGCCGCCCAGCACCAGCCAGCGTTCGAAGCCGAATGTTTCGCGGATCAGTTCCATGTCGGCGATCAGATGCGGCAGCGTATTTTCTTCGCGGCGGCCCTTGGGCCGGCTGCGGCCGGCGCCGCGCTGATCGAACAGAGCAGCGTGGAAGCGTTCCGGATCGAACAGCCGCCGATGATCGGGCTGGCAGCCGCTGCCGGGACCGCCATGCAGATAGACTGCGGCGATACCGCCGGGGCGGCCGACGCTCTCGACATAGATTTCGTGGCCATCGCCGACCGGCAGCAGCTCTGAGGTCAGCGGCGCGAACGGATCGGAACGTTGGCTTGCGGATTTGCCGGCCTCGGCGTCAGGCGCCATTGTCGCCGTCCGACTCCGGCGTGCCCCCGGCGAAATTGCGATAGATGAAGCGGTTGTTGTCGGCTGCGGCTTCCGACGCCGCCAGCTTGAAGATCTGTTCGTGCAGCGGCGACAGCGTGCAGGCCGGGTCGGTATTGCCGGCATCGCCGGTCAGCGCGAAGGCCTGACAGCGGCAGCCGCCGAAATCGATTTCCTTGAACTCGCAGCTTCGGCACGGCTCCGGCATCCAGTCGGTGCCGCGATAGCGGTTGAAGGCCTCGGAGTTCTGCCAGATCCAGGCGATCGAATGATTGGACCGCACCGATTCGAATTCCAGCCCGGTAATGCTTTCGGCGGCGTGGCAGGGCAGCACCTTGCCGGCGGGCGAGATGTTGAAAAACTGCCGGCCCCAGCCGCCCATGCATTTCTTCGGCCGCAGCGCGTAGTAATCCGGCACCACATAGTCGATGGCGAGGATGCCCTTCAGTCGCGCCTCGGCCTCCTCGACGATGCGGCTGGTCTCCTCGATCTGCTCGATCGTCGGCATCAGCGCCGCACGGTTCTTCAGCGCCCAGCCGTAATATTGCACATTGGCGACCTCCAGCCGGTCGGCGTCGAGATCGACCGCCATCTGGATGATGTCCGAAAGCTGGTGCAGATTCTGCCGGTGCATCACCGCGTTGACGGTCAGCGGCAGATCGAGCTCGCGGGTCCATCGCGCGACTTCGAGCTTCTTCTCATGGGCCTGCTTCAGGCCGGCGACGCGGTTGGCGACGACGGGCTCGTTGCCCTGAAAGCTGATCTGGACATGACACAGCCCGGCATCGGCCAGCGCCGCCAGTCTGTCTCTGGTCAGCAGCACGGCGGAGGTGATGAGATTGGAATACAGCCCGACGTCGCTCGCGTGCTGCACAAGATCGACCAGATCCTTGCGCGCGGTGGGTTCGCCGCCGGAAAAATGGATCTGCAGCACGCCGATCTCGGCGAGCTCCGACAGCACCTTCTTCCATTCCTCCGTTGTCAGCTCGCTGCCGCCGCGGTCGAGTTCGACCGGGTTCGAGCAATAAGGGCATTGCAGCGGACAGCGATGGGTCAGCTCGGCCAGCACCGCGAGCGGAATGCCGTAGGTTTCGGCGATCGAGCCCCGCTTCTCCAGCACCGCTAATCCATCGGTTGGATCGCGCAGCGTTGCATTGGCGTCGGTGAGAGTTGGACTCATGATGTCTTCTCGCGGGCCTCGGTCAGAAATCCCTTGTCGGCCAGATCCTGCAGCATGGCGATGACGTCGGTCGCGATGGCGTCGCGTTCGGCGGCGTATTTGGCGACGAGAAGGTCGATCATCTGGTCGACGCTGCGAACGCCGTCGCAGAGCTGCAGCACTTCGACCGCGATCTCGTCCGGCGCCAGCACGCGCTCCGGCGCCAGAATCACCCAGACTTGCCGCGTCTCGTCGAACTTCAGCCTGGCGTGCCGCGGCAGCACCGGCCGGCTGGTCTCGCTGACGCTGATGTTGCGGCTGCGCGGGGCTGCCATCGTTGTTGTCTCTCGCTAATTGTCCCTGGGAACAAACGCCCCCGGCGGAATGTGGCCGCCGACATAGGCATGATACAGCGCGTCGAGCTGGACCCATAGCACATTGGTCTTGAAGATCAGCGCATTGCACACCGCGGCGCGCTCCGCCGGGGTGTTGGCATGGGCCTTGACGTAATCGAGCGCGAAGCCGGCGTCGCGCGGCGCCTGCTGCAGGCGGCGGCTGAAATAGCTCATGATGTCGGGATTGACGAAGCTGTAATGCGCCAGCATGCCCGAAATCCGTTCTTCATGCAGGTTAGGCGCGAACAATTCGGTGAGCGAGGAGGCGATGGCCTCGAGCGGGCTCTTGTCGCGGACAAAATGCACATAGGCTTCCACCGCAAAGCGCGTGGCCGGCAGGATGCCCTCGGTGGATTCCACATAGGCGGTGTCGAGTCCGAGCCCTTCGGTCAGCTTCAGCCAGCGCTCGATGCCGCCTTCGGTGCCGAGATCGCCGTCATGGTCCTCGATGCGGTGCCGCCATTCGAGCCGGGTGCTGCGGTCGCGAAAGCGCGAGATCACCATGGCGTCCTTGATCGGGATCGTGCTCTGATAGAAATAGCGGTTGAGCGCCCAGGCCTGTACCTGTCCCTTGTTCAGCTTGCCGCCGTGCAGCAGCCGGTGAAACGGATGCAGATTGTGGTAGCGGGTAGCGCCGATCTGGCGCAAGGCCGCTTCCAGCTCCTCGGCGCTGTTCAGCGGCGCGCTATTGCCGAGCGAGGAGGCGGTCATCCCGTTCAAGGTCATCGCGTTCAAAGTGTAATCTCCGTTCCGTCAGCGGGGATTTGCCAGCCCGCCCGCTCGGCCATCCTGCGCTCGGCGGAATCGCGCAGCAGCACCGGGTTGGAGTTGTTGATATGCAGGAACATCTTCCTGCCGATATCGAGTTTGGCAAGGCTTTCGATCGCCCCGCGCTCGCCCGACATCGCGATATGGCCCATGCCCTGCCCGGTCTTGTTGCCGAGGCCGGCCGCGATCAGTTCGTCGTCGCGCCACACCGTGCCGTCGAAGAACACCGCTGCGGCGCCAAGCAGCCGGGACTTGAGCTCGTCGGTTACGCCGGCGCAGGCGGCAAGGAAACACAGCAGCTTGCCGCTGGCCCTGTCGGTGATGCGAAGTCCGAGCGTGTCGCCCGCGCCGTCGCTGCCCGCGGGGTGAATCTGGCCTTCCAGATACCATGCACTCTTGCCGGGCACGGCAAAGGGCAGAATCTCGATGCCGGAGGGCGAGCCGTCGGGTAGCGCTGGCTCGAATGTTTCGTTCACTTCGATCGGCTGGCGCCGCACATTCTTCTCATGGAGGACGTTGAAGATGCTGTTGGACTTGAGGATCGCGAGCACTTTCGGATGCGCATAGACCGTAAACGGCGAGCCCTCGCGCATCGACAACAGGCCTGCGACCGCATCGACCTCGCCGTTGGTTAGGATCACGCCGGCGATCGGACTGTGACGCAACCGGCCGGCCGCCGGATGCAGTTGCGGGGTCGCGATCAGTTGCTGGCGCAGGTCCGGCGAGGCATTGATCAGGAACCAGTGCGCGCCATCGGCGCTGACTGCGATCGAGGCCTGGGTGCGTTGAAGTTCGGAATGTCCGTTTCGCGCTGTCCGGCACACCGGACATCCGCAATTCCACTGCGGAACACCGCCACCGGCGGCGGCGCCCAGGACGACGACGCGAAGCATGATCCGTCTCCTGGAATTCCAACGTTTCCAGGTGGACACCAACCCATACGCCCTCCCGATATCAGGCAACTTCCCGACATCGGAGAGGTGTCAGACCTGGAGGTCCACCTGCAGTAAAAACGTGATGCTATGACGTCCGCTTACTTGCGGGCGGCGCACGCATACATGTTGATTTCCATGCCGACCGGCACTTCGACGATCTTGGGGGCTTTCCAGGCCATTTTGGCTCTCCTTGGTGAGATCGGGCGAACTCCGCCCTCCCACTCAAACTAATGTCGAAACAAAAGTTCGCCAGTGAATTCTTCCTTGCCCGGCCGGTAACTTTTTATGCTGCAGTGCAATAGAAATTCACATATTTGTGCGGCTTCTCGTCAAACCGGTGCCCGATCAACAGGTTCAAGGTGGCGTCGGCCGCCGCCGGCATTCCCATGGTTTGACGCGGAGGCGCGGAGTTCGGGATAAACAACTCGTGACAACTAGCGGCTCGTGCTGGAGCCTCTCAATGGAAGTGGTTCGCTCATGCCGCGATATTTTTTCAACACCCGAATCGGCGACGAATTGATCGCCGATCCCGAAGGCGAAGAACTGCGCAATGCCGACCGTGCCTGGGAAATCGCGCGCGCGATGATCCGGGAACTGTTGAAAACCGAAGACACCCGCGGCGGTCTGTTGAATGCGGTTCTCGAAGTGACGGACGAGGAAGGCGAGATCGTGCTCGAATTTCCCTTTGCCGAGGCGATTTTCGATCTCTCCGGCGGCCGCATCACCAGACACTGAAGCTCCACGCTGTCACGTCACCCCCTCACGCCTTCGACGCGCCGGTTCTTGTTCGCAATCGCGATGGCGCTACGATGGCCGCAACGCTACAACACGGGCTGTCAAACGGAGTTGTCCATGGAAGATCTCTGGCGTCGGTCGGCCGCCGACATCGCTGCGCTGGTGCAGTCGAAAAAGATTTCGGCGACGGAGGCTGCTGCGGCGGCGCTGGCGCGGCTCGACGCGGTCAACCCGTCCATCAACGCGGTGGTCGACCATCGCCCGGAAGACGTGCTGGCGCAGGCCGGCGCTATCGATGCGGCCATTCGGCGCAACGAGAGCGTCGGCCCACTGGCCGGCGTTCCGGTCACGATCAAGGTCAATATCGACCAGCAAGGGTTCGCCACCACCAACGGCCTCAAGCTGCAGCGCGATCTGATCGCGCGCAGCAATAGTCCCGTGGTGGACAATCTGCGCAGGGCCGGCGCCGTCATTCTCGGCCGCACCAACTGCCCGGCGTTTTCGTACCGCTGGTTCACCACCAACCTGATCCATGGCGACACCAGGAATCCGCGCGATCCCGGCCTGACCCCGGGAGGCTCCTCCGGCGGCGCCGGCGCGGCGGTCGCCGCCGGTATCGGCCACATCGCGCACGGCACCGACATTGCGGGATCGATCCGTTACCCGGCCTACGCCTGCGGCGTTCACGGCCTGCGGCCGACCGTCGGCCGCATCGCGGCCTTCAATGCGTCGTCGCCCGAACGCACCATCGGTCCGCAGATCAGCGCGGTATCGGGTCCGCTGGCGCGCACCATCGCCGATCTGCGGATCGCGCTCGCGGCGATGTCGGGCTACGACGCGCGCGATCCCTGGTGGGTGCCCGCCCCGCTCGAAGGCGCTGAACTGCCGAAGCGGGCGGCGGTGTGCTTTCGCCCGGACGGTCTTCAGACCGCCGCCGAGGTGGCGGCGGCGGTTGCCGATGCGGCGAAGCGCTTGCAGCGCGCCGGATGGGTGGTGGAGGAAATCGAGACCACGCCGTCGCTGCGCGAAGCCGCGGAACTGCAGACCAGATTGTGGCTCGGCGACGGTTATGAAGCGCAATTGGCGACCGCCGAGCGCGAAGGCGATCCCGGCGCACTCGCCTGCCTGCGCGGCAACCGGGACAAGGTCTATCCGTTCGACGCGGCATCGTTCTCCAAAACACTGACGCGCCGGGCCACCTTGACGCGCGACTGGCTGACGTTTTTCGAGACCTATCCGGTGCTGCTGATGCCGGTATCCGGTGAACTGCCGTTTCCGGACGGGCTTGACCGGCGCGACGACGCCTCGTTCGCCCGCGTCTGGCGGGCGCAACTGCCGCAGATTGCTATTCCCTTCATGGGGCTGCCTGCGCTAACCGTTTCCACGGGATCGGCGGGCCGGATTCCGGTCGGTGTTCAGGTGGTCTCCGGCCGCTATCGCGAGGATATGTGCTTGCGTGCGGGCGAGGCGATCGAGGCCGGCGGAACACCGGTTGTGGCGATCGATCCCGTGCTGCACTGACTGGCATTCAGAGAGAACAAGATGGCTCGCGTTTACGACTTCTCGGCAACATCGCTTGCCGGCGAGGACATTCCACTGCAGCGCTACCAGGGTCAGGTTCTGCTGATCGTCAATACCGCAAGCGCCTGCGGCTTCACGCCGCAATACAAGGGTCTGCAGGCGCTGCAGCAGGCGCTTTCTCCCCGCGGCTTCTCGGTGCTGGGATTTCCCTGCAACCAGTTCGGCCGCCAGGAGCCGGGCGACGCCGCTCAAATCGAGCGGTTCTGCACCGGCAACTATGCCGTCAGCTTTCCGATGTTTGCCAAGATCGATGTCAATGGCGGCAACGCCCATCCATTGTACCAATATCTGAAGAACGCCAGGTCCGGCCTGCTCGGCGCGTCGATCAAATGGAATTTCACCAAATTCCTGGTCGATCGTTCGGGCGAGGTCGTGGCGCGGCATGCGCCGACGACGAAGCCGGAAGCCCTGACCAGGGAAATCGAGGCGCTGCTATGAACGAGAAAGCCGAAACCGCCGCCGACCAACTGCCGGATCGTCTCTCGACCGATCCGAAGAGCCCCTACTACAACGCCGAGGTGCTTTCGCGCGACGTCGGCATCCGCTTCAAGGGCATCGAGAAGACCAATGTCGAGGAATATTGCGTCAGCGAGGGCTGGGTGCGCGTGACCGCGGGCAATGCCAGGGATCGCTACGGCAACCCGCTCACCATCAAGGTGCATGGCCCGGTCGAGCCGTATTTTCGCGACCAGAAGGCGTCTTGATTTTTCGTCATTGCGAGGAACCAACGGGTCCCGCCTTCGGCAGGCCCGATGATAAACTCCGCGACGAAGCAATCCATGGCTGCCATCGAGTCAAATGTAGCCAACTGTCAAGCCCGGCCATGACAAGCCAACAGAAAGCCGCCGCCATGTCCGTCCGCATCGTCGACGTCCGCGAAATCACCAGGCCGATCTCCTCGCCGATCCGCAATGCCTATATCGACTTCACCAGGATGACGACGAGCCTCGTCACCGTGGTCACCGATGCGGTGCGCGACGGCAAGAAGGTGGTCCGCTTTGGCTTCAATTCGAATGGCCGCTACGGGCAGGGCGGGTTGATTCGCGAACGGTTCGCGCCCCGTCTTGCCGAGGCCGATCCGAACACTCTGCTCAACGACGCCGGCGACAATCTGGATCCCGATCGGGTCTGGGCAGCGCTGATGTCGAACGAAAAGCCGGGCGGCCATGGCGAGCGCTCGGTCGCGGTTGGCACCATCGACATGGCGGTGTGGGATGCGGTGGCGAAGATCGCGGGCAAGCCGCTGTTTCGGCTGCTGGCCGAGCGTCACCGGCGAACCGCCAATCCGCGCGTCTTCGTCTATGCCGCCGGCGGCTATTATTATCCCGGCAAGGACCTCTCGACATTGCGCGCCGAGATGCGCGGCTATCTCGATCGCGGCTACAATGTCGTGAAGATGAAGATCGGCGGCGCGCCAATCGCCGAAGATCGCCAGCGCATCGAGGCCGTGCTGAAGGAGATCGGCGGCCAGGCGCAACTCGCGGTCGATGCCAATGGCCGGTTCGATCTGGAAACGGCGATTGCCTACGCCAAAATGCTGCGTGACTTTCCGCTGTTCTGGTACGAGGAAGCCGGCGATCCCCTTGATTTCCAGCTCCAGGCGGCGCTGGCGGAATTCTATCCGGGACCGATGGCGACCGGCGAAAACCTGTTCAGCCACCAGGACGCGCGCAACCTCATCCGCTACGGCGCGATGCGGCCCGATCGCGATTGGCTGCAATTCGACTGCGCGCTATCCTACGGGCTTTGCGAATACCAGCGCACGCTGGCGGTGCTGCAGGCCGGCGGATGGTCGGCGAGCCGATGCATCCCGCATGGCGGACACCAGATGTCGCTCAACATCGCGGCCGGCCTCGGGCTCGGCGGCAATGAGAGCTATCCCGATCTGTTCCAGCCCTATGGCGGCTTCCCGGACGGCGTTCGCGTCGAGAACGGCACCATCACCATGCCGGAGCTGCCGGGCATCGGCTTCGAGGGAAAATCCGATCTCCACGCGGAAATGAAGGCGCTGGCGTCGTAGAGCCTGCTCGGTTCTGATGCCCACCCGGCGCGGACAGCGGTTACGACAGTCGCAGGTCCAATAGCCGCCGGCCTTCGGGCTTGAGCAGCTTCCGGACCGCGCCTGACGCGGCGATCTCGCCCTGGTTGGCATAGGCTTCGTGGTTCTTTTCGATATCCTCGGGGCGATAGAGATAGTTGACCATGATGCCGGCAGATTCGCGCAGGCCTTTCGGCGAGAGATCGCCGAGCCAGTTGATCCGCTCCAGCCGGGCGCCGTTGCCGAGGTGGAATCGCGCGACCGCATCGATCAGCCGGCCTTTCGGCGAGCGCGCCTTGAGGAAGTAATATGCTGCCAGCGGTTCGAGAACCGAACGCAGCTGCGCGGCGAGCTCGGTATCTTCGAACCAGTTCGGTGCGTCGAGCCGGGCGAGCAGCGCCCGGTCCTCTTCGGACACCGGAACGTCACTGGCCTGTTTCAGCCATGGCATGAAGCCCGGCACCGGCGACAACGTGACAAAGTTCTCCAGCCTCGGCAATTCGCGCTGCAATTCCTCGACCACCTGCTTGATCAGGAAGCTGCCGAACGAGATTCCGCCGAGGCCGCGCTGGGTGTTGGAGATCGAATAGAACACCGCGGTGCGGGCGCGTTCGATCGGCACCAGGGCCCGATCCTGGGCGAGCAGCGGCGCGATCGCGCCCGGGATCGACCCGGTCAGCGCCACCTCGACGAAAATCAGCGGCTCGTCGACCAGCGCGGGATGAAAGAACGCGTAGCAGAGGCGGTCGGCCGGGTCGATGCGGCGGCGCAGATCGTCCCAGTCGCGGATCTCGTGCACGGCCTCGTAACGGATGATCTTTTCCAGGATGTTGGCGGGCGTCGACCAGTCTATGCTGCGCAGCACAAGAAACCCCCGGTTGAACCAGGAAGCCAACAGATGGACGACGTCGCGGTCGAGCGCGCCAAGCACCTTGTTGCCCTTCACGGCGCCGACCAGGTCGGCGCGCATCGCCACCAGTTCACCGGTGCCGCCCGGCGCGCGGTTGAGGCGGCGGAACAGCTCCTGGCGCCGCGGCTCGGAGGCAAAATGCAGGTCGCTGGCGTCGTCGTCGTTCGGCTGCGCGCGCCATGTCTCGATCGCGTGCGCGAGCTTTTCCCGGTCCGGGCCGTATTCGCGGGCGAGCGTTTCGAAAAAGGTCAGCCGCCCGGCCTCGTCGAGCTGATGATAGCGGTCGAGCACCTCGCGCGCCATCGCGGTAGCCGAGGCCTCGCCGCGGCCAGACAACAGCGCTTCGCATAATTCGATCAGGCCGGAGGCGTCCTGTCTGGCGTCGGATGCGCCGGTACGGCGAAGCAGGGTGCGGCCACGTTCGGAAATCGTGGCAAGAAGATCGGAGAAAAAGGCGTTGGCCATGTCAGCGGTCGCGTCCTTGATCAGACGGAATTGGTACATGAATTTAAGGCACAGCGGATCACAATCAAGCGCGCATCCCATACGCCGCGTCGCTTTCGCGGGCAATGCCAGCTCCGCCTGCCATGGCGTCGCCGAATCGGCCTCATTTCGTCTCCGCGAATTCGGTCGGCGTCTTGCCGGTCACCTGGCGGAAGGCGTGCGAGAACGCCGGCACGCTGGCGTAGCCGAGATCGGCGGCGAGCTGCTTGACCGAGACGCTGCTCTCCATCGACAGTCTTTCAATCGCCGCCGCGATGCGCGCGCGCTGGCGCCAGCTCTTGAAACTCAGTTGCGTCTCCGCGGCGAACAGCCGCGACAGCGTCCGCGCCGATGTTCCGACTGCGCGGGCCAGCGTCTCGATCTCGTGGACGCCGGTCGGGTCATCGAGCACGATCTTGGCGGCGCGCCGGCAGCGCGGCTCATGCGGCAGCGGAATGAAGGTGGCGGAGTCTTCGGCCTGGTGCAGTTCGAGCATGGCGAGCCGGACCAGCAGCCCGGTGCGGTCGGGATCGACGCGGCCGTCGAACAGCGCAAGGATCGCCTCATGCAACAGCCGCGAGACCCGCACCACGAATTCCGCTGCGAGGCTTTCGCTGCGGTGCTCTCGCGCCAGCCACGCGACATCGAAATACAGCGTGCGCATCTCGATATCCGCCAGCACGTCGATGGCATGCTCAAGCCGCGCCGGCACCCAGACCGCACGGTCCGGCGGCACCAGCCAGCGTCCCTTCGGCGTCGTGACCTGCATCGTGCCCTTGGCGGCATAGACCAGTTGCGCCTCGCGATGCATGTGGGGATCGAGCCGCACGCCTTTCTTGTAATGACGGGCGACCAGATGAACGCCGCCGGTCGCGGTGCGGCCGTCCCGGATCGGTGCGATTGGCGTCTCGGCGATACTCATTGGCGACATCCCGTCAGCGGCAGACCCTATAACCTATCCCAGAAGATGTGAGGATTCGATCTATGAACAGCCCGAAGCGGGTGATCGGTTTCGTCAACGCCGCCCATTTCATCGATCACTATTCGATGCTGATCTTCGCCGCCGCGGTAATCGTGATGGGGCCGGCGCTCGGCATGGCCTATTCCGAGCTGTTGCCCTACGCGACCCCCGGCTTCATCGCGTTCGGCGCGGGCTCGCTCCTGACCGGCTGGCTCGGCGATCGCTGGAGCCGCCGCCACATGATGGTGATCTTCTTTGTCGGCATCGGCGCCTCGATGATCGCGGTCGGGCTGGTGCAGACGCCGCTGCAACTCGGCGCCGCGCTGCTATCGATCGGCGTGTTCGCCTCGATCTATCATCCGGTCGGCACCGCGATGATCGTCTCCTACGCCGATCGGCTCGGGCGCGAGATGGGCCTCAATGGCGTCTGGGGCAATCTCGGCGTGGCGTCGTCGGCGCTGGTCACCGGCGTGGTCGGCCAGTATCTCGGCTGGCGCTGGGCTTTTGTCATTCCCGGCATTATCGCCATCCTGGTCGGCGCCGCCTTTGCGTCGAGCGTGGTGCACGAGGACCGTACCGGCGCGCGGCAGTCGGCGGCGCAGGCGCGGGTGGCGAAAAGCGACATGTGGCGGGTGATCGTGGCGCTCTTGATCGTGGTGATCGCGATCTCCACCACCTTCAACGCGGTCACCGTGGCGCTGCCGAAGCTGTTCGCGGAACGGCTGGCGGATCTGACCAGGAGCCCGGCCTTGCTCGGCGTGATCGCGGCGTGCGTCTATGTGTTCGGCGCGATGACGCAATATACCATCGGCAAGCTGCTCGACCGGCATTCGCTGAAGGCGGTGTCGCTGCCGCTGTCGTTCGTGCTGGCGCCGTTCCTCTATTTCGCCGCCACCCTGTCCAACCTGCCGCTGATCCTGGCCTCGATCGGCATCGTGATGGGCGCCTTCGGCCAGGTCACCGTCAACGACGCCATGGTCGGCAAATACACCAGCGAGGAATGGCGCTCGCGCGCCTATGCGGTGCGCTATTTCGTCGGCTTCACCGCGGCGGGCGTCTCCGTGGGCCTGGTGGCGTGGCTGTACCAGAGAGGCGGCTTCGTCACCATGCTGCACACCTTCGCGGCGCTCTGCCTCTTGGTGATCGCGGCGGCGATCATCCTGCCGACCGAGATCAAGGTGCCGGCGGCGCAGGCGAACTGATCCCCGCAAGGCCCGCCGCGCGCGGAATTCCGGATCGCGCCCAGTGCGCCGTCATTCCGGGGCGATCCGAAAGCATCGAACCCGGAATCTCGGGATTCCGCGGTGCGGTCGGCGGAGCAGTTAACTTTTATCGGCGGCCGCTGGCCGCGCTCGCTGGCGGCGGTGCTGGATGTGGTGCGCTGCATCCAGCCGCTGGCGATATTTAGTCGTGAACAAGGGCGTACGGAACCTGGCCGCTGATTCGGGCGCGGTTCGTTCCATCCGCGTTCCGAATCTTAAGGGCGGGCCGGGTTGCGTTGCATTTTGGCACAGAACGGAATCAGGGCCGGTTGAGGCGCCAGCCGACCACGGTCGCCTCGAGGGCGCCGCCGGATTCGTGATTGCGCCACTCGCCATCGACAAAGCGGCACGCGAACGGCAGTTGATAGGTTCCGCTGTGATCCTCGCAGAGCACCTGCACCGGCTGATCCGGCGGCGGATCGCCGTTGCCATTGAACTCGGCCAGACGTCGTTCACGCGTTGCCATCCCATCGTCTCCGTTGCCGATCCGCGTCTCGCGGGTCCGGTGCACCTAGCATCTGTCGCCCCGTCTTGCTCCCCGACAGGGCCGTCGATCGCAAAAACCTCAGCGCGCGAATGAGGTTTCAATATGATATCCTCGGTGCCTCGCTCCGGCTCGCGACAAATTGACAGTGACGAGCGCCACTCGCATGAGGACCTTGATGGTCGGCCGTATCGCGCTGCTGGCGCCGCTGATGTGGGTGCCTTGCCTGCTGTTGTCCATCCCCGCGCGGGCGCAGGACGTTCCCGGCATCGAGATCTGCACCGTCGAAAAGACCATGGAGCGGCGCACCAGTTGCCTGCAGAGCAATGTCGATTTCCTGCAAAAGACCATTGGCAAGCTCACCGCCGACCATCAGCAGAAGCTCGATGCCGCCAACCGGCAGATCGACAGTCTGAAGGCGACCGTCAGCGGCCTGCAAAAGGTCGTGGACGAGCTGCAGGCGGCGCAGAAGAAGACCGCCGAGGATCTGAAGAAAAAGGTCGACGTACCGGCTGCCAGGGACGGCGCGCCGCCGGCAAAGGATGGCGGCAAATAGCGAACGACAGCAAGGACTGTCAAATGCAGCCCGCGCGAAACGGTCATGATGCCGGTGCTTCGAACCAAGGCTGTTGTCCATGAATCCCGCCCAGAAGGCGCTCTGGTTTATCGAAAGCCACCTTGCCGAGGCCTTGAGCCTCGACGAGATCGCGGCGATCGGCGGCGTCTCGCGCTTCCATCTGGTTCGGGCGTTCGCCGCTGCGACCGGGCTGCCTGTCATGCGTTACGTGCGGGCCCGGCGTCTCAGCGAGGCGGCGCGCGCGCTCGCCAACGGTGCGCCGGATATCCTCGCGCTGGCGCTGGAGGCGGACTACGGCTCGCACGAAGCCTTCACCCGCGCGTTCCGCGATCATTTCGGCGTCACGCCCGAAACGGTCCGCAGTTCGACGCGTCTCGACCATCTCAGACTTCAGGAGCCGATCATCATGGATTCCACAACGACCGCCAATCTTCAGCCGCCCCGTTTCGAAACCAGCAAGCCGCTGCTGGTCGCTGGCCTCGGTGAACGTTACACATGGGAGTCCGGTGCCGCCATTCCCAGCCAGTGGCATCGTTTTCATCAATCGGTGGCCAACATTCCCGACCGGATCGGGCCGGTTGCCTATGGTGTATGCTGCAACGGCGACGATGCCGGCAATTTCGACTACATCGCCGGCGTCGAAGTGCCGGATTTCTCCGATCTGCCGCGCGAATTCAGCCGGGTTCGGATTCCCGAACAGAAATACGCGGTCTTCACCCACCGCGATCACGTCTCGACCATTCGCCGCACCATCAACACGATCTGGAATGAATGGCTGCCGGCATCGGGCCTGAAGGCGGCCGATGCGCCCAACTTCGAACGCTATGACGAGAACTTCGATCCGCTCACCGGCAATGGCGGTCTCGAAATATGGATACCGGTACGGGACTGAAGCGCGGTCGCCCGAGCCGCGCGGGGTCGCCTTGCGGGGCCGCGATCCGGGGATTGCTTGGCAAGCGAGAGCGACTTTGCCATAACATGGCGCAACGAAATCGTTGCGCGTGCGGGATCAAGGCTGGAAGCCGCCGGCAGCCAAAGAAAAGCCGGGGGATTCAATGCCCAATGTTCGCGTGCTCGCCACCGACCTTGAATTCCCGGAAGGGCCGGTGGTGCTGCCGGACGGGTCGGTGGTGCTGGTCGAAATCCGCGGCCGCCGGCTGACGCGGGTATGGCCCGACGGACGCAAGCAGGTGGTCGCGGAAATTCCGGGCGGCCCCAACGGTGCGGCGATGGGGCCCGACGGCAAGATCTATATCTGCAACAATGGCGGCTTCAGCTGGATTCCCTCGCGCGGCACGCTGATGCCGGGCGCGCCCGAGCCGCATGAATATATCGGCGGCTCGATCCAGCGCGTCGATCTTGCGACCGGCAAGGTCGAAACCGTGTTCGACAAATGTGGCGAGCACCCTCTGAAGGGCCCGAACGATCTGGTGTTCGACCGGCACGGCGGTCTCTGGTTCACCGATCTCGGCAAGCGTCGTGCCCGCGACATGGATGTCGGGGCGTTCTATTACATCAAGCCAGGCGCCAAGGAGATCGTCGAAGGCGTGTTCGGCATGCTGCCGGCCAACGGCATCGGATTGTCGCCCGACGAGAACACGGTCTATGTCGCGGAAACGCCGACCGCGCGGTTGTGGGCCTTCGATCTGTCGGCGCCGGGTACGGTCAGGCCGCGTGACGTGATCTATCGCGGCGAGCGCGGCAAACCGATCGCGGGCCTCGGCGGCTACCAGATGTTCGACTCGCTGGCGGTCGAAGCTTCCGGCAATGTCTGCGTCGCGACCCTGATCTCGGGCTGTATCTCGGTGATCGCGCCCGATGGCACGCTGGTTGAGCAGGTGCCGACCGGCGACCGCGTCACCACCAACATCGCCTTTGGAGGTCCTGAGCTGAAAACCGCCTACATCACGCTATCCGGCAAGGGCGAACTGGTCGCGATGGACTGGGCACGCCCCGGCCTGCCGCTGAATTTTCTCAACAAGTGATGGCTTCCTGGTGCAATCCTCATGGTGAGGAGCGTCGCGTTCGCGCCGCGTCTCGAACCATGAAGGAGGTTGAGTGGCCTCATCCTTCGAGACGCGCTTCATGCGAAGCGCTCCTCCGGATGAGGGGAAGGAGTCGTTGATGGCGTGGCTTGAACCGGTAGTCTTGCGCGGCGCACATGCGCGGCTCGAGCCCTTGTCGCAGAATCACCGCGACGGGCTGGCCGAGGCGGTGCACGACGGCGAACTGTGGAAGCTCTGGTACACCTCGGTCCCGAGCGCCGAGGGAATGCGCAAGGAGATCGATCGACGGCTCGGCCTGCAGGCCTCGGGCGCGATGCTGCCATGGACGGTTTTCGATGCCGACGGCCGAATCGCCGGCATGACGACCTATATGAACGTCGATGCGCCGAACCGGCGCGTCGAGATCGGTTCGACCTGGTATGCGAAGCGCGCGCAACGCAGCGCGGTTAACACGCAGTGCAAGCTGCTGCTGCTGACCCATGCATTCGAGAAGCTCGATTGCATCGCGGTTGAATTCCGCACTCATTTCTTCAATCACCAGAGCCGGCGCGGCATCGAGCGGCTCGGTGCCAAGCAGGACGGCATCCTGCGCAGCCATCAGATTGCGCCGAACGGCACGCTGCGCGACACTGTTGTCTACAGCATCATCGCCAGTGAATGGCCGACGGTGAAAGCGCATCTCTATTACCAGCTGAACGAAAAGGCGCGATAGCCCCGCGAGTGCCGAAGCAATGGATACATTCGACTATGTGATCGTGGGCGCCGGTTCTGCCGGAAGCGTGCTCGCCAACCGGCTCAGCGAGGATGCCGGCACCACGATCTGCGTGCTCGAAGCCGGCCCCAGCGACTGGCACCCCTATATCCATCTGCCGGCCGGCTTCATCAAGACCTTTCACATGAAGAGCATCAACTGGGCCTACCAGCAGGAGCCGGGACCCTGGACCGCCGGCCGCAGCATCTACGCGCCGCGCGGCAAGACGCTCGGCGGCTCCTCCTCGATCAACGGCCATATCTATAATCGGGGCCAGCGCCAGGATTTCGATACCTGGGCGCAGTTCGGCAATCGCGGCTGGGGCTATCAGGACGTGCTGCCCTATTTCAAGCGGCTGGAACGACGCATCGGCGAGGGCGACGATGCCTTTCGCGGCCGTGACGGCAATCTGACCGTCACCACCATGGACTGGCGCGATCCGCTCTGCGAAGCGTTCATGGCCGGTGCGATCAGTCTCGGCATTCCGCGCAACCCCGATTACAACGGCGCGATCCAGGAGGGCGTTTCCTACGCTCAGCGCACGATCAAAAACGGCCTGCGCGTCAGCGCGGCGACCGCGTTTCTGCATCCGGCACGGAAACGTCCCAACGTCCATGTGCGGACCCATGCGCATGCGACCGGCATCCTGTTCGAGGGCAAGCGCGCCGTCGGCGTGCGCTACGCAAGGGGCGGGAGGGGTGGTGCGCCGGTGGAAATACGCGCGGCAAAGGAAGTGATCCTGGCCGGCGGCACCTACAACTCGCCGCAACTGCTGCAATTGTCGGGCATCGGGTCGCCCGGCCTGCTGCGGTCGCTCGGCATCGAGGTGCGCCATGCGCTGCCCGGCGTCGGCGAGGGATTGCAGGATCACTATGCCCCGCGTTCGGTCGCCCGCGTCAAGAACATCAGGACCATCAATGAGCGCCGGCGAGGCCTCGGCCTGGCACTCGAAGCGATCAAATGGGCCACGACCCGGCGCGGCCTGCTCTCGCTGTCGCCGACCATGGTCTATTGCTTCTGGCACTCCGGCGAGACCACCGAGAGCTCCGACCTGCAACTGACATTCACGCCAGCGAGCTACCAGGAGGGCGTGCAGGGGCAACTCGAGGACGAGCCCGGCATGACGGTCGCATCCTGGCAGCAGCGGCCTGAAAGCCGCGGCTATGTCCACGCCCGCTCGGCCGATCCGTTCGATCCGCCGATCATCCAGACCAACTATCTGACCGAAGAACTCGATCGCCGCACCGTCGTCGCCGGCATGAAGCTGGCGCGCCGGCTGCTCGCATCGGCGCCGCTCGCGCCATACTATGCCTATGAAGATTTCCCTGGCCCCAAGGTACAGACCGACGATGAATTCCTCGCCGCGGCGACCCAGCGCGGCACCACCACGTTCCATCCCGGCTGCACCTGCCGCATGGGGCCGGCCGCCAGCACCTGGGCGGTGGTCGACGATCAGCTCCGCGTGCACGGGCTGCAGGGCCTGCGCGTGATCGACGCCTCGATCATGCCGCGGATGATCTCGGCCAACCTCAATGCCTCGACCATGATGATCGCCGACAAGGCCTCCGACCTGATCCGTGGCCGCAGCGCGTCGGGCCATTGACGGCGAGGGCGTTGCGCCAATTCGACAAATCGAACTACCTTGCACAGGAGGTGGTTTTGAAAGTCACCGATTGCGGGGGGCAGTTGTGACATCCGGCTGGGTTTTTCTGACCTCGTTCGCATCGACCACCGTCGGCATCGCGCTCGGGATGACGCTGCGCACCCGCCTGCCTGCGCCCCATCTCAAGCAGGAGACGAAGGAGGTCGTCCGGCTCGGCGCCGGCCTCTTGGCAACGCTGGCGGCGGTGCTGATCAGCCTGATGATCGCCTCCGCCAAGACCTCCTACGACACCCAGGACGCGCACTTCCAGCAATTTGCCTCCCATGTTATTTTGGCCGATCAACTGCTCGCGCAGTACGGCCCGGAGGCGATCGGGGTGCGCAAGCTGATGCGGCAGGCCGTTCCCGAGGCGCTCGATCGCATATGGCGTGAGAAGGCGACGCGGGCGTCACAAGATACCGCGTTTACGCCGACTTCGGCCGCCGAGCAGATTTATCATGCGATCGAGGCGTTGCCGACCGCGGACGACGAGCAGCGCGCGCTCAAGCTTCGCATTCTGCGGGCAAGCAGCGACATCGCCGACGCGCGGCTGCTGATGTTTGCCGATGTCGACACCCCGATCATGACGCCATTTCTGCTGACGCTGGTTTTCTGGCTGACGGTGATCTTCACCAGTTTCAGCCTGTTCGTCGAGCCGGGCATCGTGGTCGGAGCGGCGTTGCTGATCTTTGCACTGTCGGTGTCGAGTTCGCTGTTCCTGGTCGCCGATCTGGGCCAGCCGTTCGCCGGATTGATGCAGATATCGAGCGAACAGCTCCGGCACGCGCTGGCGCCGCTGGACTGATCGTCGGGGTACCGCCGGTCTATTCGTAGACGAAGGCGGGATCGCCGAGGTCGATGGCCGGAAATTCGTCCTTTTCGGCCCAATAGTCCTGGTTGTGCTGCCATTCGGGCTTGTCGCCGCGCTTCGGCAACAGGTGCATGCCGCGCATCATGTAGCCGGGGTTGAAGTTCTCCGGATCGATCCACGGCAGCAGCGGCATATTGTGGTCTTCCGGACGCAGTGCCGGCGTGACCTTCTTGGCGCCGGTTTGCTTCATGTGGTTGAGCAGCCGGCACACGAAGTCGGCGACCAGATCGACCCGCAGCGTCCAGCTCGCGCGGAAATATCCGAACACCCAGACGAGATTGGGCACGCCGGTAAACATCATGCCGCGATAGGTCACGGTGTCGGCGAAATCGAGCGGCTTGCCATCGATCCTGAATTCGATGTCTCCGGTGGCGCTGAGGTGGAAGCCGGTCGCGGTGATGATGATGTCGGCTTCCAGCGTCTTGCCGGATTTCAGCAGAATGCCGCGCCCGGTAAAGCGGTCGATCTCGTCGGTGACCACCGAGGCCTTGCCGGACTTGATGGCCTCGAACAGGTCGCCGTCCGGAATGAAGGCGATGCGCTGTCGCCACGGCCGGTAACTCGGCGTGAAGTGGGTCGCGATGTCGTAGTCGGGTCCGAGATAGGCCTCGACCGCGGACAGCAGATCCTTCTTGGCGGCCTCGGGCTGTTCGAAGGTCTTGCGGGTAAACGCATCCTGATCGAACAGGATCTTGCGGCGCGTGATCTCGTGGATCCAGGTCTCGTCGACCTGCAACTGGCGCAGCGCTTCGGTGATCTCGATCGCATTGCGTCCGGTCCTGAAATAGGTCGGCGAGCGCTGCAGCATGGTGACATGAGCGCAATCCCTGGCCATCGCCGGGATCAGTGTCGCCGCGGTAGCGCCGGAGCCGATGACGACGACGCGCTTGTCCTTGTAGTCGAGATCGTCAGGCCAATTCTGCGGATGAATGATCGGGCCGTTGAAAGCCGCCATGTCGATCCATTCGGGCGTATAGCCATCGGCATGGCGATAATAGCCCTGGCACATCCAGAAGAAGTTGGCGGTGAAGCGATGGGCCTCGCCGGTGTCCGCCCGGACGGCTTCGATGGTCCAGAGGTTTTGCTGGCTCGACCAGCTCGCCGAGCAGATCCTTTGCTGATAGCGGATATGGCGGCCGAGATCGTTTTCCTCGATCACCTCGCCCATATATTTGAGAATCTCCGCCGCCGTCGCGATCGGCGCGCTGGTCCACGGCTTGAAGCGGTAGCCGAAGGTATGAAGGTCGCTGTCGGAGCGGATGCCGGGATAACGGTGCGTCCGCCAGGTCCCGCCAAAGCTCTTCTGGGTTTCGAGCACGACAAAACTCGTCCCCGGACACTGCCGGGTCAGATGGTAGGCGGCGCCCACCCCCGAGATACCGGCGCCGGCGATGACGACGTCAAAATGCTCGGTCAGGCCTGACGATGCGGGGCGGATCTGGGTTTGAACGTTCATCGGGTCGATCTCTTCAGTAGGGTTGTCCGCGTCGGAGCCGGTTCGCGCTTCTACACTTCCCGGCGGCTCAGGAACGCCAGCCGTTCGAACAAATGCACGTCCTGCTCGTTTTTCAGGAGCGCGCCGTGCAGCGGCGGGATCAGCTTGCGCGGATCGCGCTCCCTGAGCATTTCGGGCGTGATGTCTTCGTTCAGCAGCAGCTTGAGCCAGTCCAAAAGCTCCGACGTCGAAGGCTTCTTCTTCAGCCCCGGGACTGCCCGAACCTCGAAGAAGATCCGCAGAGCCTCTTCCACCAGCCGTCTCTTGATGCTCGGGAAATGCACATCGACGATCCGGTTCATGGTGTCGACGTCGGGGAACTTGATATAATGGAAAAAGCAGCGGCGCAGGAATGCGTCCGGCAATTCCTTTTCGTTGTTCGAGGTGATCATCACGATCGGGCGCAGCTTCGCCTTGATGTTCTCGCCGGTCTCGTAGACGAAGAATTCCATGCGATCGAGCTCGAGCAGCAGATCGTTGGGAAATTCGATGTCCGCCTTGTCGATTTCGTCGATCAGCAGCACCGGCCGTCGCTCCGCCGTGAAGGCCTCCCACAATTTGCCGCGCTTGATGTAGTTCGAGATGTCGGAAACGCGGGCATCGCCAAGCTGGCTGTCGCGCAGCCTTGATACCGCGTCGTACTCGTAAAGACCCTGCTGCGCCTTGGTGGTGGACTTGATGTGCCAGGTCAGCAACGGCGCACCGATCGCCTTCGCCACTTCCTCGGCGAGCACCGTCTTGCCGGTGCCGGGCTCGCCCTTGATCAACAGTGGGCGCTCGAGCACGATCGAGGCGTTGACCGCGATCTTGAGGTCGTCGGTGGCGACGTAGTCCTTGGTGCCGGTAAATTTCATCGAGTATTTGCCTCGTTGTTTGTTCTTGCGTGCCGAGCGCGGCTCGACCTGCCTGGGACGACAGAAAACGTCCCAGGACCGGATTGGTGGTCATTGCGGGGATATTGCCTTTATGGCTCAATTCTAGATGAAAAACCCCACAGGTCTAGGCCTTGCGGCGGCGCGGAAGCTCTTGACGTTCGAGGTCCGGCGGGCAATCTGTAGCCTATGTTCTTGCAATTCTTCACGTCGCTGCGCGACGCCCAGGTCCCGGTCAGCCTGCGCGAATATCTGACGCTGCTGGAGGCGCTCGACGCCGACCTCGCCGAGCAGACGGTGGAGAATTTCTATTATCTGTCGCGCGCCTCGCTGGTAAAGGACGAGCGCAATCTCGACAAGTTCGACCGCGTGTTCGGTACCGTGTTCAAGGGGCTGGAGAGCCTGCTCGATGCCATGGAGAAGGCGGATATCCCGGCTGAATGGCTGAAGAAGCTGGCTGAAAAATACCTCACCGAGGAAGAGAAGAAGCAGATCGAGGCGATGGGCTGGGACAAGCTCATGGAGACCCTGCGCCAGCGCCTGAAGGAGCAGAAGGGCCGCCATCAAGGCGGCAGCAAGTGGATCGGTACGGCCGGCACCTCGCCGTTCGGCGCGGAAGGTTACAACCCCGAAGGAATCCGGATCGGCCAGGAGAAGAATCGCAATTTCCGCGCGGTGAAAGTGTGGGACCGTCGCGAGTTCAAGGATCTCGACGGCAATGTCGAGCTCGGCATTCGCAACATCAAGATCGCGCTGCGACGGCTGCGCAAATTCGCCCGCACCGGCGCGCCCGACGAGCTCGATCTCGACACCACGATCAGGGAGACCGCCAACCACGGCTACCTCGATGTGCATATGCGCCCGGAGCGGCGCAACGCGGTCAAGGTGCTGGTGTTCTTCGACATCGGCGGCTCGATGGATTCGCACATCGAACAGGTCGAGGAACTGTTTTCAGCGGCCAGGACCGAATTCAAGCACATGGAATACTTCTACTTCCACAACTGCCTCTATGAAGGGGTGTGGAAGCAGAACCGCCGGCGCTTTACCGACCGCACGCCGACCTGGGACGTGCTGCACAAATATCCGCACGACTACAAGATGGTGTTTGTCGGCGACGCCTCGATGTCGCCTTACGAAATCATGGTGCCCGGCGGCTCGGTCGAGCACGTCAATGAAGAAGCGGGATCGGTCTGGCTCGAACGCATCACGCGCACCTATCCGCATGCGGTGTGGCTCAACCCGGTAGCGCAGCGGCACTGGGATTATTCGGAATCGACCACCATCATCCGCCGGCTGTTTTCGCAGCGCATGTTTCCGATCACGATCGAGGGGCTGGAAGGCGCGATGAAGGAGCTGGTGCGGTAGAAGTCCTGTCGTAGCGAGGAAGGAAACATGACCCAGACCATCCATCGCGGCATCAAGGCGCTGATCGACGAGGCCAATGCGGAGATCGAGACGGTCAGCGCCGCCGACGCCATCAAGGCCGCGCAAAGCGACGACGTCGTGATCGTCGACATCCGCGATCCGCGCGAGATCGAGCGCGATGGCCGCATTCCCAGCGCGTTCTCCTGTACCCGCGGCATGCTGGAATTCTGGATCGACCCGGCGAGTCCCTACGCAAAGCCGATCTTCCAGAGCGACAAGAAGTTCATCTTTCATTGCGCCGGGGGGTTGCGCTCGGCGCTGGCGGCCAAAACCGCGCAGGACATGGGACTGAAGCCGGTCGCCCATATGGGCGGCGGTTTCGCCGCATGGCGCGATGCTGGCGGACCGGTCGAGAAGTACGAGCCGAAGAAGCCGAAGGGGTAAGATTTCGTCACACGCGGGCTTGACCCGCGTGTCCATCATTTCAAGAAGATGGATTGCCGGATCAAGTCCGGCAATGACGATTGAGAAACGCCGGAGATCCGCGCCATGACATCCTCCACCGACGATCCGCTGGTCTCCACCGACTGGCTTGCCGCGCATATCGACGATCCCAGGGTCAAGATCATCGATGCATCCTACAAGATGCCCGGGGTCCTGCCGCTGCCATCGGACGATTATCTCGGCGCGCATATTCCCGGCGCGGTGTTCTTCGATGTGAATTCGATCTCCGATCACAGCGACGCACGGCCGCATATGTATCCGAGCGCCGACCAGTTCGCGCGCGACGTTTCTGAGCTCGGCATTTCCTCCGGCGACACGGTGGTCGCCTATGATTCCGGCGGCTGGGTCGCGGCGCCGCGGGCATGGTGGATGTTGCTGTCGTTCGGCCATCGCGATGTGAAGGTGCTGGACGGCGGATTGAAGAAATGGCTGCGCGAGGGCCGTCCCACCCATTCCGGCAAGGTCACGCCCAGCAGCGGAAAATTCCAGGCGAGGCTCGATCCGCGCTATGTCCGCAGCAAGGAGCAATTGCTGGGCAATCTCGAAACCCGTGCCGAGCAACTGGTCGACGCGCGTCCGCAGCCGCGTTTCGAGGGCACGGTGGCCGAGCCCTGGCCGGGCCGCCGCTCCGGTCACATTCCCGGCAGCCGCAATGTGCCCTACGCCCAGCTGTTCGACGCGGCTACCGGCGCGATGAAACCACTGGGAGATTTGCGGCGCGCCTTCACCGCCGCCGGCGTCGACATGACGAAGCCGATCGTGACGACCTGCGGCTCCGGCGTGTCCGCGCTGGTCTTGACGCTGGCGCTGTACCGGCTGGGCGTGCGCGGCAGCGCGCTTTACGACGGCTCGTGGGCCGAATGGGGCCTGCCCGACGGGCCCCCGGTCGCCACCGGGTCGGCCTGACCGGCGGCGTTGTCGCGCCTGCGATCAGTGCGGCGTCGCCGGCACCCCGAACGGGTTGGCCAGTTGAGCCGCCTGTCGCGCGAGGCGGGCGCGGGCCGCCATCCGCCGGCGGTGAGCCGCCCGGCGCGCTTGGCGCTCCTTGACGGCATTCTTGTCGGGCTTTGTGCTGGAAGCCTTTGCGGGCCGCGGTTGGGGCATCGGTGGGGCGGCCAGCATGGCCGTCGTGGTCGAGGCACTCGCGGTAATCGCCGCGGCAGGTGGGCTCGCCGGTTCGGAGGCGGCGACCGCCGATTCAGGCGTCGTCGGGGCCGTTGCGTCCACCGGCGCTGAGGCTTGCTCGGTGGCGGCGAGCTTTGCCTCGGGCGGTGCGGCGGGTTCGGTCGTCGTGACCTTGACCGGATCTGGCGCTGCCGGCGCGGCGCGCTCGGCTGGCGCTGGCTCGCCCGGCGCCGGAGGTTGCGCGGCGGCGATGTCAGCGCTGGCGGTCTGCGGCGGCGGTGCATTTTCCGGCTTCGGCGCCGAAGCCGTCTCTACCGGTTTTGGGATGGAGGCCGTCTCCGGCTTCGGTGCAGGAGCCGCATCCGGCGGCGCCGGCGCGGCCGCCGTTGGCTCCACGCTCACCAATGTGGCCGGAGGGGTGTCTGGGGTTGGCTGCTCCGGCGGCGCCCCAGCGGCGAGGTCCGCCACCTTTGGTTCAGCAGGGGCGGCGACGGGGGTCGTGTCCGGTGCCGGTTGCTGCACAGCCGTCACGACCGGCGCAGCATCCGTTGCCGCCTTCTGCTCCTTCGCCGGTGGCGCGTCGACGCGCAGCATGGCCAGCGTCTGCCCCACTTCCGGCTGCTGGGCAAACATCGTTTCGGGAGCAGCACGCCAGGACGGCGTGCTGGCGAACTCCTGGTGAGCGGCGCGGAACAGGGTTGCCGCGCCAAGTCCGAAGACCAGGACCGACATCGACAGGACGATTGCGGCAAACAGAAAACGGAATCCGGGGAGCATGGAGCAGCGAGTTCCGCCTTCGCAGGGGTTCGGCGAAGGCCTTCGAGCCATCGGGACGCGGTGATTACAAAATGGGCCGCGCTCGTGGCGCGGCGGACACCGCCAGCGCATCGCGAATCAGGCTGGTTTGAGGATACCGCAAGCAATCCGCGCGCGTTCGCTAAAAAATCGCCCGCTTAAACGCAGGCGCACCTTCCGATCAAGATTTACCGGATGGTGGTGCTTCATTGCCACGCCGGCTCACAACCCATCACAAATTGCCCTGATCGGGCCGGGTTTGACGTTTTTGTCTTGAATGCGCCGCGATCTTCGGTCATCAGCCGTTAACGATCCGGTGCCGGCTTGGGGTCTATACAAGAGCGATGATGATCACACGAATTCTGATGGTTTCCGCTGCCGTGGCGGCTGTTGCCGCTGGAACTTCGCTCGCCCATGCCCAAGGTTACCCCACCTCACCCGGCGCGGCCTATTCGCCGTATCCGCCCAGTGGTGATTATCGTCGCGCTCCGGGCGTACCGGATTATGATTCGGTCGACGATGAAGATGCGCCCAACGCGCAGTCCTCGACCGCGCTGCCGCCGCCCGGTCCGGTGCTCTCGCCCGATGATCCGCGCTACGGCCGCCCCGCCGGCGCTCCGCCGGTTTATTCCGACCGCGCCGCGCCGACCGGTCCGATCCTTTCGCCTGACGATCCGCGCTATGGCCGCCCCGACGGCGCCCCTGCGGTCTATTCCAACCGCGCGGCACCGACCGGCCCGATCCTGTCGCCGGACGATCCCCGTTACGGCCGGCCCGATGGACCGCCGCAGGTAATCTATTCGGATCGTGGCAATGGCGATTATCGCGCTCCGGCCGATAACGGCTTGCGACCGCCCGAAGCGGTCGGCGCTCCCGGCGCGGTCACGGGATCGGTCGAGCCCACGGGACCCGACGGCAAGCCAATGACAATCGCTGCGCTGCCGCCGGAAGAACAGCCGGAGACCGGCTCAGCCAAGCTCGCGCCGAACCTGCGCCGGCAGGAAGTGCCGTTCGTTACCAAGGAGCCGGCGGGAACGTTGGTCGTCGACACCCCGAACACCTATCTTTACTACGTGCTGGGTAACGGGCGCGCGATCCGCTACGGGGTCCGCGTCGGTCGTGACGGCTTTACCTGGACCGGCGTGCAGAAGATCACCCGCAAGACGGAGTGGCCGGATTGGCATCCGCCGCCGGAGATGATCGAACGGCAGCCTTATTTGCCGCGCTTCATGGCCGGCGGCCCCGGTAATCCGCTGGGCGCGCGGGCGATGTATCTCGGTTCTACCGTCTATCGGATCCACGGCACCAATCAGCCCTCGACGATTGGCAAATTCGTCTCCTCGGGGTGCATCGGGATGCTGAACGAGGATGTCACCGACCTGTTCGACCGCGTCAAGGTCGGCACCCGCGTGGTGGTGCTTCCGGGCGGTCCGCCGCCGGCGGCGATCGCCTCGTCGCAGCCGGTGCCGGGACCGAACGCCGGCCCGCAGCCCGCGCAGGTGTCGAGCGTTCCTGGCATGCAGCCCACCGTGGTGCCGCCGCTGCCCGCGCCGGTAACGGTGCGTTAGCTAGCTGCTAGCAGCTAGCGCAATTTCCACCTCAACGGCTTCATCCTTCGAGACGCCGCTTCGCGGCTCCTCAGGATGAGGTCTCATATCAGACCCTCATGGTGAGGAGGCGCGAAGCGCCGTCTCGAACCACGAGGCCCGGGATACGCTGTCATGATGCGAGTTCAATGAATAATGGACGAGAGCGTTGCTGTCATGCCAGCCGCCGCAGCGGCTCGCCCTTGAGCCAGGCGTCGATGCCCTCGATCATCTGGCGGTAGTGATTGCGAAAGCTTTCCTCGGTGACGTAGCCGAGATGCGGCGTCAGGACGATGTTGTCGAGCTTGCGGAACGGATGGTCGACCGGCAGCGGCTCGACCGAGAACACATCGATCGCGGCGCCGGCGATCTGGCGCGCCTGCAAGGTTTCCAGCAGCGCGGTTTCGTCGACGATCGGCCCGCGCGCGGTGTTGACGAGATAGCCGGTCGGCTTCATCCGCGCCAGATCCTCGCGGCCGACCAGTCCACGCGAACGCTGGCTCAGCACCATATGGACCGTGATGATGTCGGCGGTTGCGAACAGTTCTTGCTTGCTGGCATAGCCGACGCCGACTTCCTGGCATCGTTCCGGCGTCAGGTTGGGGCTCCATGCGATCACGTTCATTCCGAACGCCTTCGCCAGCCCCGACACCTTGCTTCCGAGCTTGCCGAGGCCGACGACGCCGAGCGTCCGGCCCTCGATCTCGATGCCGACGAATTTCTGCAAGGGTTCGCCGGCGTGCATCCGCGCGTTCTCGCGGCCGATATTGCGGGTCAATTCCAGGATCAGGCCCATCGTCAGCGGCGCGGTGGGATCGCGGCCAAATTGCGTCCCGCACACGACGATCCCGCGTTCCCTGGCGGCTTCCAGGTCGATGGCGGCATTGCGCATGCCCGAGGTGATCAGCAGCTTCAGCTTCGGCAAGGCCGCAAACAGCGGGCGTGGAAACGGCGTCCGCTCGCGCATGGCGCAGACGATCTCGAAGTCCTTGAGCGCGCGGGCCGCCGCCTCCGGGGAGGCAAACGGCTCGTTGAATGCCGTGACGTCGACGCGATCGCCGATTTTCGACCAGTCAGCGATCGTCAAAGCCAGATTCATGTAGTCATCGAGAATTGCACAGCGCAGCAGCGTCATCGGGGAGACCCATCATGGCGAAAAGGACGGCGGGAAACGCACCGTCCGGAAACACCATGGTTGCGCGCAATCCGCGGCCGCGCAAGCGCGCCCGCGGCCTCAATGCACCGGCAGCTACAGGGGCGCGGTCGATTTGAGCGCCTTGGCGGCCCGGATTTCGACGACCATCGATTGGACCGCGGGCGACAGCGCCCGCTGTTTGGCGCGGCAGGCGGGGCCCGGTCCGCGCATGTAGTGAAGCTCCGGCCGATAGGGGTCGAATGCCCTGACGAAGAACTGCCGCCAGAACGCCCTGAACTCGCCGAGCAGGCCGTTTTCGTGGTCGCGGTCGTCTTCCTGGGGGGAGAGGGAGGCTGAAGTGACGGTTGCCATGGCACGGCCCTGCTGTTTCGCGTGCGCCCTTTGCAGGCGCTGATCGGCAGCTTTTGCCCGATTCATTAAAACTAGGTTTCAATTGTCGCGACCCGTCGCGCACATGGTATCTGCCCGGTAATCACCCGTGGTGAATCGGCGGAAAACGCCGGCCCGCGGTTGCCCTTTGGCAGAGGCGCCGCTACATCAACGGTAGCAAATTTCCATAAATGCATCGGTTTCAGGGATCGCGATGGCCCGGCAGTTCGTCTATTTCATGCAGGGTCTGTCCAAGACCTATCCGGGCAACCGCAAGGTGCTGGATAACGTCCATTTGTCGTTTTACCCCGACGCCAAGATCGGCGTGCTCGGCGTCAACGGCTCCGGCAAGTCGACGCTGCTGCGGATCATGGCCGGCCTCGACAAGGAATTTAATGGCGAAGCCTGGGTCGCCGAGGGCGCGCGGGTCGGCTACCTCGAACAGGAACCCCAGCTCGACGCCAAACTGACCGTCCGCGAGAACGTCATGCTGGGCGTCGCCAAGCAGAAGGCGATCCTCGACCGCTACAACGAACTGGCGGTGAATTATTCCGACGAGACCGCCGACGAGATGACGAAACTGCAGGACCAGATCGAAGCCGCGGGCCTGTGGGATCTCGACAGCAAGGTCGATCAGGCGATGGACGCGCTGCGCTGCCCCCCCGATGATGCCGATGTCACCAGGCTCTCCGGCGGCGAACGGCGCCGCGTCGCGCTGTGCCGGCTGCTGCTCGACCAGCCCGATCTCCTGCTGCTCGACGAGCCGACCAACCATCTCGACGCCGAGTCGGTGTCATGGCTCGAGGGCCATCTGCGCAACTATCCCGGCGCGATCCTGATCGTCACCCACGACCGCTACTTTCTCGACAACGTCACCGGCTGGATTCTCGAACTCGACCGCGGCCGGGGCATCCCCTATGAGGGCAATTACTCCTCCTGGCTGGTGCAGAAGCAGAAGCGTCTCGAGCAGGAAGGCCGCGAAGATGCGGCGCATCAGCGCACGCTGGCGCGCGAGCAGGAATGGATCGCGGCTTCGCCCAAGGCGCGGCAGGCCAAGTCCAAGGCGCGCTATCAACGCTATGAAGAGTTGCTGCGGCAGGCCAACGAGAAGCAGACCCAGACCGCGCAGATCACGATTCCGGTAGCCGAACGCCTGGGTCAGAACGTGGTCGACTTCGAGGGCCTCAGCAAAGGCTTCGGCGACCTCGCCCTGATCGACGCTCTCACCTTCAAGCTGCCGCCCGGCGGCATTGTCGGCGTGATCGGCCCGAACGGCGCCGGCAAGACCACGCTGTTCCGGATGATCACCAAGCAGGAAACGCCGGACGAAGGCAGCATAACGGTCGGCGAAAGCGTGCATCTCGGCTATGTCGACCAGTCGCGCGACAGTCTCGACGGCAAGAAGAACGTATGGGAAGAAATATCGGGAGGCAACGAGCTGATCCTGCTCGGCAAGCGCGAGGTCAACTCGCGCGGTTATTGCTCCTCCTTCAATTTCAAGGGCGCCGACCAGCAGAAGAAGGTCGGTTCGCTGTCAGGCGGCGAACGCAACCGCGTGCACCTCGCCAAGATGCTCAAGTCCGGCGCCAATGTGCTGCTGCTCGACGAGCCCACCAACGATCTCGATGTCGATACGCTGCGAGCGCTGGAAGAGGCGCTGGAGGATTTTGCCGGCTGCGCCGTGATCATCAGCCATGACCGCTGGTTCCTCGATCGTATCGCCACGCATATCCTGGCGTTCGAGGGCGACAGCCATGTCGAATGGTTCGAAGGCAATTTCCAGGACTATGAAAAGGACAAGATGCGCAGGCTCGGGCAGGACTCCATCATTCCGCACCGGGTTAAATACAAGAAGCTTACCCGGTAGGAAGGCGTCGCATGGCGGACTGGAGCGCTGAACAATATCTCAAATTCGAGGACGAGCGGACCCGGCCGTCGCGCGACCTGCTGGCGCAGGTCCCGCTCGCCGATGCACGCAGGGTCGTCGACATCGGCTGTGGTCCGGGAAACTCAACCGAGCTGCTGGCCAGGCGCTGGCCCCAGGCGGCGGTCACCGGCATCGATACCTCGGCTGACATGCTGCGGCAGGCGCGCGAACGATTGCCGGCATGTACGTTCGTCGAAGCCAATGTCGCGCACTGGGTGCCGACGGAAAATACCGACCTCTTGTTTGCGAACGCGATCTTCCAATGGGTGCCCGGCCATCTCAGGCAGCTGCAGCGGCTTCTCGGCGCGCTGCCGCCGGGCGGCGTCCTTGCGGTGCAGATGCCCGACAATCTCGATGAGCCGTCCCATCTGCTGATGCGTGAGGTCGCACATCTCGGGCCGTGGCGCAAACAGCTTGCCGACAAGGCACGGGTACGCGATACCCTTCCGAAGCCGGGCGCCTATTACGAAGCCTTGAGTCCGCTCTGTACCCGGCTGGAGATTTGGCACACGATCTACAATCACGTGCTCGAGGATGCCGTTGCCATTGTGGAATGGGTCAAGGGGACAGGCCTGCGGCCGTTCGTCGATCCGCTGGAGCCGCCCGAGCGCAAGCAATATCTCGCCGAATACACCGCGCGCATTGCCGCCAGCTATCTGCCGCAGGCGGATGGCAAGGTGCTGCTGCGGTTTCCCCGGTTTTTTATCGTGGCGGTGAAATAGCGGCTGCGCTCAACCCACCTTCTCCGCCAGCCACATCTTGATCAGTGACTGATAGGGTACGTCGCGCTTGTTGGCGGCGACCTTGATCTGCTCCAGCAAACTTGACGGCAAGCGAATTGAAATCGCGGTAGTCGAGGGCTTCAGGTTCGGAAAGCGGACGCGCTGGGCCTTGTTCCAGTCGATGTAGTCGGTGGAGTCGTGCGTTTCCCAAAACCTCCGTTCGTCTGCTTCCGTCTTGAACACGGGAATTGATTTAAGCTTGCTCATAGGCTCTTCTCTCCTTTCGGTGCATGTCTCGCGCCGATATGACCCGAAGCAGAGTTCCATTCTGGCGAAGGGTGAAAATAATATGAAGCAGCCGGTTTTGGGCTGTCTTCCCTACTCTTGCGATTTGTCCTACGCCCCACATCCATCACGTCTCGATCAGCAACTGGCAACCCGACCATCGTAGTTCACAGAGCTAAGATGCTATGATAGTCTCTCGCCATGGTTGAGACCGACAACATTGTTCTTGAGCATTTGCGCCATATTCGTGGCGCAATCGACGGCGTGCGCGACGATATCCGGGAAATCAAGCAGCGTGTGGGTAGTCTCGAGAATCAATACGCCAATATGTCGAATCGGCTTGATCGGATGGACGTCCGCATCGAACGCATCGAACGGCGTCTTGATCTGACCGACGCGTGAGCGAGTCGTTACGGTTACACGCCCCTCGCGCGCTGGCTCTCGGCCTTCTGCTTCTGATGCTGTCATCGTCGCTTTCCGCTCGTGCCGCCGATGCCGGCTTCACGCAATTCATTGCCTCGTTGTGGCCCGAAGCCAAGGCGGCCGGCGTGTCGCGGGCGACGTTCGACGCCGAAACCAGCGGCCTCGAGCCGGATTACAAATTGCCCGATTTGATTCTGCCCGGCCGTCCGGCGACCGGGGCGCCGTCGCAGGCCGAGTTCGTTCAGGTGCCGGCGGACTATGTGAAGGAAGCCAGCATCGCGCGGCTCGCCGACGAGGGGCAGCGGCTACTGCAGAAGTACCGCACCGCGCTTTCCGCAATCGAAACGCGGTTTGGTGTGCCGGCGACGGTTGTGCTTGCGATCTGGGGCCGTGAGACCGATTACGGCCGCTATACATTGCCCTATGACGGATTGCGGGTCCTGGCGACGCAGGCCTATGTCGGCCGGCGCAAGAAGCAATACCGCAACGAGTTCATCCTGGCGCTGAAGATGATCGGCGAAGGCGAGGTGACGCGCAAGGACATGCGCTCATCCTGGGCCGGCGCGACCGGTCTTACCCAGTTCCTGCCGTCGGAATTCTACCAGCATGGTGTCGATTTCGATGGCGACGGCCGCAAGGACATCTGGCATTCGGTGCCGGACGCGCTGGCCTCCGCCGCGCAGCAACTCGTCAACAAGGGCTGGCAGCCGGGCGTGCGCTGGGCCTACGAGGTGAAGGCGCCGGCGAAAGTCGATTGCACCCAGGGCGTACCGGAAGTGACGAAGCCGATCGGCGAATGGCTGAGCGAAGGCTTTGTGCCGGTGCGCGGACAAATGCTCGCTGCCAACGAAACCGCGCAGCCCGCATCGCTGCTGCAGCCCGAGGGAATTTATGGTCCGGCATTTCTGACCACGAAGAACTACTTCGTGATCAAGGAATACAATTTTTCGGATCTGTACGTGCTGTTCGTCGGACACCTCAGCGACCGCATGGTGAGCCCGCTTCCATTCGCAACGCCGTGGTCGGCCTCGACGCAACTGCGCAGCGCCGATGTCGAAGCGATGCAGCGCCAGCTCACCCGTCTTGGCCTGTACAAGGACAAGCTCGACGGCAAGGCCGGGATGCTGACGCGCGCGGCGCTCGGGGCATACCAGAAATCAGCCGGCCTCAAGGTGGATTGCTGGCCCAGCGAAACGGTGCTGCGCTCGATCAGCGCGGCGCATTGAAAGAAAAAACCCGGCCGAAATGTCGGCCGGGTTCAAGATCTGGACGCGAACGGCATCGCGCGGTGCGGTCAGCTTAGTTGCAGACCTCGACGCGGCGGAAGCGCCAGGCGTAACCATCCCAGAAGCGCTCGCGAACCCAACGGCAGGGGGGCGGTGCGTCTTCCACATACACCGGGCCGCCATAGGCCGGGCGGCTGGCGGCGATCGCGCCGCCGACAATCGCGCCGCCGATGATTCCGCCAGCGACAGCCGCGCCGAGGCCGCGTTGTGCGCTTGCAGGGGTCGCAGCAAGCGAACCGGCAACGGTTGCGACCGCGACGAGGGCAGCAAATGTCTTATTCATGTCTCGTGCTCTCCTGGGGTGGCGCCTTGGATCAGCGCCGGGTTTGAAGTGGTGAACTCACACGCCGTATTCGAAAGTGGCCGTCTCGCTAGAAAGCGCACAACAGTCAACCGAAAGTAAACGCAGCAAGGTGGTGGGCCGGAAAAACGGTTTTTTCACGCCAATTTGCAGCGGCGTTCCCGAAAACGCACTGTCTGCGGGAATGTTGACGCTGCTTTAATGAAGGTAAACGGACTCAGCCGCAAACCCGCACACGGCGGAAGCGCCAGCCATAACCATCCCAGAACCGCTGGCGCTGCCAGTAACAGGGGCCAGCATAGCCCGGTCCGCCGACATAGGCCGGCCCGCCGTAATAGCCATAGCCGGGCCCGTAGTAGCCGGGTCCATAATAATAGCCGGGGGCGGCAAGCGCACCGCCGATGATCGCGCCGCCAATCAGTCCACCGGCGATCGCGGCTCCAACACCACGCTGGGCGTGGGCCGGTGCGGACGCCCCGACAGCCGAAACGGCCAGGGTGGCGACGGCAGCGAGTGCCATCAATGTTTTCCTCATGGCTTCACCTTTCTCATTGAGCAAGGACAGCGGACAAGCAGTCTGTCGTAGCGAAGGTTCCATATTCCCCTTGAACGATCAATGAACGGGATAGCCATATTGCCGACGAATATGGGCAAGGGTGGACCCCATTTGCGGCGCAACAAATCAGCGCACTTCCGGGGGCGTTCCAGGCGGCCGCGGCCGACCAGGGACACGACGAACGAGGGCACTTTGTACCACTGCCGCAGGCATTTTTAGACGCGTTCTAGTCTGCACTTCCGATCAGTTTGGAATTGCTTGAAACTACGCTTTTTCCTTTTGCATCCGGCCGCAGTCTTAAATATCGATGGGTGAGCATCACTGATGAGCTTACCGTTTTTTCATGATCGTTTGTTCCTGCAACGTCCTGACCGACCACGATGTCCGCGATGCCGTGAGCGCCGCTGACGATCTTCCCCGCAATGCCAAGCAACTCTATGGCTGCCTCGGGTGCAGCGCCGAATGTGGCCGCTGCGCGCGCACGATCAAGACCATCATCGATGAAGCGTTGGGCGCTTGCGCCAAGGCCTGCTGTTCGGGATGCCCGCACAGCCGGCCCGACGCGCATGTCGACGGCGAGTTTGCCCTCGAAGCCGTCGCTTGAATATCCAGTAACTTATTGAATCTGATGACCGTTTGTCCTTGTTGGCAAGCAGGGTTGCGTCTGGCTCCAAACTGACTTAGAAACGTTCTAAACATTCGGCGAACCCGATCGGAATCGGTCGCAACAACGGAGCGCGTCATGCAGGGCGACCCAAAAGTCATCGATTACCTCAACAAGGGTCTGCGCAGCGAACTCACTGCCATCAACCAGTATTGGCTGCATTACCGGGTGCTCAATAATTGGGGGCTGCTGGAGATGGCCAAGACCTGGCGCAAGGAATCCATCGAGGAGATGCATCACGCCGACCGTTTCACCGACCGCATCCTCTTCCTGGATGGATTCCCCAACATGCAGGTGCTCGATCCCCTGCGGATTGGCCAGAACGTCAAGGAAATCATCGAGTGCGACCTGGCAGCCGAGGTCGGCGCCCGCAGCCTGTACCAGGAAGCGGCGACCTATTGCCACGGCGTCAAGGATTATGTGTCGCGCGATCTGTTCGAGGGCCTGATGAAGGACGAGGAGCATCACATCGATTTCCTCGAAACCCAGCTTGATTTGATCGGACGGATCGGGCTCGAGCTCTACACCCAGAAACACGTCGGCGGACTCGAGTCCGAGCATTAACGCGTTTTCCGGTTCGCTCGAATCAATGTTGCTTCTCCCGAGGCCTCATGGTTCGAGAGGCGCGAAGGCGCGCTCCTCACCATGAGGGTCTGAGTCCTCATCCTTCAGGAGCATCGCGAAGCGATGCGTCTCGAAGGATGAAGCCACCGAGGTGGAAATTGCCCAGCGCGGCTTCACGGTCTGCCGGTAGTAGCGACGGGCCAGGTTGCGGGCTCGCAGCGACCCTTACAATTGCGTCTTGTAGCGCGCCTCGACCACAGCCTGGCTTTCTGGTTCACCGAGACTGGTCTGGTCGTGGATCACCTGGCTGATGCTGGGAAGCACCGCGCGCTCGACCTGGGTTTCCGGCGACCAGAGCTTTGAGCGCATCAACGCCTTGCCGCAATGGAAATACGCCTCGTGCACGTCGATGCTCAGCACCGCGCGCGGCGGCTTGCCGAACTCCACCATCGCTGCCAGCAAGGCCGGCGCCGCCGAGAGTGTACCCTTGCCGCCGACCCGAAGCGTCTCGTCGATGCCCGGCACGAAGAAAAGCAACTGCACGAAGCCACTGCCTTCGACGATATTGCGAAAACTGTCGATCCGGTTGTTGCCGCTGCGATCCGGCATCAGCAGCCGATTCGGCCCAGCGACCTTGACAAAGCCGGGATTGCCGCCGCGCGGCGAGGCGTCGACACTGCCGTCGGAGCCGGAGGTGGCCAGCACGCAGAACGGCGACATCGCGATGAATTTCTTCGCATGCGCGTCGATCCCGGGGCGCGCTTTCGCGATCACCCGCGGCGAAGGTGCCGGATATATCTTCGGCAGGTCAGTTGCGGCGAGGTCGGTCAAGGCTGGCTCCAGCGGCAAACGTGGCGACCAACCAAAGATATCATTGCGACGTAGCGGCGGCCACCTCTATCGCCGCCGCCCGCTCCACGTCGCGTCGCATCGTGGAGGAATCGTCAGGCGGGGTCCTCGATGTCGGTCTCGGGCCGGTCGCTGCCCGAGGCGGTTTCGGTGTGCCACTTGCCGTCGGCGGTCTCGTATTCGATTGCCTCGGTGCGACCGGGGACGCGTTGCTCGGCGGCAGCACGTTTGGCCGCCGCCAGGGCGGCAGCGTGGGTCGCGAAGGCTTCCGAGAAAACGCCATTCACGGTATAGGCCCAGCCGCCATCATGCTGAACGATCTTGTAGGTGACATGGGACATGCTGGAACTCGCCTCCGGGGACCTCTCGGGACGGGAACGACCCGCCATCCATTCTATGACAAAAACCGGCCTGCGATGTAGGATTTTGCGCAGGCCGATCGTCTCCAGACAGCGCGGCCCTTCGCCGCCCTCGGGGCAGGGGAGTGAATCATGTGTCGTAACATCAAGACGCTGTTCAATTTCGAGCCGCCGGCGACCGCCGACGAAATCCATGCTTCCGCGCTGCAGTTCGTGCGCAAGCTCTCGGGCTTCAACAAGCCGTCGCAGGCCAATGAAGCGGCGTTCAATCGCGCCGTCGCCGAAGTATCGGATACGGCGCGGCGGTTGCTGACCTCGCTGCACACGCAAGCGCCGGCGCGCGACCGCGAGATCGAAGCCGAGAAGGCACGGGAACGCTCGCGGTTGCGGTTCGGGTAGCCGGCTGCTGCGCGCTATTTCGCGGCCGTGACGAGGATCTATCTTTTGTCCTTGTCTGCTACGAACGCCTCGCAGCATCCCACAGCACCGGCAGGTTCAACAGGCCGCGAAACGCCCAGCCGCCGATCCGGACCCGCTCGGACGGGTCAAACCGCAGCCCGTTCAGTCGCGCGAAAATGCTTGGCAGCGCCACATCGGCCACCATCGCGCGCGAGGCGAAGGCGCCGGCGCAATAATGCGGGCCGGCGCCGAAGGCGATGCTCTTGGCGGTATCGCGCGTGATGTCGAAACGATCGGCATGCTGGAAGCAGACCTCGTCGCGGTTGGCCGAGCCGAACATGAAGAACACCCGATCCTCCGGCTCGAAATCGACCCCGCCATACGACCACGGTTTGGCGACGCGGCGCGGCGACATCCCGATCGGCGCGATCCAGCGCGCATATTCCTCGAACACATCGATCCATTTGGCGTTGCCCTCACGCAGCAGCGCAAGCTGTTCGGGATGCGTCAGCAAAGCCCAGATCGTGCCGGAGATGGCATCGCGCGGCTCGTTCTGGCCGCCCGAGATCGCCAGCTTGACATTGGCGCGCACGCTCCCGATCGGCTGACCGGCGGCGAGCAGCACGCTGAGGATGGAGGCGTTCGGGTGTCTGGTGACCACCGGAATCATGTCGTCGATCGCGGCATCGATGCCGGCGGTGGCGGCGTGGCAGCGCGCTTCGACCTCCTTGTTGCCAGTGTAATTGGCGATGCCGTCGATCATCGCCTGCGACCAGGCGTCCATGTCCTGGTAGCGCATGTTGACGAGCCCGGTGATGTCCTTGAGGCATTCGGCCGACAGCGGCAGCGCGAATGCCTTGCAGAGGTCGGCGCCGCCGATCGGCGCCAGCTCATCGAGGATGCGGTCGGCATGGGCCTGGAACTGCCGGCGCCAGGTATCGCGCACCGTGCGCGGCGACACCGAGGGAAACATCGCCGCGCGCTCCGACATGTGCGCCTCGCCGTCCTTGCGCATCATGTTGTGACCCATCAGGGTGTTCATCAATCCCGCCGGCTGATGCGAGGAGAACACGTCGATGCGCTTTTCCTGGGTAAAGATGTCGTCGCGCCGGGTGAAGACGGTCGAGCCCAGTTGCGGCACGAACGCGATCGGCGCCTGTTTCCGCATCCTGGCGAGATCGGGATAGGGATCGGCCCAGAACGCGGCGACGTCGATGGCAAAGTGCGGCGCATTGGACATGGGGTTCGCTCCATCCGGGATTCTGCCCGGCCGGTGCCAGCCTATAGCGCTTTCGAGCGAAGTGGGTACCGGTTCGCGGGAGGAAAACGCGTCAAAACAAGAAATCTAGTCACTATGCGCGGGCACGTCGATTCCGTCGGCCGAATATAGCCGGATCTTGTTGCGCAGGGTACGCACCGATACGCCGAGCACGCGCGCGGCATGGGTGCGGTTGCCGTCGTAGCGGGCGAGCGTCTGCAGCACGAGTTCGCGCTCGATCTCGCCGACGGTGGACCCGATCAGCAGTGGCACGACCTGATTTGGGGTAAGCGAAGACGCCGGAATCTCCAGCGCAGGGACCGCAGATTCATGGGTCATCAACACCTCCCGATCAACGCCCGCTCGAACGAAAGGAGCGGAAACATCGAGAACCAACTACCCCCAGCCGCGCGACGGTGAGCGGAGTCGGTTAACAAATCCCTAACGCGGTGCAAATGCCCTGCCGATGACACTAAATCGCCCGATAGCCGCCATCAGCCATCACGATCGAGCCGGTCACATAGCTCGACAGATCGGAGGCGAGGAAGATCGCGGGCCCGACAATGTCCTCCGGTCTGCCGGCGCGTCCCAGCGGCGTGTGGTCGATGAAGATCTTCACCAGCCCGGGATCGTTGGCGCGCACCGCGGCGTTCAGCGGCGTCTCGATCAGCCCGGGGCCGATCGCATTGACCCGCACGCCGTCCTTACCGAGTTCGGCAGCCAACGCCCGGGTGAAGCCGAGCACGCCATGCTTGGAGGTGGTGTAGGCCGGCGAGTTCGGCGTGCGGACATGCACAAAGGACTGGATCGAGCCGATATTGACTATGCGGCCGCGGCTCGCGCGCAGCGGCGCCAGCAGCGCCTGCGTGACATTGAAGGTGCCGTTCAGATTGATCGCCATGATGTCCTGCCAGTCCTTCAGCACCGCCTCGGGCTCGGCGGTGAAGGCGTTGCGGCGGTTGATGCCGGCATTGTTGACCAGGATCGAGACCTGCCCGACCTGGTCGGCGATTTTTCTGGCGACCGCGATGCAGTCCTCCCGCCGTGCCACGTCGAGCGCAAAACTCTCCGCCTGGCCGCCGGCGCGACGGATTTCCTCGGCAGCTTCGCCGGCCGCCTTCTCGTTGATATCGAGCAGCGCCACCTGCGCGCCCTCGCGGGCAAAGCCGACCGCAATCGCGCGGCCGATCCCGGAAGCCGCGCCAGTGACGACGGCGATGTGATTCTGGAGCAGGGGCATGGCGGCGTTTCCTCCGTTGCTGTTCGGCGGCATCAGACGGTCCGGCTGACCGCCTCATGAATGGCGCGGCAGTGCCGCACGATGTTGTCATGCGCGGTCACGAATTTTCTGAGCGGGGTGTCGATATCGTAGAAATAGATGTTGGCGATGAAGCCGTAGATGCCGGCATCGATACCGGTCGGTTTGTCGCCATGCAGATAGCCGCGCGGCGGGATCAGATCGGCAATCGCGGCGAGGTCGGCCAGCCCGCGCGCCATCGCGGGGTCGGGGTCATAACGGCCGATGCCCTGATAATAATAGCGCTGGGCGTTGAACGCCTGCGCCTTGCCGAGACCCTCCTCGGTCAGGCTCGGATGCTCGCGCAGCAGTGCATCGCGGAACGCAGGCCAGTAGCGCTCGTCCTTCCAGCGCGAATACGACATCACCCAATAGAGATCGTCGAGCATGCGGGTGACCAGGAGGTTCGTGGTTCGCTGCGCCGGCGTCAGCGCGGCATCGATCGCGAGCCGGTATTTCTTCGCCAAATGGGCGAGGATGCTCTCGCTGTCGCCGATGGTGTCGTCGCCGTCGACAATATAGGGAAGCTGGCCGCGCGGCGCCTGCGAGGCGTCGAAAATATGCTCGTGCCGGAACGGCACGCCCGCCAGCCGCAGGAACGCAAACACCTTGAGCCCGTAGCCGTTATTGTCGGCGACACCGAACAAGCTGGGGTAGGAATAAAGCGTGAGCATGGGAAAATCCGGTTCAGTCGGGTCACTGCGAACCCTAACGCGCAAGATACCCAGAAGCGAGTCGTGCGCCGCGCGGGACCCCGTAGCCCGGATGCAGCGAAGCGAAATCCGGGAATCGCAACATGGATGAGGCGACCCCGGATTACGCTGCGCTGCATCCGGGCTACGAATTCTCACCTTGCAGTGACGGCCGCGACGGGCAAATCAGCGGACCGAGCAGCGACGCCATCAGCGCGCCGCCAGCGATGCGACGCATTCGATTTCGATCAGCATCCTTGGATCGGGGAGCGCCTGAACGACGCAGGTGGTGCGGGCCGGGTAGGGTGGCGGGCCGAACGCCGAGGCATACAATACGTTCATCGCGGCGACGTCAGCCGCGCGCGTCAAGAGCACGTTGACCTTGACCAGCCGGCCAAAGTCCGTGCCCGCTTCCTCGAGCACGCGCTTGATGTTGCGAACCACAAAACCGAACTGGGCCTCGAAGCTGTCCGGCAGCGCGCCGTCGTCGTCGAAACCCGGGATGCCGGAGACGAACAGAAGGTCGCCGACCCGGGTCGCGAACGAGAGCGGCGGTGCCTTGATGCCGGCGGGCGGCGCGAAGTGCTGGATCGGGGCCATCGGTCAGCCGTCCGCACGTGACGGGATGTTGGAAACCTCGACGGCGCCGCTCGCCGCGCCTCGCGCGCGCCACAGCTCATATCCGAGCATGCCGATCATCATGGTGACGACAAACACCACGATCGGCAGGCTCAAGCCGGCAAGATTGACCAGCGCCGGTCCCGGACAGATGCCGATCAGACCCCAGCCGATCCCGAACAGGATGGCACCCGTGACCAGCGGCGCGTCGATGTCGTTGCGCGACGGCCAGAACGCCTTCACTGCCAGAACCGGCACGCCGCGCCGTCGCGCCAGCGCAAAACCAGCGGCGGTAACGGCCACCGCGCCGGCCATCACGAACGCCAGCGTCGCATCCCAGGCGCCGAAGATGTCGAGGAAGCCGAGCACCTTCTCCGGCTGGGTCATGCCGGAGATCAGCAGGCCGGCGCCGAAGATCAGCCCGCAGGCAAAGCTGGCGGCGATGAGTGGCATCGCGCTAACCTCCAAAACCGTGACGGACGATCGCCACCATAATGACCGCCGTCGCCATGAAAATCACCGTCGCCGCGATCGAGCGTACCGACAGCCGCGCAAATCCGCAGACGCCGTGGCCCGAGGTGCAGCCATTGCCCATGCGACTGCCGAATCCCACCAGCAGGCCGCCGATCGCGACCAGCGCCAGGTTCGACGTCATCGCCGGCGCCGGCAGCGGGTTGCCGGCCAACGTAGCCAGCAGCGGCGCCGCGATCAGCCCGGCGACGAACGCGATTCGCCATCCCTGATCGGCCGGCCGCAGCACCAGCAGCCCGCCAAAGATGCCGCTGACGCCGGCGATGCGGCCGGTCAGCAGCATCAGGCTTGCGGCGGCAAGCCCGATCAGCGCGCCGCCGAACAGCCCGGAGAAAGGTGTCAGGTTGTGCATCGCGATCGTCTCCCTGCCGTGAGGATCGATTCCACGCGAACCGGATCTTCGCTTGAGCCGGACGCGTCGGGTTGCCGAGACTAACCCGCAACGCGAGACTAACCCGCAATGCCGGCGCAGGCGAGTCGAACGGGTTTTGCTCAATCCGCCCGTGAGCTACATTCGATCCAGCGTGATTCGATCCGCGCAAGGCTGCCCCCCAAGACCCCCGGAGAAAACAGATGACGATTCCATCCGCCTTTCGTGTTGCCCTGGTCGCGCTCCTGGCTTTCGCCGGCGCCGGCCTGCCGTCGGCCTCCTATGCCGACAGCGGCACGGTGACGCTCACGATCTACAAAGCGGGGTGGATCATCGGCGGCTCCGGCGGGGGCGGCGCGCTGACCTTCCATGGCCGTACCTACGCGCTGTCGGCGGGCGGGCTCGACTACGGCCTGGTGTTCGGCGGATCGAAGACGGTGCTGCATGGCCGGGTCAGCAACATCAACCGGCCGTCGGATGTCGCCGGCGTCTATGGCGCGGCCGGGGCGGGACTCGCGGTCGGCGGCGGCGCCCGCGCGATCGTGCTGACCAACCAGAAGGGCGCGGTGCTGGAACTGTCCGGCCGCGAGGTCGGGCTGATGGCCAACGCCGATCTAAGCGGGCTCGCGATCACGCTGAAATAGCGGGAGCGTAAGGTGGGCTAGCGCAGCGATACGGATTGCTTCGCTTGCGCTCGCAATGACGGCATTGGTAGCGCGGATGGAGCGCAGTGAAATCCGGGGCCGGCTCATCGCATCGCGATTCCCGGATTGCGCTGCGCTCCATCCGGGCTACGACGCTGATTGCTAATGCGAGCGTGCCAGGCAGAACGCCACCACCCGCTCCAGCGCGGTCTTCATCGGCGAGGCCGGAAACAGCGCCAGCGCATCGACTGCCATCGCGCCGTAATGCTGGGCGCGGCTGATGGTGTCCTCGAGGGCGCGGTGCTTGGTCATCAGGCCGATCGCATGATCGAGGTCGCCGTCGCTGATCTCGCCCCGCTCCAGCGCATGGATCCAGAAGTCGCGCTCGCCGTCGTTGCCGCGACGGAATGCCAGCACCACCGGCAGCGTGATCTTGCCCTCGCGGAAATCGTCGCCGACGTTCTTGCCGAGCTTGGCGGCCTTGCCGCCATAGTCCAGCACGTCGTCCACGAGTTGGAAAGCGATGCCGAGATTCATGCCGACGGAGCGGCACGCGGTCTGTTCGGCCTTCGGGCGATTGGCCAGCACCGGGCCGACCTCGCAGGCGGCCGCGAACAGTTCGGCGGTCTTGCCGCGGATCACCGCGAGATATTCGTCCTCGGTGGTGGCGGTGTTCTTCGCCGCCGCGAGTTGCATCACCTCGCCCTCGGCGATGGTGGCCGCCGCCGACGACAGAATGTCGAGCGCGCGCAGCGAGCCGACCTCGACCATCATGCGAAAGGCCTGGCCGAGCAGGAAGTCGCCGACCAGGACGCTCGCCTCGTTGCCCCACAGCATCCGCGCCGACAGCTTGCCGCGCCGCAACTCGCTTTCATCGACCACGTCGTCGTGCAGCAGGGTCGCGGTATGCATGAACTCGACCGAGGCCGCGAGCTTGACATGACCGTCGCCGGAATAGCCGGCGAGACCCGCCATCGCCAGCGTCAGCATGGGACGCAGCCGCTTGCCGCCCGAGGTGATCAGGTGGTTGGCGACCTCGGGGATCATGGTGACTTCCGACCCGGTGCGCGACAGAATCGTGGCGTTGACGCGCTCCATATCGGCGGCCACCAGTCCAACCAGCTGATCTATCGAAGCGCTCGAGGGGCTCTCGAAAGGTACAATAACCGCCACGCAGGTCTCCACATTTGCCCAATTGGCACTATCCTCGGATATAACCATAGAAAGTGCGGAGTAGGGCGGCAAGGGCACGAAGCTGTTGACACGCGGCGCGCGCCTGTCACACCGGGCCGGCAAGGGAGAACTCAAGTTGCGGGAATTGGTTCGGACCAACGATATCGTGCTGGTTTCAGCGGTCGGCGCGCTGCTCGACGGCGCGAATATTCAGCATCTGGTGCTCGACCAGAACATGAGCATCATCGAGGGCTCGCTCGGGGTGCTGCCGCGCCGTATCCTCGTCCATGAGGACGATAACCGGGCGGCCCGCCAGGTGCTCGCCGATGCCGGGCTGTCGCACGAACTGCGAGACAATGACTGAACCGCCCGGCGAATTCACCGAAGACGCGTTTCTCGGCGGCCGGCTCTGTCTGCGCCAGCCGAAATCAGGTCACCGCGCCGGCCACGATGCGTTGCTGCTGGCGGCGGCGACGCGGGCGCGCCCGGGTGATCGCGTGGTTGATTTCGGCGCCGGCGTCGGCGCCGCCGGCCTTGCGGTCGCAAGGCGCGTGCCCGCGATCAATCTCGTCCTGGTCGAAATCGATGCAGGGCTGGCCGGACTTGCGCGCAGTAACGCCGCCTCCAATGCGATCGCGGCTGATGTCAGGGTGCTGGATGTGACGGCTGCCGCCGATGCCTTGGCCGCGGCCGGCCTGTCGGCCGACAGCGTCGATGTCGTGCTGATGAATCCGCCATTCAACGATGCTGCGCGGCACCGCGTCTCGCCGGACCGAGCGCGCGAGATCGCCCATGTGGCCACCGCCGCGACGCTTGAAAAATGGATTCACACTGGTCGGCGCCTTCTGAAATCCGGCGGCGTGCTTACCCTGATCTGGCGCGCCGATGGCCTGACCGAGGTGCTGGCAGCGCTCGACCGCGGCTTCGGCAGTCTTGCCATTCTGCCGGTTCACGGCGACGCCGAAACGCCCGCCATCCGGGTGCTGGTTCGCGCCATCAAGGGCGGAAGGGCTCCGACCCGAATCCATGCGGCGCTGGTGCTCAATGATCCACCAGCCGTGCCCAATAAACAGGTGCGCGACATTTTGGCCGGAAATGGGGTATTGCCACTGGCGCTGCCGTGATGGCGAGATCCGGAAGATGCCGCGTGCCGGCGGCGGCGCTCCGGCAAACAGCTAGCGCGGCAGCGTTTTCGACTGGCGTTCGGGCGCCGAGGTGAAGTGGATTGCGGTTAGAAGTGCACCGATCAGGATCATGAGCAGGTAGATTTTCATGTCATTCTCCGCTGCACCGTTGCACCCAAGCAACCACCGCGATGCAAAAGACGTTCCATCGGCTTGATGACAGCGGCGTGATAAGAATTGGTTAATTTCGAGGTAATGGCATGACAGACCAAACCGGCGCTTCCAGTGGATCGCCGAGCCTGATCGATCGGTTGATGGAGTTCGTTCCCGCGCGGCTGCGGCGCGCAACCGCCGTGGTGCCGGTGGTCCGGCTGTCCGGTACGATCGGCGCGGTGACGCCGCTGCGACCGGGCCTGATGCTTGCCGGGCTTGCCAAGACGCTCGAGCGCGCCTTCGCGACCAAGAATGCCAAGGCCGTCGCGCTGGTGGTCAATTCACCCGGCGGCTCCCCGGTGCAGTCGCGCCAGATCTATCTGCGGATCAGGCAGCTCGCCGCGGAAAAGAAATTGCCGGTGCTGGTCTTTGTCGAGGACGTCGCCGCCTCCGGCGGCTACATGATCGCGTGTGCCGGCGACGAAATCTTCTGCGATCCCTCGTCGATTCTCGGTTCGATCGGGGTGGTCGGTGGAACCTTCGGGTTTCAGGAACTGATCAGGAAGATCGGCGTCGAGCGCCGGCTCTATACCGCCGGCGCCCACAAGGCGATGCTCGATCCGTTCCTGCCGGAAAATCCCGACGATGTGGCGCGCGTGAAAGCGTTGCAGCGCGAGATCCACGCCATCTTCATCGCGCTGGTGAAACAGAGTCGCGGCGCCCGCCTCAAGGGTGCCGACGATGTTCTGTTCACCGGCGAATATTGGGCGGGCGAAACCTCGGTCGCGCTCGGCCTTGCCGATGCGATCGGCGACCTGCGCTCGACGCTGCGGGCGCGCTATGGCGACAAGGTGAAGACGCCGCTGGTGGCGCCCGCGAGCGGCATGCTGGCGGGCCTTTTCGGCCGCAAATCTGCCGGCGCCGGCGTGCTGAATGGGCTCGATGGCGCCGCGGGCCTGCCGGATGAACTGATCTCGGCGCTGGAGAGCCGGGCGATCTGGGCCAAATTCGGATTTTGAAGGCGGCCGGCCGCGCCATTTGGTCCCGCACAAGGCGATTGCGGGCCGGCCCGGCTTGCGCGACAATGCGCTGAGGGGGCGTCACTGATGAACCACAAGGATCCACCGATGCCGCCGCTGATCGCAATTGCAGGCGCCCTGGGTGGGCTGGCCGTGGTCCGCTGGGCTTACCGGACAGCTCTCAAGGTCAACCGGGAACTGGACGAGGCGCGACGCGCGCGGGTAGCCGCGGCGGCGAGGTCGAACGATATTCCGACGCTGCGGCGCGACCCCACCACCGGCGCTTATCGGCCGGGCTGACCGGTTCGATCGATCACGGGCGAGCTGGGCGGGGCACTATTCGCATGCGCCGGCCTCGGGGCGGGGCATCACCCCGGAAGACCGGCGAGCAAGCTTGGAGGCAGCTCGTTTTACCGAACCCGTCGGCATCCTTGGCTCACAATCCAGTCGCCTGAGATCACGAACTCCGGAGCGCCGAATTCGGGCGGACCTCGCCTTGATTCTCGGTTCCCCCGCCGATACGGTCCCGCGCGCTTGCCGCCCCAGAAGGTCTCGAATCGAACAAGATGGATGCCATTCCCCCGCACATGCGCCCGGAACGTTCGTTCCAGGGATTGATCCTGACGCTGCAGCGTTATTGGGCGGACTATGGCTGCGTGATCCTGCAACCTTACGACATGGAAGTAGGGGCGGGCACCTTCCATCCCGCGACCACGCTGCGCGCGCTCGGGCCGAAGCGCTGGAATGCGGCCTATGTGCAGCCGTCGCGCCGGCCCAAGGATGGCCGTTACGGCGAAAATCCCAACCGGCTGCAGTACTACTACCAGTTCCAGGTGATCCTGAAGCCGTCGCCGCCCGATCTACAGGATCTCTATCTGGAATCGCTCGCCGCGATCGGCATCGACTCCGCGCTGCACGATATTCGCTTTGTCGAGGACGATTGGGAAAGCCCGACGCTGGGAGCCTGGGGATTGGGCTGGGAATGCTGGTGCGACGGCATGGAGGTGTCGCAGTTCACCTATTTCCAGCAGGTCGCGGGCGTCGAATGCGCGCCGGTCGCGGGCGAGCTCACTTATGGGCTGGAGCGGCTCGCCTGCTATCTGCAGGGCGTCGACCGCATCATGGATCTCAACTTCAACGGCCGCGACGGCAACGAGAGAGTGAGCTATCGTGATGTATTCCTGCAGGCCGAGCAGGAATACTCGCGGCACAATTTCGAATATGCCGACACGGTGATGCTGTTCGAGCAGTTCCGGATGGCCGAGCAAGCCTGCCGGAAATATCTCGATGCGGGGTGGAAGGACGGCAAGCGCGAGGCGCATCTGATGGCGCTGCCGGCCTATGATCAGTGCATCAAGGCAAGCCACGTCTTCAACCTGCTCGACGCGCGCGGTGTGATCTCGGTGACCGAGCGGCAGAGCTACATCCTGCGCGTGCGCGAGCTCGCCAAGGCCTGCGGCGAAGCCTGGATGCACACCGCGGGCGGCGCGGGTTGATCAACCGGCGCCTCTGCTCCCCTCCCCCTTGCGGGGAGGGGTCGGGGGTGGGGGTCCACAGACGATGATGGATATGATTGAGTCGCAGACGATGACAGACCGACAGCGCCAATTCGCGCGCCAGATGCGCGCGCAGCCGACCGATGCCGAGCGCGTGCTCTGGCAGCGGCTTCGTCACGACATCGCACTGGTCGGTTCGCATTTTCGTCGCCAGGCTCTTGTCGGTCCGTTCATCGTGGATTTTGCCAGTCGCAAGGCGAAGCTCGTCGTCGAACTCGACGGCGGGCAGCATGAATGGCAGCAAGCATCCGATGCACGGCGCACGCGTTATATTGAAGACGCCAGCTATCGCGTGTTGCGCTTCTGGAATCACGATGTGCTTGGCAATCTTGAAGGGGTATTGAGCGAGATTCAGCGCGCGCTGCCCCCCACCCCTGACCCCTCCCCGCAAGGGGGAGGGGAGCCGCGTCAGCGTGCGCCGCGCCTTTCCCGCAAAGAGCGCAATTAGATGCCTGAACTCCTGTTCGAACTTTTTTCCGAGGAAATTCCGGCGCGGATGCAGGCCAGGGCGGCGGACGATCTACGCCGCATGGTCACCGACAGGCTGGTCGCCGAAGGGCTGGTCTATGAGGGCGCCAGCGCCTTCGCGACGCCGCGGCGGCTGGCGCTGACGGTGCACGGCATCCCGCCCCGGCAATCCGACCTCAAGGAAGAGCGCAAGGGGCCGCGCGTCGGCGGGCCGGACGCGGCGATCGCGGGCTTTCTCAAGGCGAGCGGACTTTCCTCGCTCGCGGAGGCAAAGATCCAGCGCGATCCCAGGAAGGGCGATTTCTATGTCGCGCTGATCGAGAAGCCCGGCCGTGCCACGCTGGATGTGCTGGCCGACATCCTGCCGGTCATTATCCGGACCTTTCCGTGGCCGAAATCGATGCGCTGGGGCGAGCGCTCCGCAAGACCCGGCGCGCTGCAATGGGTGCGGCCGCTGCATGCGATCGTCGCCACCTTCGGCATGGAGACCGAGGAGCCGGATCTGGTGCAGTTCGCGGTCGATGGCATCGCGGCGGGCCAGACCACGTTCGGCCATCGCTTCATGGCGCCGGCGGCGATCCACGTGCGCCGCTTCGAAGACTATCGGGCCAAATTGCAGGCGGCCCGGGTCGTGCTCGATCCGGAACGCCGCAGGGAGATCATTCTCGCCGATGCCAGGACACTGGCGCAGGCGCAGAATTTCGAGCTGGTCGAGGATCAGGCGCTGCTCGACGAAGTCGCGGGGCTGGTCGAGTGGCCGGTGGTGGCGATGGGATCGTTCGAGCCGGAATTCCTCTCGATTCCGAGCGAGGTGATCCGCGCCACCATCAGGAACAACATGAAGTGCTTTGTCGTCAGCGATCCCGCGACCGGCACGCTCGTCAACAAGTTCATCCTCACCGCCAATATCGAGGCCTCCGACGGCGGCAAGGCCATCGTCGCCGGCAACGAGCGCGTGATCCGCGCGCGCCTGGCCGATGCCAAGTTTTTCTACGAGACCGATCTGAAGACCCGGCTCGAGGACCGCTTGCCGAAATTCGATCAGATCGTGTTTCACGAAAAACTCGGCACCCAGGGCGAGCGCATCGCGCGCATCGAGCGGCTCGCCGCGGAAATCGCGCCGCTGGTCGGCGCCGACGTCGACAAGGCAAGACGCGCGGCACGACTCGCGAAGGCGGATCTGCTGACCGAAGTGGTCGGCGAATTCCCGGAGCTGCAGGGCCTGATGGGCAAGTACTACGCGCTGGCGCAAGGCGAGGCTGCCTCTGTCGCCGCCGCCAGCGAGGAGCACTACAAGCCACAGGGTCCGAACGATCGCGTGCCGACCGACCCGGTGAGCGTTGCAGTGGCGCTGGCCGACAAGATCGACACGCTGGTCGGGTTCTGGGCGATCGACGAGAAGCCGACCGGAAGCAAGGATCCCTATGCGTTGCGACGCGCGGCGCTGGGGATGATTCGTATTGCGATAGAGCGTGAAATTGATTTGTATCCTCGGGGCCTTCTCGAAGGGCGGATCAAAAGAGTTCGTCCAGATCTTTCTGACGAGGCGATTTCTGAAATTGGCGATTCGTTCCAAAATTTCTTTGAGGATCGTCTTACAGTTCAGCTCCGCGATCAGGGCGCGCGACACGACCTCGTCGATGCTGTGCTTAGGCTTGGTGGCAAAGAGGTGGGGCTCTTGTCGATCGTCCGCCGCGTCGAGGCGCTGGGCAGATTTCTCGAGACCGACGACGGCAAGAACCTGCTGGCCGGCACCAAGCGCGCCGGCAACATTCTCGCCATCGAAGAGAAGAAGGACAAGCGCAGCTTTGATGGCGCGCCGGACGCGAAGCTCTACAGTCTCGTTGAGGAAAGAGCGCTGGCGAACGCGATCGATCAGGCCAAGGCGGAAGCCGGCTCCGCCGTTGCGAACGAGGATTTCGCCGGCGCGATGGGCGCCATGGCCAGGCTGCGCCCGGCGGTCGATGCGTTCTTCGACAAGGTCAAGGTCAACGACGACGACGCAAAACTGCGCGAAAATCGCCTGAAGCTGTTGAACGAAATCCGCGCCGCGACCCGTGCGGTGGCGGATTTTTCCAGGATCGAAGGCTGAACGTCGTCCCGGCCAAGCGAAAGCGCGAGCCGGGACCCATAACCACCACTGTCCATGTGAACGACGCTGCGGCCGCAGCTTTCTCGACAACGGGCGCCGGTGGCTATGGGTCCCTGCCTTCGCAGGGACGACCGCGACTCTTGACGATGGCGCACGCCGGTCTCATCGGCGAGCAATCCCCACCTAATTCACGCCGCGCCGCATCGTTCCGGGAACGACAATGATTTCTCCGCGGCAATTTTCGGCATTTTTCGCGACCGCCGGAACTCGTTGAAGCGGCGAGCGTAATCCTATCGTGGAGCCGTCATAGCCGTTAAAATGACAGCCTCGATTCGAAATCTCCCCCAAGCGCCATAGCGGAGGCTTTTCATATGACACTCACCGTTGCCCACATTTCACCCATCATGTCTGTGATTGCGGGCCTGCTCATTCTGGTCATGCCGCGGCTGCTCAACCTCGTGGTCGCGATCTTCCTGATCCTGAACGGCCTGATCGGCCTCGGGCTGCTGCGATGGCTGCACATGTAGGCTCGAGACCAGCCCTCGCGCCTTGCGCGGAACCGTCCAAAGTGGTGTAAGGCGCCCACCTCCATCTCCTCTCGCGGATTGATTGCAAGTCATGGCCAAAGCCGTAGCGAAGACCAAAAAAGTCTCAGCGAAATCAAAGTCATCCGTACCGGCCCGGGCCAAGGCGCCGCCGGCCCGCGCCCGCAAGGCGCTGCAAAAGAGCGCTGCCAAGCCGGCGCCGAAGCCGGCCGGCAAAACCGCTGCAGGCAAGGGAGCGGCCGAAGCCGTCAAGTCCGGCAAATGGGTGTTCACGTTCGGCGACGGCAAGGCGGAAGGCAAAGCGGGCCTGCGCGATTTGCTGGGCGGCAAGGGCGCCAACCTTGCCGAGATGGCCAATCTCGGCCTGCCGGTGCCTCCGGGCTTCACCATTCCGACTTCGGTATGCACGTATTTTTACGCCCACGACAAAGCCTATCCGAAGGAATTGAAGGCGCAGGTCGAAAAGGCGCTGGACCATGTCGGCAAGCTCGCCGGCAAGGCGTTCGGCGATGCCAAAAATCCGCTGCTGGTGTCGGTGCGGTCCGGCGGACGGGCCTCGATGCCGGGCATGATGGACACCGTGCTCAATCTCGGGCTCAACGACAGGACCGTGGAGGCGCTGGCCGAGATGTCCGGCGATCGCCGCTTCGCCTATGACAGCTATCGCCGCTTCATCACCATGTATTCGGACGTGGTGCTGGGCTTCGAGCACCATCATTTCGAGGACATCCTCGATACTTTCAAGGACAGCCAGGGCTATACGCTCGACACCGATCTCAGCGGCGACGACTGGGTCGACCTGGTCGGCCGCTACAAGGAGGCGGTGGCGCGCGAAACCGGCAAGGATTTCCCGCAGGATCCGCACGACCAGCTGTGGGGCGCGATCGGCGCGGTGTTTTCGTCCTGGATGAACGCACGCGCGGTGACCTACCGTCGGCTGCACGACATTCCGGAATCCTGGGGCACCGCGGTCAACGTGCAGGCGATGGTGTTCGGCAACATGGGCGAGAGTTCGGCGACCGGCGTTGCCTTCACGCGTAATCCCTCGACCGGCGACAGCAAGCTGTACGGCGAGTTCCTGATCAACGCGCAGGGCGAGGACGTGGTGGCGGGTATCCGCACGCCGCAGGACATCACCGAATATGCGCGCCAGGAATCCGGCTCCGACAAGGCCTCGATGGAAACCGCAATGCCCGATGCCTTCAGGGAGCTGACGCGGATCTACACGCTGCTCGAGAAGCATTACCGCGACATGCAGGACATGGAATTCACGGTCGAGCAGGGCAAACTGTGGATGCTGCAGACCCGCAGCGGCAAGCGCACCGCCAAGGCGGCGCTACGCATCGCCGTCGAACTCGCCAATGAAGGCCTGATCTCCAGGAAGGACGCGGTATCGCGCATCGATCCGGCTTCGCTCGATCAGTTGCTGCATCCGACCATCGATCCCAACGCCAAGCGCGACGTCATCGCCACCGGCCTGCCGGCTTCGCCGGGCGCCGCCGCCGGCGAAATCGTGTTCTCCTCCGACGAGGCTGCGAAACTGCAGGCCGACGGCCGCAAGGTCATTCTGGTGCGGATCGAGACCAGCCCCGAAGACATTCACGGCATGCACGCCGCCGAAGGCATTCTGACCACGCGCGGCGGCATGACCTCGCACGCCGCCGTGGTGGCGCGCGGCATGGGCAAGCCGTGCGTCTCCGGCTGCGGCACGGTCCGCGTCGACTACGGCCGCGGCACCATGAGCATCGGCTCGCGCACCTTCAAGACCGGCGACGTCATCACCATCGACGGATCGCTGGGCCAGGTGCTGGCCGGGCGGATGCCGATGATCGAGCCGGAAATGTCAGGCGAGTTCGGCACGTTGATGAGCTGGGCCGATCAGGTTCGCAAGCTTGGCGTTCGCGTCAACGGCGATACCCCGGACGACGCGCGCACCGCGATCAAGTTCGGGGCCGAGGGCATCGGGCTGTGCCGCACCGAGCACATGTTCTTCGAGGAAACCCGCATCCGCACCGTGCGCGAGATGATTCTGGCCGAGGACGAACAGGCCCGCCGCGCCGCGCTGTCAAAACTGCTGCCGATGCAGCGCGCGGATTTCGTCGAGCTGTTCGAGATCATGAAGGGCCTGCCGGTGACGATCCGGCTGCTCGATCCGCCGCTGCATGAATTCCTGCCGCACACCCAGGCCGAGATCGAGGAAGTCGC
>Ga0208849_1000183_pt1 | contig 61430 bp, 53 predicted proteins | sample NGESurdeep072012_10_FD_184470 | JGI IMG/M metagenome (GOLD analysis project Ga0208849, IMG submission 184470) | Arctic peat soil microbial communities from Barrow, Alaska - NGEE Surface sample 53-3 deep-072012 (SPAdes) | ecosystem: Environmental > Terrestrial > Soil > Wetlands > Peat ...
AACCTAACGCGGTCTCTAACGGACACTCACGGACGTTAGCCCCGCGGTCTTCAAAACCGTTTGCGGGGCGCTGCTGAGGCGTCCTGGGTGGGTTCGATTTCCCATCCTTCCCCGCCAGATTTGGCGATCGCGCGCGTTGACACTCTTGCCGCAGGTTTGGTAGGGTGATCTGGGTCTTCAGCGTCTGGGGCACCCGAGAGGGAAACCGGGGGGTAATTGTTGCGCATCGATCGCTACATGACCCACGCCGTGGTGCTCGCGATAGCGTTAGCCATATCCAGCTACACCGTCATGGACCGAAACGTCTTTCCGAACTTCCACCCGGCTGCAGTCACTGCGGCCGCTGCTGACGAAGGTGCGGTCGGCGACATCTCGCTGGGCCGTGACAGCGTCATCATCAAACCGGTTTCCATTCCGACATCGCCGCTCGTAAGCCACACTCCAATCGTGCACCTGGTCGCGCAGGGAGACACCCTGGAAAGCATCGGCCAGCAGTACAACCTTCCCTGGAGGTACATCGTCTGGTCGAACCCAGGCCTGCGCATGCCTCTCGTGGTGGGACGAGCCGTCAAGGTGGCACCGGTGCCGGGCGTCGTGGTCGTCGTGAAGAGGGGGGACACGCCGGCGGGCCTCGCGGCCGCCTACGGCGTGGATGTCAGCACCGTGCTCGGCTTCAATGGAATCCGGGGTCCGCAGCTGACGCCCGGCTCGGTGCTTGTGATTCCCGTCGATCCCGCCCAGGGTCCGAACCTGAGCACAGGTGTGCCGGCCGACCCGGTCGACCCCGGCCAGTTCCTGTGTCCGATTGCCGGCGCTCCGATCATCCAGCAGTTCGGACCGACGTCGTTCGCGATAGAACCGCCCTTCGGCGGTTATCTGCATTTCCACACCGGGATCGATTTACTGGCCGGCTACGGCACGCCCATGGTCGCGGCGGCCGGTGGAAAAGTGACTGCAGCAGGCCCCGCCGACTACTTCGGGATCCGGGTTGAGGTCACCGACAGTTTCGGCCTGGTCGAGATCTATGCCCACATGTCGCAGGTGGCGATAGCTGTTGGGCAGGAAGTTCAGCAGGGCGAGAAGGTCGGCTATGTCGGTAGTACAGGTCTCTCGATCGGCGCACATCTTCATTTTCAACTCGAAGTCGGCGGCATGCCGACCGCACCAGGTCCGTTGATCGGCTGTTAACGGTCACAGCATCGTCGAACGGGTGCGCGCCTCAACTACCGTACCTTCAATGGAGCCGGTCGGGTTACCCATCAGGGGTGCAACCAACTCGGCGCTGAGTCATCTTGAAGGCGCGATGTCTCGGCGCACTTACGATGCCGACCAGCTCATCGGCCTTGATCCCGAAGACGGCAAGCCCCTACTCGTCAGGTACGACTTATCTAACGCAGCGAGCACGCTAACCGCGGCCTCCTTGGCCGGACGCGCGGCGGGCGGGTTGTGGAGGTGGCACGAGCTGCTTCCAGTGCGGAATTGGGAGTTCGTGGTTCACATGGGTGAAGGCTCGACACCGCTGGAGCCCGCCAGGCGCTTGGGCCCGCTGTTCGGCCTTTCCAACCTGTTGTTGAAGCGGGAGAGCATGAATCCGACGGGCTCCTTCAAGGCGCGAGGCATGGCCGTGGCAGTCAGCCGCGCCTTGGAACTGGGAGCAAGCCATCTGGTCGCACCGTCGGCGGGCAATGCGGGAGGAGCGCTGGCGGCATACGCCGCGGCGGCAGGCATCAGCGCCACAGTCGTCATGCCATCCGACTCACCCGCAGCAAATCAGACAGAGGTACTGATCGCGGGAGCGAAGCTCATCCTGCTCGATGGCCTGATCTCAGATTGCGGTCGCCTGACGCGGCTCATCGCAGACAGGACGGGAGCGTTCGATGTCAGCACGCTGAAAGAGCCCTATCGAGTCGAGGGCAAGAAGACGATGGGATTTGAGATCGCCGAGCAGCTTGGCTGGCGCCTGCCCGACGCCGTCGTTTATCCCACCGGGGGCGGCACCGGCCTGATCGGCATGTGGAAGGCTTTCGATGAGCTGCAGGCGATTGGGCTCATTGGAGCCGATCGCCCGCGCATGTACAGCGTCCAGGCGGAAGGCTGCGCGCCGATTGTGCGTGCCTTTGCGGAAGGCAAGCGATTCGCGCAGACCTGGGACAACGCCACGACTGCAGCTGCCGGCATTCGGGTGCCGTCCGCGATCGGAGACTTTCTGATCCTGGACTGCCTGCACGAATCAGAAGGCGCGGCAATCGCTGTGCCGGAACGCGAGCTGGCCGGAATGCAGGCCCGGTTGGCAGCAGCAGGGGCTGGGTACTTGAGTCTTGAAACCGCTGCTGCGGTGGCCGCGGTGCCGATGCTGTTGGAGGCTCGAAGAATCGACCGCGACGAGGTGGTCGTTGTCTTCGACACGGGAGCCGGCTTCAAGTCGGACCCGCCGCGTGAGCTGGTCGCTCCAGTTCAAGTACCCAATGACCCAGAGCGCTGGGAGGAAATCCTGTCGCAGCTGGTGCACCGGGCGTAACGAGGTGGCGGGTCGATCAGGGGGTCAGTCGGTGCGCCGTTGGACCAGTTCAAGAATTACGCCGTCGGGGTCTCGCACGTAGAAACAAATCGCACCGTCAAATGCCCCGCCTGGCTCGTCGATCGTGATCGGCTGACGCGACACCATGGTGGCGCCCGCACTCGTGAGGCGGTCGCGCACGGCGGCGAGATCGTCGACGGTGAACGCGATATGTGCAGTCGCAGAATCGGAGCTCTCATACGCGATGCGCCGGCCCTTGGGCCGGACGTACTGGATCAACTCGACGATCCGCCCATCGCCGGAATCGAGGTCGGCGATGCGCAGCTGGACCGAATCCAGTCCGAGCAGCTCAGCGACCGCCGGTTCGGTGACGATTGCGTCTGCGATCACACGTAAGCCAAGGACGTCCCGGTAAAAGCCAAGCGCCCGGTCCAAATCGGACACTGTGATGCCGACATGATCGATCCGGGAAACGGTCATTCTCCGAAGCCGACATGAGTGTCGGTTACCGTCCCTGCAAGCCGCCGCGGAATGACATCGCGAGCGAATACATCACCAATGGTCTCTGCACGCTTGACGATCTCGGACTGATCGCCGGTGACGAGCACCGTCGCCGGCCTCGGCAACGCGTTGAAGTTCGTCGCGTTGGCGTCCTGGTAGGCGCCGGTGTCGATGAATGCCAGGGTGTCTCCAACGCGGACTTCAGGCAGGTTCGCAGCCGGCACGATGACGTCGAAGTTGCAAGAGATCCCGACGACGTCGGCGACCATGACAGGGCGATCCGACGCGCGACCCGCGACACACACGCTCCATCGGTTGCGCTCCAGGTTGACGTCCGGCAGAAACGAATCCGACGTGTCGGTCTCAACCCACGTGTAGTCCACCGGCGCGGTCTGGAGCTTGATGTTCGTCACCGAGGCCAGGTGGATTCCAGCGTTGCCGTAGATGCTGCGTCCAGGTTCGACCTCAAGCCTGATCGCCGTCGATACGCCGATTCGTGTCAGCTCCTCACGCAGTGTTCTAGTTATGGCTTGCGCGTACTGCGCGATCGACGGAGCGTGCGGCGCGGCGAGTCGACGCCGGTCGCTTCGCCCGAACGGATCACGCGGGACGGCGAAACCACCGCCGATATCGATCTCACGCGGTTCCCAGCCGCCAGTTGCCTCGCGCAACGAATCAATGACCTCGACAAAACGCTGCATGATGCGGCTCCACACGCGGAGGTTGGTCGTTTGGCGGCCGGCGTGCATCATCACCCCCGTCAGCTCGATCCCCGTTGCGGCGAGCAAACGGCGAGCAGCACCGGCCAGGCTCTCGGTCGGGATGCCCGGCTTGTACATCTGGGACGCCGTACGCACGGAGACGGGGCCAGAAAAGAAGTCCGAACGCGCGTCGATATCAAGGTCAGGCCTCACCCGCAGCCGCACCCGCGCCGTCCGGCCTGCGCGCTCGGCTGCGGCGATCACCAGCTCGACCTCACGGACCGAGTCGAGAGTGATTCGCACTCCCGTAGCTACGGCGCGGACGAGGATTTGCTCGGTCTTCGAGCTCCCATTGAACGAGATGAGGTCCGGAGGTACGCCGGTCGACAGGGCGGCCTGGAGCTCACCCGCCCCGAAGGTGTCGCATCCAGCTCCCTCGTCGGTGAGAATCCGGCGAAAAGCGAGCCCGTAGTTCGCTTTGATCGAGGGCATGATGACGACCGGCCCGTCAGGCCAGCCTCGCCGGAATTCAGACTGGAAGGCTCTCACGTTTCGCCTGAGCTGGTCCTCTGACATCACGTAGAGCGGGGTGCCGAAGCGCTCTGCGAGCTCGCTTGCGTCGCAGCCTTCGACGAACAGAATGCCCTTACGGATCGAGAGGCAATCGTCGATGGGCCCGTCGCCAGGGTTGTCGAACGGGGCGGGTGCAGTTTTACGAGCTGATATTTCCAGGACCTCCTAACGGACCCTACCTCACTGTCGAGATGCAGATCGGCGATTTGCCTGCTCATGGACGGAAACCTCAGGCGTAGCATCGCCACGATGGCCACTGAGCCCCCGAACAGCGTTACGCCTCCGCCTGCCGAGCCACCCAAGCCGCCAGGTCCGGGCGCGTCGCGCGGTGAATGGCGCGCATGGCGTCGCCAGCGGCGGGACCTTTGGCACGATCACTCGGCGGGCGGTTGGTACGGCCCATGGGCTTGGGGCGGCGGCGGCGTGTGGCCGTGGTTCTGGGGCGCCGCCCTGGTTTTCATCGGTGCCTACTACCTGCTCCAGAACCTTGGCCTGCTCGGCTGGCTGAGGGGTGACGTCCTGTGGCCCAGCCTCGTGATTGTGCTTGGCGTTCTGCTGTTGATCCGCCGCGGCCGCGCTTCGTGGCACTAACCTGGAGCCTGACGCCTCGGCCTGATCAGCACTCGGCCGCACCCATTTGGGCGCCGTGTTGGTTTAGGTCTTGGCCGTGCTGTGACTGTGGACTGGCCAGGCTTGGCGGCGCTCCTTGTGGCGCCGTTCGGCGGACCTCCTGTCGAAGGGAAAGCGGACTCGGCGCCCTGCCCCCGCGCGAACCGGATCCCGTCTCTCACCGAGCCGGCGCGCGATTTCCGAGCGCCGGCTTTCGACTCGCCGCTCCGCTCCCCGAGGCGTCACGAGGGCAAGTTCGACCAGGTACCGCTGCACGGCCAGATTCACCAGCTGCGGGTGAGTGAGGTTGCAAGCGTGCCCGCCTCCCTCGATCGTGACCAGCTGCTGGCAGTTGGCCAGCCCGGAGCACAGCCGCTTAGCCAGCTCGATGTCGATCGCGGCATCGGCCGTTCCGTGAATCACCAGGGCAGGGGCCTTGATCTCGCCGAGCCGATCGTGGATGTCCTCCCGGCCGATCAGCGCATTGAACGCTGGGCGCAGGAGTGAGCGCGGCAGCTGCCGCCACTTCGTGATCCACGCTTCGCGGCCCGACCACTCGTGGCCGAGGCTGATCGCGGCGATCATCTCTGCCAGTTGGTCGTTCAAACCGTCGGCCTCCCACACGTCGAGCATCGAACCGTAGATCGCGATTTGCTCGGGAGCTTCGGCGCCGGCCTGCGTGCTGAGCAAGATCAGCCCCGCCACCCGCTCGGGGTGTGCGAGCGCGAAACGGAGAGCCACAAAACCGCCCTGGCTCATTCCGCCGATCACCGCCCGCGCGATGCCCAGATGGTCGAGCAGCCCTCTCAGATCATCGGCCAGGTCCCAGTACGTGAATGGGTCATCCGTCGTTTCGGTCTCGCCGTGGCAGCGGGCGTCCCACGTGATGATCCGGTACACAGAGGCGAGAGCGTCGAGTTGCGGGGCGAACATCTCGTGATCCATCAGCAACCCGTGTGCCAGGACGACCGGCGGCAGGTTCCCGCCGGTGTCCTCGTAGTTGATCCACTGGCCGTTGATCATGTGAAGTGGCATCTCCGCGTCAGATCCGCGCGTCAAACGAGAGCTGGACCAGAGTGATGCTCATCCACGGCGCCCGACCGATGCCGGGTCCGTGGTGGACGAAATCGGCGTACACGAGACCTTCCCCTCTGTCAAAGCAGCGCTGGTTCCCAAGAACAGGCGCGCTCAACCGATCACCCCGCTTCGAAGGGACAGGGGAGCCACCGATCACCCCGCCTTCGTCGGTGAGCCTATCAGCTTTGCGGGCAGTCTGGGCCCCTCCCACCCCGAGGCGGCCGGCTCCGTACGGTACCGGGCGCGAGGTTGCTGCTTTTGTTATGGGCGATCGGCAACCGTGATCCAGTCAGGCAGAGGGGGTGCCGTCGCAAGACCGCCCCTTCGGCTTGGCCCAAAGATCTCTTCGCGAAGGGGGCAATCATGAAGTGCGACATCTGCGGCCAGGACGTCGAGAACTCAGAAGATCTACAAAAGCACAAGGAGCAGGCGCACCCGACGGGCGTGGGTGACAAACTCGAGACGCCGGACCTGTTGGACGACACGCCGGAAGAGTCCGCCGCCAGCGAAGTCCCAAAGGCGACGTACTAGCCGGTCACGATCTCGGGTCACGGCTTGATCATCGGTTGAAGGCCACTCGGTTTACGCCGACCTCTACGCTGCGACCGCACCGGTCATGCACCGTCTGACCGGGCTCACAAACCTAGACCGGGGATAATCCACATCGCCATCCAACACACGAGGCTTGGCCGCACCGGTCTGAAGGTCTCACGGCTCTGCCTCGGGACCATGACCTTTGGCCTGCAGATCGACGAGCCGGCGGCCAGAACCGTTCTCGATCGAGCAGCGGGCGGAGGGATCACCTTCATCGACACCGCGGACGTCTACCCGCTGGGCGGTGGTGTCGACCTGGCCGGCACGACCGAAGAGATTGTTGGGCGCTGGCTCAAGGGCAGGCGTCACGAGTTCGTGCTGGCCACAAAGTGCTTCGGGCGCACCGGCTCGCGAGCGTGGGATGTCGGCAACAACCGGCGCCACGTCTTCGACGCCATCGACGCTTCGCTGCGTCGCCTTGGCACTGACTACATCGACCTCTACCAGCTGCATCAGGACGACCCCGAGACCCCAATCGATGAAACGCTCGGAGCTCTGGACGACCTGGTCCAGTCGGGCAAGGTGCGGTACATCGGGTGCTCCAACTTCCTCGCCTACCGGCTCGCCCGCGCGCTTGGTCGCAGCGAAACGCTCGGGCTCGCCCGCTTCGATTCGGTGCAGCCGCGCTACAACCTGCTGTTTCGCGAGTTCGAGCGTGACCTGTTTCCGCTTTGCCTCGAAGAGGGACTCGGGGTGATCCCGTACAACCCGCTGGCAGGCGGGATGCTCTCTGGCAAGCACGGCCGCGGACAGACACCTGCACAGGGCACCCGGTTCACCATCCCCAACGCGGGCCCGATGTACCAGGATCGGTACTGGCACGAGCGTGAGTTCGATGCGGTGGAAGCATTCCAAAAGCTCGCCAGAGAGGCCGGAATCAAGCCGGCGACGCTGGCCGTGGCCTGGGTCCTCGCCCAGCCTGCCGTCACCGCGCCCATCCTCGGCGCGAGCCGTCCGGACCAGCTGGACGACACGCTGGCTGCCGCCGACGTCAAGCTCGAGCACGACCTGCTCCACGAGCTCGAGGAATTGACGCGCGAGTTTCGGCGAGGAGACGCCACCCGCTGATGGCACAGTGAGTACGTGGGCCCCGCAAGGCATTGATTCATCGGAGGATGGGGGGAGAAGCGGTTCGTAGGCAAGGTCGCGTTCGTCACGGGTGCCACCACGGGGATCGGTCAGGCGACCGCCGTCAGGTTGGCGAGTGAAGGAGCCGTAGTTGGAGTCAATCAGCGTCCGTCGGATGATCCGACCGCGACGCTCCGCCGCTCAAGGATGCTTGACCAGCTTCGGCTACAAGGAGTACTGGGCCAGGAACGACGTGAGGTGTGAGTACAGGCCCGTCGCCAGCGCGATCCCGAGCGCGGCGATCACGAGGCCCGCAACTCGCGAGCTGGCGGCGCCAAAGCGCCCGAGGCCTCGTGCGACACCGGGGAACGAGGCCCACGCGAGAGCGACCACCACGAAGGGAAGTCCGAGACCCAGCGCGTAGGCGGCGAGCAGGATCGCTCCCTGAACCGCCACCCCAGAGATGGCGGCGAGCGACAGCGCCGTGCCGAGCAGCGGCCCCACGCACGGCGTCCAACCGATTCCGAACACGACCCCGAATGGCAGGGCCGCCGGTATCCCCAGTGAGCGAAAACGCTGCGGCATTTCGAACCGGAAGGTGCTGTCAGCTTCTGGCAGGCGGAGCACGCCGGCCATCAGGAGGCCGAAGACCGTCAGCAGGAGTCCGCCGACGACCTGGACGGCGGTGCCCCATGAGTGGACGGCGTGTCCAATGCCGCCCGCGGCGATGCCGAGCAGAACGAAGACGATGCCGAAGCCAAGGACGAACAGAAGTGTCCCTGCCAGGAGGCGGCCTCGGGCCCGCTCCCGCGTGGCTGCGTCGGTCAGGTCCATTCCGACCATGCCGCCCGCGTATGCCAGATAGGCAGGGACGAGCGGCAACGTGCACGGCGCAATGAAGGAGACGAGACCGGCAGAAAAGGTCGTCACCAGGGCCAAAAGGCCAGGCATTACTGTCGCTAACCGAATGTGAAGGTGTAGAGGCGGAATCCGGCGGGGACGCTGAGCACGATGGTCCCGTCTCGCCCGGTGGATCCCGTGAGGACGTGGAAAAGGTCGCTGCGGCCGATGGTCAAGCTGCTGCTCGAGCTGAGATCAGGGCCACGGTCCGCGGCGGGGACCGGTTTGCCGTCGAGCGTGACGAGCACAGTCAGCGGCTGGGTGCCCGCCGCCTCCGCGACGATGTAGACCTCCTGGGCGTGGAACTGAAGCTGGGCGGTGGCCGCTCCGGTCGACTCGATGTACTGACCATGGTCTTGCCACGAGCCTTGAAGCACGATCCGGCCCGGCACCGCGCGTTCGCTGCCCGCGTACAGCTCAGGAGTCTGCTGGCTGTCTTGCGCGGGAGGCGTCTCCGTGGCGACCGTCCCGCCGGTGCCGAGGAGAGAGACGATGGCTCGCTCGGTCGCGTCGTAGTCGCCCTCACCTGGGTGGTAGTAGGCGATGCGACCCTGCTGGTCGATCAGGTACTCGGCCGGCCAGTACTGATTCGAGTACGCGTTCCAGGTGGCCATGTTGGAGTCGAGCGCCACCGGCCAGGTGACGCCCAGCCGCTTGACGGCGGCGGTTACGTTCGGTAGCGACTTCTCGAAGTCGAACTCTGGCGAGTGCATCCCGATGATGGTCAGCCCCTTTCCCCCATACCTGGCCTCGAGCGACTGGAGGTGTGGCAGGGTCCGAACGCAGTTGATGCAGGAGTAGGTCCAGAAGTCGATGAGGACGACCCTGCCCTGCAGCCCGGAGACCGTCAGCGGCGGGCTGTTGAGCCATCCGGCGAGGCCGGTGAAGGCAGGGGCGTTCGGGCGCTGGGCAACAGCGATGAGGTCAGGATCAATCGCGCCGGCGGTGGGTTGTGAGATCGAATTGTTGGTTGACTGGGCAGTCGTGTCGCCGCTCGACTCGACTGCCGCGACGAGGGCTGCCGCGATGATGACCCCGACCACGACGAAAAGCCCGACCTGGTAGCGGTTCAAGGGTTCATTATTCCTGTCTCCCGATACCCGTTTTCGTTACAAAGCGGTAGGTGTAGGCTCGCGCAAGCGGATCGAGCGCCTTCTAGAAGACGCGGGGCGCAAGAGGGAAGGCCTACACCTCCTTCTGTTTTCCGCGACGTGAACCGCGAGCCGGATCCCATGTCATCCAGAAGCGGTCGTCGCCGAACAGGACGTAGGCTGCCGAGCTGATTTCAATCGCGAAAATGTGGAAGGGCTCGGGCGGCGTCCACTTGATGCGCGCTTGAATGGCAGCCTTATACGCATCGCGAAGAGGCGCCTCCTCAATGTGCCGCGCCGTGCCGTAGAGCTTGAAGTCGCCTTCCGATCCGGCCCGATCAGACGTGCAGCTGTGTAAAACGCAGCGCGTATCGCGGAGAAGGTCGAGCGCTTTGGGCGATTGCCACATCATGCCCAGCAGCAATTCGCCCGCGGTGAAATCCATCTCACATGGACTGATGCGGGGCGACCCATCCCGCCGCAGAGTGCCGAGCATGCACAGCTGTTGCTCATCGAACCTCAGACGACCGAGATGCGCCAGTTCAGGTGCTGCGGTGACGAACTCATCCCATTGCATCGGCTATCGGCAGTCTGAAAATGTACATACTCCAGGTCGTGTCGAGGTTGGTTTCCATCCAGGTGGGCCGCCCCATGATCCACCGCCGTGGTGATGAGATGGTTCGCACCGCGTTCTGGAAGGCGCCCGTCCTGGGCCCGGTTTCTCTGCGTAAGTCCAACCTCGACGGAGACAGACAAGCCGACCGGCGCGTGCACGGCGGCCCGCACCTCGCTGTGCTCTGTTATTCGGCCGATCACTACCCCGCGTGGAGGAATGAGTTGGGTTTTGAGCTGCCCTATGGGGGATTCGGCGAGAACTTCACGATCGAAGGCAAGACCGAGTTGGACGTGTGCATCGGGGACGTCTATCGAATTGGTGGCGCTTCGATCCAGGTCTCGACTCCACGCGGCCCCTGCTTCAAGATCGGATTCCGTTGGAACCGCCCCGACCTCGTGAAAAGGGTCGAGGCCACCGGTAGGCACGGCTGGTATGTGCGCGTGCTCGCCGAGGGACCGGTCGAGGCGGGGCAAGAGTTCACGCTGCAAGAGCGTCCAAACCCGGCGTGGACGGTGGCCCACACGGCCAATGTCTATCGCAACCGTTCAAAGGATCGGACCGCGGCCCTTGAGCTGGCAGCGGTCGGTGAGCTAATGCCACGGGTTCGGCAGGAATTGCGGCAGCCTACCTGAAAGAGCGGGCGCCGCACCGCGTGCGCATGCCACGTGGTTTCGCGCTCAGGCGTCATGCACTTGACACGAAGAACTTGTTGCGCTAGGGTGCTGTAAGCGCTTACCGGTAAGCGCTTACAGAGCCAGCCAAACGGAGCCGAAGGATGGGGATCAAGGCGAATTGGCGGAGCCGAAGAAGGCCAAAGTGACGCTGACGATCTACGACGTCGCCAGCCGCGCGGGCGTCTCCATCGCCTCCGTGTCCCGCGTCCTCAACGGGCTGGGCAGCCCCCGTGCCGAGACCCGCGAGCGGGTGATGCAGGCGGTGCGCGAGCTGAGCTTCGTGCCTGACGGCGCCGCGCGAGCCCTCTCCAACGGGCTGAAAGAGGTGGTCGGCGTCGTCTTCCGGCGTGGCGGTGAAGAACTCTTCGAGGGCGAGGACGAGAGCTTTCTCTACATCGATGTCATCAACCGCGGCATCGAGGTGGGGGCCCAACGTCGCGGATTCGATCTATTGATAAGTTCCGTCGGATTCAACGACGACAACGTGGCGGCACGCATCGCCGCGCTTGCGGGAAAGGCGGACGGACTCATCCTCCACGACCGGATGCTCTCGGCGGTCGGAATCGCACGACTGGCTGACATGGTCCCGGTCGTGACCCTGGCCGGGAGCCCCACCCCCGCGTCCTTGAACGTTCGCTGCGACAACGAGTTCGGGATCCGGGCGCTGGTCCGTCACATGGTCATAGACCACGGGTATCGGAGCCTCGGCTATGTCACCGGCCGTGCCGACAGCCCCGACAACCGGACACGCTTGCGCGCATTCGAAGCGGAGGCCGTCGCGGCGGGCGCCGAGATCGAGACGGGGCCCGCCTGGCAAGGCAACTACAGCGCCGCGGGAGGGGCCAGCGTGGTCGCGTCTCTGCTGAACGCCGGCCGAAAGCTGCCGCGGGCCATCCTGTGCGCCAACGACCAGACCGCCCTGGGGGTGATGCATGCACTCGCTCAGCGCGGCATCCGGGTACCGCAGGACGTCGCGATCACCGGCTTCGACGACGTGCCGGTGGCTCGCCACCTGCATCCGCCCTTGACCACGATTCGCCAGCCCATGCAGGAGCTCGGCGCGAAGGCGTTCGAAATTCTCTACTCGCGGATCAGCGCAGGCGGCGGTAAGCCAGACACCGTCCTCCCTGTCGAGCTCGTCGTCCGCGAGAGCTGCGGTTGCGCCTCCGGATCGTCGCCGGCATCGGGCGCGGCGCTTGCCGCCAGGGACGGTCAGAAGGGATGAGTGCCGTCCTGCGCAGGTTGGCCGTCTACCTTCTGGCCGCCTGGGTGGCGATCACCGTGAGCTTTCTCCTCCCTCGCGTGGTGCCCGGCAACCCGGTCGCCGGCGCGGTGGCGAGAGCCTCGCAATCGGGCAACTGCAACTCGCAGTGCGTGCTCGCGGTCGAGGAGCAGCTCGGTTTCGACGTCCACAAGAGCCTGTGGGACCAGTACGTCCAGTACATCGGGAATCTCTCGCACGGCAACCTCGGGCAGTCGTGGTCCGAGAACGCACCGGTTGGCAGCCTGATCCTGTCCTACCTGCCGTGGACCCTGGCTGTGCTGGGGCTGGCGACAACCATCAGCTTTGTCGCCGGCACGACCATCGGCACGTTTGTCGCCTGGCGCCGCGGCTCGTGGATCGATTGGATCATGCCTGGCGCCACGTTCTTCCAGGCGATTCCCTACTTCTTCCTCGCGCTTGTGCTGGTTCTGATCTTCGGCCAGACGGGGACGATGCTCCGCTGGCTGCCGAGCCTGTTCGGCTACGACATCTACACAGTTACGCCCGGGTTCAACGGTCCATACATCTCGAGCGTCATCGCCCACGCGATCCTTCCGGTCGCGACGGTCGTCCTGGCTTCGATCGCCGGTTTCCTCGTGGCGATGCGGAACCAGGTGATCACGACCATGGACGAGGACTTCGTCCTGATGGCCGCGGCCAAAGGCCTGCCCACCCGAACGGTGATCTGGTACGCGGCGCGCAACGCGCTCCTGCCGGTGGTCTCCAACTTCACGATCGCCATCAGCCTGGTCGTCTCCGGACAGATCCTGGTCGAGATCGTCTTCAACTATCCGGGCATCGGCTATCACCTGAACGACGCGCTCGGAAAGCTGGACTACTCGCTGGTCCAGGGAATCTTCGTGGTGATCACCTTGATAGTGCTCGCCGCCAACCTGCTGGCTGACGTCGTCTATGTGCTCATCGACCCGAGGGCGCGGCAGATCGCGTGAAGAGATGACGATCGCTCCCACGGCTCTCACCGAAGTCGCGCCCGCCGGCGGCCCGGGCAGCGTGGCGTTTCACCGGACGAGGATTCTCCGCCTGCCGCGCTCGCCGAAGGTGATTGCGGGCCTGGCCATCATGGGACTTTTCGGGGTCGTCGCCGTCATCGGCAGATGGGCGGCACCCTACTCGCCCAACGCGACCGACGAGAAGAACTGGGTCCAGCATGTGTTGGTCGCCGGGACCGGACCGGGCACCCCGTTCCCGGCGAACTACTACCCGCTCCCGCTGCCGCCATCGGCCGCGCACTGGCTCGGTACCACGGTCTTCGCCCAGGATGCGCTGTCCCAGGTGCTCGCCTCCACGCAGGCGACTCTCTTCGTCGGCCTGCTCGCCGCTGCGATCGCCACGGTCCTCTCGATCCTGTTCGGGGTGACCGCGGGTTACGTCGGAGGAGGCGCCGATGAAGGCCTGTCGCTGGTGGCGAACGTTTTTCTCGCGATCCCTGGCCTTCCGCTGCTCATCGTGCTCGCGGATTACGTGCCGTCTGCCGGCTCGAGCATCCTCCTGGTCGGCGCGATCATCGCCGTCACGACCTGGGCCTACAGCGCGCGTACGCTGCGAGCGCAGACCCTGTCGCTGCGCAACCGCGACTTCGTCGAAGCGGCGAGGGTGTCAGGTGAGGGGCGCCTGCGCATCATCATGGTCGAGGTCCTGCCCAACCTCGTTCCGATCGTCGCCGCGTCGTTCTTGTTCACGACCCTGGCCGCCATCGGCGCCTACGTGGCGATCGCGTTTCTGGGCCTCGCCGGGTCGCCGACCTCTTATCCCCCCGGCCTCTGGAACTGGGGCGAGATGCTGCGCGAGGGTTTCGCCAACAACGCCGTGCGCGGGGGCTGGTGGTGGTGGTGGGCTCCGCCCGGCATTGCGGTGGCGCTGCTCGGCACAGGCCTCGCGCTTCTGAACTTCGGCATCGACGAGTTCATCAACCCGAGGCTGCGGAGCGCGGGCCTTTCCCGGAAAGCGGCGCGTAAGGCTGGAATCAGCGCCAGCTCCAGGCTCGGCCTGACTCCTGTCGCGCGCTCAGTACGGGATGCGCCCAGCCCGGCGAGCAAGGTCGCCCACGCGAACGCAGCGGACCCGGTCCTAGAGATCCGCGGCCTATGCGTCGACTACGGCGTCGGCGACGACTCTGTCCACGCGGTCATGGACTGCGACCTCGTGCTTCGCCGCGGCCAGGTCCTCGGCCTTGCCGGCGAGAGCGGCAGTGGCAAGACCACCCTTGCGCTTTCCGCCATCCGCCTGCTTCGACCTCCGGGCGTGATCACGGGTGGCCAGGTCCTCTTCCATTCCAAGCCGATCAGCGGGGATGGGCCCACCGGCACGATCGACCTGCTTGCGGCCGGCCAGCGGCAGCTGCGGGAAGTGCGGTGGTCCGAGATCGCGGTAGTTCTGCAGAGCGCACTGGACTCGCTCAATCCAGTGATCACAATCGGCGCGCAGTTCGACGACCTTCTTCGCGTCCATCGCCCGCACCTTTCCAATGCCGAGCGGTGGAACAGGGCGGGGGAGCTGCTGGAAATGGTGGGGATGAACGCGGATCGCCTCCGCAGCTACGCCCACGAGCTCTCAGGTGGGATGCGCCAGCGCGCAATGATCGCCATGGCGATTGCCCTCGAGCCGCAGGTGATCATCCTCGACGAGCCGACCACCGCGCTGGATGTGGTCACCCAGCGAGAGATCCTCGAAGAGCTGATCGGCCTGCGCGACCGGATCGGTTTCGCGACCCTGTTCATCACTCACGACCTGTCGCTCCTGGTCGAGCTCGCCGACGAGATCGCGGTGATGTACGCGGGCCGGCTGATGGAGCGTGCGCCGGCGGCCTCGCTGTTCCATGCGCCGCGACTGCCGTACACCCACGGTCTGCTCCACTGCTTTCCGCCGCTGCATGGGGCTCGCGTTGCGATGGAAGGGATTCCGGGCTCACCGCCCGACCTGCGGGACCTCCCCTCGGGCTGTGCCTTTCATCCGCGCTGCCGCTGGGCGATGCAGCGCTGCAGCGAAGAACGGCCGCAGCTTGCGCAGCTGAACGGATCGGATCGGGAGGTGGCCTGCTGGCTGCACGCCGGTGACGCGGTCGTTCCCGCGGAGCTCGCCCAACCCGACCCGGCCTCGAGGAGACCCGAGCGCATGGAGGCCGCCACGCGGGTGAGCGAGCTGTGAACAGAACAGCGCCGGTGGAATCCACGACGCGCACAGCCGCGGTACTCGAGGGTCGCGAGCTCACAAAGTCTTTCTGGGTGAAGCGGGGTCGTGGGCCGCTGGCCCGAAAAGCTCGGGTGCACGCGGTAGAGTCGGTCACGGTCCGGCTCGACGCGGGGAAGGTCACTGCGCTGGTCGGTGAAAGCGGCGCCGGCAAAACGACCATCGCCCGGATGCTGGCCAATATCATCAAGCCAGACACGGGAGAGGTGCTGCTGGACGGCGTCCCGGCTCCCAAGGGCAGGCCGAAGTCCTACGCGGCAAAGGTGCAGATGGTCTTCCAGGACCCGTTCGCGTCCCTGAACCCGGTGCATCGCGTGCGTCACCAGCTGGTCCGGCCCCTGGAGATTCATCACATCGCCGACGGCCACGTCGAGCAGGCGGCCGAAGAGCTGTTGCGCCGCGTGGCCCTGGAGCCGGCCGCGCACTACCTCCGCAAGTTTCCGTATGAGCTTTCCGGCGGGCAGCGGCAGCGGGTCTCGATTGCCCGCGCCCTGGCAGTCCGGCCGCGCGTGCTGCTTGCCGACGAGCCCGTCTCGATGCTCGACGTCTCCATCCGTCTGGGCGTGCTCAACCTGCTCGCCGACCTTCGCGACCGCGAGCACCTCGCGATCCTGTACGTCACCCACGACATCGCCTCGGCCCGCTACCTGGCCGACACGATCATCGTGATGTACGCGGGACAGCTTGTCGAGGCGGCGCCCAGCGTCAGCCTCACCGACCACGCGGCGCATCCATACACGCAGCTCCTGCTCTCGGCCGCCCCGGACCCGGATCGAGGCGAAGCGCCGAAGCTCGCCGGACGCGGAGGGCCGCCAAGCCTGCTCGCCCCACCGAGCGGATGCCGCTTCCACCCTCGATGCCCTTACGCGATGGACATCTGCAAGCGCCAGGTCCCGCCGAGCTTTGCCGTCTCGCCGGGCCACATCGCGGCGTGTTGGCTTCACGCCGATTCCGCCCAACGAGGCGCCGACGAAAACGGCCTGTTTAGACCCATGGCAGACCACTCGGCAAAGACTCAATAAAGAGGTGAGGAAGGATGGATGTAACTGCAGCGTTTCGGTCCCGGCCGGCAATTGAGGCCGAGGGAGCGATCGGCAGGGCGGTCCCTGCTCGGGCCTGTGTACAAGGTTGTGGTCATGTGCAGGCAGCCGTCAGCATTGCGCGACCCTCAGGACGCGCGTCACGGAGGTGACAGATCTATGAATCGACGACTCTTCAAAAGCATGCTCGGGGCGGCGACCCTCGCCCTGATCGTGAGCAGCTGCCAATCGAACAACAACGCGACTACGGCGGGAGGCAAAGCGCTCATCGCTGAGCCGACCACCGGGGTCACCTTCTCGGAAGACTTCAACCCCTACGACAACAACTCGGTCACGTCCCAAATGGGCACGAGGAGCCTGGTCAACGAGCCACTGATCGAGTTCAACCAGCTCGATGCCACCGCGGCCGGCACCCACCCATGGCTGGCGACCGCGTACGCCTTCCAGAACAGCGGTAAGGACCTGCAGATCACGATCCGTCAGAACGTGAAGTTCAGCGACGGCTCGGCATTCGGTCCGGCCGACGTCGCAGCCACCTTCAAGATGATGGAGAACCCGAAGGCCAACACCCGCGGCGTCCCGACCCAGGCGTCGGACCCGACGGTCAACGGCAACACCGTGACCCTCCACTTCGCGTCAGCGCAGTACACAGGACTGTTCAACATCCTCAGCAACACGCTCATGCTCAAGGCGTCGGTCGCGACCCAGATCGCTGCCAACCCGACGATGACGATCAAGGTCCCGGTGGGCACAGGGCCCTTCGTGTTGGCGAGCTATTCGAGCTCGCTGATCAAGTGGAAGCCCAACCCGAACTACTGGGGTGGGACTCCGCCGGAATCCGAGATCGACACCCCTTCCATCGCCACCAATGCTGCCGCGAGTGATGCGCTCGTAAGCGGCCAGCTGGATTGGGCGGGAAACGACATCCCGAACGTGTACGCCAACTACGTCAACCTCAACCCTCTGACCAACCACGCCTGGTTTGCCGCGGGCAGCACCGTCACGCTCTGGTTCAACCTGAACCCCGGCAACGGCGGCGCCACAGGCATCGGTGACGTGGCGGTTCGCAAGGCCGTCAGCTACGGCGTCGACCGCAACGCTCTGGCCCTGCTGGGCGAGTCCGGCTACGAGAACCCCGCGAGCTCATCGGGCGGACTAATCCTCCCCAACCAGAATGCCTTCCTTCCGTCTGACGGCACGCTCAAGGGCGACCTGTCGCTCGGCGGCAACGTGCCGGACGCGGCCACGGCCAAGGCCGACAGCTTGCCGGCAGGGATGGACGTTTACGACATCCTCAAGGCAGGCGGCTGGAACGCTCCTGCCACGTCTCGCTACGACAGCAGCACCGGGACCTTCAAGTCGGGCGGGAACTGTGACGGCAGCAACACCGCCAACTGCTGGACCAAGGGCGGCCAGATCATCAGGTTCTCGGTCTACGACCCCGTTCCCTTCTCCGACTACTGGGAAAACGCAGCCCTGATGTCGCAGGAGCTCCAGCCACTGGGCATGGACGTCACCACCAAGCCGGCCCAGGGCTACTCCGACTGGAACACCAACATCACCTCACAGCCCTCTCAGTGGCAGACGGCAATCCATTGGGGCAACGGCGGCAGCATCCCCTACATCCAGTTCCAGAACTGGTTCGACAGCACAGACGTGAACTCGGTCGCGCACTTCCAGGGCTTCTCCAGCCCGGCGGCCGACGCCGCTCTTCGGAAGTACGAGAGCACCGATCCCAGCGACACCGCAACTCTCTACCCAATCGTCCAGTCGCTCGAGAAGATCATGTCTGACCAAGTTCCTGAGGCTCCACTTCTCTACGGTGCCGACTGGAACGTCTTCAGCAGTGCCAAGTACACCGGCTGGCCCAACCAATCGCACCCCTACATGAACCCGACGCCAAGCGACCCGCAGATGCCGTACATCCTCATGCAGCTGAAGCCAGTTTCCTAACCGTTCAGACCGTAAATGCATCGCGGCCGGCATCGTGCCGGCCGCGACTCACCCGCACCCAAGGAGATCGTCCATGACCGTTGTCCCCACAGGCGTCCGCAGCGACGAGTCGGGCCTGGTTGCCCGTCTCACCCTGGAGCAGAAGGTCCGTTTGTTGACTGGCGCTGACTCCTGGGCGCTGCACGGCGAGAGCCTGGTCGGATTGCGTCCGCTGATTACTTCCGACGGCCCGGCCGGGGTTAGAGGCGCGCGCTTCGATCCTTCCAATCCATCAACATCGTTGCCTTGCCCCGTCGCCCTCGCCGCGACCTGGGACGTGGATCTCATCGAGGAGATCGCGACGGCTCTTGGTCACGAAGCCCGCAGCAAAGGGGTGGACGTTCTCCTCGCTCCCACCATGAACATCATCCGTACCCCGCTCAGCGGCCGCGGTTTCGAATGCTTCTCGGAAGACCCGTTGCTGACCTCGCGCATCGCTGTGGCCTACGTGCGTGGCGTACAGCGGGCCGGCGTTGGCGCCACTGCGAAGCACTATGTGGCCAACGACTCGGAGACCGAGCGGCGGTCGTACGTCGCCCGAATTTCCGAGGGCGTGCTGAGGGAGCTATACCTTCCGCCGTTCGAAGCTTGCGTCGGGGAAGCCGGCGTCTTTCTCGTGATGGCCGCTTACAACGCCGTCAACGGGCCGACCATGACGGCCAACGCGATCCTGCTGCACGACGTTCTCAAGTCGGACTGGGGGTTCACTGGGGTGGTGATCTCCGACTGGTCCGCCACGACGACGACTGTGCCCAGCGCGCTGGCCGGACTCGACCTTGTGATGCCCGGACCGGACGGCCCATGGGGAGACAAGCTGGTCGCTGCTGTTCGCAACGGCGCAGTGCCCGAGGCCGAGATCGACGACAAGGTCTCGCGCATCTTCTCGCTCGCGCGCCGGCTCGGCGGCTTCAACGGAAGCGGGGCCGCAGCAGCTCCAGAGTTGATTGATCCCAGCCTGCTCTCGAGGGTCACGTCGCGGTCGTTTGTGCTGCTGAGCAACCGGCTCGGTCTGCTGCCGCTGAAGAAAGCCAACGTGAGGAGCGTTGCCCTCATCGGACCCAACGCGATCGAGCCGCAGACGCAAGGGGGCGGCAGCGTCCGCGTGCTGCCCTCGGCGCGTGTGCAGCTTGCTGAATCGCTGCGGCGGGCCCTCGGAGACGCGACCACGGTCACGTTGCACCAGGGCTGTCTCACGAGTGCGACTGTTCCCACCCCACTGGACGGAATGCTGCGCGACCCGGTCAGCGGAAAGCCGGGCGCCCGCCTCGAGATTCGGAAACCCGATGGCGAAGTCGTCTATGACGCTCCCATCCCGAGCGGCGTCGCCACGTGGTGGGACGGCCTGCCCGCGGCTGTGCACATCCCCGGCTCTGAGGTCGTCATGCGGGCTGTGTTTCGTCCAGAGGCCGATGGGCCACACGTCCTCGGCGCAGCCGGAGCCGGGCGCATGCGCGTGACCGTTAACGGTTCCCTGCTCGCCGAAGCAACAAGCCTCTTTCCCGGCGAAACGGTCGAGGCTCTCGGACGTCCACCTGAGCTGCGAGTGCCGATCAGCCTCGAAGCTGGACGCGAGGTGGATGTGCGTCTCGACTACCAGCCCGAGAAACGATTCGTGACCATGCGGCTGGGCATCGCGCCGCAGCTGGACGACGAGGAATTGATTGAAGAGGCGGTCCAGGCCGCGGACGATGCTGACGTTGCCGTGGTCGTGATCGGCTCGGCGGAAGGGACCGAGAGCGAGGGTTACGACAAGGACACGATGGTGCTTTCCGGCCGGCAGGACGAGCTGGTGAGAAGGGTCGCCGCCGCCAATCCAAACACCGTCGTCGTGGTCAACACCGGCATGCCGGTCCTGATGCCGTGGGCGGAGCAGGTCGCGGCAGTCATCCAGGTATGGTTTCCCGGCCAGGCGTTTGGCGAGGCACTGGCGGCGACCCTGCTCGGTATCGCCGAGCCGGCTGGACGGCTTCCGGTCACAGTGCCTCGAGAGGAGGTGGATTCGCCGGTCCTCCGCGCCCACCCGGAGGCGGGCGACCTCGTTTACCACGAGGGCTTGCTCGTCGGCTACCGGGGGTACGACCGGACCGGTACCGAACCGCATTTCGCCTTCGGCCACGGCCTCGGCTACACGGACTGGACCTACGAGTCGCTCGTTCCCGACGCCGAGTCGATCACCGCGGGCGAGGACTTCGCTTGCGCAGTGACGGTCCGCAACTCGGGCAAGCGCCGCGGTCGCGAGGTTGTGCAGGTCTACCTAGAGGCGCCGGACAACGACCCGCGCCGGCCGCTCCGTGTCCTGGCGGCGTTTGGCACGGGCGACGCCGAGGCGGGAGCGGTGGCCGAGGTGCGGCTGACACTGCCCGGCCGTTCTTTCGCGCGCTTCGACGAGACGAGCAGCACCTGGGCCTGGCGCCCTGGCACGTACACCCTGCGGGCCGGCCGCTCCTCGCGAGACCTCAGGTTGAGCAGCGAGGTGGTGATGCGATGAGGTAGACGGGAGCGAGGTTGGGCAGTTGGGCCCGAGCTGCGGTGGGTTCAGTTTGATCCGGAGTTGAGGAGATGACCATGCGCGCGTTCCTTTCCCGATTGCATTCGATTCTTGTGACCGGCGCCATCGTGGCCGGCGCCTCGTATGTTTGGACTCGTCCGCTCACAGGGAGGCACTCGACGATGACTAATATCCAGTTACGATTGCGGGCTCTCGGGGAGGCCCGGCGCGGCGGCGGCCGGTTGCGCCGCTCGTCGGTCCTCGTCGCAGCGGCGTTCGCCATAGGCGGCTTCATGGTCTTCTCGGCGCCTGCCAGCAGGGTCCTTGCCGCTCCAGTGTCCCTGTGCGGCGTGTACGCCAGCCCGCTGTTCGGCCCCAACGTGTGCGTCTTCACGCCTCCCAGCGGGGCGAACGCCGCCGCGGAGCTGCAAGCCATCCAGACGGTCGTCAACAAGATCGCGATCCAACAGGTCCCTCTCTCAGCCCAGTTCAACGAACCGGGCTACGCCCTGCTCTTCGAGCCGGGGACCTACGGCTCGACCACGACGCCGCTGGTGTTCCAGGTGGGCTACTACACCGAGGTGGCAGGACTGGGAGCCGTGCCCCAGGACACGGTCATCAACGGCCAGATCGACGTCTTTCCCAACGCCCCGGCCTCTGCGCCTGGGTGCGGCGGAACGTGCTACTGGGCCAACTCGACCGTGAACTTCTGGAGGTCGCTGTCCAACCTCGACCTCAACGTCATGACCAGTTCGAGCACTACCTACGTGCCAGCGCTTCTTACAATGCTGCCGCCCATCAACGACGGTAACTGCTTCGGAGGCTCCAATGACTTCTGGTCGGTGTCGCAGGCCACGCCGGTCCGCAGTGTCATCATCAACGGCAGCCTCTGGTTCCAGTCGTTCTGCTCCGAAACGAACTATCAAAGCAACAACTACGCGAGCGGCGGCTTCCTGGCCAACGACAAGGTCAGCGGCGGGCTCAACTTCTCCGGCAACCAGCAGTTCATGACCCGCAACAGTGAGATAGGCAGTGCGAATGGCTGCCCGAACGGCCTCTGGAACAATGTCTTCTCCGGGGTCAAGAGCGCGACGCCGATACCGCTGGTCTTCACCGGGCAGTGCCAGCAGAACACCGTCGTGCCGACGAGCCCGGTCACCGAGGAGGAGCCGTTCCTGTACACGGACTCGGGCAATTGGAACGTCTTCCAACCCGCTCTCGGGAAAAGCACGATAGGGCCTAACTTCCTGAGCGGCACCGAAGCCGGGACCTCCGTCGCGATCGCGGACTTCTTCGTGGCCAACCCGACCACGCCGGTCTCCGCCATCAATGCTGCTCTGGCCCAGCGCCATAACCTGCTCTTGACCCCCGGGATCTACAATCTCCCCGCGGCGATCGTGGTCCCGCATCCCGACACCATCGTGATGGGCTTGGGCTTCGCCACCCTGGTCCCCCAGAACGGCAACGCAGCAATGGTCGTCGTCCGCAACTCAGGGGTCAAGCTCTCTGGCCTGATCTTTGATGCCGGCCCGGTTCACTCGCCCGTCCTGCTCTCGGTCGGCACTCCGGCGCGGGACCCTGCGAGCGCGAACGACCCTGATCTCATCCAGGACATCTACTTCCGGATCGGCGGCGCCGAGACCACCTCGGTCAGCGCGACCGTCAGCCTCCTCGACAACGCCGACAACTCGATCATCGACGACGTCTGGGCGTGGCGTGCCGACCACGGGGCCGGCCCCATTGGCTGGACGGCGAACACAGGGGACACGGGTGTCACCGTGACCGGTGACAATGTCACTGCCTACGGCCTTGCCGTGGAGCACTACCAGAAGTACGAGGTGATCTGGAGCGGCCAGAACGGAACGGACATCTTCTACCAGAACGAGCTACCGTACGACCCGCCCAGCCAGGCCGCGTGGATGGCCACGCCGACCCAGGACGGCTACCCCGCCTTCTACGTCACCCCCAACGTGAAGACCTTCACTGGCTACGGGATGGGCAGCTACATCGTCTTCATCGACACGACAGCCACCCTCTATGACGCAGAAGCGTACGAGGCTCCCACCACGCCGGGCGTACAGTTCCACGACGTCTGCACGGTGTGGATCGCCGGTTCCGGAGGCTATCAGTCGATCATCGACGGGGTCGGTGGCCCGGACACCTCGACCACCCCGGGGACGGTCATACCAGTGGACGTCGTCAGTTACCCGTGACGCGAGCCTAAGACTGGCAGAGGTGCCTGCCCACGACACGGGGCAGGCCCACTGACAAGACCCAGGAGCGAGAGCCGGGGGCCAGGCCCCCGGCTCTCTTCTTGGTTATCCGGATGGACGTGGTCAGCTTCCCGTGACCGTCCGACCGATAGCCTGACGGGCGTGCCCCGAGGGCGCCAGGACGATGCGTGTCAGGGAGACCTCGTTTGCGGCATGGACGTTTTTCGGGCGGGAACACGAACAGGCCCTCGGCTTCTTCGTCGCGCCCTCCTTTCGGCTTGGAAGGCACGTCGAGCGCATCCCGCGACGTGAACAGATGACCGAGCGGGTTTTGCAAGCTCCATTGCACCGCACTGTAGAGACTGTCCAGTTCAAGTCTGCGCACGGGATATTCTGCAAATCGAGCAAGCACAAGTCTCTTAAGTTCGCCCTCGCGGCCCGCTGGGCCCCACAACTCCAACTCGTTTGTCAGAGAAAACAGCTTGGTGTTCAGCGCATCTCGTTCCACCGCCAACTCTCAATGCAGCATCGACGGCGCGCCGCACCAGAGAAATGAGACCTAAGCCCAGAGCCACCACCAACGCAGCGATCAAGGCGCCCAGGACAGCACTCAGAACTGTTGACCCAACAGTCGAGCCAAGCAACCCTGTCAATCTCGGAGCGCCGGCGAGGACAGCGGCGCCGACCAAGAAGAGCGATCTAGGGCACAGTTCCAGTCTTCGCGATAGGCGCGCTGGCGATCGCGCTTTTCATCGGCATAAGTGGGATGGGCGGCATCCTGAATGTCGTCAACGACGCAGGCGGACCGTCGATCATCACCAACGTGAGTACGCCGGTCACAGTGGTCAGCTACCCCTAACGAGACTCCGCGCGAGCCGTCAAGCTCCGTCTGAGAAGGCGGGGCTTGATGCGCTTGCCGGCGCCGCAGATCCGCGTTCCACGTCGACCTTCGTGACCCACAGGTAGCCGACCCACGCGATGATCGCGATCGTCAGGCCGACGGCTACCGTTCCGCGCCCGTAGTTGAGACCGCCCAGGCTGTGCGGCACCCCGAGCCAGTCCGCGTAAGACGCGCCAAGCGGCCGGGTGATGATGTACGCGAACCAGAACGCGAATACCTCATTGAGTCCGAAGAGACGGCGGGCGACCATCGGGATCGCAAAGATCACCGTGAACATCAACCCTGACGTCAGCCAGCCGAGGCGCAGGGTGTAGGCGCTCATGTCGCCGACCGCCGTTCCCATGGCAAACGTCGCGAGCACGGCCGCCCAGTAGAACATCTCGCGGCGCCGCGTGTTGATGCTGTGGATTGAAAGCGTTCGCTCGGTCAGATACCAGACGATGAAGATGGCGGTGAGGCCCGCCGCGCACAGCGCCGCGGATGCCGTGTAGGGAATCTTGAGCTCGATGTGGGCCGCATCTGCGCACATGGTCCCGAACACCGCCACCATCGCCACTGCAAACCAGTAAACAGGCGCGATGTATCGGCGCACGAAGAATTGCAGCGCAAGCGAAACCGCTATCCCGACGCCGCCGATCGCAACGGCGATGTAAGGGTCGATCGTGTGGACGAGGTAGTCGGACAGCGCCTCGCCCATGGCCGTCGTGAGGATCTTGACCGCCCAGAAGTGAGCGCTGATGGCCGGTACCTTTCTGACGGCTCGCGAGCTTCGGTTCACAGCGCGCAATTCTCCCGATTTCCCGACAAGAGCAGTGCTCCTCGCCTCGACAAAGATTGAGGAGCCTGGCGACGTGGCCGCGAGCTACGGCTTCGCCACCTCAATCAGACCAAGGCGAGCACCCGCGATCACCGCCTGGAGCTTCGAATGAACCTCCAGCTTCTCGATCACGTGCCTGACGTGCCACTCGATCGTATGACTCGCGATGCCCAGGCGCTCCGACATTCCAATCGTGTCGAGCCCCTCTCCCAGCATCTGCAAAACTTCCAGCTCTCTGGTGGTGAACATTGTCTTGCGCCGCATGCGAACCTGTGCATCGGCCAGCGTGGTGCGCTGGCGGGCGAGGGCTTTGGCGAAGAGTGAGGCCGGGATGAGCACCTCGCCCAGGCCCGCGCGCCTGATCGCTTCGAGGAACTGATCCGCGGTGGCCGATCTGGTCAGGTAGGCGGTGGCGCCCGCGTCGATGGCATCGAGCAGGGCAGTTTCCGACTCCTCGGCGTTGTACAGGACGATCGCAGCTTCGGGAGCCTGGTCGTGGATGATGCCCGCCGCGGCGGGACCGCTCAAGTCCGGAAGGTCGAAGTCGACCACGATCACGTCGGCCTTATCGCGCAGCGCGCCCAAAACAGCCTCGCCGGCCGTACCGGCGATGCCGCTGAGCGCGATGTCTGGTTGCCCTTCCAGGATCTCGGCGAGCGCCGAGGCGAGCAGCGGATGGGCCTCGACGACGAGTACGCGGAGCGTTCTGTCTGCCTCCAGGAGCCGCCCCACCGCGGCATTATATAACGATACACACTGTATTGCAATATTCAATTTCAGACCATGTCGTATTAGAATGAAAGGGTGATCAGTTCTGCCCGCCGCCCGGGCCGGCCGCGCGATCCACGCCTTGACGACGCGCTTCTGGAAGCCGGCCTCGCGGTCTTCCTGGAGTTCGGGTACGGCGCCGCCTCACTCACGGAGATCGCACGCCGGGCAGGGGTCGGTACCCCGGCCATTTACAGGCGATGGCCGACCAAGGCCGACATGGCCATTGACATCGTCGAGCGTATGGCTGAGCCCGATCCGATCCCGGACTCCGGAGCGATCCGCGATGACCTCGTCAATTTCATGGAGCGGCGCCTGCGGACGTGGACGACGCCACTTTTTCGCAAGCTCATGCTGCCGATGTTGATGCAGGGGAATCAGGAGGGATCCGTGGCGGCCGATGTAGGCGCGCGGTTCCTTACCTACCGGAAAGCACTTGAAGCGCGCATCGCGCGATCGATCGAGGCCGGCGAGCTGCGCGCGGGGACCAACCCAGGCCGGCTGGTCGACCTTCTCATGGGCACGATTTCGATGCCGCTTCTGTTCTTTCAGGAGCTCCCGGCCGTGGATGAGGCAGCGGCAATCGTCGACCAGGTTCTGTCGGGCTTCGGCGTGCACAACCACCTTTCGGACCACCCTATCTAGACCCGGTTATTTCAGCCGTGCCGATTGCCATGCTTGTGGCCGATGAGTCGTAAGCAATATGCGTTGATGTGGTCTGGTGGCAAGGACAGCGCGCTTGCCCTGGACCGCGCGAGGCGGTCGGGAATCGACGTCGCCCGACTGATCTCGTTCTACGACTCGGCGACCGGGCGCGTTCGCTTTCACGCCACACGGGTCGAGATGCTGGAAGCCCAGGCGGCGGCGATTGGAATCGACCTCCAAGCGATACCCACCAGCTGGCCGGGGATGGAGGCGAACCTGAGTCGTGAGCTCTCCTCGCTCAGGGCCGAGGGGTTCACCGGCCTGGTGTTCGGCGACATCCACCTGGTCGACGTCAGGGCCTGGTATGAGGAGCGGGTCACTGCTGCCGGCCTGGAGCACGTCGAACCTATCTGGGGCGAGCCGCCGCAGGCATTGCTGCGTGAGTTCATATCCTCCGGCGGGCGTGCCGTACTCACCTGTGTCGAGGTGGCGAAGCTGGATGAGTCCTGGCTGGGCCGCGTGACCGATGAGCTCTTCGCTTCAGACATCGCAAAAACGGGCGTAGATGCCTGTGGCGAGAACGGCGAATACCACTCGTTCGCCTACGCCGGCCCCGTCTTCACGCAACCGGTGAGGTGGATGGCGGGCCAGCGCCGTGTGGAGTCCGGTTTTGCCCAGCTCGATCTGACCGGCGGCGGCTCCTAGCGGCTCAGTGCCAGTCTTTCGACTCTAGACCCGCCTCGAGCCAGTCGATGATCGATCCGACTTTCACCCAGTCCTCCGCTCTGCGGGCGGCGATCAGCTCGCGCAGCGCATGTGGATCCCACGCCAGCAGGGCTTCCGCGCCTGAAGCCGCATACCGGACGAGAGCGTGATGGACGACCTCCTCGTAGGGGAGGCCGGTGTTGCGGGCGAGGTTCTCCAGGGTCGGCCGAGGATCGGCCAACATCGAGAGCGCGACGGAGTCGCGAAAGTTTTGATTCGAGTCCTGCCCACTCATCTGGTCCCTCTATGTGGTCGCAGCTCGCGTGGCTTCTCCTGCCCACGACGAGCGGGGGCTCGGCCATATGGTTGTTTGGGTTCGGGCAGTGGCGCGATCCTCGGAATCGGGAGCCCGACCGGGCTCCGAGCCGTCAGTCGCAGCTCCTTTCCGTAGTGCTCGAACGTAATCGGCTCACCGCCCAGGAGCGTGTAGGTCGCACGCCGGCGACCGACCGTGACCCTGATCAAGCGGTCGAGGAAGGTCAGGCGGAAGCTCAAGCCCTGGATTCCAGGCGGCAGGCGGGGAGCGAAACCAAGCGTATCCCCGTGGTGGCGCATACCGCCGAGGCCGGCGACCACCGCCAGCCACGCTCCGGCAAGCGAGCCCATGTGCAGTCCGTCGCGCACGTTGTGCTCGAGGTCGTTGAGATCCATCAGCGCCGCTTCGCCGAGGTAGTCATAAGCCAGCTGGAGGTGACCGACCTCCGCCGCGATGATCGATTGCGTGCAGGAGGAGAGCGAGGAATCACGGACGGTCAGCGCCTCGTAATAGGCGAAGTTCCTGGCCTTCTGAGCCTGGGTGAAAGCGTCGCCCCGGAGGTGCATCGCAAGCACGAGGTCCGCCTGCTTGACGACCTGCTTTCGATACAGGTCGAAATAGGGGAAATGCAGGAACAGCGGGTACTGGTCGGGCCTGGTCTTTCGAAAGTCCCACCGTTCGTGCTTGGTGAAGTCGCTCGCCTGCCGGTGGACCTCGAGCTCGTCGTCGTACGGGATGAACATGCGCTCAGCCGCCCGGCGCCAGGCCTTCACCTCGTTCGGGCTCACCTTGAGCCGTTTCGCCACATTGCGATGGCGACCGACGGCATCGGCCGCCGCGACCAGGTTCCGCTGCGCCATCAGGTTCGTATAGAGGTTGTTGTCTGCCAGGGCGCTGTATTCGTCCGGGCCGGTGACGCCGTCGATCCGAAAAAGGCCGCCCCGTACGTGGTGGCCCACCGAGATCCACAGCCGTGCCGTCTCAACCAGGAGCTCGACTCCGACCGTTTCCTCGAACTGCATGTCGTTGGTCGCGCTGACGTACCTCAGCACGCCGTCGGCGATGTCGGCATTGATGTGAAAGGCCGCGGTTGAGGCGGGCCAGTAGCCAGAGCACTCCTCGCCGTGAATCGTCCGCCACGGGAACGCAGCCCCCTTGAAGCCGAGATCCTTCGCGCGCTTGCGCGCCATGTCCAGGATCTGGAATCGCCACCGCAGGATGTCGGCCGCCGCGCCTGGCACGGTGTAGGTCAGCACCGGAAGGACGAAGGTCTCCGTGTCCCAGAACGTGTGTCCGTCGTAGCCAGGGCCGGTCAGGCCTTTGGCCGGAATGGCGCGCTGCTCCGCTCTCGCCGCGGACTGCAGCACGTGGAACATTGCAAAACGAATGGCCTGCTGGACCTCAGGGTCGCCCTTCAACTCGACATCGGCGCGAGCCCAGAACTCCGTCAGGTACTTCTTCTGCGCAACCGCCAGGCCCCTCCAGCCATGATCGAGAGCGGTCGCGAGCGCGCCTTCGATCTGCGAGCGTAGTGCCGGCGCCGACCGCTGGCTCGACCACCCGTAGGCGACGAACTTGACCAGGCTCAAGCGCTGTCCGCGAGCCAGGCGTGCCGTCACGGTGACCCGCGCGGCATCGTCCGCGCTCTCGGAGGTGACCTGGCTTCCACGGGGACCGCTGACTATGTGGTCCATCCCAGCAGCCACCGTGAGCAAGCTCTTCTTCGTGGAGTGGATGAGAATGGCGCGCCGCCCCTCGTGCCCGGCGAACTGCGGAGAGAGCGGCGACGCGGAAGCGGCGGCGGCGCGTGGATCTCTGCCTGTGAGGTCGCCCACCGGCTCGTTGGCCACCAGCTCGGACTGAATGACGAGGTCCGCCGGTCCGTCGACCGGTTCCACCTCATAAAGGATCGCGGCCAGGGCGCGGTGCACGAGTGAGACCAGGCGCGTCGAACGGATCCTGATCAGGCGATGAGCCGGCGACTCCCATTCCAGCGTCCGGCGCAAAACGCCGGTTCTCAGGTCGAGTACCCGTTCGTGCGAGTGCAGATTTCCGTAGCGGAGGTCAAATGGTTCGTCATCGACGAGCAGGCGGATGATCTTGCCGTCGGTGACGTTCACTATCGTCTGGCCGGCCTCCGGATAGCCATACGCTGTCTCGGCGTAGGGCAAAGGGATCTCCTCGTAGAAAGCGTTGAGGTAGGAACCCAACAGCACGTGAGGCTCGCCCTCATCCAGGTTTGCCCGCCACCCGATGTGGCCGTTGGATAGCGCGAAGATCGATTCGGTCTGGCCGAGCAGCTCGAGGTTCAAGCCAACCTCGCGTACGGTCCATGGCTCGCAGACGAAGCCTTCGTTGTGGATCAAGAAGGTTTCATCAGGTCCGAGAGATCCTTGACGACCACGCCCGCCCCGTGCTCGCGAAGGGCGGACGCCTGGCCGACGCGGTCCACGCCCACGACCAGGCCGAACCCGCCGGCCCGCCCGGCCTCGACCCCGGCCAGGGCGTCCTCGTAGACGGCACACTGGGAGGGAGTCGCGCTCAGCATGCGTGCCGCCTCCAGGTACGTGTCCGGCGCCGGCTTGCCGGCCAATCTCTTGGCCTGTGCCACGTTGCCGTCGACCTGGGCATCGAACATTCCCTCCAGACCCGCGGCCCGAAGGACCTCGCTGCAGTTCTTGCTCGACGAGACGACAGCCCGCTTCAGCGCTGCGTCGCGAGCGGCGTTCAGGTACCGGACGGATCCTTCGTAGGCCTCGACGCCCTGCGTCCGTATCAGGCGTAGGAAGAGCTGGTCCTTGCGATTGCCGAGCCCGTGGACGGTGTCAGCCTCAGGCGAGTCGTCCTCCGAGCCTTCGGGCAGGGCGATGCGGCGCGCTGCGAGAAAAGAACCCACCCCGTCCTCTCTCGGTTTGCCGTCGACGTACTCGTCGTAGTCGGCGACCTCATCGAACGGACGGAAGGTTTCTCCGGTTTGCTCCGCCCGCTGCTTCAGGTACGCGTCGAACATTGCCTTCCACGCCCTCGCGTGCACCTTGGCGGTCTGGGTCAGGACTCCGTCGAGATCGAAGAGGCAGGCGGAGATCGTCGGGGGGAGTCCAAGCGAGCTGCGATCCATCTCTGAGAGGTGATCGTAAAGGGGCCGGACGGCCGCTACTTGAATGCAGTTCGGGGCGGGTCGTCCTCTTGCATAACCCCTTCCTTCCTCTCGCGAGGCGGGCGGTGACGCCCGGCCTCTCCTGTTTGGTCGCTAATCTTCATTCGTGAGCACTGAAACCTCGGCTCTTCACTTCACCGTCACCGCCGCTGCGCGGAGGGTGGCGCCCGAGCAAAGGAAGCGGCTACTCGCCGATCCGGGGTTCGGGCGGATCTTCACCGAACATATGGTTCGCATCGATTGGAACCGAGATCGCGGGTGGCACGACGCCGAGCTTCGTGGCTACGCGCCACTGCAGCTCGACCCGGCCGTCACGGTCCTGCACTACGCCCAGGCCGTCTTCGAAGGCCTGAAGGCTTTTCGCCAGAAAGACGGAGGGATATCAGTCTTTCGTCCTCAGGCCCATGCCGCGCGATTCCGGCGGTCGGCCCGCCGCATGGCCCTGCCTGAGCTGCCTGAGAGTGTGTTCATCGAAGCGATCGACCGGCTGATGACCATCGACGGCGAGTGGGTGCCGTCCGCGCCTGAGCAGAGCATGTATCTGCGGCCCTTCATGTTCGGCAGCGAGGTGGGCCTTGGCGTGCGTCCCTCCGCCGAGGTGACCTTCCTCTTGATCGGATCGCCATCCGGTTCCTATTTTCCAAGCGGAGTCAAGCCGGTCACGGTCTGGCTGTCCGAGGATTTCAGCCGGGCGGCTCCGGGCGGAACGGGTGAGGCCAAGACCGGTGGCAACTACGCGGGCGGGTTGCTCGCCCAGGCGCAGGCGGCGGAGCAGGGATGCGACCAGGTGGTCTGGCTCGACTCGCAAGAACACCGGTGGGTCGAGGAGATGGGCGGGATGAACCTCTGCTTCGTATTCGGCAGCGGGCGCAATGCCCGGCTGCTCACACCGGCCCTGACCGGCACTCTCCTACCGGGAGTGACGCGGGACTCGCTCCTCCAGCTGGCCAAGGACCTCGGATATGCGGCCGAGGAGGGAAAGATCAGCACCGGAGAGTGGCGCACGGGCTGCGCCGACGGATCCTTGACCGAGGTTTTCGCGTGCGGCACCGCGGCTGTCATCACCCCGGTTGGGGCGGTCAAGTCGGCGCACGGTTCGTGGAGCGTGAGCGATGGAAAGCCAGGCGACCTCACGATGCGCTTGCGCCGGTCGCTGGTTGACCTGCAGCGAGGGGCTGCGCCCGATCCACACGGTTGGCTGCATCCGGTGGCGCTGTGAAGAGGGTCGTCATCGTGGGTGGCGGCGGCGCCGGGGATGCGGCGGCGTTCGCGCTTCGCAAGCGAGGCTTCGACGGCATGGTGACGATCGTCAGCGCCGACCGCGACCGCCCCTATGACCGACCCTACCTGTCCAAGGAGTTTCTGCGCGGAGAGGTCGAGCTGCCCAAGGTCTTCCTTCACGACGAATCCGAGTACACGAAGCAGGGCATCGAGCTTCAGCTGAATCGGAAGGTAACCGGCGGCTCGGTCTCCGGAGGCAAGCTTGCGGTGGACGGCGGTGGCGAGCTCGAGTTCGACTCGCTCGTACTCGGTCTCGGTGGAACCCCGCGTCGCCTCCCCGACCTGCCACGAGCCGAGAACGTGGTCACGCTTCGCTCGCTTCGGGACAGCAAGGCCCTCCGTCAGGCGCTCGAGCGCGCGTCCCGGCTGCTGCTGATCGGAGCCGGATTCATCGGCGCCGAGGTTGCGGCTTCGGCGAGGCAGATGGGCAAGGAGGTGTTGATGATCGAATCCGCACCGGTGCCCCTCTCCCGCGCGCTGGGTCGCGAGGTGGGCGATATCTACGCCACGATCCACCGCGCCAAAGGCGTGGACGTGCGCTGTGGCACTACGGTCCAGACATGGCACAGCGACGGAAACCGGGTCGTGGGCGTGACCCTCTCGGATGGCCGGAACGAAGAGGCCGATCTGGTCCTCGAGGCCGTGGGCATCGAGCCCAACCTGGATTTGCCGAAAGCCCTCGGCCTGACCATCGAAGGCGGAGGCGTTCGCGTGGACCAGGCGCTTCGGGCCGCCGAGGGCGTCTACTGCGGTGGAGACATCGCGCTCCACCAGCACCCGGTGCTCGGCCGGGCGATTCGCGTCGAGCACTGGGAGGTCGCCAAGAACCAGGGGCGCGGAATTGCGGAGAACATCGCTGGTGGTGACAAGCCCTACACGAAGCTCCCGTACTTCTGGTCCGATCAGTACGACGTGAACCTCGAGTACCGCGGCCACGGGTCGGGCGATGACCGCACCGTGTGGCGCGGGGACCGCGACGGCCTGAAGTTCTCGGTCTTTTACCTTCGCGACGGCATGATCGAAGCCGTGCTCTCGATGAACGACTCGAAGACCAACGAGGTCGGCGGAAAGCTGGTCGAAAGCCGCCGGCCGTTCAGCGAGGCGGCGCTCGCCGACCTGAACGTCGACCTCGCGGAGCTGGTTCCGGCCGCCGAGTCCTAACGGGTCCTAAGCTTCGCGCCCGTGCGGCGTGTTTCCGTCGTGGGCTCCAGCGGCGCGGGTAAATCCACTCTCGCCCGAGCGATCGCAAAGCGGCTGGCGGTGCCTTACATCGAACTGGACGCTTACATGCACCAGCCGGGCTGGCGGCCGCGGCCGGACGCCGAGTTCATGGACGAAGTGGATCGGGCGACCGACCAGCCCGGCTGGGTGGTCGACGGCAACTACATGCGATTCGTGATCGAAGGTCCGGTCTGGCAGCGCGCCGACACGGTCGTCTGGCTAGACCTCCCGAGGCGAACCGTGATGCGGCAGGTGATCGCGAGGACCGTGCGCCGGGCCGTGTCGCGCGAGCTGCTTTGGAATGGGAATCGCGAGCCGCTTTCAAACTTCTTGTCGCTGGACCCGGACGACAACATCATCCTCTGGGCCTGGGTCAAATACGACGAGTTCGTGCAGCGTTACCTGGAGGGGATGGCCGATCCGAGGTGGCGTGACATCGTCTTCGTCCGGTTGCGCTCGCACGCAGAGGCGAGGCGCTGGCTGGAATCGATCGGTCCGGTGGCTACCGGCTAGGTCGCGGGGGTTTGTTCTGGTAGCAACCAGGGCAGCGCTTCCGCCATTGGACGCATGAGGTTGGCCGCTTGCTCTTTGTCGATCAGGTTGCTCGCGACGAGCCCGAGCGCCGCCGCGAACGCGGCCCTCTCAGCCTTGTGTCCGATCTCGCCGTGCTCCGCCTTCCACGAGACCAGCGCGTCCCCCGACTCGGTCAGCCCGAAGAGGGAGCTCCTCACCAGGTCCCAAGCAGCGCCGCGATCTGCCTGCTCGATGGCATGCGTCGCGGCCTTCTCCGCGTCGAGGAAAGCCTGAAGAGCCTTGGGCCCTACGTGCAGATCCCATCCGCGAGCCACCCGCTCCACTCCAGCGGGGGATAGCACCCTCACGTCCCCCATAAGGCGTGCGAGCGTGCGCTGGTGCTCAGGGAACCCATAGCCGTCGGCGTCGATGCTCACGACGTCTAGCGTATCTGGATCGAGTCGACCGGGTGAATCTCTCGCCAGCCGTGGTCGGTGTCCAGCACCCATGGCCCGTCGATCGCGATGTGGTCGCCGAGCTTCGGGATGGGCAGGTTTGATCTCGGACATCGAGCGGCTGACTGCGCGTCCGGAGGATTGGTGGAGGGTGCACAGTCAGGAGTGATCTCAGCCAGCATGGCCGGCTTCGCCTGGAAATGGTTCTGCGGATTGAGCAGGTATTCGTAGCCGGGATCGGCATGGAACCAAACGTGATAGTCGCCGTCGTCTTCGTGGGCGACGTCCACCGCGATGCCCTCGGCGTGCTTGCAGGGGTCGAGGACTTGCAGCCGGTCGGGGTTGTGGATGCCGGCTTCAGGCGGGCCGGACCGGCAGCCGGTCGCCTGCGGAGACGGCGATGCGCGTGAAACGGTCGCAGCCGGTGCGCAAGCGCACAGGAGCCACGTGAGCGCGATCGCGGTCAGCGCAGGAAGCCGGGAACCCAACCGAATCGCGACAAAGCAAACGGGCCGGGGCCGGAGACGATCACCTGGCCGTTGATGAGTACGGCCAGGTAGTAGAGAAAGCGGAACCCGGGATCGGCCGCGAATGCGACCGTCAGGGCCAGGTTGATCGCGAGCAGCAGTCCGAGGATTCCTGCCCACCGCGTCGCGAGCCCGAGGATGAGAAAGACCGCGGCGACCGTCTCACCCGCGCCCTGCGCGACAGCGAATAGGAACCAGTTCGGCACTGCCACCTGAGTGAGGAACTCGTGCAAGCCCGGGATTGGGTTTGCCTTCGCGGTCGAGATGATAAGGCTGTGCATCCATCCGACGCCCTGCCACTTCTGGCTTGCGTAATAGATCCAGAACAGTCCGACGGCGATCCTGAACAGGCTGGCCCATGCCTCATGAAGGGGCCCCCGCGAAGTCACGGCGAAGCCTCTGACTTCGTGGGGATTTCACTCATGCGCGTTCACCGCGACGACCAGGTAGCCGAGCGGCGGGTCGGCGGCCAGCGCAACCGCCGCTGCGCCGCCGGCCCACGCCCTCGTCCGCCCGGGCTGTATGGCGAGCACGTCCCTCTCGCCGTGGGCGGCGACAAAGATGGTCGATCCGGACAGCAATACCTGGTCCGGGTCCTTGGGAGTCGCGAGGGTCGAAAACGAGCCGGTCACCGTGTCGAAAGAAAACACACCACCCGGGTCGGTGTCTTCGGTCCCGCCTTCTGCGGCGATCAGGAGAGCGGTGCCCGCGCCGGGGGCAAGCCAGAACGGGAACAACGGCAGCGGCAGCCCGACGCGGTGGTCGTCGCCCGCGGGCACCAGTTCGGCCCGTTCGTAATCTGCTGACCAGAGCCGGCCGTCCGCCTCGGCCACGCCGAACCCGTTTCCCGCCGCCAGCTGCCCGCCCCCGATGACGCTCAGCTGGCCGCGGGTGCCGGCCACCACAACGTGGCCGTCGTCGGCCTCGGTCATCGCCGCCGGGCCCTGGGGGACTGGGTCGCTGGCGAGCTTCGCTCCGCTCGACGGGTCCAGCTCGACGACCGAAGCGCCACTGAACAGGCTGACGAAGAGGCGTTCCTGATGGAGAAGCAGTCCGAAAGGCGCCCCGCCGACATGCTGCTTCCACGCCACCTGGAGACTGGGAAGCCGAACCGCGTACACGTCACCTGGGGCGCTGTCTGCGACATACGCCGTCTTGCCGTCCTCCGAGACGATCACCGCGACCACATCCGAGCCGACTGGTGCCGAAGCTGCCAGGGTGCCGTCCTGGAGGGTCAGCAGCACAAGGCCGGTTTCGGGATACGCCGGCGGGCCGGCGGGCGGCGCGGCACAGGCGATCGCGGCGACGGCGCCGACGAGCGCGATCGCTAGCGGAGTGCGCGTAGCACCGGATCCGTGGCGAGCTGGAAGGCTCTGGCCGCCGGACGCAGGTGCATCCGGTTGAGGCGGTGCTGGATCGCACCCTTGAGGATCGCCGCCCGCAGCTTGTGCTCCGAGAAGTCGGTGTTGAACAGCAGCCTGTTGTGGCGCACCTTGTGCCATTCTCCGTGCTGGCGGCGCTCGCGCACGCGTTCATAGAAGCCGGTTCCGGGAAGCGGGTAGGCGATCGTGTAGCTGACGTAGTCGAGGGGGAGGCTGCTCGAGAAGTTGATGCTGCGGATGAGCGAGTCGGTGGTCTCGCCCAGATAGCCGACCATGAAGAAGCCGGCCGCCTTGATCCCGGCCGCGACGCAGGCTTCCACCGCCGCTCGCGCCTGGCCTGGCGTGATGCCTTTCTTCATCTCCTTCAGCACGTTCTCATCGCCGGATTCGATTCCGAAGAAGATCCTCTTGCATCCAGCGCGGCGCATCTGCTCGAAGAGCGCGCGGTCGACATGCGTGACGCGGCTCAGGCATTCCCACGTGAGGGGGAGGTGCGCTGCCTCGATCGCCTGAGCGAGCTCGAAGGTGCGCTTGTAGTTGAGCGTGAAGAGGTCGTCCGACATCCAGATGTGGTCGTAGCCGAGCTCGGCGATCTCGCGCATCTCGGCCACGACCGATTCGATCGGTCTTGCGCTGAACAGGTCGCCGAACACGGACTTGTGGCAGAAGTCGCAGCGAAAGGGGCAGCCGCGCGTCGACATCAGGGGAGTCGTGGCGTCCTTCCAGTGCTTGCGCCAGTAGGCGATGTACTCGGCGTTTGGGACGTCGCCCCGGTAGGGCAGGGGCAGGTGCGACATGTCCTTGGTGCGGATCTTCGCGGCGCCGCGAACAATCTCTCCGTCGCGCTTGAAGACCAGGCCGGCGATCTCCTCGAACCGGCGATCGTCGAGGTGCTCCATGATCTGGACGATCGTCTCCTCGCCCTCGCCGACCGCGACCAGGTCGAACTGGTCGACGAAGGTCTCCGGCTCGCCGGACGGGTAGGGACCTCCCACCACGGTCAGCGCTTTGCCGCGAACCTGCGCGGCAAGCGAGAGCGCCTCATCCTGCATGGTGATCATGCAGTAGATGCCGATCACCGACGGACGGAGGCGCTCGATCTCGGACAGGACCTCGCGGCGCTCCATGAACGTGTGGTCGATGTGCCGGACCGTGTAGCCGGCTCGCCGCAGCGCCGCGCTCAGGTACATGAGCCCGAGCGATGGCATGATCCAGTGCCGTCCCTGTGCCGGCGCGCGCTGCGGATACACGAGGACGACATCGGTTTTCTCGTTTGGCGTCATCTCGCCCCCTGCACGCTGACGTGGTAGCTGGTGCCGGCGAATCCGGACGGGAAGAGATAGTCCAGGCCGGCCCAGTTGAAATCAGGTGGTGTCAGCTCGCGCCCACCGTGAAGTTGAGCGCTTCCAATGGAGGGCACCGACCACTGCACGCCGAGGTTTCTCGATTGGAGCCGTGCCCAAGCGCCCGTCACGGGCTCCCAGTTACCGAATTGTCCGTCGAGAAGAGTGAGGCTCTGGTCGGCGGCAAAGTCGTTGAACGCAGCCGACTGCTCGTTGAGGATCCCGACCTCGCTGTACCCCGGCTCGAGCCGGACCACATGGATCCCGACCTGGACGCCTGTGGGGTCGATCGTGTACGTCACCTCGATCGTGCCGCGCGATGCGACGGGGACGAACGCGTAATTGTGTGCGGCGTCGCCGCCGATCTCGTCGAGCTGGTAGGTCCGCTTCCAGACTGTGGTGCCTGCGGTGGACAGGTCGGCGTTCGTCGCGGTTCGCGAATAGACCCAGCCGTCGGGGTACTGGACTATTGGAACGCCGAAGCCCATGCCCTCACCGGCGACGTCTTTACCCGCTATCTCCAGGACGACGCCCTTGGCCAGGGGCGTGGTCTTGCCCTCGCCGGAAGCACCCTCGATGGAGGCGTCCACCCCTGGGTAGATCGACTGCGTCAGCAGCGCGGTCCCCAACCGATATGCGTACACCGGTTTGCCGCCCGCGACCTGGTACTGCGCCTGCTCGCCCAGCGGAGCGAAAGGAGGTGTGGCGTGACCGCTGGCCAGGTCGGGGAACAGCGAAGTGGCTCGGTAATAGCTGATGTTCTCGAGCACCACATCGGTGACGCCGTGGGAGCTCATCCAGGCGATCGCCTGCTCACGGCCGGCGGGCAGCGTTTGCGAACCTGCGATCTGCGACGGAGGGCGGCCGCTGTAATAAGCCACCACCGGCGAGTCGGTGATCAGCAGGCCCTGGGTTCCGGCGGCGGCCCGGCCCGCGGCGATCAGTCCCGTGTTGTCCGCGGCAAAGCTCGCGAACGCGGGTAGGAACGCGACGGCGATCAGTCCCGAGGCGGCCACTGCAACCAGCCGGACGGCGGCCGCGTGCCGGTCGAGAGCGGCGGCCGTGAGCAGGGCGAGAGAGGGCAGCGCCGGATAGAGGTAGCGGTGGCTTCCGGTGTAGGCCCCGATCGCGACCAGGCCGAAAACGGCCGCGAGGTAAACCAGGGCAGGGAAATGGAGGAAGCGCATGGTCGCCCGGTCGGTTCCCGAGATCAAGCGGCGGATCGCAATCCACAGGCCCAGCGCCCCGAAAGCGAAGAGGGGAGCGGCGGCACGCCCGTAGGTTTGAGCAAGCTCCGCGACCCGGGCCAGCGCTCCGCCAGGCAGGCTCCCGCGAGTCGTGGCCGAGGCGACCTCGAGCGAGCCGCGGGCGACGGAGTGGCTGGCGGGCGCAAAGCCGAGCTGGAGGAAAACGAGCACGGCGATCGCCGGCACCGCCCACGCGATCGCCGGCCAGCTACGCCGGGCGGGAGCTCGCCGGCGCAACAGCTCGACCGCCGCGAAGCCGGCCACGGCCCCGAACCAGATCCAGGCCTTGGTGGCGGTCAGGCAGGCCAGCACCGCCAGCAGGGCGGCGACCTTCATCCGGCCGCGGACCGCGGCGAGGGCGGCGGCCGTGAGCAGCGCCGTCAGAAGAGGTTCGACGACCGCCGATCCCGAGGTGAACAGGAAGACCGGGTTCAGGACCAGGAGCACGACGGCGAGCCGGGCCTGGCGCGTGTTCGGCGCGAGGGCGTAGACGCACGCCAGCGTGGCGAGGCCGAGCAAGGCTCCAAGCGCCTTCAACGCGCCCAGGTTCCCCAATCCGAACAACTTCAGGACTGCCGCGGCCAAAACGTGGTAGCCGGGCAGCCATGTGTCCTCCATCCCGAAAAGCGGATCGTGGAGGTGTCCGGTCTGGGCAAGGTTCGCCGCGATCAGCCAGTGCCCGTAGCCGTCCTCGAACGGCTCTGGCATCTGTGCGGCGAAGAGCAGCAGCACAGCACAGAGCCCGACGAGGACCAGCTTGGGACCCGCCGCCTGGACGCGCGCGAGGGCACGCCGGCCCAGGCTGCGGAGCGTCAGCACCTCGAACGCGTCGATTGCGCTTAGGGAGGCAAGACTGAGAAAGCCCAGCGCGAACATGCTCGTGTAGAGGGCAAGCAGCCACTGATGCAGGAGGGCGGTAACAGGGATCATCGCGAGCGCGGCCAGCCCTAACACGGCCTCGCCCAGCGCACGCGGGTCTCCCACCCGGACGTAGGCCTGGTGCCGCCACTCCTGGCCGGGCTGTTCGATCCGGTGCTTCGGCGTTCGAATGAACTGCCCTCCACGTCTGGTGGCGCGAAAGAGCGCGAGCAGTGCGGTCAGCGACATCCCGGCGCCGACGACCTGGCAGAGCAGCGACGGCAGCGCGGACCACCATCTGCGTCCGAGCCGTGTCTGCGCCACGATGAAACCGAACCATGGCGCCACTGCGATGGGCAGCACGAGCACCGACGCGTCGGCGAGCGGCCAGGGAAGGCCGTGCTGGCCGAGGGTGAGCAGCAAGGCGGGGTAGCACACCAGCTGCAGCAGCATCAGCGGACCGATTCCGTACGCGAGTAAATGGACGCTAGCCTGCAGCTTGACGGCGGCACGATTGTTGCTGCGCAGCACCGGGACGAGCAGCTTGAATGCGGATTGGAAGCTTCCGGTTGCCCATCTCGACTGCTGCCGGCGGTAGGCGTCGATCGACACCGGGAGCTCCTCTGGCACGACGAGGTCTTCGAGGTATGCGGCGCGCCATCCACGGAGCTGCGCCCTGTAGCTCAGGTCTAGATCCTCAGTCAGCGTGTCCGCGCTCCAGCCCCCGGAGTCCTCGATGGCGCTGCGTCTCCAGACGCCCGCAGTGCCGGTGAAGTTGGTGAAGTAGCCGTCGGCGGAACGCACCGCCTGCTCGACGAGGAAATGGAAATCGATCGCACGGGCCTGAAGGCGAGTGAACCATGAATAACCCTCGTCGAGGTGACCCCATCTCGCCTGCGCGAATCCGACCCTCGGATCGTCGAAAGCGCCGACGATGCGCCGCAGAAAGTCGCGCGGTGGTACGAAGTCCGCATCGAAGATCGCGACCAGCGGAGCCTCCGTCAGCGTCAGGCCGTGAGCGAGCGCGCCCGCCTTGAAACCATTTCGAGTGCCCCGCCGCACGTGCGTGACCTCCATCCCCTTGAGGCGCCAGGTGGCCACGCGACTCGCGACGATGGACACCGTCTCGTCGTCCGAGTCGTCGAGAACCTGGACCTGGAGCAGGCCCGGCGGCCAGTCGATCGCGCACACTGCGTCGAGGACGCGCTCCGCCACGTACCGCTCGTTGTACACGGGGATCTGCACGCAGACGAGCGGCTCGTCACCGTCGACCGTCAAGCGCGTTGAACGCGAATGCAACCTCGTCGCGCGCCACGTTAGATACAGCAGGTTCAGGCCGAACGCGAAAAGCAGGACGCTCGTGACGGCGAGAATCGTCACCGCGAGGGACAGGATCAAGACCGGTCGAACAATGTGTATGGGCGCATGGTCGAGCGCACGTATCTGACGCGCGCGAGCGCGTCGGGATGATGGCGTCGGGTCCACTGCATGTAACGCCATGCGCCCTCGCCCACCACGCGCGCGGCGCCATCGAGGAAGGTTGGGAACAACGCCGACGGCAGGCTGCGGGCGGGGGGTTCGATGAGCAGTGGCGCCGGCTTGTTCGCCAGCTGAGGAAAATGCTCCAGAAGGCCAGGGTTGGCGTGAATCAGCTCGTTGATCGCGTCGAGGCCGAAGACCGGTTCGGCCATCAGCAGCTCGAATGCCATGTCCTCGTCCTGGCGCTCGAGCGGGAGGCACTGCGAGCGCTCGAGAATCAGGTTCGCGGTCATCAGGCGAGGCGCGATCGGGCGTCGCGTGAGGTCGTCGACGGGCTCTCCCCGGTGCGCGAGCGCGTGCGCCAAACCGAGCACGTTCACCGCCACGTACGCGAGGTGCCGGTGGCCGTCATCGACGATGAGGTTCAGGTCCACGTCGTCTGACGCACGGAAGCCGCCGCTGGCCAGCGAGCCCGCGATCGAGACGCCACGGATGAAAGGCGCAAAGGCGACCAGTGCCCGCACGAACCGAGCCGTCATCTCGATATAGGCGCCTGCGCCGGCCCGATGATCGATGGCCCGAGAGCGGATCTGGTCCACCCGGGCCAGCTCCGCCCGATCGACGACAAGGTCGTTCGCGATGACGAGGTCGCCGTCTGCGGCCACCGTCCAACGCACCTCCCGGGTCGAGACCGGGCCGCCGATGCACAGCTCGGCGAGGCGTTCGGCGCCAAGTGCATAGCCGCGGCGCCCGAGGAGCGCGACGGTCTGGCAGACCCGATCCGAAACGGCGACAGGGCGAGCGGTGGCGGATGGGATCAGGCCGACCAAAGAGCTCCTCCGAACAGTCTTGACGGCCAACTTGTTGGGATACGAGCCCGGGTTACGATTTGACCCATCAGAAGCAGCAACACCGAGGAGTCGAGATGACCGCCGACGGACACTTCAGAGTTCCTACCCCGGTCAATGAGCCGGTTCGCCAGTACGCGCCCGGCGATCCCTATCGCAAGTCTCTCAAGGCCAGGCTGGCAGAGCTCACCGACGCCCGGACCGAGGTCCCGATGCAGATCGGCGGCGAGAAGCGGTGGGGCGCTTCGAGAGCCGACATCCGCTCCCCTCACCGGAAGGAGCTCAGCATCGCCGAGTACGCGGTCGGCTCGGACAAAGACTTCAGTGACGCCATCAACGCGGCTCTCAAGGCTCGTCGCGCCTGGGCAGCGACCTCGTATCACGAGCGGGCGGCGGTACTACTCCGCGCCGCTTCGCTGCTGGCCGGGCCCTGGCGCGACACGATCAACGCGGCCACCATGCTGGGGCAATCCAAGACCGTCCACCAGGCGGAGATCGACGCGGCCTGCGAGTCGGTCGACTTCTGGCGCTACAACGCTTTCTTCGGCGACCAGCTGCTGAACCAGCAGCCGACTAACGATGGCACCGCATGGAACCGCCTCGAGTACCGGCCGCTGGAGGGCTTCGTCTTCGCGGTCAGCCCGTTCAACTTCACATCCATCGGCGCCAACCTGCCTACTGCGGCTGCGCTCATGGGCAACACCGTGGTCTTCAAGCCTGCGACGCAGACGCTGCTCGTCAGCCACTTCTTGATGGAGATTCTGAACGAGGCAGGCCTGCCGCCCGGAGTGATCAACATGGTGAGCGGCAGCGCCTCGAAGATCTCCGAGCAGGTGCTCGGGCATAAGGAGCTTGCCGGGATCCACTTCACAGGGTCGACCGAGGTATTCAAGGGCATGTGGAGGACGGTGGGCCAGAACGTCGACCACTACCGCACGTACCCACGGCTTGTCGGTGAGACAGGCGGCAAGGATTTCATTTTCGCGCACGAGTCGGCCGACCCCGACGCGCTGCGCACCGCGCTGATCCGCGGCGCTTTCGAATACCAGGGTCAAAAATGCTCCGCCGCTTCCCGAGCGTATATCCCGCAATCGATGTGGAAGGGGATGCGATCGGAGATGGCGGACGAGGTAGACGCCATCCCGCAGGGAGACGTCGCCGACTTCCGCAACTTCATGGGCGCCGTGATTGACGGCAAGGCGTATTCGAACCACATGAAAGCGATCGATTTCGCGCGCAAGGATGAGAGCGCCAAGGTGATCGCCGGAGGCAAGGGTGACGACACCGTCGGTTGGTTCATCCGGCCGACGGTGATCGAGACCACCGACCCGGACTTCAAATTGCTGCGCGAGGAGTTGTTCGGCCCCATCCTCACGGTCTACCCGTACGCCGACGGGAAGTTCGAGGAGACGCTCGCGCTGTGCGACCGGACGAGCCCATACGGGTTGACTGGCGCCATCTTCGCGCAGGACCGCCAGGCGATTCGCACAGCGTCCGAGACGCTGGTCAACGCCGCCGGGAACTTCTACATCAACGACAAGCCCACCGGCGCGGTCGTGGGTCTTCAGCCATTCGGTGGCGCCAGAGCGTCCGGCACCAATGACAAGGCGGGCTCGTTTCTGAACCTGATCCGCTGGGTCAGCCCCCGCACGATCAAGGAGACATACGCGCCGCCGACCGATCACCGCTACCCCTACATGGACGAGGAGTAGCCGAACGGCCTCCAAAGTCCAGGTCACGGCCGAGGGTGGGGTGATTGCGGTCATGATCACGCGGCCGGAGGTCCGGAACGCTGTCGACCCGGAAACCGCCTCCGCGTTGAGGGAAGCTTTCGAGAAGTTCGAAAAGTCGGAGTCCCTCGCGGTCGCCGTCCTGACCGGGGCCGGCGGAACCTTCTGCGCGGGTTTCGACCTGAAAGCGCTGGCGGCGGGCTCTCCGAGCCGGTTGTCCGACGCCGTCGACGGCCCGATGGGGCCGACCCGAATGACACTCAGCAAGCCGGTGATCGCGGCGATCGAAGGCTATGCGGTGGCGGGCGGGCTGGAGCTCGCGCTGTGGTGTGACCTTCGGGTCGCCGCCACCAACGCGACGTTCGGCGTGTTCAACCGGCGCTTCGGTGTGCCGCTGATCGACATGGGCACGATCCGGCTGCCGCGCATGATCGGCCAGGGCCGGGCACTCGAGATGATCCTCACAGGCCGCCCGGTCGCGGCGATGGAGGCGCTGCAGATCGGTCTGGTCGAACGGCTCGTCGAACCCGGCGCCGCGCTCGAAGAGGCGCAGCAGCTCGCGCGCCAGATCGCGGAGCTACCTCAGGGCGCGTTGCGCGCCGACCGCCGCAGCGTGCTCACGCAGTGGTCGCTCGGCCTCGCGGAGGCGGCGGCGGCCGAATCTCGAGGTGGCCTCGACGTATTGGCTTCAGGTGAGGCTCAAGACGGAGCCCGACGGTTTGCGGAAGGCGGGGGACGCCACGGGGCAGGAATCTCGACCGGTGAATCGTGATGTTTGAGCGCCTCGACCGACAGTAGCACTAGAGCTCCCAACTCACCGACGATCAGGGGCATGGGGCCCCAGAACGGCAGGCCCTCAGCTGCGATCGCGACGGCCAGCATGAACGCGAAAGTCCAGGCGGGCGGCGAGGTGCGCAAGTAGAGCCAGGCCGTAAGGCCGAGCATTGCCAGGTCGTCGAGATGCAGGTATGGGCTGGCCAGCAGTCCGCCGATCAGTGCCGGGACGAATATCCACTCGGGCCCTCGGCGACGCAGCCGGTAGGTGAGAAGGAGGGCCCACAGAGCGATCGCGGCCTGGATCACCCGCGTCAGCGCCAAAGGGGCTGCGCCGCTGGCAAGGCTGCCGACCAGCGGGGCGATCGTCAGCTCACGATTAACCGGCACCCCGGCGGCGAAGCTCAGCCTGGCTTCGTACGCGGCGATGCCGGCCGGGCCGAGCGCGATCCCCGAAGCTGCGGCGAGAAGGCCCAGCGCGAGGACGCTGCCCCAGAAGGCTCGGGTGCGCCCGCTCAGAAGCAGGGCGGCGGGAACCAGGAACGCAAGCTGAGGCTTCAGCGCGAGCGCACCAAGAGCGATGCCGGCCCAGAAAGGGCGCTCCGTTCTCAGCAGTGCGTAGCACGTGGCGACGCCGAGCGCTACGAAGATTCCGGGCTGGCCGAGCTGCAGGCCGTAGATGACCGGGAGCCAGCCGACCGCGGCCGCGAAATGGACGACCCGCCAGGGTCCATGGCCGGGAGAGGCAAGGCGCCAGGTGATGGCGAGCGCGATCAGAAGCAGCGCGCTCCAGGTCCAGTACGCGGCCGGATACGGAAGCGCCGTAAGTGGGATCGCGGACCAGGCCACCGGCGGCGGGCTGATGTAGCGTGCGAGCTCCGCGATCTTGATGCCGGAGCCGATGGCGTCGAGCTCCACCTGCTGCAGGTGGAGGTCATAGATGGACGGCCACCCGTGAGCCAGCCCGATCCGGGCCGCAGCGTAGTAGAAGGTGAAGTCGTTGTGGAACCGATCCCCCGCGTAGGCGAGGGCCCATTGGTAGAGGTCGAAGACCGCGAACAGAGCAGCGGTCACGGCGCCGGCGGCCATGCCGAGGTTGCCCCATCGCTTCGAGCCACGCATGATCGCGGATGGTATAGGCCGTTACCTTGTTAGCGGTGGCTATGTCCAATTTCGAGCCAAGGTTTCTCGACCTGGAAGATGGAACCAAGGTTCAGATCAGGCCGATCGCGCCGGAGGACGAGCCCCTGCTGCACGACGCGGTGGCCGCCATGTCGGAGCGCAGCGTCTACTTCAGGTTCTTTTCACCGCTGAAGCGGCTGCCGGATGCGCTCGCGCACCGGCTGGCGGTCGTCGATCATAAGGATCGCTTCGCGCTTGTCGCGACGACCGACAAACCAACAGGCAAGGAGCGCATCCTCGGCGTGGCGCGATATGACCGAGTGCTGAACACCGACGTCGCCGAGGTGGCGGTGGCGGTTGTCGATGAGTTCCAGCGTCGAGGTCTCGGAGGCGCCCTGCTGGCAATCCTCGCGCGGGCCGCCCGGCAGCATGGAATCAAGAACTTCACGCTCATCGTCCTGCCCGAGAACCGTCAGATGCTCGGGCTGCTCAGAAAGATGGGCTGGATTCACCATGCGAAGCTGAGCGGCGGCGTCTACGACATCTCCTTCGACCTTCCGGAGCTGACATGAGCCGATCGGAGATCTCCACCGGACCGTTGGGCGACATCGACACGGAAGAATTCCGCACCGCCGCCCATCGCGCGGTGGAGTGGGCCGGCGATTATCTCGATACGATCCGCGAGCGCCCGGTCCAGTCGCAGGTCTCGCCAGGGGACATTCGCCGGAGCCTCCCCGCGGTGCCACCTGAGCAGGGCGAAGCGCTGGAAGCGATCTTCGAGGACTTCGAGCGACTGGTGCTGCCTGGAATCACGCATTGGAATCACCCGCGCTTTTTCGGATACTTCGGGATCACCGGGTCCGCGCCGGGGATACTCGCTGAGCTCCTCATCGCAGCGTTGAACGTCAATGGAATGCTGTGGCGTACGTCGCCCGCGGCGACGGAGGTCGAGGAGGTCGCGTGCGACTGGCTGCGCCAGGCGATCGGATTGCCCGTCGGCTTCTCGGGAGTCATCAACGACACCGCCTCCTCGAGCACCCTCTATGCGCTGGCCGCTGCGCGCGAGGCCCTGCCGGGCATCGACGTGCGGCGCCACGGCATGCCGGCCGAGCGCCTGCGCATGTATTGCTCCGAAGAGGCGCACTCATCGGTGGAGAAGGCGGGCATGGTCCTGGGCGTAGGCCAGGAGAACATCGTCAAGATCCGCACCGACTCGGCGTTTCGGATGGACCCGGGCGAGCTCCAGCGGGCGATCGACAGCGACCGGCGCGACGGACACGTTCCGTTCGCCGTCGTGGCCACCGTAGGCACGACATCGGTGACCGCTATCGACCCCGTGCCGGCCTTGGCCACGATCTGCCAGAGAGAAAAGCTGTGGCTGCACGTCGACGCGGCCTATGGAGGAGCTGCCGCAGTGCTGGACAGCCACCGGTGGGTACTTGCCGGGTGCGACCAGGCCGACTCGCTCGTGGTCAACCCCCACAAGTGGCTGTTCACGCCCATGGACTGCAGCGTCCTCTACTGCAGGCACGAGGAGATGCTGAAGAGAGCATTCAGCCTCACCCCGGCTTATCTGAAGACTGCCGAGGCGGACCGCGTGCGCAACCTGATGGATTACGGGTCGTCGCTCGGTCGGCGGTTCCGCGGGCTGAAGCTCTGGTTCGTGCTCCGCGCCTTCGGGATCGACGGAGCCCGCAGGCGGATCGCGGCTCACATCGAGATGGCGCAAGAGCTGCGAGGCTGGATCGAGGCGGATGCTGACTTCGAGCTTCTCGCTCCATCGCCGTTCTCCACCGTCGTGTTCCGAGACCGGGCGGGCGATGCCATCAATGAACGTATTCACGACGACGTCAATGGTTCCGGCGAAGCGCTGATCTCGCATACCGACGTGCGGGACCGTTACGCGCTGCGAATCGCGATCGGCAACCTGCGCACGACACTCGATGACGTGCGCGCGACGTGGGAGCTGATCAAGTCCGCATCTTCAAAAGAGCGCGGAAAGAGCAGCTAAGAGCTTCCAGCCCAGCGGAACTCAGAGCATATGTAATCGAACGATTGGCCTTCAGGCATGCCATGTGGGGAGTTCTTCGAGTCGGCCGGATCGGCGGCGAAGATGACGACGGTGACGCCGCCGCGCGTCGCGGCGATGACGGCGAATCGCACCTGCGCGGAGGTGGAGTTGGTCCCGATCAGGTTCGCCGAGTACACGGCGCCGATCCCGTCCTGGTCGCCGATGTGCGCGCCTTTCAGGTCCGAGACCTGCGCCGCGTCCTGCCACTGCGCCGTCGGGAGCGCGGACACGGTGGACTGCAGCATCTGGCTCAGCGGCTGGCCGCCTTTCATCCCCACGACCTGGACCAGGCCAATCTTGGTGCCAAGCGAGATCCCGGTCGCGTCCTGGCTGCGCACGGTCCAGGCCGAGTTGTAGTCGACCTCGAACTTGTAGGTCGCGCTCCGGTACGTGGCCGCTTCAGGGAGTGGGGTGACGAACTTGGGCGCGCAGTTGACGGTACAGGTCGAATGATTCGCGCCGATGGCATGCGAGACGGCGAAAATGCTGACCGCCACCGTCACGATGGCGAGGATGGCGAGCAGCCCGCCCGCGACCGCGATCTGCGAACTCCGCCATCGGCGTGCAGTCGGAAATGTCGCGCGGGGTGCCATCCGGTAGCTGTAAACCGGTGCGGCTGCCGCGACCTGGGCCATCTGAGGCGCGCCACAGCGCCCGCAAAACGGAGCACCATACGGCACCGGCGCCCCGCAGCGACCGCAGAATCGAACCTGCGCCGCCATCAAGCGACTCCACCGGCGCGGGTCCGGCCGTGCTTCGTGCCTGCGGCGCGCGCCGCACCGCATGCGGGACAGAAGGCCATGGACGGAACGACCCTGTGACACTCAGGACACGGCGCGTCTGGACCGATCTCGTGGTCGGCCCCTTCGACCAGCAGAGCCTGGTGGATGACCAGCCTCACATATAGAAGGAGGGCGATGGTGGCGACGAGCTGGATCGCCGCCGCGAAGACGAGGTCGGAGAGCACGAAGCCAAGCATCCCGAGGATGACCTGCGCGACGGTCGCGACGACAAGGGTGGCCAGGATGCTCGTCGTCCAGGGCAAGCCGATTCGCCGGCGGTCGTATCGCTGCAGCCACACGGCCGCCGTTACAAGCGCCGTCGTGCTCGCGTTGACCAAAGACACAAGGATTCCCGCGCGGAGCAGCCGAAGCGACCAGTCAAGTGGGGCGCCCTGTGCCACCAGCGGTCCGCCGATGAGCGGCCAGAACGCCACCAGCGAGCTGGTCAAGGTGAATCCGAGCGCGGAGGCGGCGCCAAACGTCAGGCCGTCGAGCGGCTCTCGGTATCGGGGCCTGAACAGGTAGAGGAACAGCGGGCCGGCGAGCATCAACGCCTGGGCGACGATCGGGATGGCGACGCCGGCCAGGACAAATGCGTTCTCCCTGTCACCGGTAAGGTCCAGGCGCGACACCGCATCGCCCGCGAACCCCGCGAAGAAATGACCCAGCACGGCGCCCGTGACCATCGTGGCGGCGACCAGGAGCCACGGTTCGTCCTCATAGACCTCGACCTCGTACAGGTAGAGCAGGTAAAGAACCGGCAGCAAGAACGTAGCCGCTATGGTCGCGGGCGCGAACAGGTGCAGGGAGGCGAGCAGGAGAACCGCCGCGCCGCCGGCCATCAGCGCCCAGCGAAAGGCGCCGCCGCGCCGGTGAGGCAGGTGCGGAAAGAGCGTGGTGATGATCGAGGGGTGCGCCACGCGCTCCGAAGGCACGGCGGCGAAAGCATGGGTGCGCGAGGTGCTTGCCGTGACCAGGTGCGCACCGCAGTGGCCGCAGAAATCGCCGGCTGGAACCAGCATGCCGCAGTGCGGGCAGGTGACGAGTGGCGGTCCTTCCAGCGGTCGAGCTCCCGTTTCGCCGGCTCGCCGCCCGGGGCCCTGGCGGCGGTCGGGCCCTCTTTCCTTCATGTTGCCTTTACGCGCCCCCACCTTTGATGTAGAGGATCCACGCTGCATCGAGCGCGGCTCCGTCCATGCTCCCCCAGCCTGTCGCGAAATCCCAGCCGGTGCCGGCGTCATACGCGAGGTTGTTGCCTGTGGTGACATCGTGGAACGGCTTCGCCGGCAGGGTGGATGAGTTCTGGCCCATCCAGTAAAGGGCCGGGTTGGCGAAACCTGCCTCCCGCAATCCCTTCTTCTTGAGGTCCTGGTTGATCAGCGCGACGGTTGCCGCCCACAACGGGGTCGCCGCCGACGTGCCGCCCGCCTGCCCGTCCTGGCCGCCGAACACGATGTGGAAGCCGGTGGCGGGATCGGCGTCGGCGGACACGTCGGGGACCTGCCGGAGGCCGTGGCCGGCCGCCTGGATCGCGCCCTTCTGGTAGTCGGGCGCGGGGTAGAACTGGCTAGGTCCGCCGCCGCTACCGCTCTCGTCGAGAGGGGAACCCCAGGCCATCTCCTTGAAATAGATCCCGGTCGTGGACTCGAACGCCGTTGTTCCGCCAACCGCCGTGACGGTGGGCAGTGTCGACGGAAAGCTTCCAGCCGGGTCCTGGTCCTCGCCGCAGGTGTATGCGCCGTTATCACCGCTGGCCACGAAGTGCGACATTCCCTCCGCCACGGCGCGGTCCTCGATGCTCGCGTAAGTGTTGCGGTGGCCACTGGGAGTGTCCGGCTCGCATGCTCCGAGGCTCTCCGAGATGATCGAGCCAAGGCGATCGGTGACCATCTGATCGAAGGCGCGGTCGCCATGTCCGAAGTCGGATGCCGAGAGGTAGACCACCAGCTTGGCCTGGGGCGCGATCTCGTGCAGGATCTCGAGGTCGAGCACAGTCTCGCCCTGAGGCTTCTCGGGAGTGCCCCAGTTGGGATCGCGCTTGACCGTGAGGTACGAATCGAACGGCGGCAGTCCAAACTCTGCGGCGAACTTGTTCAGGTCGGTGAGGTTCGGCAGGTCGTCGATCTCAGGCAGCACGATCGTCTGGCCCGTCCCATCAAGACCGGCATCGCGCAACGGCTTCAGGTTGTAGAAGGCGAGCACGTCGGTCGGCGTGAGGCCGCCTTGGCGCACCGCGAGCGAGCGTGCGCCTCGATAGTTGTCGAGCCCGCTGACGCTGCTCGCGGCCGCGGCCAGGATGGGCGGGATATGGGGCAGGCCGAGTGCCGCGTAGAAGGTGGTGCCATAAGCCTGGCGGAAGCTGTCGATGTCGACTTGCAGCAGCGCCGCCGCCAGCGGTGCCGGCCCGTCGGCCGCGATCAGGCCCGACCCGGCCCGCCACGAGGTGTTGAATCCCAGCTGTTGCAGCCACGACACCGCAGCCTGAACCACCGCAGGGTCTGGGCCGAACTCAGCCGAGTAGGCCTCGGGACTCACGGTCTGCCCCGAGGCGATGAGCTTCGCCAGGCGGGCCGGGTCTCGGACCTTCAGCGCGAAGCTCAACCACACGGTGGTTGCCTGGCCGGCAGGGCCGAGGCGGACCGCATCCCGGATCGCGGTCGCCAGCGTTGGCGGTGGAGAGGGCGCCGCCAGGAAAGGCCCAGCCGCGAGTGTGGGGGAGCCGGAGTTGGAAGGTCCGCAGGCGGCCAGCGCCAGCACGACGGCCAGACCTAAACCCAGGGGGATTCTCACGGAAAGCTAGCTTCCCAGACCTCAGCTTCGAACGCCAGGTCAAAACCAAGCTTGCGGTACGCGTCGAAGGCACGGGTCTCGTTCAGGCCGTCGACGTACAGGGACGAGTGGCGCGCGCCGGCGGTCCGGAGCCGGATCAAGCCTTCCGCCACCAACCAGGTGGCCAGGCCCCTTCGCCTGTGCTCCGGCACAGTCCCGACCGAGCTCACCAGGCCGACCGGTTGAGGCCGCGAGTCCTCGACATAGGCCTCGAGCTGGCAGAGCGTCACAGCCGCCGGCTCGCCGGAGGTGGACGTCACGGCCATCAGGCACAGCTGTGGTCGTTTGCCCGTTATCAGCTCGTCCTCGGTGCGCGGCGAAAAGCGCCAATGATCCGCAAAGGAACGGTTGTGCATGTCCGCCCAAGATCCCTTTGCCACTTTCGACGCGTCGAGGAGCTCGTAGCCGTCGACCGGCACTGGCGCCGGGAGATCGCCGGCGAGGCGGCGGTCCATCCTCCACCACGGACGCACCATCTCGAGCCCGAGGCCCTGGAGCGCAGCGCCACCCTGACGCGGGCCGACCCAGACCTGGGCCGCCCCGGCGCCGGCGGCACGCGAGAACTGCAGGCCCCAGTGCACCAGGTCCCGCATCAGTCTGGCCGCCTCTGCGCCGTCCACCGCGGGGTCGATCCGCGCGACCGTGCCCTCAGGCGTGGGCCGGCTCGTGACCAAGACCGCGCCGGCAACACCCTCCGCGCCTTCCTCCACCCGGGACCGCGCAGCCCAGTCGAAATGAGCCAGCAGGCCCTCGACCTCGGGCGCTCGAGGCAGGCTGTCACGGTGTCCTGCGCGCACCTCCGACCGCCACAGCTCAATCAGAGCCGGAAGGTCTGCCGCCCGGCCAGGTCTCATCTAAGGGGCCGAGCGCTCATGCCGTTGCGCGCGCAACGATCTCGTGCACCTCGGGAAATGCGCGTCGGATCATCTCTTCGAGCTCAGTCTCGATGCGGTGGGCGTGTTCGAGGCTGATGTCGCCGGCGACCTCCGCGACCACGTGTGCGTGGATGCGTTGGTGGCGGTCGCTGAGCTCGACGTCGACGCAGCGCAGAACCTCTGGGTGCGACTCGACGATCTCACGCATGTGAGCGGCCAGCTGCGCCCGCCTGGCCGTCACGTCCTCTCCGCTGACAACGTGAGGTTCCAGCGGCTCGAGGTGGACGTCGATGCGCGTGGCGTCCGGCAGCTCGGCCCTGAGCGCTTTTTCGAGCCCGGCGCTGGCCCGCGAGGCCGAAGCAAGCGTCATATCGCCCGGCAGCTTGGCGTGCATCGTCAGGTGCAGCGAGCCATCCGCCTCGCGCTCGACGGTCACGTTGTGCAGGTCTCGCACATCCTCGTTGCGAGCGGCCGCGGCATGGATACGCTCCACCAGGTCGCCCTGCCGCTCCTGGCCTTCCACCAGCACGGAGAGCTCGAGCGTCGGCAGGACCGAGCGCGCGTGGCGCTTGACGTCGTCCGCCAGCGCTCCGGCCGCCTCGACCGAAAGCATTCGCCTGGTGGCGACGCTCGCGTCGCCGATCAGGTTGGGGCCCGACCGGCGCACGCGAACCGAGCGGACCTCGCGCACTCCGTTGACGTCCTGGATGGCTGCGCGAAGCTGTCTCTCCGCGCCCGCCGCCGCGCGGTCGATGAGTATGTCGCCCGAGCGCCACGCGAGCTGCGCGGCAGCCCGCGCGATGATGACCGCGACGAGAAGGGCCGCGACCGAGTCTCCCCATGTCAGGCCCATCCGGACCGCCACCAGGCCGGCCAGGACACCGACCGTGGCCAGCACGTCCGAGATGCGGTTGGTCGCGTCCGCGAGCATGGCTTCGCTCGAGGCCAGGAGTCCCACGCGCTTCAGCACGAAGGCTCGCCCGGCCTCGATCCCGAGGGTTGCGATCAACAGCGCGAAGGCGTAGCCGGCGGGGTTGACGATCGCGCCTCCGACCGCGAGGCGTCGGATCGCCTCGAACGCGATTCCCGCGGCCGTGATCAGCAGCAGGATGCCCTCGGCGAAAGCCGCTACGTTCTCTGCCCGGCCGTGGCCGTAGGGGTGCTCGCGGTCCGCGGGCTTGCGCGCGGTTCGTATCGCCACGAGCGTGAAGGTGCTCGCGGCGAAGTCGAACAGCGAGTGAACCGCCTCGCTCAGGATGCCCAGGCTGCCCGTGAGCACGCCGACCACGAGCTTGGCCAGCACCAGGGCCACACCAATGAAAACTGCGCCGAGCGCCACGCGCTCCGGCCGTTTCGCCAAAGACTCCATCGGCCCCACTGTAGCGGCACCTTTGCGGTGCTCCGGGCCGCGGGCTATTTGAGCAGGGACGTCGACGTCAACAGCTGTGCCTCGGTGCCCAGAGCGATCAACAGGTCGCCGTCCAAGAGTTGCAGGTCTGCGCTGGGGCTGACGTGAAGCGTGCCATCGCTGCGCCGCAGTGCGAGCAGCTTCGCGGCCAACTGGTCGAGCAACCCCGCCTCCTCGATGGTCTTGCCGATCGAGGCCATACCCGTTCCGACCAGCAGCTCCTCGACTCCGATCCCCGCCTCGCCATGGTGGAGCGTGTCGAGCACGTCGACCAGGGCCGGGCGCACGGCAAGCTCGGCCATCCGGTGACCGGCCATTCCATAGGGAGAGATCGTCCTCGACGCACCCGCGAGCTCGAGGCGGCGGATCGATTCGGGACGGCCGGCCCTCGCGATGATGTAGAGGTCCGGCTTGAGCGCTCGAGCGGCCAGGACGATGTAGACGGCCCGTTCGTCGGAGTCGACCGCGGAGATCAAACCCCGCGCGCGTTCGATGCCGGCCTGCTTCAGAAGCTCCTCGCTCGAGGCATCCCCTTCGATGTGCAGGCGGCCCTCCGAGCGAAGGCGCCCGACCGCTTCCTCGGTCTGGTCGATCACTGCGTATGGAACCTTGTGGTCCTCGAACTCCGCGACGATCTGCGTCCCGATGCGACCGTATCCGCAGATGATGAAGTGGTCGTGGAGCTGGTTCAGGCTGCGCTCCAACTGCCGCTCTCTCCTGTAATGGCCAAATGCATTGTCAGCGAGGGTTTCGGCAAAGACGCCGAAGCCATACAGCATGGTAGCCACGCCGGTGACGATCAGCGTCGAGGTGAAGATCCGACCGGCGGCCGATTGGGGATGGATCTCTGTGTAGCCGACGGTGCTGATGGTGATGATGACCATGTAGAAGGAGTCGAGCAGGTTCCATCCGTCGATCAGCGTGTAGCCGACGATGCCGTACAGGATGATGACGCCGAGAAGGATCACCGGCAGGCGAAAACGCGTCAGCGGGTGGCGCAGCCGGGCTTTTTTCACCGCTTAGCCGGCTATCGGGCCCCTCAGCCTCCGCCGCCTGGACCTTCCAAGCCAGGTTTCGTCATCTTCCCGAGGTCCAACACCTTGTTCAGCGCCGCCTCGCTCATGCCTTTGGCGCGCGCCAGCTGCCTGATGCTCTTACCCGTGCGGATCGATTCCTTCGCGATCTTGGCCGCCTCGTCGTAGCCGAGGATGGGATTGAGCGCAGTCGCGAGCATCGGGCTTCGCTCCACCAGCTCGGGCCCACGGTCGGTGGCCTGCAGGCCTTCGACGCAGCGCTCAGAGAAGTTGCGCACCGACGCCGCCAGCAGGGTGATGGATTCAAGCGTTGCGACGGAAGCCACGGGCATCATCACGTTCAGCTCGAAGAAGCTGCCCGACTGACCACAGATCGCGACCGTAAGGTCGTTGCCGTAGACCCGCGCGATCACCATCAGGAGCGATTCCACGATTACCGGGTTTACCTTGCCCGGCATGATGCTCGACCCGGGCTGGGTCTCGGGGAGCCGCAGCTCGCCCAGGCCCGCGATCGGGCCTGTCCCCATGAGCCGCACGTCCGAGCCGATCTTCCAGAGGCTGGTCGCGATCGTGCGCAGCCCGCCGTGCGCTGCGACCAGCGAATCCAGCGTGGCCTGTGCGTGGAAGTGATTCGATGTCTCGCGGACCGCGAGCCCCGTGGCCTTGGCCAGCCTGGCAGCCGCGATCCGGGCGAACTGGGGGTGCGTGTTGATGCCCGTACCTACAGCTGTGCCACCGAGTGGAATCCTGGCGAGCTCGTCCACGGCCGCCTTCGCGCGCCGGATCGATTCCTCGACCTGTCCCGCATAGCCCCTGAACTCCTGCCCGAGCCGGATCGGCGTGGCGTCCTGGAGGTGCGTGCGGCCGGTCTTGATCACTGGCCAGAACTCCTTGCTCTTGGCCTCCAGCGCCTTATGCAGCCGCGCCAAGGACGGGATGAGCTCGTCCTGGATGGCCATCGCGGAGGCGAGCTGGATCGCCGTCGGAATGACGTCGTTGGAGGATTGGCCGAGGTTCACGTGATCATTTGGGTGGATCAGGCGTGAACCTCTCTCGCCACCGAGGATCTCGGCTGCCCGCGTCGCGATGACCTCGTTCGCGTTGGTGTTGGTCGAGGTGCCCGAACCCGTCTGGTACACGTCGATCGGAAACTGCTCGTCGAGCTCGCCGTCGATCACCTGCTGTGCCGCGGCGGCGATCGCCCGCGCCCGCCGTCGCGAGAGCAGGCCCAGCTCGAGGTTCGTCTGGGCCGCCGCCCTCTTGACCAGTCCTAGGGCGCGGATGAAGCGGCGAGGAAGCGGCTGGCCTGAAATCGGGAAGTTAAGGACCGCGCGCTGGGTCGATGCACCGTAGTACGCGTCCGCCGGGACCTCCATCTCGCCCATCGAGTCCTTTTCGATGCGAGTCCCTTTCCTTTTCCCCATGGCCAGATTTTAGTGGTCCGCGCGGACCACCTAGAGTGAGCTGTTAATGCGCCTCGCGGCGGTCGACATCGGCAGCAACACAGTGCACGCGCTGGTGGCCGACGTGGTGCGAGGGAAGCTCGAGGACGTTGCCCACTACGTCGAGATGCCCGAACTTGGAGCGCGGGTCGCCAGGACAGGCGAGATCGGTGCGGGGGCCAGGGCTGCGATTCGTGCGCTGCGTCTGGTCGTAGCCCAGGCCCGCCGCCACAACTTCGACGTGCTGATCGGCGGGGCGACCCAGGCGGTCCGAGGGGCCAGGGACGGGGCCGAGTTCGCGCGGGTGGCCGGTGAAGCGATCGGCACCCAGGTGCACGTGATCTCGCCGCACAGGGAGGCGGAGTTGAGCTTCCTGGGCGTCGCGAGCCGCCATTCGATGCGGCGCGAGTGGGCGATGATCGACCTCGGCGGCGGATCGACCGAGGTCGCCATCGGTCGCGGCAAGGAGATGGTCCGATCCGCGACCCTGCTCATCGGTTCAGGCGTGCTGGCCAGCGCCTACCTATCCGATCCGCCGAAACCTGACGAACGCGCCCGCATGCGAAAGGCCGCCCTTCGCGAGCTGACGCACGCCCCAGACGGTGAGGTCGAGCGGCTGGTCGCCACCGGTGGGACGGCCTCCTACCTGCCGTTGGTCCTCACGCGCCGCAACCCGCCACCCGTGTTGACCACCGCCGACCTGCTGACCTGCGAGGCCCGGCTCGATGGAAGGCGCGCGAGCGAGGTGGCCGGAGCGATCGGGCTGCCCACCAACCGGGTAAAAGCGATGCGGGCGGGCATCGAGGTCCTGCTTCTGTTCCTGGACTGGTACGGCCTGGCGGTGCTTCAGATCAGCCACGAGGGCCTGCGCCACGGGATGATCCTGGCGTACCTGGAGCGGGGCAATGATTGGTGGCGGTAGGTGAGACGCGGCCGGAATCCTCCGACGGATCTTCGGCGCCCAGGCGGCCCATCTGCGTTGTTGCGGTCTCCGCTTCTCGCTTACGCATCAACGGATGCGCGCGCTCCGATGCTCGGCCGCGCCTAGCATCTGGACCACCTGGATCGCCGAATCTCGCGCCGCAGGTTCCGGCCGCGTCTCAACGTTCAACCCGGTGGGTAGGATGAGTTCATGGACCAGATGAGATCGCGCGGATCGGCGCTGAAGCTCGCGCTGGCGCTCACGTGCGTCGTGCTGGCGGTCGAGCTCGCCGGTGGCCTGGTCTCGCACTCCCTGGCCCTGCTTTCGGACGCCGGGCACGTCCTGACCGACGTTTTCGCCCTCGGCCTAGCCTGGTTTGCGGTGGCGCAGGGCAACCGTCCCGCTGACGCGCGGCGCAGCTACGGCTACCACCGGGTCAGCATCCTGGCGGCGCTCGTCAACTCCGTGACCTTGATCGTGATCGTCCTTGCAATCGCCTACGAGGCGGTGCGGCGCCTGGCGCACCCGGAACCAGTCCAGGGAGGCGTCGTGGTTGTGGCCGCCCTGACCGGCATCGCCATCAACACCTTCGTAGCGTTCGGCTTGCGCGGGCAGTCACGCAGCCTGAACGTGCGGGCCGCGATGTTTCACGTCGTCGGGGACATCGGCGCCTCGGTGGGCGTGGTGGTGGCCGGGGTCGTGATCCTGCTCACCGGCTGGCTCTACATCGACCCTCTGCTCTCGCTGGGCATCGCCGTCCTCATCGCCTTCGGCGCTTGGCGGATCGTGCGAGAGACGGTCAACCTCTTGATGGAGGGCACGCCGGCAGAGATCGACCTGGCTGCCGTCGCCGGTGAGATCACCGCCACGGAGCTGGTGACGAGCATGCACGACCTGCACGTATGGGCGCTTTCATCGGACGAGGTTGCGCTCAGCTGCCATGTGGTGGTGGGCGATTGCGCGCTTGGCGACGCGGAGCACGTCGTGCGCGACCTCGAGAGCAGGCTCTGCGGAAAGTTCGCGATCGGCCACACGACGATCCAGGTCGAAAGCTGCCACCCGTGCGGCGAGATCCACCACGGTGCGGGCGAACACAATCACCCCCACGAGCACCGACTTTTCGTCAGCGCTGCGCCTGCGCCGGGGGCGGCGGCGGAGCCTCGGGGAGCAATACCTCCTCACGCTGCAGGATCCTCCGCGCGACGGCGATAGCCGACGCGTAGGTGGAATCCATTCCTCTATAGCTGAGCCCGCGCGCGCCGAGCGTGCGCGCCTGTGTGTACGGCGTGTCCGACGCGTAATGGACGATCCCGAGGTCGAAGTTGACCTGGGCCATGTTGACGCTCTCGCCCAGCGGGTAGCGGTCGGGCTGGACGATCTCGTAGCAGGCGTCGAGGTACGGCCCGGCCTCCATCTCCACCACCGTGTAGCGGCCGTGGTAGTAGAAGTCGAGGTAGTCGCGGTTCTGAAGGAAGGTTCCGCGCACCGTTACCGCTCGCTGGTTGTCGAGCGCTGAGCCGTAGACCAGGTTCGGCTGCACGTCGGCCGCGGTGAAGCAGTTGGCGAGCCAGTAGGTGTTGCCGGAGTGCTCGTTGTGGACGACGTTCGGGATCATCACGTCTCCGACGTCCGCGTTCAGCGTCGCCGCCTTTCCGAGGACGTACAGGCCCCTCATCCAGGAGGCTTGCTCGGCCACCTGCCGGAGGATGTGATACGCGGCCTCGCCGAGGGGGTAGTCGACGTTGACAATGCACGCATCGGACGCCCGCAGCTTTTTCTCGTCGACCGAGCCCACCCGCGGATCGATTGCGCCGGGGTCGAGCTTGGAAAGCATGAAGACCTGGGCCGCGGAGTCGACGCCGGTGCCCTTGGCGGCGATGTGCCGGACGCCGTTCGCCGCCTCCATCTCGGATCGCCGCCGGCGCATCCGCTCGCGATCGGGATGCTGGTCGAGAACCTGGCGCGCACCGTAGTAGAGCCAGTTGTGACGAGACGCGCGGATATGGCCGGCTTCGAGCTTCCGGCGCTCCTCATCGAGCTCTGGGTGGTGAGTGCCGATCCAGTCGACGATGTCGCTCTCGAACTCGCGCGCGACCCCCGTCAGCACGTTGACGAGACTGTGTGAGTTGGACGACACGAAATAGATCGGCGCGTCGCGCGCGCCCATGTCGCCCATCGCCGCCGCGATGGGAAGCCACCAACGGCTCGCGTTTCGCGCGTACCCGAGATGGCTCCCGCCGATGAGCCGAAGCAAGATCCTGCACTCCTCGCGCTTGATCGCCGCCAGGTTGGATTCGAAGGAGTCTCCCCATGCATCGTGCAGGCGCTGCCAGTCGTCCTCGGTGGCCCCCGCTGCCTGCCGTGCCTGGTCGTCCGAGAGCTCGACGTCTTGCAGGGCGCGGTGCAGCTTGTTCCACTCGATCTGGTAGGCGACGAGTGTGGGGATGAGGTCGTCGATGTCGGAAGCGGAGGCGATGAGCACGGCCAGCGTGTTCTTGCCGTCGTGGTACCAGCGACGCCGCCGGGCGGGTGCCTTGACCCTTTGCCAGCTGAGGATGTCGGCGTGGAGGACCGCAAGGAAGCCCTGGGGGCTCTGGCCCATCAGCACGTGCCGGCAGCGGCTGATCGCCTCCGGAAGCCGCCGGACCGCGTAGAGCAGCGCGCCCATGTCGGTCTGGGGCTCGGCGGCCAGCGGGTGCAGCACCGAGCCCATGCCGAGGTGCGCCTGCACGAGGGACTCGACCTTGATCTCGCCCGAGCTTTGCAGCATGGTGGTGTAGGTCCGCACGTAGAGCTCGACCGCGTGCTTGCCGGACCAGCCCGAGCTGGGCGGTGATTCCATGTCGCGAATATAGGGTTTCCCGCCGTACGAGGACCTTCGCATCTTCGCGGCCTAGGCGGTCGGGCGCCTGCGGCGCTGAAGCCTGCGTCAAGGGGCCTGTCGCCGAGTCGTCGCGCACTTGAAGTGCGCTCCTAGCGGCGCCACCCTCTCCTTGGCTCCGGCCGCCGATGCCGCGAATCCAGCTCGGTCTCGGACGGCGGGACACCCGGGATGGGCCTTACAAAACCTTGACGTCCCGCGTGAGGAACGTGCGGGCACGCGGTTGGGATAGTTACGCGGTGATGACAAGCCTGGCCAAGCTCCGCCACCTCAGAGTCGTCGGTTTCGCAGTCGGCGCTGTCGCCGTCGCAGGCGCCGCGGTCCTGGTCACGGCCTCCGCGGCCGGCCTGAACGTCGGATTCCGCTCGTCCGCCCCGCAGCCGGCTCAGGCCGGTGCAGCCTCGATCGACCAGGCGAACGCGTCAGCCGTCTGCAATGACTTCCTCTCACACCTGTCGAGCGACCTGGGCAAGAGCCAGAGCCAGGTGAGCTCGGCGATCCAGAAGGCGATCGGCGAGACGCTGGCCGACGAGGTCAAGAACAAGGACATCACGCAGGCCCAAGCGGACACGATCAAGGAGAAGCTGGCGGCCACCCAGACTCCGTGCACTCTGGCCGGCAATCTCGGCAAGAAGCCGGCGCCCGCCACCGGCCCCGCCACCGCCCCCATCGCCGCTTACACGCAGCAGCTGATCAGCGCTGCCGCGTCGGCCCTCGCCATCAGCGACGCCCAGCTCAAGACCGACCTCGCGAGCGGGATGACGCTGTCCCAGGTCGCCGCGGCACAGAAGCCGCCGGTCACCGAAGCGCAGTTCCGCACCGGCCTGATCGCCAAGCTGAAGCCGCTCCTCGACACCGCTGTCACGAACAAGAAGCTGACCTCGGCTCAGGAGCAGACGATCATTCAGAGGTTGCAGACGGGCCCGATCCCGTTCTGGAGCACCCCAATGCGCCGGCCCAAGCCGGCCGCCCCGGCGAGCCCGGCAACCTCGACGACCTAGCCGCCCTCCGGCGGGTTTTCGCTAACATCGAACGCCTGACGGCGCGATGAGGCTCGCTCCTTGAACCGCTAGAGCGCAGGGCTCCGGCTGATGGCCTCTACCAACGAATTCACGACCAGTTGGCAGAGAAGGAGAAAGCCTGATGAATGTCTACGCGATCGCGGCGGTCTGGATGGGGCTTGCGCTGATCGCTTCGCTGATCAGCATCCGCGCAGGCGTAGCGGTCGCTCTTGCAGAGATCCTGGTCGGAGCGCTGGCCGGCAATCTACCGGGCATATCGGGGCTGGTCCACGACACCGCTTTCACGACCTTTCTCGCCAGCGTGGGCTCGATTGCGCTCACGTTCCTGGCCGGGGCCGAAATCGACCCGGTATCGCTGCGGCGCCACTGGAAGGCGAGCCTCGCGATCGGCTTCGTCTCGTTCATGCTGCCGTTCGTAGCGGCGATGTCGGTCGCTTACTTCGCGCTTGATTGGAGCCTTCACGCCGCTGAGATCGCCGGCGTGGCGCTCAGCACCACGTCTGTGGCGGTTGTCTACGCCGTGATGGTCGAGACCGGTCTCAACCGGCAGGAGCTTGGCAAGCTCATCCTTGCCGCCTGCTTCGTCACCGACCTGGGCACGGTGCTGGCCCTCGGCGCACTTTTCGCCGGGTTCAGCCTGCTTCTCGTCGTCTTCGCGGCGGTGACCGCGGTTGCAGTTGTCGCCGTCTCCCCTGCCCTGAGATTGGTGATGAGGTACCTGGGCCATCGCGTGAGCGAGCCCGAGATCAAGTTTCTCTTCCTGGTTTTGTTGGGGCTCGGCGGTCTTGCCAGCGCTGCCGGAAGCGAAGCTGTGCTTCCCGCCTATCTCATCGGTCTGGCCACCGCCGGCGTCTTTCTGGGTGATCGCGTGCTCATGGACCGCATGCGGTCCATCGCGTTCGCGTTTCTCACACCGTTCTTCTTTCTTCGAGCCGGCGTCCTGATCTCG
>Ga0208849_1000184_pt1 | contig 61273 bp, 45 predicted proteins | sample NGESurdeep072012_10_FD_184470 | JGI IMG/M metagenome (GOLD analysis project Ga0208849, IMG submission 184470) | Arctic peat soil microbial communities from Barrow, Alaska - NGEE Surface sample 53-3 deep-072012 (SPAdes) | ecosystem: Environmental > Terrestrial > Soil > Wetlands > Peat ...
AGGCGGTGATCGGATCCAGCGCGGCCAGCAGATCACCGGCCTGGCCTGGAGCGACACTATCATTGCCGTGGGTCGTCAGAGCGCCGGCGACATCGATCGATGTGGGCGAACGCAGCACGATGTCGTCGCCCGCATCGGCCGAGGCCAGGGTGACTGAACCTATCCCGGTCACCACCGCCACGTCGCGGCCGGCCAGGAGCGCCCCACCCGTCACTCCACCCGCCCTCGCCCCGTTGTCGATCAGAATGTCGCCGCCGGTGGTGACGGCGTCGACGGAGATTCCATCGGCTGTCCCGAGGCGCACGTCCGACTGAAAAGCCTTGGCGCCGAATGTCGGCGCGGCGGTGATCAGGCCGCTGACTTTCAGGCCCGCCCCGGCGATCACGTCGACATCATGGCCGGTCAGGTCGAAAGCGACCGCCGCGAGCTTGAATGCGCCCGCGCTCGCGATGAGACGATCAGCGGCGCCGAAGACATCCACCGGCGGCTGTCCCGCCACGGTCTGTCCGGCGGCGATCGAAGTCGCGGTGAAGGCGCCGCCGGCCCTTGCGGCCACGTCGTCGCGCGCGCTCAGCGCCGACACCATGATGATTCCACCGTGCAGGCCGATGTCGCGGCCGGAGATCACGCCGCCGCCCGCCGACTTCTCGTCGACGTTGGCGAGGGCCCCGATGTCGACATCACCCACCGCATTCGTGATTGCGCCGATGTGGACACTGCCGGCGTCTCTGATCATCAGGCTCGCGCCGTCCGCCGCGGCTGGGTCCTTCACATTGGCGGCGGTGGTGTTGACAAGGGTTGTGTCGATAGTGGTGTCGCCGCCGGTGATGGTCGTGACTGCGGCGCTCTGAACCAGGCCGCCAGACAGCTCCGGCGTCAGCACGCCCCCCGTGCCTGTCTGGTCGGCGACCATGAGCACGATGTCCTGACCATCGCCGCGCGCCTGCGTCGCGGTCAGGGCGCCGCCGGCGACGATCGAGCTGGCCAGGTTGTCGCCCGCGGCCGCGACCACAATCCGACTGGCTCTGATTTGCGAACCTGGAGCCAGGGTGATGCCGCCGGGGATAGGTGGGCAGACTTTGCCGCAGCCGGGCCCGCCGCTGAAGTTAGCGCCGATGTTGATGGTCACTCCGTCCAGAGCCAGCACGGTTCCGGTATCGGTGAACACCAGGCTGACATCCTGGGCGGCGACGGTTGCGACCTGCACGGCGCCGGCGGGCGTCTGCAACACCTTGCCGCCTAGCCCGATAAGGGGCGCGAGCAGGGCCACCATGCCGCTGGAGGCATTCACCGTCCCGTCCATCTGGATCGCTTGGCTCGCGCCGGTGAAGGCGAAGTTCAAGGAGCCGCCGAGAAAGGACTTCTCGTCGAACCCGGTGGCGGTCGAGAGCAGGAGCCCGCCGACATTGAAGACGCCGGTGTTGGTGACGGCTATGCCCGAGGCGTTGATCAGCCACACCTGACCGACCGATGCGATCGTTCCGCTCAGGGTCGAGGGAATTGGGGGGCCACCGCCTTCGGGGCTCACCGCTCGATTCACGAGGATCCAGTCGGGCTTTTGACCATTCACCGTGAATATGTTCCCAGCGCCGGTGTTGAACTCGGCCCACTCCGCGTAGGCGCGCGAGGCGCTTACCGTCACGCTGCCGGTGGTCGCGGCGGGATTGTAGCCCGGATCGAGCGTTACGTTCCGCCAGTTGGTGAGCGGCGAGGGAGGCGGGACCGACGGGATGGGAAGACCCGCGGAATGCGCCGCTCCCGCGCCGATCGCGATCGCGACCGCGAGAGGCGCGGCGGTTGAGAGCAGGACCGCATGCCTTCCACCCCAAGCATGGCGACGAACAGAAATGCGCATGGCGAACCTCACCGAAACGAGAACACACGACCGAGCGTCAGCAGCAGCCGGCCGGGCGGCTTGGCGGCGCCGGGAAAAGGAGGATCGAGCGGATCGGCCCACGCGACGTCGAGATTGAGCTGCCATGGAAGCCGGGCGCGCACTCCCGCCCCGGCGGAGGCGATGGTTGCGGAATAGCCCCCGACGCCCAGGTTGGTGACATAGGCCGTGTCGTAGAAGGCATACGGTTCGAACCACAAGGGTGAGCCGCGGCTGACCGGTTGCTTCGGCGGAAAGGCGATTGGCCAGCCGGCTTCGAATTGACCACCCACCGCACGATCGCCGCTGGCGGCGCCGGGGCTGTAGCCACGCCCGATGGTGTAGTTGCCGATCTGGAATTGCTCGTAGGCGAGCACCGGTCCGCTGGCCCACTGCGCCGCCCCTCGCAGTTCGATCCATGGTCCGCCCATATGGTCGGGCGCCGGCCGTCCGCCGAAGGTCCAGCGCAGAGAGCCGTCGCCGCGCACCACCGTGGCCTGCGGGTCGCCCTGCGCTCGCGAAAGATTCGCATCGCCCTCGTGGCTGCTCCCGAGCCCTCCAAGACCTTGGCGGATCTCCGCTCGAACATTGAAGCTGAGCGGCAGCGCGTCTTCCGGCAGCCAGCGAAGCTCCAGCTGCCCGGTCGCAATCCGAAGCCGATCCTTGAAAAGCGTCGGCGCGCCGGTGGGCAGGCCTCGGAACAAGCCCAGGTCGTTGTCATCGTCGATGGTTTCGAAGTGGACCCCACCGACAATGTTGAGAACCTGATCGCGGAGGAACGGATAGCTCAAACCGGTGCGTGTGCTGAGGAAATCGCCGTCGATCTGCAGCGGCGCGAGGGCGCCTTGGGGATGGGTCTGGGCATAGTTGATCTCGAATTCGCCCTTGAGACCCTGGGTCCCCAGATTGGCCTCCTCGTTGAACTCGACGACCCGCTGGGCCCAATTGGTCGAGGCGAACAACACCAGGGAGGTGCGCTCTCCAAAGCGCGTGAAACTATTCGCGTCGAACCGTGCATAGAGGGCGGTGGGGCCCAGTTCGTCCGAGCCGAGGTGCTGGACGCCGGTGGACACATCGAGCCGACGCCGGCGTTCAGCGTCGGCTTCGAGTTCGACCGCGCCGGGCGGGCCATGCACAGCGTGCAGGCGGATACCGATCTCGGCGCCGGGAATGTCGCGCGTGAGCAACACGGCTCGCTCGATGTCTTCCCAGGGCGTCGGGCGCTTACCGACCGCCTCCGCCAGGTAGGCGCTCGCCAGCGCGGCCGCCGGCCCCATCCGCGCCAAGCCCTTGGCGTCGATGTCGGCGATGAACCCTTCGGTCGCGGCCAGATGCAGCTCACCGCCCGTGATCCGCTGCGCCGGCAGATCGACCCGGGTCAGTCGATAGCCCTTGCGCACGAACAGGCGGGCGATACGGTCACGGATTCTACAGACGACCGAGAGGTCCTGCGGCCGATCCAGGAATGGGGCCGCCGCCGCGGCGACTTCCCCTGGAGTCACCACCGTCGCGCCGTCCACGATCACCTTGACGATGGTCACGCGGAGGCCCTGGCCTGCGAACGGACAGCCGCCGGCGGCCATCGGCGCAGCCAGGGGCGGCGGCGAAGGCCGAGCCGGCGGGATCTGGTTGGAGATGTCGGGAGCGGTGTGACCGGGCTCGGGTCCGCTGGACGGGGCGCCGACCTGCTGCGCCAGAGCCTTGGAGGTCGGGCTTCCGGCGAGGACGACGGCTAGGGCACCGCCCAATAGAAACTGGCGAACGCGACTGAGCAAATCCCCCTCAGCAGTCTGTACTTGGCCGTATCGCTACCACTATCCACGACCACGGTCACGCGACGAGGCTCCTTGCCGGCGAACGGGCGGCGCAGGCTGCCACGCCCACGAAAACGTCTCCGGCTGGATATTGCCGGGCCGCACGTCTCGCGGCCGCCTCGAGTCCCGCTTCAAGACGGACAGTCTCGAGGTCGGCGCGCCTGGGGCGTGATAGCTGTGACATTCGGCGCAGGCGGCCGGGGCTGCCTGGGCGGCCTGCGCCTTGCCGTGGCAGGCCGCACACTGGGCGATGCGGGGAAGCAGAACGTCCTCCGACCGGTCCGATTGTCGAGCGGCATGGCAAACTCCGCACGTGAGTCTGCCTTGGGCGTCCTGATGATGCGCGGGAACGTCATGATCGAACCCGCCGCGCGGCAGGTAGCGCACGGTCAGGCGCACCGGCGCGACGGCGTAGGCGACGGAAGCCGCGTATTTTGGCCGGCCGATGACATGACAATTCGAACAGATGCCGCCCGCGGCGAAGGTGGCGTGGATCGCGCCCAGCGCGCGGGCGGAAGGCGCCTTCGCGGCAAGGGCGCGTCGCAGCCACTCGGCGATCTCCGCTGCCAATCCTGGGCGGCGACGCCCGTTGCCCAAGGATGCCGGCGCTCCACCGCGATGCATCCCGTAGAACGCCTCCAATGCCGCCACGACGCGAACAACCGATCCATGCGGCACAGTGCGTAGAGCGCCTCCGCTGCGGGCGAAGGCCAATGAATGGCACGCCGAACAGTCACGCTCCATCTCCACCGGCTGAAAACTCCTGCCTGCCTGGTCCGGCCGATGACAGTTTGCGCACGAAAGGGGCGGGCCATAGCCACGCCCGGGACCCAGCACCTGGGCAAGGCGCGCCACGCCGCCGGCGGTGTCCAGATGGAGGCGATGCGAGAACGCGACGCCTTGATGTTCAATTGGCCGCCGTTCCAACGCTATCCGCTCCAGGCGGGGCCCCTTGGCGGACACGGTGAGCAGGGGCCGGAAATCGGGATGCCGGCCCCAGTCCGGAACATCGAAGAGCGCAGTCGTCGGCAGCCGCGCGTTCAGGCCCGCATGGCAATCGGTGCAACTGTTGACGCTCGCCAGGAACGGCGTCGCCCTGGGGCGAGTGGAGACCACCTTGACCGCGCGACCGGGTCGACCGGCGGCGATGTGCTCGAGATGGCAGCTCGCGCAACGATCGTTGGGATGGTGAAATGCGCGCTCGAAGAGCGCCTTGACCCTGGCCCCGAATGCCGCCGGCAATGGCGTCGCCGCGAGGAGGCGACCGTGCGCGGCATGATCGCCGATCAGTTTTGGCGCGAATGGGCTCCCCCGAGCGTGGACCTCGGCGGCGACACGCAGGATCGAAACCGCCGCCCGGTCATTCATGTGGCAGGCGAGGCACGCATCGTCGCGCACGGCGACGAAAGCCTCGCGGTGGCACGCCTGACAGTTGCCGTTGAGAAATCCATGGGCTTCGGAGAGCGGGCCACTGGACCACTGTTGGTCGGCGTGGATCGTGGCGCGCCTGTGGCCGCTGAAGAAGAGCGCCGCCGGCAATGCGAGACAGACCACGAGGATGCCCAGTCCCAGACTCCACGCCAGACGTCGCTTGCCGAAAACCGTTGCAGGCGGCGAGAAGACCGCCCGCTCCATCTCGGTCGCGGGCCTCGCGCGCGCATCCTCGCGGCGCACCACCGTGACGACGACCTCGTCGGCCGCCGCGCCTTGCGCGAAGGCCAGGACGTGACTTCCGATCGCGATCTCCGGGGCCTCGGCGAGCGGCAGCTCCGCGGTGCGCACGAATGCTCCAGCCACTTCAACGGCAAGTTCACCGAGCGCTTCGATCTGGACTCGGTGCGCGCCGGCCATCCGGAGGCGGGCATGACGCAGGCCTACCGCCAGATCGGTGAGGTGAATGTCGCAATCGGCGCCGCGGCCGATGATCGGTTCGCTCGCCGCGATGGGCCGTGAGCGCACGATTTCGCCGCCCGCCGCCCTGCGCGTGACCTGGCGAAGAGTGAAGCTCACACTCGACCTACCAATAGAAGAAGACGCTGACGATGTGCGCGGTCAGCGCGGCCAGGAGGGCGAAGGTCGCCGGCACATGGACAAACAGCCACGCATCGAGCAGCGAGCGCAAACGGATGTGCCGGCGGGCTTGGCCCAGCGCCGCTTCTTTGAGATCCAAGAGGGTGGCGATCTGATCGAGCTGCGGCGATGCATCGGTCAGGCGGCGCCGCAGCCCTGCGAGGCCAACAATCGCGCGGCGGTTGCCGCAGCCTGGACGCAGACCGCTCAGCCGCTCGACCAAGCCGCCGGAGATGCGGGTCTGCTCCAGCGACAGCCGCACGATCCGCGCAGCTCCCTCATCAAGGCTTTGCGCCGCTTCGTCGAGCCTTCCGTCAAGGGCGCGCAGGCGCTCGAGCATCTGCACCTGGGTCAGTTCGTGGCGATTTTCACTCAGGCGCCGCGGCAGGGTCGCGTAGGCCGCGGCGCCGAGAGCGCCAGAGGCCACCACCGTGAGCATCAGAACGAAGGCCAGTGTGTGGACATTCCAGCCGAACTCGAATCCGGTGTGGACCGTCGCGACGACCACGAGAGCCAACCCAAGATAGACGTGCGCCGACAACCAGCCCTTGAGCGACCAATGTCCTGACGTGATGACGCGCTTGCGCACCCCCAGCGCCGCCAACCAGAGGATCAGCACCGCGCCTGCCAAGCCGGTTGCGTAACCGTACCAGGTGTCGCCCCTGGGCCGCGGGTGCACCTCGGCGTATCGATAACCGGCGGCTGCGGCGAAGCTGAGGAGGGCGGCGATCCACAGCCAGCGAAAGCCGGCGTGGCGCAGGAATCCGACGTGTCTTGCCGTCTCCGACCTCGCCCCGGCCACCACAGCCGCCCCCCTTTAGTTCACCCGCGCTCCATGAGGGTCACGGTCAGGAATTTTTCCGGCGAAACCCGAATGGCCGCTCCCGTAGGACACGCCCGCACGCAGGCGGGCCCACCCTTCTTGCCGACACACATGTCGCACTTGATGGCGACCTTGTGCGTCTCCACCCCGGCCTTGAGGTGGCTCTCCTTCCATTTTCGGTCCGGTTCCCCGGGACCAGGTCCCGCGCCGAACAGCATCCAGGAGAGCAAGCCCGGCTTTTTCGGCGGCGCCTGATCCATGCGGATGACGTCATAGGGACAGTTGCGTTGGCAATTTCCGCAACCAATGCAGGTTTCGTCGATGAACACCTCGCCGTCGGGACCGCGATGGATCGCGTTGGGCGGGCAGTCGGTCATGCAATAGGGGTGTTCGCAATGCCGGCAGGACGTCGGGACGTGCAGATGTGCGTAGGTGCGGCCCGCCTCCCGGTCGAGCCTCGAGAGGCCGTCGTGGCTGTCGGCGCAGGCCTTCTCGCAGTTGTCGCAGCCGATGCACAGGGTCTCGTCGATCAGCAACACGTCGGTGGCTTCGCCGATGCCTTGTTGGACCAAGAAGCCGGCGACGGCGCTGTACATGTCGACGACGCCGCCAAATTTCCCTTTCTCCTCGTCAACGAAGTCGTCGATCTTGCGTCGCGCGGTCATGTCCGCGGTGATCTTGCGGCCGAGTTCGGGCTTGCGCGCCAGCAGCCGGCGAAAGGCCTCGCCGTCGAAGCGCACGACCTCGGAACGGATCGCCGCCCGCACCGTGGCGGTGCGCCTGCCGCCTTCCATCAGCGCCATTTCGCCGGAATATGATCCAGCCGGGACATAGGCGAGAAACACCTGCTTGCCGCCGATCTCCTTCTCCACGACCATGCTCCCCGAACGGATGATGAAGAGGTCGCAACCCTCCTCGCCCTCGCGGATGATGGTCTCGCCGGGCTTGACCTGCCGCGTTTCGGCGGTGCCGATCACTTCGGCAATGTCTTCGGCAGTCAGTCCCGAGCCGAATATCTGCAGGAGCTGGCGCTCGGTTGTGATGCGTTCGACCGTCTCGCGCGCCTCCTTGACGGTCGCCATCAGTTTCAGCGCCGCGGTCCGGGACATTTCCACCAGAATGCAATCCTCGGCGGCGCGGATCGTGGCCCCGCGTCGACGGCCGGAAATGAGACCCACCTCGCCGAAGATCGATCCGGCGTGGATTGGCACCGTGCGCGCCCGCTGCTTCGGGTCGACTTCGACCTCCACCGACCCCTGCGCGATGGCATAAAGCGAAGATCCGATGGCGTTGCGCTCGAAAACCACCTCTCCGGCGCGGCAGAAGCGCACGTCGGAGTCGAGCATGAACTCGCGCATCTGCAACGGAGAAAGACCGCGGAAGATCTCGACCCCCTGACGCAGGAACTCCAGCCATTCGGCCACCGACCGACGCGCAGGCAGATCGCTGAATTGTCGCTCGAGGATCGGTTCGTCGGCCGGCTTGAGCTCGCTGTTGCCCGCGATGAATTCGATCACGTCGTAGCCCTGGTTGAGGCAGTGCTTGATCAGCGGATAGCCGGCCAGGGCGCCGATGACGTAGACGCCCTCGACGCTGCTTTCGAAGGTCGGGCTGAGCTCCGGGAAGGCGTTGCGGCTGTCGCTGGTGAATCTGATCCCCAGGCTCTCGATGAATTTGCGCGGCGGCGCCGAGCCCATGCGGGCGATGATCCGGTCGCAGGGGACCTTCGCCGTCCCCTCCGGCGTGTCCACCGTCAGCCACCGCTGCTCGATCAGGGATGAGGTGGCCCCGCGCATGATCGAGATCCGCCCCGCCTCGCCGGCCGCCAGCAGCGCCTTCACATTGGCGTCCTTGGCCGTGGCGAAGTCAGGACTTCTGTTGAGCAGGGTCACGATGTTGCCCTGCGCCGGGTCGGCGACGAGCCCGAGCGCGTTTTCTATGCCCGCATCGCCGCCTCCCACGACGACGATGTGCTCGTCGATATATTCCGTGGGATCGTGGAGCTGGTACTGCACGTGGGGCATGGCCGCGCCCTCGCAGCGCATGAGGTTGGGATTGCCTTGCGTGCCCACCGCCACGACGATGGTTTCGGCGTTCACCGTGGCGCCGTCGGCCAGTGTGATGGTGAAATCGCCCTTCGTTCCGCTGATCGACTTGGCTTCGGCGCCAAAGCGAACGTTGACGCCGCGCGTCTTGATCGCGTCGGTCCAGAGTTCCAGGACCTGCTCGCGTTTGTCGGCTGAAAACGGGCAATCGGCGCGCAGCACGAGCTGGCTCGGGCTCGCCATCACATGCTTGCCCCGCTGATAGCGGAAAATCGTGTCCGACAGGTGGTCGGCCTTCTCCAGAAGAAGGTGGCTGAGCCCCTTGGACGCCGCATGCGCCGCGGCGCTCAGGCCGGCCGGCCCCGAACCGAGAATCACCGTGCGAAACTTCTCCGTCACACCGACCCGTCCTTGCTGCGCAGACGCCCGCTCATTTATCGTTCGGTGGTCGCGCCCCGGGCGCTATACTGAGCGCATTCATCAGCGGGGTAAACGCCTGTCATGACAGCGGAAATCGGCCAGCTCGCGCTCATTCTCGCTCTTCTGCTGGCCGTGCTGCAGGCGCTCGCGCCGCTCGTGGGGGCGTGGCGAGGCGATGCGGTTCTCATGGCGCTCGGGCGCAACGCTGCATTGCTGCAGGGCGTTTTCGTCGCGATCGCCTTCGCCAGCTTGGCCACGGCCTACGCCGCGGATGATTTCTCCGTCGCCCTGGTGGCGGCGCACAGCAACAGTGATCAACCCTTGGTCTACCGCCTCGGCGCGACCTGGGGCAGCCACGAGGGGTCGATGCTGCTGTGGGTGTTGATTCTGGCGTTCTACGGCGGTGCGGTGGCGGTGTTCGGCGGCAGGCTGCGCGAGACGATGCAGGCGCGGGTTCTGGCCGTTCAAGGGATGGTCGGCGCCGCGTTTCTGGGCTTTCTGCTCTTCACCTCAAATCCGTTCACGCGGCTGGTTCCGGCGCCACTCGATGGAGCGGAACTCAATCCGGTGCTTCAGGACCCGGGCCTGATCTTTCATCCGCCGGTCCTCTACCTCGGTTATGTAGGCTTCTCGATCGCATTCTCCTTCGCGGTGGCCGCCTTGATCGAGGGGCGAGTGGACTCCGCCTGGGCGCGCTGGGTCCGACCGTGGGTCCTCGTCTCGTGGCTCTTTCTCACCGCGGGCATCTCGATGGGCAGCCTGTGGGCCTATTACTCACTCGGCTGGGGCGGTTGGTGGTTCTGGGACCCAGTGGAGAATGCGTCGTTCATGCCTTGGCTTCTGGGCACGGCGCTGCTGCATTCCTCACTGGTGCTCGAGCGACGCGGGGCGCTCATCAGCTGGACCATCCTGCTGGCCATCCTCACGTTTTCCTTGAGTCTGGTAGGGACCTTCCTGGTGAGATCGGGGGTGTTGACCAGCGTCCACGCCTTCGCCCTGGACGCCGGACGGGGGGTCTACATCCTGGGCATCATCGCCGCGGCGACCGGATCGGCGCTCGCGTTGTTCGCCTGGCGCGCCCCGGCGATGCGGACCGGAGCGCTGTTCACGCCGCTGTCGCGCGAGGGAGGGATCACCCTGAACAACCTTTTCCTGCTCAGCGCCACGGCGACCGTGTTCCTGGGAACCTTCTACCCAGTATTTCTCGATGTGCTGCACGGCCCGAAGATCTCGGTAGGGCCACCCTACTACAAACTCACGTTCATTCCGCTGTTCATTCCGCTTCTATTGCTGGCGGGCTTCGGGCCGATGCTCAACTGGAAGCGCGATGAACTACGTCCCCTGCTGCGTCGACTCGTCGGGCCCGCGAGCCTCGCTGGCCTCGCGCTGATTCTCGGGGCGGCGATCGCCGGTCTCGGCCGACCACTGATCGCCCTTGGGCTCGGCCTGGGCGTGTGGCTCATCGCCGCCGCGCTCGCGGTGCTGGCGCGCCGCTGGCGGATCGGCCATGGCGGCGCGGGCGACCTGCCGCGGCTGGCGCGGGCGACGCCGTTGGCCGTCTGGGGTCTGGTCCTGGCCCACGCGGGCCTGGGCGTCACCACTCTGGGGGTGACGGCGGTCAGCGCATGGCAGAGCAACAAGGTTCTGACCATGTACGCCGGCCAGAGCGTCGCGCTGGCCGGCAAGAGGGTGACCCTCAGTTCGGTTCAGATCGTGCGCGGCCCGAACTGGGAGGCCGACCAGGCGCGCTTCGATGTCGCGAGCGCCGGCGGACACCGGATTCTGATCTCGCAGCGGCGGTTCTATCCAGTGAGTCGGACCTACACCACGCAGGCAGGGATCGGGTTCGGCGTCCTTGGAAATACCTACATCTCGATCGGCGAGCGCAATGACGGCGGCGGGCTCATCGTGCGGTTGTGGAATCATCCTCTGGTGAGCTGGATCTGGGGAGGAGGGCTGATCATGGCCTTGGGCGGCGCGCTCTCCCTGGCCGACCGCGGCCTTCGCCGCGTGACCGTGCGCCGCGCGATCAGTCCCGCCCCCCAAGCGGCGCCGGCGCCGGCATGAGAGCAGCGACCTTCCTCCTGCCGCTGGTCTTGTTCGTCCTACTGATCGCCGCGTTCGTGGCCGGCCTTGACCGCGATCCGTCGAGGCTTCCCTCGACGCTCATCGGCAGGGCCCTGCCGCCCTTCTCCCTGCCCCCGGTTCGCGTCGGCGACCCGGGCCTGAAATCGTCGGACCTCACAGGCGCGCCCAGACTGCTCAATGTTTTCGCTTCCTGGTGCGTCTCCTGTCGTGTCGAACATCCGGTGCTGTTGGCTCTGAAGGCCAATGGCGTACCGGTGGACGGGCTGGACTGGAAGGACACGCCGGCCGCTGGCGCGGCCTATCTCGCCGACAACGGCGATCCCTATGGTCTCGTCGGCAACGACCTCAGTGGACGGGTGGGAATCGACCTCGGAGTCGCCGCAGTGCCCGAGACCTTTGTCATCGATCGCCGCGGAAAGGTCCGCTACAAACAGATCGGCCCCATCGCACCGCAGGACTGGGAGCGGACGATCAAGCCGCTCATGGACCATCTGAGCGCCGAGTCATGAGAGGTTTCACATTCGCTGTGGCGCTGGCCGTTGTCCTGCTTGCGGGCCAGGCGAGAGCGGTTGCGCCGGACGAACAGCTCGCTGATCCGCGCTTGGAGGCGAGGGCCCGCGCCATCGGCGGCGAGCTGCGCTGCGTGGTCTGCCAGAACCAGACCATCGACGATTCGGACGCAGAGCTGGCGCGCGATTTGCGCATCATACTGCGTGAACGTCTGACGGCGGGCGATAGCGACAAGCAGGCCATCGACTTCATCGTCGAGCGCTATGGGACCTTCGTACTGCTCAAGCCGCCGTTCGAAAGCCAGACGCTCCTGCTGTGGCTGGGACCGCTGTTGGTGCTGGCCGCGGGAGGGGCGGCGGCGGCCCTCTACATGCGGCGGCGACTGCTAGCCGCGCGCGCTGAACCGGCGCTGACGCAAGCCGAGCGCCTGGAACTCGACCGAATTCTCACGGCGGATGATCCACGGTGATTGTCTGGATCATCCTTACCCTGATGATCGCGCTCGCCGCGATCGGCGTGACTATCCCGCTGGTGCGCCGCCATGACGCTCGGCGCGGTCGCACTGGCGCCGTCGAGGTGCTCAGGGAGCAGCTCGCGGACATCGATGCTCAGGCGGCGGCTCAGACGCTTCCCTCCGGCGACGCCGAAGGGTTGCGCACCGAGGTTTCGCGACGGATTCTGGCCGAAGGGAAGGTGGAGGCAGGGCCGGCGCGGCCCCTAGGTGAATGGGCTCTGCTGGTGCTGGGCTTGGGATTGGCCGCGACGGTCGCCCTGGTCGCCGCGCTGCTCTACTCAAAGATCGGCCGCCCTGATCTTACCGGCGTTTCTTCGCCACCGGCGCCCAGCGTCAGCCTCGCGAATCAGAATCATCCTGGGACGGACATTCCTACTATCGTGGCCCAGCTCGAGCGGAGGATGAAGCAGGCGCCTGGCGATCCGGAAGGCTGGCGGATGCTCGGCTGGTCATACATGCAGGTCGGTCGCTATGGGGAGGCGGCCAACGCCTATGGCAAGGCGTCGGCGCTCGAGCCGGCGAAGGGCGAGTTTCTTTCGGCCCAGGGCGAGGCATTGACTCTGGCCGCGGGCGGCCGAGTGACCCCCGCGGCGCGCACCGCGTTCGGAAGCGCGCTCGCCGGGGACCCGGCCGATCCTCGCGCCCGCTATTTCCTCGCCATGGCCAAGGACCAGAGCGGCGACCACGCCGGCGCCTTGGCCGATTGGGTCGCGCTGCTCAAGAGCGCGCCTCCCGACGCGCCCTGGGCGGGCGAGGTGCGCGCCTTTGTCGAGCGCACCGCCGCGGCGCATGGCGAGGACCTCACCGGCAAGCTTCCGCCAGCGGCCGCGCCGGCGGCCCCCGACGGCGCGGATGCGCCAACCCCGGGGCCGGCGGGGCCAACGGCTGCCCAGGTCGCGGCCGCGCAGCGGATGGCGCCGTCCGACCAGCGGGCCATGATCGGCGGCATGGTCGAGGCTCTCGCCTCGCGCCTGAAGGCCAATCCGAAGGATCCCGATGGCTGGCTCCGGCTGATGCGGGCGCGGATGGTTCTCGGTCAGAGCGCGGCCGCCGCCGCGGCCTACCAGGGCGCCATGCACGCCTATGGGCAGTCTCCCTCGCAGCAGGCCGCGTTCCGCGAGGCGGCGCGCGAGCTGCGAATTCCCGGCTCGTGACAATAGCCGGCGAGGCTCGACCAACCTCTCGAAGCTCCGCGATCGGCCGGCATGTTTCGCCGATCGGCGCTCGCTTGATCAGCCGAGGACGTACGGAGGTCAGGGCGCGGCAGGTGCGCCGAGCGCGACGCGCAGAGTGTCCAATTGGGCGTAGCAACCCCGCTGAACGAGCTGGCCGGCAAAGGCGATCCAGTCGTCCGAGGGAGGGGCGACCGCGCGCCAGATGACGCCGGCGTCCATGCCGTCGGTGGTCGAGACCAGATACGCCTCGCCATCGGCCAGCGGTAGGTCGACGGGCCAGTCCAGGGCGGCCTCGCCGGCTCGCCAGGTGAGGGTGCGCTTGCTGTCGTCGCGCATGCGGGTGATCACCACCGTGGCGGCGTCGGTGTCACGCCGCCAAAGCTCGATCGGCTGGCTGGCGGCGACGCAGAAATCGCCGGGAAGGGCGAGATCGATCTGCCAGATGTTCGCTGGAGCGGCGAGGGGACGCGCCGGCGCTGTCGGCGAGCCGATGCCGCGCGCCGCGCCGAGCCTGTGTCCGGTGCGTGGATTCTGGCTGAGAAGGGCGGTGAGCGCCGACTTGGCCTGGGCCGACGGCTGCCTGGTCAGAAATCGACCCGGCCCGTCGAATTGCCGCGTTCCGCCGCCGTCAAGGACGGTCAGGTGGTCGCCAGCCGCGAGCTGAATCGGCTGGTTGGCCGGCAACAGGGTTCCAGCGCGGTAAGCCGCCGCGGACGGGCCCTGGGCTCGGACCACCATGACCTGCGCCGCGGCCGGCAAGGCGATCGCGGCCGCCGTCAGCGCGCCTAGGGCGAGTGCGCGCGCGAAACTGGACATTTTGAGCCTCCGGGCGCTCGATCCGCGGCCCCATCTGCTCGCGGGGCGGCAGAATGACTCAGTTCGCCGGCCAACGCCACCGGGAGGGGGCGCAGCACTGGGAACACGATCATGGTTGACGGCGCTGGCAGTCGCTCGTCGGGCAGCTCCGTCATGCCGCCGGGCGCGTTGTCCGAGGACCGCGCCGAGCGCGCCGGATATCCGAGGCCAGGTGTCGCAAAGTTTGACGGCGGCGGTTAAGTTTGCGGGAGTGGCGATTGTGATGGAGCGCCGCGCAACGCGAGGCTGAGATGTCTGGGACAGGGGACCAAAGAGGAAATGCGCCAGCGGCCGACCCCTTTGTCACGCTGGACGCGACCTCCCAGGCGGAGCTGGTGCGTCGGGGCCTGGCGACGGCTGGGGAGCTTGTCGATGCCGCCATCGTTCGCATCGAGGCGGTGAACGGCCCCATCAATGCGGTGACCCACAAACTCTACGACCAGGCCCGCGATCGCGCCGCGCGGCTCCAGCCCGAGGGCGCCTTCGCCGGCGTGCCTTTTCTGATCAAGGATCTCCTGCCGGTGGCCGGGGCGCCGCACACCTCCAGTTGCCGCGCGCTGGCCAACAACGTGGCGCAGGCGAGCCCTCCCTATGCGCAGGCCTTCGACGCCGCTGGCCTGATCGCGGTGGGACGCACCAACACGCCGGAGTTTGGCCTGATCGACACGACCGAACCAGCTCTGTACGGCCCGTCCCGCAACCCCTGGGATCTGACCCGCTCCACCGCGGGGTCGTCCGGCGGCGCCGGGGCCGCCGTGGCCGCGGGCATGACGCCCATGGCCCATGCAAGCGACGGCGGCGGCTCGATCCGCCTGCCGGCTTGTCACAATGGCGTCTTCGGGCTGAAGCCCAGCCGCGGCCGAAATCTCTCAGCCGGCTTTCCACCGATGCCGTTCGGCCTGCCAGATGTCGCGGTCGATCACGTCCTGACCCGATCGGTGCGTGACAGCGTCCGGATGTTGAGCGTCACCGAAGACCCGGATACGCCGCTCGGGCGTTTCGGAGCGGTCCAAGGTCCCTTGGACCGCAAGCTCCGGATCGGCCTCATTCGCGAGGGTGCGACCGGGGCCCTGGCGGTTCCGGAGGTCGACTCGGCCGTGGTCGGCGCGGCGCGGCTGTGCGAAGAACTGGGCCACGAAGTGGCGCCGGCGCACTGGCCCTTTTCGGGCGAGGCGGTGATGCTGGCCTTCCTCGACGAGTGGGCGGTGCTCGCCGCCGGCGCGGTCGCTCAGACCTGTGGGGCGGTCGGTTGCGAAGCCGACGTGGAGCATTTCGAACCCTGGACGCTGGAACTCGCCCGCCGTGGCGCGGCCTTGACGCCGGAGCGGCTCGCCACCGCTGTCGAGGCGCTCGCCGGCGCCACACGGGCCCTCGCCGCCTTCTTCGAGACCTACGACGTCCTGCTATCGCCGGTCATGCGCCATCTGCCGAAACTGCTTGGAGAACACGCCACCGACCAGCCGTTCCAGGACCTGTGGGACAAGGCGGTGGACAATGTCGCCTACACCCCGGCGTTCAACGCCTCCGGAATGCCCGCGATGAGCGTGCCGTTGCACTGGACCGCGGGGGGCCTGCCGGTGGGGTCCCAGTTCGCCGCCAAGCTCGGCGGCGAGGCCACGCTCTTCGGTCTTGCCTATCAGCTGGAAGCCGCCCAGCCGTGGGCCGGAAAGTGGGCGCCGAACAGCTTCCCGGCGCGATCTTCGAAAACTTGAGCGCGATCAGGCGCCCAACATCAGGTCGGCCTTCGCCTGCAAGTCAGCCTCGCGCCGATGGATGTAAAACACCAGGCCGAGAACGAGAATGATCGCCAGCACGACGGCGGCGATGCCTAATGGGCGCCCCACTGCTTCAAAGAAGGTCCCGAAAAGGTAGCCGCCGACCGCGAAAATCACTGTCCATGCTACCGCGCCCAGTGTGTTGAACGCCATGAAGCGCGTCGTGCGCATCCTGTTCGTTCCCGCCAACACTCCCCCGAACGGCCCGAGCAGCGCGATGAACCGCAGGAAGAAGACGATCTTGCCGCCATGGACGAGGAAGAGGTACTGACCCAGTCGGAGGCGGGCGGCGCCCAGGCCGACGAAGCGGCCATATCGTCTGAGCGTTGCGGCGGCGACCGCTCGTCCGATCGCGTAGCCCAATCCGCCGCCGATGATCGCGCCGAACGAGCCGACAGCGACGAGAACGCCAAGACTGAGGCGGTGAGTGTGAGCGGCATAGACGGCGGCGGCTATGAGCAGCTCACCGGCGGGAAGCGGCACTCCAGCGCTCGCCAGGAGGATCGCCGTGAACGTGGCGAGATATCCGTAGTGGGCGACCAGGGTCGAGACTTGCGCGGGCGTCATGCAGACCGGTTAGCACAGCATCGCGCTTTTTTGGGGATGTTGGCGGCAAGCTCGAAGAGTCGACGGTCGCGGTCGCACGGCGCCAGGGGCGATGCACTTACCTCCCTTCAGCATGCCGGAACGCCTGTGGCGGACTGCTGTAGTCGCAGGATCGGCTGCCTGTACGGCGTTTTGGGGAACTGACCGCCAAGGAGACCGACGCCGGCCTTGACAGTGCGCCGCACGTGTCTTCCTTGGTGAGCCTGCCCTACTGATCCATTCAACACCAGGAAAGCCATACATGAGAGCCTTCATCATCGCCGCCTGCGTGGCCGTGGCCTTTCCCGGGCTGTTGGCGGCCCAGACGCCCGTGCAGCATGCGCCGCTGATTGCCGACGATGGTCCCGCGCCGCCCAGCCTGATCGCCTGTTCTTACAACCAGGCGGGCGACTATACGGGCGCCGATTCCGCCAATCCGGGCGAACAGGCTGGCGGTCCGACGCGGACTGCCGAGAGCGGAGACTCCGCTTGGCGTTTGGTGATCGTCGCCGCGGATGGAACCGCCTGCCCGCGCCACATTCAGACGTGATCGAGATCGCAGTCTGACAATGGGGCAACTTCCAACGATCGCGCGCGTTTCCGGAACGCCCGCAACCTTCACTCCGCGGTGCGCGGTGCGGGCGTAACCCAGGTCCCGGCGTCCTGATGCAAGGCGCAGACTTCGCGACCGTTCTCGACGAGGGAAACCGTCGGCGGCAAGGGCTCTGCGACTCTGAGGGCCAAGTACCACTTGATCGATGAGGACGCCCTCGGCGTCGGGCTGAACCGATAGTCCACCTCGATGGCCTCGGCCGAGCGTCGGATCCGTTCGGGACGGAAAACCCCCGCGATGTTTCCGGCGCTGATCACCCGCGCGACCATGATCACTGCGTGGCCCTTCCAGAACTTTCCGCCGGGCGAAAACGGCTTGTGGGAATCCATCACCGGCGCTGGGTGGAGGATCTGGCGCCACTCGGCTTCGGACCGGATCACCGCACAGAGTGGCGCGTCTTCGGGGGTCCAGTTCCCGACAAAACTCTGAAACCTGCTGGGATCGATCCGCAAATACGCCGGCTCCGCGGCCTGGGCGGGCGCACCGGCCCCCAATGCCGCGGCGATCATCGCCGCGACCAGCTTGCGATTCATGTCGTTGCCCCCTGAAGGTTGCGGCGGCGCGCGCCTAGCTCACGAACGCGCGCCGGACCGGTCGCGATTGTGCTTCGCCAATCTTGCCGCATGTCCGCTCTGTCCGTGTGGTCTGTCCAACATAGCACCCTCGGCGAGGTCGGCGCCTCGCTCGCTCCGATGGCTTCCCATGATCTGTGGCTTTGGCTACGGTCCAGGCTGCGATGGGCAGGGGACGTCCGCGCATTCGGTTCGATCGAGGGCTCGTCATGAGACTGCTTGTTGTTGTTGCGACGGGCGCAATGCTGCTGGGCGACCTTGCCTGGGCGGCGGATTCAGACGTGCGCCGCGCCGGCGAGTGGCAGGTGACGATCATGGGAGCGAATGGGAAGCCAAATCCGCCCCGAAACTACTGCTACGCGGCCCGTTCGGTCGCGGACATCACCAGGAGCATCGGCGACTGCAGTCGCAACAACATCACCAAGGTGGGCGCCACCACGACGATAAACGCGTCATGCACCAAGGCGGGGCATCAGATTTCGCTGAACATGGTGCTCACCTCGATGGGCGAGACTGCGTATCGCGCCCGGGTGCACGCCACCTACTCTCCGCCGATCGGAACCATGAGCCGCATGGACATGGTGGCGGAATCGAAATGGCTCGGGCCGTGTCCGGCGGGCGTGGCGCCGGTCCACTAGCCTCGGCGCCGCACCGCTGCCGGCGCATCGCAGGCGCCGCGACCCACCGGGCGGCCCGTGAGCTTTCAAGCAAACTCGAAGCCGGAGATGGCAGTCTCGAGTACGTGCTCGGAGTAGATCCGCCGGCCCGGCGCATCCGCGGCTCCGGCCGCCACCATCAATGGCAGCAGATGCTCCGCCTCAGGGTGAGAAAGACGTGCGGCGGGCGCCGAAGCCCAGGTTTCGAGACGTTTGGCCCTGGCCTCCGAGTCAAGGACGACGGCCTCGGTCAACCAGCGGTCGAACTCCTCCGATGGCGCGGTAAACCGAGCATCGCCGTAGCCGCGCATGTTGTGGAAGCTCATCCCCGAAGCGATGATCAGCACGCCGTCGTCCCGCAACGACGCGAGCGCACGTCCGGCGTCAAGGTGCAACGCGGGGTCCAGCGAGCGATCCACGGACATCTCGACAACGGGAATGTCGGCTTCGGGGAAGGCCACCTTCAGTGGGACGAAGACGCCGTGGTCGAGACCGCGCCGCGGGTCGACCTTGGCCGCCACCTCCTGGGCCGCAAGGAGCTTCGCGGCGCGAGCGGCGAGGGCCGGATCGCCAGGCGCGTCATATCGGAGTCGATAGGTATGGGGCGGGAAGCCGTTGTAGTCGTAGATCAGCGGCGGTCGCTCGGCGCCCGTCAGGGCGAAGCCGTCGGTCTCCCAATGGCCCGACACGACCAGCAGAGCTCGCGGGGGCGAGGGAAGCCGCGAAGAAATCGAACGCAGGAACGCTTCCATGCCGGTCCAGACGCCGGCGGGGTCGTCCATGAAGAAGCAGGGACCGCCGCCGTGCGGAATGAACAGCGTCGGCTGTCTAGGTTCCCGGTTCATCGGCACGCTCCGCGGATCGTCAGGCCCCACCCAATTGGTGTCGGGCGCGCCGCTTCGCCACATTCGGGCTTGCGACTGGGTCGCGGGCGATCGTGTGCCGCGCCCAGGCAGACCGTCACCGCCTGAGACCCGCCCGGGTCAGCAGACACCATGGGAGCGGCGTGAGCCTCGGGCCAGGGTCGGTGGGCGCAGAGGCCACGCGACTTGGGGGGCGCTTCAGGCGGAAGATGAGGGTGTGATGACGATCCGACCCGGCGGACTGGCGGTTTTCGTGCCGCTGGTGTCGGTGGCGCTTGCTTCGTCGGGCTCTTCGTCAACGGCGGCGGCGCAATCGCCAAACGCCCTGCGCGGTCACTGCCCGAGCGGCTATCACGTCAAGCCGAGGCTCAACCTGGACTTCCCGAGCGAGGGACAGATGCGGGCTTTCGTCGTCGCGCCGCCGGCGGAATTCAGCCGCCCCGCTCCGGTGTGGGTCCCCCTGACGGGTTCGGTGGAATCCACCAACTACATTCTCCGCGCGAGCCACCGCGGGGCCAATGCGATGCTGGCCGAAAAGGGCTTCATGGTCATCGGTCCGGTGCGCGCCTGCGCCGATCAGGATCCGGACCTGCGCGCCGGCGTCTGCATACCAGGGGTAGGCTGGGCCGCTAGAGGCGTGGCGTTGGTCGCCCCCCGATCCACGCCCAGAAGCGGTCCGTCATGCGCGCCGATCGACGAGACCCGATCCATTCGCCCAGGGACGCCGGCTCGCGGCTCGAAGGTGATGCCCCCGGCGCGGGCGCGGTCGGAGCATCTCCGCCCCTGGCCTGGGCGCCGGCGGGGAACGAGTCGGCGAGGTCGAGATCCTCTCGGCTGAACGCCGGCCCTTTCCCGGCAGCGCGCGGCGGCGCCTGCAGAGGCGGAAAGCCGATGAACGGATCGTCGCCGAAGATCGGCTGCTCATCGAAGGTCTCGGCGATCATCCCCGATGGGCTGTCACCGGCCGCCCGGCGTGGGTGACCCACGCCCTCTTGCTCATCGCGACCCTCGTCGAGGATGCGGGCGATCCGCTCTTCTCGCAGGCGACTGCGCTCCGCAAAGCCTCGGGCCGTTCGCTCGTGGCCGGACCACTCGCTCGTCCTCGCCAGTTCCTCGCCGGCCAGCTCGACGCCTTCAGCCGAACGCCATCCGGGAGAAGCGATGCGCTCCGCCAGACGTTCGCCGATCCTCGCGATTTCGCCGCTCAGCTCCGCCAGGATCGCCACCTGCACGGTGTCCGCACGTGCCAGTCTCGCCTCGACGAAGCGGCTGATCCGCGAGACCTCGGCGGCCGCCTGTTCGGTGGCCCCGGCGCCGAGGCGTTCGGCGGCCCCTAGGCGGTCGACCAGCGAGCGGTGGAGGTTTGCCGCCTCCCGGCCCATCTCCTCGATGAGCTCGCGCGAGCGCTGCTCGGCGGCGTGGATCTGCTCGCTCGTCCGCGCAAGATCGCGCTTCACCCCGCCCAGCAGGTCCTCCACCGCGGCGCTGATCCGCGCCTCGAACCCGGCCTGCGTGGTTTCGATGTGTCCGGCGAAATCGTCGTCCAGCTCCTCGCGAGGCCCGGGCGCCGGCGAAGCCAGGCGTTCCGCCTTGTCCTCGAGGGCCTCCTGGGCCAGATCAGCGCCAAGGCTGGCGGCCGGTTCGGATGAGACGAAAGGCGCACGGGATTCTGCCGCTTCGATGCGGCGCAGTGTTTCGGTGATGTCGTCTATGGTTTCGCCCGTCCAGCTCTCGCCCTGATAGAGATCATCAGCCATGTCGCCAAGCCTCGCCTCCAGGGCGAGCACAGCTGCGACGGAGCGAGCTCTCGCGCCATCGGCCTGGATGCCGCCGAGGCGCTTTGCCATTCGTGTTCGCTCGGCGGCGATCCCCTGCATGGCCCCCTCGAATCGGGCGGCGATGGACACTTGCTCGCGGCCGGCTTCCACCAGGCGCGTGAGGGCCGCGTCCATGGTTTCGTCGGCGCCGGCGCTGGTGGTCGCCGACCGGCTCCTTGGGGCCGCGACATCCTCCGCGAGGCTCTCCAGGGCAGACTCGCCCACCGCGTCGGCCGGCGGGGAGGACGCCGCTCGTTCGTCCATGGCCTCTTCCCGCTCGATCGGGTCGTCGCCAGATCGGACTTCGTCCTCCAAGGCGGCCTCCGCGGCGACCTCGCCGACCATCAGGCGCGCGGTCCACTCCTTGAGGCTGAGGCCGGATTGGCGGGCGAGGGTGTGGGCGATCTCCCGCGACCGCGGATCGACGTCCTGTGCGCTCTGGCGCGCTACAGCGGCCATCTGATTCGCTTCTCCCGCCCCGACGAAGGACGGTACAGCCCGTCCCCTGGTGTGTAAATTGCCGTAATACCCCTAGATGTAGAGGCCTGCGGAGGTGCGCCCGAGGGGGCGATGTTCTCCCGGCAAGTTCGCTGTGGCCATCAGGAGACCCGCGCGCGCACCTCGCCGCGGGCCTGGTAGAGCGCCCAGAACCTGTTCGCGACCGTCGAGGGTTCGATGGCCTCGCCGCTGGCCCAGGGCGTGCCTTTGATGGCGCCGGCGACCATGACCTCGCCGACATAGACACCATCGCCTTTCAGCCGCTCCGCGAGCAGACCGACGAGCTTGTGCTTGGCAGCGTTGGCAAGGGCGACGCCCATGGTCTTCAACCCGACCGCCAAGGCGTCCATCGGCGGCGCCGTCTCGCCAAAGGCGCCATTGGTGACGAGGAGCGCACCGTCATTGCTGTTCCTCAGGTCCGGCAGCGCCTCCTGGACCGCGGCGATGAGCCCGACCACGGCGACGTCGAAGACCTCGCGCACGGCGGCCGGATCGGTGGCCACCAGATCTCCCGCTTCGCCGCCTCCGAAGGCGTTCCAATGGATGACGGTGATGGCGCCGAGCTCGGCGCGCGCCTTCGCGATGGCTGCGCGAATCGCCGCGGGGTTCCCCGCGTCGGCCGGAAACGCGGCCGCGACGACGCCTCTGTCCTTCAGCGTCTGGACTCCCGCGGCGAGACGCTCCTGCTTGCGCGCGACGAGCGCGACGCTGAAACCTTCCGCGCCGAACTTCTCGGCAACGGCGGTCGAGATTCCCGGCCCGAACCCGACGACGACGATGGTCTTTGCCATGGTCCCTCCGATGACGCGGCCCGCTCAGCCTGTCCCGCAGGGGTGACCACATCCGCGGCCGGCGATCAACACCACGGGTTCCCCGCCCTCCCTCGGCGCCGCCGTGCCCGCCGAGGGACCTGTTCGGCGAACGTCCGCTGATTCAAGACGGATATCCGCGATTCCGGCCGCCGACTATCAGGGCCGCACGTCGAAGACGAGATTGAACGGCGTCTGCGTGGCGCGGCGAAAACGCGTGAACCCCGCCTCTTCGACCACCCGCTTCAGACGCGCTTCTCCGGCTTGCGCGCCCAGGCCCAGCCCCACGTCCTGGCTCTGGGAGGCCGGGGTGCAGAGCATGGTCGACGCCGAATAGAACAGGCGCCCGACAGGGTTGAGATTGTCGGTCAGCTGGTCGTGGGCGAAGGGTTCGACCAGCATCCAGGCGCCGTCGGCCGCCAGGACCTCGCGGATGTGGCGCGAGGCGCCCACCGGATCGCCCATGTCGTGAAGAGCGTCGAAAATGGTCACGAAGCCGTAGCTCGCGCCCGGGAAGTCGGCGGCGGAGGCCACCTCGAAGGTCACGCGGTCGGCCAAGCCCGCCTCCTCGGCCGCCTTGCGCGCATGCTCCACCGACGGCCGGTGGTAGTCGAAACCGGTGAAGCGTGAGTTGGGATAGGCCTGCGCCATCAGCACGGTGGACGCGCCGTGGCCGCAGCCGACATCGGCCACGCTCGTTCCGGCCTTCAGCTTCTGTTCCACCCCGTCCAGGGCGGGAATCCAGGAGGAGACCAGATTGGCGTTGTAGCCCGGGCGAAAGAAACGTTCGGTGCCGGAAAACAGGCACTGATGGTGTTCGTGCCAGCCCAGGCCCTTGCCGGTCCTGAAGGCCTCGGCGACCTTTGGTTCGTCGATGAAAAGAGCGGCGAGGATCGCAAATCCGCCGGCCATGAAGGCGGGACCATTCTCGTTCGCGAACACCATCGCCTGTTCCGGCGAGAGCGAGAACTTGCCGGCCTTGGGGTCGTATTCGACGTATTCCGCCGCCGCCTGGGCGGCGAGCCATTCCCGGACGTTCCGCTCGTGGGTGCCCGTCCGCGCGGCCAGTTCGCCCGGCGTGGCCGGCCCGGCGTCGGCGAGCGCCTTGTAGAGCCCCAGCCGGTCGCCGAGCACCACCAGCGAGGCGGACATCGCCGCGCCCATGTCGCCCACCATCTTGCCCATGAAGGCTTCGAGCTTCGAGGGTTCCGCCATGACGAACTCCTTGCGCGGGTGAGGAAGCAGCTTGCCGACCGACCCCGCGCCGCGAGCGGTCGCCGCACTCGCCCCTAGCATGAGGCAGGCTCTCCGTGAACACGGGGGCGGGCGCCGTCAGTCCAACGGCGGCTCATCTTCGCGGGGCGCGGCAATCCCAGAGAAGGCTCTCGACAATGCGCGGCGAGATCAAGTCTTGTTCCGTGAGCCGTGGACTTGGAGCAGCCGCACGGCGCCCGCCACGAACGCATCGATGACGACGCTCACCGGCTGTCACGACCTTCGCGCCTTTTCAAGGATCGCGCGGTGCTCGGCTTCGGCGCTTCGGCCATGACTGGAGGCCCGACGCTTCAGAGCCTCTACGACCTCGCGGCGTCGGCTACCGGGGGAGTGAGTTTGCTTTGACAGAGCCAGCGCGCGATATGTGCCGATGGGCTGACCGGCGTACCGCGAAACCTGGCCGGAGCCGTTGAATGCGAGGCGAACCCCCATGACTGAGCGCTTCAAGATCGACGATCGGGTCAGTTGGAACTCCGAAGCGGGACGCGTCAGCGGCACGATCATCCGGGTTCATGTGAAAGACGTCGACTACAAGGGCCATGAACATCATGCGAGCCCGCAGTCGCCGCAATACGAGATCAAGAGCAGCAAGACTGATCACATCGCGATGCACAAGGGCGCGGCGCTCACCCGGCTGGGCGACTGACAGAAGTCGCCCGCGCGGTTCGGCCGAAAAGCGAGCAGCCGATGACCGAGACCTTCCCGGAGCCCGTGACGCCCGATCCGCTCGAGGCGAACCTCAGCGGTGCGGATGATCGTCTCGTCTCGAGCCATTGGCTGCCGCCCAAGGAGGGAATAGCACCGCGGGTACGCATCGGCACGCGGTGGATCAGCGTGCTGTGGGCGATACCGATCGGAGCGGTGGCCCTGGTCGTCCTGATCGCCGTCGCGCAGAGCCTTCGCGAGCTTTCCGGCGTGAAGATATTCATCGACCACTACCCAGGCATCGCCCAGGCCGCGCCATCGGTCGATACCGGTTTCCCCTGGTGGCTGCAGCTTCAACATTTCGCCAACATGTTTTTCATGTTGTTCATCATCCGGGCCGGGGTGCAGATCCTGGCCGATCACCCGAGGCTCTACTGGAGGCGGGACTGTACGCCTGGGACCGATTGGTTCCGTTTCCAGGTCCCGGTCCCGAAAGGACGGATCTGGACGTCCAAGGACGATTCCGTCACCCTTCCGAGATGGCTGGGCATTCCCGGCATTCGCCACAGCATCGGCCTCGCCCGGTGGTGGCACTTTTCGATCAACCTGCTCTGGACGGCCAATGGCGTGGTCTTCTACGCGCTGCTGTTCGCCACCGATCAGTGGCGCCGGCTCGTGCCCATGACGTGGGACGTATTTCCGGGCGCGCTTTCCACGGCGATCCAGTACGCATCGCTGAACTTCCCCGTGGACCACAGCTGGACCCGCTACAACGGCCTGCAGCAGCTCAGCTATTTCGTCACCGTGTTCATCGCCGCGCCGGTCTCGATCGCCACGGGCCTGATGCAGAGCCCGGCGATCTCGAACAAATCGGGCTGGCTTGGACGGTTGTTCAACAGGCAGGCGATGAGATCGGTTCACTTCATCTCATTTTGCTGGTTCGTGCTGTTCATCCTGGCGCACGGGACCATGGTGTTCGTCACCGGCCTGCGGGAAAACACCAACCACATGTTTGCCGGCGTCGATAACGGCTCGTGGGCGGGCCTTCCGCTATTCCTCGTGGCGATGGCTGTCATGACGACGGCCTGGCTCCTCGCCTCGCCTTTCACCATCAGGCGCGCCCGGCTGGTGCAACGCATCGGCAGGTTCATGGTCGGCTGGCTGAAGGGACTTGCCGAACGATGGGACGCCCACTCGCAGCTCACCGAGAAAGACATATCCCCGTTCTTCTGGTCGAACGGCACGATGCCGGACTCGGCGGCGTTCGAGGCGCTGGCGGCGAGCGGGTTCGCCGACTACCGGCTTCGAATCAGCGGCCTCGTCGAGGCCCCCCGGGAATTCACGATGGCCGACCTCGAGGCCATGCCGAAGCAGGAACAGATCACCACCCATTTCTGCATCCAGGGCTGGTCCGGCGTCGCCAAATGGGGCGGGATCCCGATGCGCCACATCCTGGACCTGGTGCGGCCGACGCCGCAGGCGCGTTACGCTGTCTTCTACTCCCTCGCCGACGGCGCCGACGGCGGCCGGTACTATGACGTCCATAATCTCGCGAACATGCGTCACGAGCTCACCATTCTCGCCTACGAGATGAACGGCGCGCCCCTCAGCGTGCTCCACGGCGCGCCGCTCAGATTGCGTTGCGAAAACGAGCTGGGATTCAAGATGGTCAAATGGATCGCGGCGATAGAGTTCGTCCGCGACTTCGCCCACCTCGGCGCGGGACAGGGGGGCTACAACGAGGACCACGAGTTCTACGGCTACCGGATGCCGATTTGAGCGAAAGCGGCCTGGCGCGCGATGGAGCCGGAGAAGATCCGCATGGCGGCAGAGATCGCGGACGGCGCACATCCGTTCTTCACGATTGGTCATTCCGTCCGGTCCGTCGGTGAAGTCGCCGATCTGCTGAACGACGCCGGCGCCGACATGGTGGTGGATGTTCGCTCGATGCCTCGGTCGCGTACAAATCCGCAGTTCAATATCGATGAGCTTCCCGACGCCCTGGGCGCACGACAGATCGGCTATCGCCACCTCGCTGCTTTGGGTGGGTTGCGCGGACGCCAGGGCGCCGTGGGAGCCTCGCCAAACACTTTCTGGCGGAACAAGAGCTTTCGGAACTACGCCGACTACGCGATGACGCCTGAATTCAAGGCGGGACTCGCCGAACTGGTCGAGTTGGGGCGCCGGCGGACATGCGCGGTGATGTGCGCGGAAGTCCTCTGGTGGCGTTGCCACCGGCGGATCATCGCCGACTATCTGCTCGCCCGCGGCGCGACGGTCTTTCACATACTGGGTCCAAAGAGCGTCGAGCCGGCGTTTCCAACACCCGGCGTCGCGGAGGTCCCCGAGGGCCTGATATATCGAGATCAGGGCGGCGCCTGATCGATCCCGGCCCGCCGGAGATCACGGTGACCTCGGCGCCCGCGTTACACGACGCGTTGGGACACGACACCGATCGTTGGCGGGCGCCCTTGGACTGACGGGCCGATCAGAAATCAAAGGCGAGGCGCACTCCATAGGTGCGCGGGGGCTGGATGTCGGCATAGACCAGCGGCGAAAACGGGTTTCTCGCTCCTTCGGTGTAGACTGCGGCGTTGTTGATGTTGCGGACGAACGCCATCACCGACCAGCGATCCGAGGGCGGCCGGTAGGCGAGCGACGCGTCGAACTTGCCATAGCCGTGCACCCGTTCGAGCGGAATCAAATCCGTGCCTATCCAGCGGGCGGAGGCGAATGTCAGGGCGCCGTTCGCGATCAGCCGCCCGCTCGAGAACGCGAATTCCTACGTCAGGCCGACACCCCCCGACCATTGGGGAATCCGCGACACTTCGAAGCCGGAGCAGTCCAGGGTGGTGTTGGCCGGATCCTGGGCGGCGACCCGGCATCCGGTCGCGGCGAGATCATAGGCGAAAGTCGGAATGGTCTTGCTGAAGTTCGTGTAGGCGGAGTGGACGTACTCGACCGAACCGCTGATCGTCTCGCCTGCCCAGGGACGCGCCACGATGTCCAGGTCGCCGCCATAGATCCGCGCCGCGCCGGTGTTAAGGAACACGAGATTGGTGACGCCCGGCACGTCTGTATAGGTGATCACCGGCTCCTGGTGATTCTGATAGTCCCAATAGAAGGCCGAGACATTGGCCTGCAGCCTGTTGTCGAGAAAACGGGATTTCAGGCCCGCTTCGTAGGATGTCAGGATCTCGGGCTGGAACGGCAGGGCCTGGCCCGGAGCGGCCGCGACGCTCTGGGTGTTGAACCCCCCCGACTTGAAGCCGCGCGAGACGGTTGCGTAGAGCAGGCTGTCGTGCAGGACGTCGGCTTCGAACCCGCCCTTCCAGGACAAATTCGCGCATTTGCTTCGACAGCGCCAATTGGAGACCAGACGTCTCTCGTTGGCCCCGGACGGTCGCCTATGCTCGTTCTGTAGCGGCGCAATAGGCAAGAATACGACGCGCGGCGTCGCCATTGCGATTCGCGTAACGCGCGAACAGCGCTCCGATCTCATCGCTGAGTGTTTCTGCATCGCGCGGCGTCAGCGACAGCGTGATCCATGCCTCGAACCCACCGCGTCCACCGGAGCCGCGAACGCGGCGCACCCGGTGCGCGCCCGCATCGTCGACAAAATAGACGGCGCCGGCGTCACCTTGGCGAACCCGGTCGCGCTGGAGCCCGGCGCGAAGCTCGCGCTCCAGCGCCTCGCCGGCGCCGCGTACCTGGAAACTCGCGGGCACGAAGAACGTCCGCGCCATGGCGCGGTAGTGTTTGACGGGCCGGCCCGCTCGCCGTTCCTCTCGGGCGATCTCGATCAGTCCGAGGGTGCGCAGGCGACCGACATGATAGTGAAGCAGGCTGAGCGAAAAACCCGTGGCGCGCGCGAGTTGCTGCAGCGAGTGCTCGTTCGCCACGAGTTCCAGGACAATGCGCCGCGACCGCGAATGCTCAAACGCCGTCGCGGCTCGAGTGGATTCGATCTTTAGGGTCTCGTTCATTGCGACCTGTTCTCGATCACGGTTCTCGCATCGCCGACATTCTTGTTCAACATCAGTCCTGGCCATTGAAGTTAGAGCCGACGCACGGTGTCGGATCCAAAGGGAGCATGCCGTGATCCAGTCCAACCGAGCCGCGGCCATCGTCGGCGCCGCGCTCATGCTGGCGCTAGCCGCCTGGTCGACCTCCGCGAAGGATGCGTCCGAACCGCTTGGGCGCTGCCTCGCCCAGAAGGCTGAGCGGATTGATTTCTCGGGCGTCGTCGCCGCGACCGAGCGCGGGCGCCCGATCGCCTTTCTCGCCCGCGGGAATCACGCCGGCGACGGCAGCGCGGCGATTACCGCGAAAACTCGCTTCAATCTGGCATCGGCAAGCAAGATGTTCACCGCCGTCGCCGTCGGACAGTTGATCGACGCCGGAAAGGTCAGGCTCGACGATGCGATCGGCAGATACGTGAACGGCCTGACGCCCGAGGCGTCGGCGGTAACCGTCAGGCAATTGCTCACGCACAGTTCGGGCCTCGGCAACTTCTTTGAGCCGCGAAACATGGCGGCGATGATGAAGGCGCGCACAGCGACCGACCTCCTGCCGCTGATCGCTGGAGATAAACCGGCGTTCGCGCCGGGATCGCGCTTCGCCTACTCGAACAGCGGCTTCGCCCTGCTCGGAATCCTCGTCGAGCGCGTGTCGGGCCTTCGCTACGGCGACTATCTCGCCCGCCATGTCTTCACGCCGGCGGGGATGACCGACACCGGCCTCGATCCCAGGCCCTTGGCGACGCTGGCGGTAGGCATGACCGCGCTTCAGCCTGGCATGGCTCCCGGGGGGCTGCCTGGCGGATCCGGACTTGTCCTCATCGGACCGGACGGGCGACCCGTGACGCCGACTGCGGGGCGGAACGCGCCCGGCGCCGACAGTCGGCTGATGCCGCCCAGCTCCGATGGCCAAGCCCTCGCGCCGCGCCGGGCCAGGCCAACGGAGAAGCCAGTGCTTCATCCCGCGCCCGGCGCCGTCCAGGGCTATGGGTCGCCCGCTGGCGGGCTGTTCAGCACCGCGGTCGACATGCAACGGTTCGCGCAAGCGCTATTGGCCAACCGCTTGACCAGGCCAGAGACGACCGCGGCCTTGACAACGCCGCAGATCGTCGCCGTGTCGGCGACGTCTTCCCAGCCCGAGCGAAGTTATGGCTTCGGCTTCGGCGTCGGGACCGAGGGGGGTCGGAAGTGGTTTGGTCACAATGGCGGAACGCTCGGCGCGAACACGGAGTTCTCGGTATTTCCTGAAGATCAACTGGCGCTGACCGTGCTCTCCAACCGCGACCCTCCCATGGCGAGCACCATGTTCGCCTATCTCCGGAAGCTGGTGCTCAATCCGTCACTGCGCGAGACCTGCGAAACGGACCGTTCGCAGTGAAGCCGGCATCGGCGCGGGTGCGAGCCTCGCTCTCGACCTGTTCGCACACAGCCTTCACCCTAAGGAGAGCGTCGACGGCGTCGCCGGTGGTTTAGCCGGTCGAGAAGTCCGGCGGCGAATGTCGAAAGGGAGTCGTCGCGCGCGCCCATGACCACGATGCGGTCGCCAGGCCGCGCCAATTCCATCAGGCGCTCGCCGCAGGCGATGCGGTCGGGCAGGGCGGCGGCGTGTCGGCCGCGCTCGGCGACGGCCTCTGCGATGTCACCGCTGCCGACGCTGCGATCCGCCGTGCCGCCGTAATAGACTGGCTCGGGCATCAGCAGCACATCGTCCGGCCCAAGCCGATCGGCGAGGCATTCGACGAAGGCGTCCCGCATCAGCCGAAGGGGTCCATGGCCGTGCGGCTGGAACATCAGCAACAGCCGACCGGGGAAGGCGTGCAGCGTGTCCAAGGTTGCCGCCATCTTGTCCGGGTTGTGGGCGAAGTCGTCGATCACGCATACCCCGCCGGCCTCCCCGACCACCTCCAGCCGCCGGCGGACGCCGCTGAAGGCTGAGAGGGCGGCGGCGGCCTGCTGCAGGTTCACCCCCAGCTCGCCCGCCGCCGCGATGGCGGCCAGGGCGTTGGCGGCGTTGTGCAGACCGGGGACCCGCAGCTTGACCTGGGCGGTCTCGCCGGTTCGCCGTGCGGTCACCGGAAAGGCGATCCCGCCTTGGGAAAGGATCGGCGGACCGGCGAACAGGTCCGCGCGCGTTTCGCTCAGGCTGAAGGTCACGCTGCGGGCCGCATCGAGGGTGGCCTCCAGTGCGGCGGTCTCGGCGTTATCCAGGTTCAGCACCACGGTATCGGCCTTGGCGGCGAAGTCGCCGAACAGGCTGCGAAGCTCGTTCATGGATTTGTGGTCGAGGGCGATGTTGTTCACTACGGCGACCCTGGGCCGGTAGAGGGCGATCGAGCCGTCGCTTTCGTCCACCTCGCTGACGAAGGCGGCGCCCGCGCCGATACGCGCGCTGGCGAACGGCGCTGCCGGGCCGACGAAGTTCTTCATCTCCGCCCCGTTCATGATCGTTGGATCGAGGCCGGCGCAAACAAGGATCCAGCCGATCATGGCGGTGGTGGTCGACTTGCCGCTGGTGCCGGCGATAGCGACGCCCACTTCGGCGGCGTTGAACAACTCGGCCAACAACTCGGCGCGGGTAAGAACCGCCGCGCCGATGCGCCGGGCGGCCCGCACGTCGGGAACCGTCTCCTCTACCGCCGCGGAGACAACCAACGTCTGGCCCGCGCTGGTGAGACCAGAGCCATCCTGGGGGTGGAGGCGGATGCCCTTCGCCCGCAGGAAGTCGAACCGGGCGGCGCCGCGGCCCTGGTCGAGCGCGCGGTCCGATCCCTCCACCCGCGCGCCTCGGGCCTGGACGATCAGGGCGAGCGGCGTCATGCCACTGCCGCCGACGCCGCAGAAGAAGTAGGCTTGGCCTTCAATCATTGACCGAACCTATGGAGTGCGTGATGCGGGAGCAACCGGATGCGATGCTCCAAGTCATCGGCGGTGTCGACGTCCCTGCGCAGGTGTTCGCATGAGCGGCAAGGTCCGCAGCATCGCCGTCGTCGCGCCTTCCTCGCGCATGTCGCCAGAGGTCGTCGACAAGGTTCAGGCCGTGGCGGCCGTTCTCTACCCGGGCCGCACGCCCAGGATCGCCTTCCACCCCCAATGCCTGGCGGGTTCCGGCCATTTCGCCGGCGACGACGCCACGCGCGCCGCAGCCTTCATCGAGGTGGCCAACGACGAGGCCCATGACGCCGTGTGGTTCGCCCGCGGCGGCTATGGTTCCGGCCGACTCGTGGAGATGGTCCTGCCCAGGCTCGAGGACCCGGCCAAGCGCAAAGCCTATCTGGGCTACAGCGATGGCGGCGCCCTGCTTGGCGCCCTCTATCGCAACGGCTTTCAAGGCGCGGCTCATGGCCCCATGGCCCAGGATGTTCTTCGCGACGGGGGCGAGGCGGCGATCGCCCGCGCCCTCGCTTGGCTGGTCGACCGCGATCCCGGCGCGCTCGAGTCCAGCCTGCGGGATTCGCCCAAGGCGGCGGCGTTCAACATCACCGTCCTGAGTTCGATCATCGGCACGCCCCTGCAGCCCGATTTGGAGGACCACGTGCTGATGCTGGAGGAGGTGTCGGAGCCGATGTACCGGATCGACCGGTCCCTGCTCCACATCACCAGCAACCCGCGGATCCGCCGCGTGGCGGGCCTGCGGCTCGGCCGCTGCAGCGCCATCCCCGACAACGATCCGGACTTTGGCGAGACCGAGGAGGAGGTCGCTCGCCATTGGTGCGAACGCTCCGGCATTCCCTGGCTCGGCCGCGCCGATATCGGTCATGACGCCGACAACAAGGTCGTCCCCTTCGGCGCCGGGCTCGCTTAGGCGGACGTACTCAGCACCACGACGCGGGCGGTCGTGGCGCTCAGCGGCGGCTGTGAGGGGCGCGCCATGAGCTGGAGGATGCGGCGCGGCCTCGTCCACCGCCGCGCGCGATGGAATTTCCTTTGATCGTGTCTGCATGCGGCATAGGCCGCCGGTTGACGCGGGGCCGAGTTTGCTTTGGCAAAGCCGGGAGAACGATTTGGCGCATTTGATCCCAGAAGCCGACCTCGTCGCGGTACGGCCCGAAGCCGACGTTCCTGGCGCCAGACTCTCGGTGGGCGCCCTCAGCTGGTCGGTGTTCGAGGGCGCGCGCGATCCGTACGTCATCCTGGTGATCATCTACATCTTCATGCCCTACGTGGGTTCGGTGATGGTCGGCTACCCCCACGCCAACCCCACCAAGGGCCAGGAGGTGATCTCGCAATGGAGCCAGTATTCGGGTTGGGCCACCATGGCGACGGCGCCATTCCTCGGGGCCTCCATCGACCAGCTCGGGCGGCGCAAGGGCTGGCTCGCCCTGTGCGTGATGGTGATGGCGCCATTGATGTTCGGGCTGTGGTGGGCGCGGCCGGACGGCCTGGTGCTGCCGGTCGTCCTGGTCATGCTGATGACCACGATCATCGGCATTCTCTTCGCCTACACCGAAGTGCTGCATAATTCTCTTCTGATCAGGGCCGCGGGCATCGGCGGCGCACACAAGGCCTCCAGCCTTGCGCTTGCCTTGGGCAACGCCTGCGCCCTCGTGCTGCTGGGTTTCTCGGCGTGGGCCTTCGTGCTGCCGGGCAAGGTCGATTGGGCGTTTGTCCCCAAGACCCCGCTGTTCGGTCTCAATTCCCTGTTGCACGAGCCGGAGCGGATTGTCGGGCCCATGTCGGCAGTGTTGCTGCTGATCGGGACGATCCCCATCCTGCTGTTCACCCCGGATGCGAAGCGAACCAGCGTCTCGGTTACCCAGGCGTTCGCCAATGGGGCCAGGGCGCTCTGGCGCATGCTCATGACCGTGAGGAACTATCGCGACGCCTTCATCTTCCTGGTCGCGCGCAGCTTCTACGTCGACGGCATGACCGCGGTTCTCACCTTCTTCGGCATCTATGCCACCGGGGTGATGAAGTGGCGCGCGCTGGAGATGCTGATGATCGGCATCATCCTCACGGTTCTGGCGGTGATGGGCGGCTTGCTGGCGCGCTGGTTCGACGCCGTCCTGGGCCCGCGGCGCGCCGTGCAGATGGAAATCCTGATGTCATTTTTCGGCATCGTCGCCCTGCTCGGCATGGCGCCGGACCGCATCTTCTTCATGCCCTACGACGTCGCGGCCCACCCGCCGCTGTGGAACGGTCCGTTCTTCCGGACCTTGCCGGACTGGATCTTCATTCTGATCGGCTTCTCGAACGCGGTGTTCATCACCGCCCACTATGCGTCGAGCCGAACCTTGCTGACGCGCCTGACCCCGCCCGACCAGACCGGCGCCTTCTTCGGGGCCTACGCCGTATCCGGCACCGCGACAGTGTGGTTGGCGCCGTTCATGGTCAATATCGGCACCCGCATCTTCCACACCCAGCAGGGCGGCTTCGCGATGATCGCGATCCTGCTGGCTGTCGGCTTCATCGGCCTGCTTTTCGTCCGTAAGGGCAATCGCGACTTCGCGGCCTGAACACGAGGCGCCTCCGGCGCGCCTCAGATCGTCGCCTTCGCCGTGGTCCCCGCCCCCAGACCGCGATGGCTGGGCTGGTCGATCTCCCCGGCTGAGGGACCCTGCCCAAAAAGGCGAGCGAGAGGTGGGTAGAGCGGACCGAGCTTGATGACGAAATCCGCCGCCATCAGCAGAGCGCCGGCGGCGAAGACGATGTCGCCGGGCATCCGCATCCACTGCCAGACAAGAGTGGTTCTGTAGAATGCGTCGCTGCGCGCGTAGGCGAATCCGTGCTCATAGACGGCCATGAGCTGTGGCCAGCCGATCGGGAAGAAGTTCAGCGTGACCCACAGCACCAAGCCGGCGTTGTAGAGCCAGAACGCGGTCAGACCCAGGCCCGACTTGAACCGGACATGTCCGGCCGTGATGTAGCGGATACAGAAGTAAACCAGGCCGATGGCAAGCTCCCCGAAGGCCCCGAACAGGGCCGTGTGCGCATGGTTCAGGGTCAGGAAGGTGCCGTGCTCGTAGTAGTTGACCAGCGGGGCGTTCAGCGTGCCGCCGCCAAAGACGCCGGCGCCGACGAAATTCCAGAACGCCGCGCCGATCACATAGGTGTAGGCCACCCCATACTTGAACTCCCGGTGCGCCTTGATCAGGCGGTAGTGCCGGATCGCATCGAGCACCAGCAGGACCAGCGGCAGCACCTCGATGAAGGAGAACATGCTGCCCAGCGGCACCCACAGGCTGGTCGCGCCGACCCAATAGAGGTGGTGGCCGGTGCCCAGCACCCCGCCCAGGAAGATCAGGATCAGTTCGAAGAAGACCGTGCGCTCGGCCAGTTTGCGCGACACCAGCCCCACCGCCATCAACAGATAGGCGGTCATGGCCGCGGCGAAGAACTCGAAGGACTGCTCCACCCACAGGTGGACCACCCACCAGCGCCAGTAGTCGGTGATGGCGAAGGATTTCTCGATCCCGGTCAGTGGGATCATGCCGAAGACGTAGAGGGCGGCGATGTTGATCGTCGAGGCCCAGATCAGATTCTCCAGCCTGATCCTCCCGGACCAGAACTGGCGGGTCGCCGCCCACATCATGGTGCGCGTGGGCCAAAGAGCCCGGAACACGATCAGGCACCAGAAACCCAGTCCGACGGAGAACAGTATCTGCCAGAACCGGCCGAGCTCGAGATAGGAGAGTCCCTGGTTGCCGAACCAGAACCAGGCGCGGCCGATGTGGCCCATGATGCCCAGGTAGTCGCCGATGAGCGCCCCCGCGACGATCGCCAGCGTTACCCAGAACAGCAGGTCGACGAAGAGCCCCTGGCCCTTCGCCTCTCGCCCTGCGGCCATGGCGGGGGCCAGGAACAGGGCGGCGCCGATCCAGGCCAGGCAAATCCAGATGATCGGCGCCTGGATGTGCACGTCACGCAGGAAGCTGAACGGGAAGATGGCGTTGATATCGAGCCCGTAGAACCCGACGCGGTCGTAATAGGAGTGCGCCATGATCGTGCCCGCGCCGATCTGGACGAGCAGCAGGGCCGCGACGACCAGAAAGTATTTTCCGACCTTCCGCTGGCTCGGGGTCAAGGGCAGGAAGTCCGCCAGCACCGGGTCCATTGGCGCGTCGTCGGCGTGGTTCAGGAACAGCTCGTAGATGAAGAGCACCAACCCGAAGCAGAGAAACGTGAAGCAGAAGCTCGCCCAGGTCCAGATGAACGTCGAGGGTGTCGGGGCGTTGCCGACGATGGGTTCGTAGGGCCAGTTCTGGGTCCACGATACATTCAGCCCCGGCCGCCGCGCCACCGTCGTGAACGCCGAAAAGACCAGGAAATCCGCGGTCTGGAAGGCGAGACGCCCGCGCAAGCTGTTGGCCGCCGTCCATCCTGACTTCCGGTCGGTGCGATTCAAGGTCGCCGCGGCGCCGTCCCGGACGCCGATGACCGCGGCGACAACGGCGTCGGGCAGCACAACCTCCTTGCGGGTCAGGTCTATGCCCTTCAGGTCGCGCTGCATCTCCGCCTGGGTCGCGGCGGCCTCGTCCGGCGCCAGGGCCGTCAGCGGTTTCTGGTATCGGGCCAGGGCGATCGCGTTCTGCGTCCCCTTGGCGAGACTGACGAGCGTGCTGGCGGTGTAGTCTTCCCCGTAATAGGAGCCCATGCCATACAGGCTGCCGTAGTCCATCAGGTCGGCCCGCTGGAAGCCGCCCTTGCCGGCCAGGACATCGTCGCCCGACATGATGAGGGCGCCGCTCGCCGAGACGAAGCGCTCGGGTTGCGGCGGCGTGGTGTGGTAGGTGACCACCGTCGCCCACGCCATGACCGAGAAGGTCACCACGGCGACCGCCAGCAATAGCCACTTCAGAACGTTGCTGACCGGATCATGCAGAGTGGGGCGCGGGACGGCGTCGTTGGTGGACATAACGCACCTCGCTGATCGCTTGAAGACCGCGGGACCATCGCGAAAATACTCAGGCTACCTATGCCCGGCGCAACGAGCCGCGGCCAGATGGTAACGCCGGTGCGCTTTGGCGTCACGGCCCGGTGCTGTCAGTCCAACGGCGCCTTGTCTGCGCTCAGCGCAGGAAACCCAAGCCTACTGGCCTTAGCCCATGACTGCGCGCCACTCGGCCAGTTCGACGGAGCGTCTTTGCCGGTAGAGGTCTCCGGTGATGAGGTGGCGCTCCCAATTGAAGTGGTTGTCGACCTGGGTGTGGACCGAGGTGAATTTCTGGATTGTTCTCATCCTCCGAAATTTGAGCATCCCCCGCTCTCGTCGTCGGAACGGCAGGTGGGAATTCGCCAACGACGCCATTGGTCCGCGCGGCCATCGATTGGCGGACAATCCGCCGTTCGGCGCCTCGCACGGTGAGCCGCCACCTCGCGAAAGGAGCCGCGGGGAACCACCACCTGACTAGGTGCGCCAGGATTGAACCTGCCTGACCAGGGCCTGGACATGCTCTGGTGGTGTTGTCTTCGGGACGCCGTGCCCAAGGTTGAAGACGAACGGACCGCCTGTCGCCGCGCGCAGGATCCGCTCCGCCTCGGCGGCCATGGGCGCGCCGCCGGCGACGAGGAGCTGGGGGTCGAGATTGCCTTGAATGCAGCGGCCGAGGTCGCGCTGGATCCTGGCCTGGGCCCAGGCCAGCGGCACGGTGGGGTCCAGCCCGATGCAGTCGGCCGGGACCGCGGCGACGTAGTCCTCGTAAAGCAGGCCCGCCGCGCGCGGGAAGGCGATCACCGGAACCGTCGGGTGTTTGGCCTTGAGCGCGCGGACGATCGCGGCGGCCGGCTCTATGCACCAGCGCCTGAAGAAGGGCTGGGGCAAGATTCCCGCCCAGCTTTCGAACAGCTGGACCGCCTCGGCGCCGGCTTCGATCTGATGGTCGAGGAATTCGATCACCGCCCCGGTCAGAAGGTCGATCAAGGGCTGAAACCCGTCCGGATCGGCCAGGGCCCATTGCCGGATGATCGCGTGGTCGGTTCCGCCGCCGCCCTTGCCCTCGACCATGTAGGTGGCGATGGTCCAGGGCGCGCCGGCATAGCCGATCAGTGTGACGTTGGCCGGCAGGGCCACCGCTAGCCGCCGCACCGTCTCGTAGATGGGGGCCAGGGCCTCGTGCAGGCCCGACGCGCTCAAATATCGGCCGATGTCGGCGCGCGAGCGGATGGCCGGGCTGAGCGTCGGTCCCTCGCCATCCGCATAGGCGAGGGTCTGGCCCAGAGCAGCGGCGAGTTGGGGTAGGTCGGCGAACAGGATGGCGCCGTCGAGCTGAAAACGCCGGATCGGCTGCAGTGTGACCTCGACCGCGTGCTCGGGCGAATTGCACAGCGCCAGCATCCCTCCGGCGTCGGCGCGGGTCGGGTGATATTCCGGCAGGTAGCGCCCGGCCTGACGCATCAGCCAGATCGCGGGCCGCTCGGTGCGCTCTCCCCTGAGCGCACGCAGGAGCAACTTCTCCGGGGCTCGGACCATGTCATCATCGCCTTCGGTAGAAGCTTCGGCGCATCACTACCAATTCGCCCTATCCTCGCCAATGCAGGCGCTGACGCTCGACTGTGGAACGGCGCCTCGACTGCGCCTGAGAGAGTCGGCGGGCGCGGACCGGTTGAATTGCCCGACACGACCGAGCGGAGCCCTCTGGCGGATTGGGAAACGTTAAGGTGCGGGTCATGCGCACGGCATCCGCGGCCTCCTACCTTCCCCGTGCGTGGCGGGGGCTTTGAATTGAAGGAACACCCAATGACGAGACTGACGACTTGCTTCGCGATGGTCGCGGGCGCGGCCCTGCTGGCGACGGCGGTCTCGGCGGCGCCGAAGCTGGCGAGCTACCCGGGGCAACAATTCGCATCCATGGCCAAGATCAGCCTGGCCCAGGCGCGCGCGACGGCCCTCAAGGCCAGACCCGGGGCGATCACCGAGCAGGAGCTGGAAAAGGAAGCCGGCGGCAGTGGCCTTCGCTATTCCTTCGACATCAGGAGCGGCGGCAAGATCTATGAAATCGGCGTCGACGCCAGGACCGGAACGGTCCTGGAGAATGGCGTCGAGGGCAACAACCCGGACTGAACTGGTCCGCACGACGGCGGCCGCGCCGTCCCGTTTGCCGAACAGGTACACCGACACAGCGCGGAGCACCGATTTGTTGGCCTCTCAATGCCGTATGGCCAGAGCCGCCCTCCGGCTCGGAGTCCGCGAGCTGGCTGACGCTGCCCAGGTCTCAACGAGCACCATCATCCGCCTGGAGGCCGGCGAAGGGCTCAAGTCGAGCACCGTTGCCGCGGTGCGCCGAACCCTCGAGGCGGCGGGAGCGTCATTTCTTGACGACAATGGCGAGGGCGCGGGCGTCAGGCTGCGGGCACACGTCGAGCCTCGATTCAAAGAGGTCGGGCGACGGAATAATCGACCAAGAGGTGATCGGGCCTACAAGTCGCATCTCTTTCGAGAGCGCTAGCGAAGCACAGTCCATATTGGTTCTTTGCGCAGGCTGGCGCGCCCTCGCCTCACTCTCATGGTCGCGAGTCCCCGACGGACTTTGCGCGGTCACTTGCTTTGACTTTGCCGGCAAGGGGAATGCGGCGTTGTCCGAGAGGCCGACACTCGCACGAGCGGGTTCCGGAACGCCTCCCCGGGGATCCGCCCCTTTGCGTGTTATCTTAAGAGACTGCGCCGAGGCTGGCGGTGTTTTCGATGAGCGGAGCGGCGCGCGACCGTCCTCGGCGCTCGGTCGGCAATGGGCGCTTGCCGGGACGCCACGCCGACCACGACGGGGGCGGCGAAATCCACCAGACTGCAGACGTCAAACAGACGGCTGTCGTCGCGGCGCGCCATTGCAACCGCGCGCCATTCAGGCCAAGCCTGATTCGGCGTCGCCTATGGGTTGGGAGAATCCTATGCGCAATCGGACAGTGATGCTTTTGCTTGGCGCGTTCTTCGGAACCGCGACTTCATCTTACTCACAGACCAATATGAACTGCGATAGTTTCGGAAATTGCTCTGGCGCTGTCGCCGGCCAACCAGCCAATACACAGACATCTGGGTCCGCGGGAGGTCAAACTCGCAACACCCATCCTGACCAATCGGGCAATAGAGCGGGATCGGTGGGCGATCAGTCATCTGGCGCCGATTCGGATCAGTCCTTTGATGCGACGAGGAACGTCGTCTTTCACAACGATCGGGCTCAAGATATAACCGGATCGACCGGAAACCAATCTGTAACCTGCCGCACGGACCAATCCGGAAACACCATTTGCTAAAGACGGACCCGGGTTGACGTCATCGGTGGTCGATGGGAACCACCATCCCGCTCTCACGCGGCTGCCAATCGAACCAATCTTTACTTTGGGTGCGCCAGGCGCTTCTCTTGCGCTCTGCGATGGGGTTGGGTCGGTGACATGCGATCGAAGACGAGAGATATCGCACTGCAAGGTATCGCCGCCTAGCTCATGGTGGCGGCCCTGACCTTGTCTTCAGAGCCTGCCCAGGCGGAGCGATGGGTCAAGGCGGGCGCGACTTCGCTCGTGGGCGACGACTTTGCCTTCTGCGTGGACATGGACAGCGTGAAGACCGGCGCGGACGGCTGGACCTCCTATGCGGCCAGGATGTGCAGCGAGCCGCGCGAGGTCTTCGAGAGGGCCGTCAACTGCGCCCAGGACTTCTCGGTCGACCAGGTTCCGCTGCGAACGCGCACGCTCATCGCGAACGGCGTCGCCAAGCCGGCCATGCCGCGCCAGGGGCCAATTTTGTGCAGGTTTTTGTATAGAGGATCGTTCCGTCCAATAGTATCTTCTTCAATTGACCGGTTGAGCGTTGAATTGTGTACTCTTGACCGTCAAAGGTATCAGTCCACCGTATCCAGGCGCTGGTAATGCTCGCGTTAGCTCTTGTGTCATCTGGTTGGATAGGCTCGCCGGCGTCGCCGCTTCCCTCGAACTCCAGCACAGTCTTGAGGGAATAGTCTATCTCGAATTTGTTCGGAACGCCGCCACCGACCGGGTTATCGCAAACAAGTCGAACTGTTTCAGCACGGGCTATTGTACAAATCAAGCTCGCAACAGAAAACAAAAGGATTGAAGCGGAGATTGCTACGATACGTCTCGTGCTCAAAGAATTGTTCACTGTATTGTATCCCACATAATATCAGAATTCCGTGAACTCCGAGCGATGACACCCTCGGCGACACTCATTCGAGATTTAAATCCGGGCCAGCCCGTCTCCGCCCGCGATCCACACCACGATATGAGGGGCGGGTCTGATGTTAACAGCGACAATATCAGAAATGAGCATGGCCGGAAGTCATCGGTGCACGGCCATCGCGGGCCCACCGAAAACAGGTGTCGGCGGAACTCCCCGCGCTGACCCGAGCCTGGCAGGCTGTCGAAGAAGGCGCCCCGGAGCGGATCCTCGACCTTGCGCGGCGACACGGGCTTGGGCGACGGTTCCGGGCGCCTGGGATCGGGCGAGATCGCAGCGGTGACGGCGGCGATCAACCTCAATTCCCGCGAGGTGGTGATCTACCTCGGAATGGCCTGGGACAAGGCGTAAGGTTCCGACGAGCTTGCCCATCCCCACGACCCCCGCAGCGGTGGCCCCTATGACAGCGCGAAACCTCTGGAGCGCTGCGATGCGGTCCGTGTTGGCGGCGGCCTTGGCATCGGGCCTCTGGGCCTGCCTCCAAGGTTCGGCCGCCGCCCGTCAGATGACCGCCGCTTCGCGCAATCCCGTGGCGCCCTCCGCGCACGCGGCTGCCGACGATGTCGAGAATGACCCGTGCGCGGAGCCCCGTCTCGATTTGTCGGAGGCGCGTTGCCGCAAGCTGTTGAGGGCCACCGAAAACGCGTACGGACCGTCTTCTCTGAAGACAGCGAACATCCTCTTCGTCCTGGCGCGAAAGATCGATGGGCAGGCTCGGTTCAGCGAGGCCGAACCCCTCTATCGGCGCGCGGTGGCCATCTCGCTCAAGATCGTCGCCGCTTCGACCTGGACCCCAGAGCAGCGATTCAAGGTCGCCGAGGACGCAAATCTGTTTTCGTTCGGCGACGGCTTGATCGAAAACCTGGAGAAACAGCGGCGGCCCCTCGAGGCGGAAGTGGTGGCGGCGATGCTCCGGCAACACGACTCCCCGGATGGGCGCGCTCGGATTTCGACCGGACCCTACAGCAGCGCTACATTTTTGCCCGGCATTGCCAATGTCCACTGGCCCCCGGCGATCCGACCGCCGACGCAAGCCGAGAAGACCCAGGTCGCGGCATGGTGGAACCAGGCGCAGGCCGACGATCACGAGGGTCGTTTGTCGCACGCCGAGTCGCTCTACCGGGACATCCTGCATATCGACGAGCAGACCCTGGGCCCGGCGCATCCGGAGACCTCCTCGGTGCGCCGGATGCTGAGGTTCAACCTCTCTCTCCAACACCGCTGGGCGCAGGCCGAACAGGTCAGCGGCAAGGCTGGGTCGGGCGCGGCCCTGCGGGCCGTCCTGATCCTGTTCGAACAAGCCAAGTCGAACGAAGCCCCGGCTCAATCTTCCGACGCAGAGAGCTTCTACAGGATCGCACTATATGTCTCGACTCACCCCTTGGATTACACCGACACAGTTCAAATCGATGAATATTCGCGCGTGGCCGCGAACCTGGATCGTCAAGGACACATATTCGCCGCTGAGCAATTCTACCGGGAAATTGCGAAAGCCTATGAAATGCGAGGAGGGCCCCTTAGCCCGGACGTGCTCGAATACAAGCACCTGATCGCAAGTTCGCTCGCACGACAGGGCCAATTCGCGCGGGCGGTCGTGGCCTTCAGGGACGCCTGTGGCGGACGAGCCGAGCGGTCGTTCGAGGCCGGCCGCGGGGAGCTGGCCAGCCTTTCAGGCTCGACGAATATCCAGTCGCAGGCGTCCAACTGCGCGCTGGAAGAGGCATTGTCGATGCAGGCTTGGGGCTCGCAGGGGGGCGGTCCCGCGCCGGGTGATCTCGAGACCGCGCTGAGAGCCCAGGCCTTCGAGGCCGCGCAGGCATCGCTTCAGTCGAGCGCCGGAGATGCGCTGGCTCGCGCCGTCGCGGATACCGCGGCGAGATCGGGAGGCGCCGGTGATGGACCCGAGACCTATGAGATGAAGCTGGCCGAGCGCGATGCCGTCGAAAAAGAAATCAGCCAGGCCGCCGGTCGCGCACTACCGGCGGCCCTGGTCAAGCGAAGGTCGGATCTCGCGCTGGAGATCGCGAAGATCGCCGACTCCCTGGCCCGCCAGAACCCGCTCTACTGGGATCTCCGCTCGCCACGGCCTTTGAGCGTGGCTTCATTGCAGGCTCGCTCTGGTCCCGACGCGGCGCTTCTCCATGCGAACGAGGCGCTGGTGCTGTGGATGATCGCTCCTGGCGGGAACAAGGGCTTGGTGTTCGCGGTCAGCAAGAACAGGGTCGGCTGGGCGCGGATGGCGCTCACTGGCGATGACCTCGGATCGAGGGTGAAGTTCCTCCGGTCGCGGATCGATCCGCAGGGGTCGCGCCGCGTCGTCCCGCGCTTCGACCGCAAGATCGCCTACGAGCTCTTTGATGCGTTGCTGGGCGACCCCGCCATCCAGCGCGTGATCGAAGGGCCCGGTGTCGACACGCTGCTGATCGTGCCCTCGGGGCCCCTGACCAGCTTGCCGCCTTCGCTTCTGGTTGTGAAGGCGCCGATCGGTGAGGACGATGATCCCGCGGCGCTCAGAGCCACCCCCTGGCTGATCCGCGCCAAAGCGATCGCGGTGTTGCCGGCGGTATCGTCGCTGAGGACGCTGCGGGAGGTGTTGCCGCAGGCGCGGTCCCGGTCCGGGGTGAAAGCTGACTTGCCGCTGCTGGCCTTTGCCGACCCGGACTTCCACGGCGATCATGCGATCCCTCGCCCGCCGCCCGATCCGGCTGTCGTCGACAGCTCGGCGGCCGTCGCGCGGGCGGCGATAATCGGTCGCCGGCTCCAGGACCTGCCCCCGCTCTACGGGACGCTCGCCGAGGGCGAGGCCCTGGCGAAGCTCCTGGGCGCTCGCGATCAGGACCTTCTGTTAGGCCCCGCGGCGAGCAAGACCGAGCTGTTTGCCAGGCAGCGCGATGGCACGCTGTTTCGAAGCCGGGTGATCGCCTTTTCCACCCACGGCTTGGTCTCCGGCGACCTCGGCCTGACCGAACCGGCCCTGGCTCTGGCCCACCCCCCAGAGAACGCCGATCCCGGTGATGATGGTCTCTTGACTGCTTCGCAGGCGGCCCGCCTGAGGCTGGACGCGGATTGGGTGGTGCTGTCGGCATGCAATACGGCGAGCCCAGGGGCGCCCGGGGCGGAGGGCCTCTCCGGCCTGGCGCGGGCGTTCTTCTACGCCGGCGCACGATCGCTTCTGGTCTCTCACTGGCGAGTGAGGGACGACGCGGCCCAGCGGATCGTGACCGAAACCTTCCGCCTGCGCAAAGCCGATCCGAAGCTCTCGAAGGCCAAGGCGCTGCGCCGCTCGATGCTCACCCTCATGGATGACCCCGCGGAGGACGACAACCCTGGCCAGACCTTCGCCAATCCCCAGGCCTGGGCGCCCTTCATCGTCGTCGGCGAGGCCGAATGACCAGCCGCCGCGCGCGAAGGGGAGCGCAAAACTCACTCCACGGCGGGCGCTGGCGGCCTCACCAGTCTGGAGGCAGGCCAATGGTTTTCATCGCGTCGGCCTTCGTCCTCGCCGCCGGCGCCGTGAGTGTTCCGACACCCGCTGTCTTGATCTGCAACGCCATGAAAGTGGATCTGACCGAACTCACGGTCGATGGACCCGAGCGCGTCACTCCTTCGCCGATCGACCTGCATCCCGGGCGTTGCAAGAGCGTGCGTGGCCTGACCCCGGGCGCCCACGTCATTCGTTTCATCGAACGATCCGAAGCCAACGCCGCGCTCTGCACGCAAACGGTGTCGGCGACCCCGGGCGGAGTGGTCCGGATCTCCCCCGACGACGTCGCTCATTGTCTGCGATAGACGCCCGCGCCAGAGGGGCGCCCGGCCCCATTCGGGCGGGGGAGGGCAGGGCGATTGCCGCGGGGCTGAGTTTGCTTTGACCGAGCCCCCCGACCGACACGCGGGATTATCACTCGACGCCCTCACACCCATATTGCCGTTGGTTCACCTTCGGAGATGCCATGACCGACACTACCGCCGCCGGCGCCTTCCCGCTCGGCGACCGCACCGTGAACCGCTTCGGCTATGGCGCGATGCAGCTCGCCGGGCCCGGCGTATTCGGGCCGCCGAAGGATCGCGGCGCCGCCCTGGCCGTCCTGAGGGAGGCGGTGGCCAGCGGGGTCAACCACATCGACACCAGCGACTTCTATGGGCCGCACGTCACCAACCAGCTGATCCGCGAGGCGCTGCATCCCTACCCGCAAGATCTGGTGATCGTGACGAAGGTCGGCGCGGTGCGCGGCGCCGACGCCTCCTGGAACCCTGCTCTCACTCCCGCCGATATCATCGCCGCGGTTCACGACAATCTTCGCAATCTCGGGCTCGATGTGCTCGCTGTCGTCAACCTGCGGGTCGGCGGCGTTCACGGGCCCAGCGAGGGATCAATCGAGGGGCCGTTCACGGTCCTCGCGGATCTCCAGCGGCAGGGCCTGATCCGCCACCTCGGCTTGAGCAACGTGACACCAAGACAAGTCGAACAGGGACGCGGCGTCGCGGAGGTCGTTTGCGTGCAAAATCACTACAATCTCGCCCATCGCGACGACGACGCGCTGATCGACGAGCTGGCGGGGAAGGGCATCGCCTATGTGCCGTTCTTTCCGCTCGGCGGCTTCACGCCCCTCCAGTCCTCGAGCCTCTCCGACGTGGCCGCGCGGCTCGGCGCAACGCCGATGCAGGTGGCGCTCGCCTGGTTGCTCCACCGCGCGCCCAACGTCCTTTTGATTGCGGGCACCTCCTCGCTCGACCATCTGCACGAGAACCTCAAAGCAGCCGGTCTCTCGCTGCCCGGCCAGGCGCTCGCCAAGTTCGACGAAATCGGCAAGGGAGCCGGTCAGTGAGCACTCGCTGATCCCCGGTTGGCGCGGGGCGAATTGGCCCGACAATGCTCTGGTTTCCGCAGCACCCGGACATCGGGTCTGTTCGGGAACATCTATTGGGATCACAAGGCGTTGTGACTGTCGTCGGGGAGGCGGCTTATGGTCGGAAAATGGTCGGCGATGCTGACGACCACCGCCGCGCTCTGCTTGTGCTCCGGCGCGAGGGCCGCGGCCAATCCTGCTCCAGATAACACGGCTGCCTTCATCGCCTACTGCCCGAGCCATTTCCATGACTGCAAAGGCAAGGTCATAGAAGCCGACATTGCCGCCATGGGGGCTGCTCTTTGGGCCACGCCGCCAACCCAGGCTTGCGCGATTCCCAAAGGGATCGACAATGACTTGGCGACCAAGGAAATCTTGGCGTGGCTGGGCGAACATCGGGACGTCGCACCCGCGACGACCGACACGTCTATTCGGGCCGCAATGAAGTCTCTGTGGGGTGCTGTCAGTCCAACGGCAACTTGTCTCCAGGCGGGCGCAGGAAACCCAAACCCGACCTTCCTTTAGCCCATGACTCCCCGCCACTCAGCGAGTGCGGCGGAGCGTCTCTCCCGGTAGAGGTCTCTGCTGATGAGGTGGCGCTCCTGGCTGAAATGGTTGTGGACCTGGGCGTGGACCGAGCTGAACTTCTGCAGGGTCTTCATCCTGCGGAATCGGTTCATCGCCCGCTCCCGTCGTCGGAAGGGCAGATGGGAATTTTCAACTCGGTTGTTCAACCAACGGCCGGTCTCCTGGCGACCGGCGCCCCCGATCTCCTTCAAAGCCGCGCCATAGGAGCGCAGCCCATCGGTGATAACCCGCTGCGGACGCCCATGGCGCTTCAGCGCCTTCTTGATGAACTTGAGCGCCGCGGCCTTGTCCCGTTCCTTGGTGACAAAGGATTCCAGCACTTCGCCCTCGTGGTCCACCGCCCGCCAGAGGTAGCGCATCTCGCCATTGATCTTCACGTAGACCTCATCGAGATGCCACTTCCAGTGGGTGTAGGATCGCATGTTCTGGACACGCCTCCTGCGGATCTCGCCGGCGAACATCGGGCCGAACCGGTTCCACCATAGGCGCACCGTCTCATGGCAGATGTCGATGCCGCGCTCGAACAGCAGATCCTCGACGTTGCGCAGGGACAGCGGGTAGCGCACGTACATCATCACCACCAGCCGGATCACTTCGGGCGACGAGTCGAAGTAGCGAAACGGGTTGGACGGCTTGGTCATGGCGCATCGCTAGCGCCGGCCGGTTAGCCCGGCGTAAATTTGGGCTGACACTGCCATAGGCGGCGTTGGAGGTCGTCCGGCTCGTCATGGCGGCGGGGGTGTAGGCGCGACCGCGACGGGCCGATGGCGGGGCACGGCGACGGTCGGCCGGCGGCCGGCGCGCATGCACGCGGCATCCAGTTCGTCGTGACGGGCCCGCTCCCACTCGGCCGAGATTCGCCTTCCTGACCGCGGACAGCGCCATTGGGCTCAGGCTCGCACGAGATCGCCGATCGGCAAAGCCGGTCTTCCCGAGTCTTCGCCGGCGCCGCGATCGCCAGCTTCTCGTCGATGGTCCAGCGTCGCCGTGTCCGCCTCACCCCCACGCTCGACACACCCAGCCGCGCAACCTCGCCCATCATTCAAGTGTCCACCTTGAAGAAGAAGAAGACACCAAGGCGCGCCGCCGCCCTCCAGCAGGCGGGTCAAAAAGGACGCCCACCGAGGGTGACGTTGTCGGCCGTGTTTGGGAAGGAATGGGCAAGGCTCGTCACCCTGTTGGCGCCGTCGAGGGAGACCGGTCAATTGGGCGCACTGTCACCGAATTCGACCTCGCGCCTCGCCAGCCCCGCGTCCCGGCTCAATCTCAACATCTCGAGTACACGGCGCATGGCGATCCTCTCCGTGGGCGTCGGCCCCTCCAAAATGAGGAAGCCTTAAGCCAGCGAAGACCCTTCCGGTCCCGCGTCCTGGGCGACATCATCTCGGAATGCCGGGCGGGAATATCTCGGAATGGTAGGCGGCATCAAATCGGAACGCCGAGCGCGATCACCTCGGAACCCGCACGGGAGGCCGTTATCGCGTCCCGAGTCTGCTTTGACAGGGCGCACCGCTACGATTTGTGATAGGCGTGGCGATCCCAGCGACTTAGCGGCTGATGCTCCTAAATGGTCAGTCCCGATCATTTCATTATCGTTTATGACATCCACAACGACGTTCTGAGCGACTGGATGGGAATTCCATTCGGCATATTGCCGGCTATCGCTGGATTGGGGTTGGCTACCCTGCCGCGGCGATTCCTTTCCTCGGTTGTGCTTAATAAGTTACACAATAGAGTGCGCATTTGCTTCGGACTGGCAATCTGCGCTATCGCAGCTAGCGTCGTGCTAGTCCCAACTTGGTTGAACTGGAGAGAACACGACGAATTAGTTCGTGAATTTGAGGCAGGTCAATATAAAATAATTGAGGGCACTAGACGACATTTCTCGCCAACTCCTGGGGGCGGGCATGGTCAACAGAGTTTTGACGTAGATGGGCGTAACTTTTCCTTCTGGGAACATTCACCTTCCAGTTCATTCCACGGCAACAATGCACTTTGGACCGCCTATATACGACCTATCAAAGTGAAACTGTTTGTAATTGGCAACAAGATAGTCCATGTTGAAATAGCCACCGCTACAGATCCACAGAGATTGGCCTAAGGCAATCGATCTAGCCTACCGACTAAGTCCATTACGGTAAGTGGCAACGTGGCCCACCATGGTATCGTAGCCCTTGGGTAAACGAAAGTGTAGGTACTCCCGGTGGATATACCGGGTACTTGCGGACCGGCACTTATAGTTCTTGTCGTACCGTGAGAATTCGCGGAGAATGTGCCGCCGACAAGGGCTACGCCTCCCGAAACAGACATAGAGTTACCTGCGAAGGCACGAATCGAATCGCTTCTGCCGAGCGTTATCGCGGCCGAACCGTTTTTGCCCAATGATTGTATCCACCCGCCAGTGGCGTAAGTTCCAACCGTTGAACTTGGAAAGCCATTTTCAACGTAGATGCCGCCGCCGCCATTAGCGCCCGCAATATCGACACCGCCGCCTCCTTCCACACCCGCAAATCGGACCGAATGGTCATCGGATTGCGCATCTTTCGCAGCTTGTTTGCCAAGCGAGGACGTTGTCGCAGATGAACTTTGCCCATTTGCTGAATTCCCGCCACCCTCGCTTGATCCCGGATGCGAAGTGGGGACTGCACTAGGCAACTGCTGTCGTTGGGATGAGTCAAGCTGGCTGGCGGACGCCTTGATGGCCCCAGTAATGTCCAAGCTCCCGCCGCACGGGAACGACACCGTGCCACACATCCCGCTCGGATCCGCCGCGCCAATCGGATTCCCCCCCACGTATTCATAAAGGTTCGGCCCCTGGTCCAGGCCCGCGGGGTCTGGCTGGAGGAAGCGGCCGAGGTCGGGGGTGTAATCGCGGGCCTTGTAGTCGTAGATCTTGAGGCCCGGGTAGAGCCTCTGGCCGGTGTAGCGGAAGGGATAGCTGGAAGGCCCGTAGCCGGCGTCGACGATGGCGTCGCCGCTCTCGCCATAGGGTCCGTAGCTGTACTTCGCCGCGGCGGCGCCCGCGTAGCTCAGCGCGATGGTCGATCCTTCCCGGTCGGTGTGGGGATAGTAGCTGCCGCTGTTGATGTCGACGAAGAGCCACCGCTCGTCGGGGTCCGGCCCCAGGACATAGAGCCTCGTCCCCTGGAGAGTGAGGACGCCGCCCGAGGACTGGTACTGCCAGTCGACGACGTTCTCGGGACGAAGCCCGTCTGTGGAATGGTAGATGAAGGGAAACGCTGTCCCGGCCACCTTCTGCCGCTCGTGGAAGTAGATGTGGCCCAGGGCGTCTGGGCCCATGACCGCCCAGTTGTTGGTGTCGACCACCCCTGGGGTGACGGTGGGAAAGACGGTGACGAGCTTGCCCACTTCATCGTACCTGGCCAGGCGCTGGTCGTCCTGGTGCAGAGGCCCTTCCGGCCACCAGCTGTAGCTGTAGCCCGCCACGCTCGGATACTGGTTGAGGGTGTTGGTCGTGTAGGCCGTGCTCTTCACCGGCGGGGTGTAGAGATAGGCCGCGTTGGTGCTCGTCCGGCTCGTCTCCCGGCCGGCCGGATCGTAGCCGTAGCCGAAGGTCACGTTGTCCGGCGTGTTGGGGAAGGAGTGGGCGAGGCTCATCACCCTGTCGTCGCCGTAGTAGCTCCAGCTCTGCGATGAGAGGTCGCCGAAGGTCAGGACCGTGCGCCGACCGAGCGCATCGTAGCCGAGATTGGCCAGATGCCCCGATCCGAACCAGGCGTCGGTGGTGCGGTTCATGGCGTCGTAGGTGTAGGTGAAGGTCGTTCCGTCGGTATAGGTGACCGAGGTCATGTTCCCGGCCCCGTCCCACTGATAGGCGGTGGGCCAGGACGCTCCCCGCCCGGTCGGCCGGCCGGCGGCGTCATAGGCCCAGGTGGAGGGGAAGTTGGGAACGGTCGCGCCGCTGAGCCGGCCGGCGAGGTCGTAGCTGAAGGTGCGCGGCGGCATGTCCCAGTTGCGGCTCGCCAGGTTCGAGGTCCCGCCGGTCGGGCAGGCGCCGCTGTTCACCGCCCCGGTGGTCCCGGTCTCGCTGACCTTACGGTTCAGAACGTCATAGCAGCGAACGACCGAGAACCCGCCGCGGTTGGTCCAGATGGTGAGATCGCCGTCCGGATCATACTGGCTGGTCTCGGTCTTGTTGTTGGGGAAGGTGATCACGGCGAGGCGGTTGAAGCCGTCGTAGCCGAGGGTCACAATCTTGTTGTTGGCGTCGGCGACCGAGGTCTTCTCGCCGTCCAGGCCCCAGGTGAAGGCGGCCCAGGTCACCTGCTGGGGTGATCCCTGGCCGTGGATCTCGCTCGTCTCCTGGCCGGCGAGGTCCCAGGTCCTGGCGATCACCCGCCCCGAGGCGTCGATCACCTGGACCGGCCGGTCCATGGGGTCATAGGTGGTGCGGGTGGCGTTGCCCAGGGGATCGTCGGTCTCGGCGACCTTGCCGGTGGGGGTGTAGCTGGTGAACCAGTTCTGCAGGCTGGTGGGATTGCCATTGCCATCGATGGTGGCCGCCCGCTGCTCCTCGATGAGCCGGCCGTTGGCGTCATAGATGAAAGCCTTGCCCATCAGCGACAGAGCCGTGGACCCGCCATCGCGGTTCTGCTCGCCGACCTTGCGCCGCATGAAGTCGAACTGGGTCGTCGTCGCATTGCCCCGCGGATCGGTGATCGCCGTCACATTGCCGAAGGCGTCGGGAGTGAAGATGGTGGTGAGATTGAGGGCCGGGTTCGTTCCCACCGCCGCCGCCCCTTCGGTGGTCGAGATGAGGTTGCCTAGGGAGTCGTAGTCGTGGCCGGTGGTGACTCCGGTCGGATCGACGCTCTTGATGAGAAGTCCGATGGCGTTATAGGTGAAGGTGAAGGTCGGTCGCGTCCCGTTCACCGCCGGCCGCTGCGCCTGGCTCATCAGCGAAGCGCCGTTGTCGCCGGCAGGATGGTAGAAGAAGTCGGTCTCGTTCCCCATCGGATCGACGATCGCGGCGAGCTTGTTTTTCCAGGTGGGATCGTAGCTGGCGGTGATCAGGAGATTGGCAAGGCCCGATCCGCTCTTGGCGATCCTGGTGAGCGCCGTGACATTGTCGTTGGCGTCGTAGGCGAACTGGTCCTGATCGCTCTCCGGATAGGTTCGCGAGACCACCCGGTGGCGGCCGTCCCAGGCGCTGTCGACCTCGCGGGCGATCTCGTCGATGTTGCGCACCGCGTCGCCGTCGGTGGAATAGTAGACGGTGTAGGCGCCGGTGGCCGGATCGTCGCGCTCGCCCCGCCCGCCGGCCGCCAGATACCAGGCGAAAGCCCCGCGGGTCCCCCACTGCAGGCTGGTCGCGTCCTGGGCGGAATTGACCAGGCCCCTTGTGTCATAGCCGTATTGCAGGGCCGGTTGGGTCGAGCTCACCGGTTCGTAGACCTGAAAGAGCTGCGGGTAGGGGACGGGCCGGGTGGTGGCCGAGCGCGCCTGGATCGGGGTGTAGGCGAAGTTCCAGGTATCGCCCGCCGCGTCGCTGATCGCCGAGGCCGACGTCTGGCCGGCGGCGAGGCCCAGGGCGGTGACTCTGGCGGTGAGCGCGCCCTGGCTGTTGATGACGCCGGTAAAGTTCATGGCCCGCGAGCCGGCCGAGTCGAGGCTCGAGGTGATCGCGGTCACCCCCTGCTGGTAATCGTACGAGAAGGTGAGGCTCGGCCCCTGCGCCCAGGTCCAGGTCGTCGGCTGATAGCCGTAGGCGACCGCGCACTGGTTGTCGGTCTCGTAGCGCCACAGCCACGGGGCGATGGAAAGGACATCGCCTCCCGCATTGTGGAGGGAGAAGCTGACCCCCGAGTGGTCCCAGCGCCTGGAAGTCGAATAGGGATATTCGATGCTGGCCTGGGGCTGGCACTGGTCGCGCACCTTGACCCGCACGCCGCCCTGGCTGAGGACCCCGGGAGAGCCCACCGGGGCCATCCAGGACTGGTCCACCAGCCGGATGTATTGGGCGCCGGTGAAGCCGCGATTGATCGTCCCGACGTTGGCAACCATCTGAGAGCGCCACCAGTCGGCGACCAGGGCGGCGAAGACGTCCTTGTTCAGGTCGGCCAGCCCCGCCTGGCCGAAGATGTCCTGCATCGCCATGAAGGCGATGAAGCTGCCGGCGGCGGCGAAGGGGCTGGTCTGGCCCATGGCCTCCATGCCGGAGCCGGAATTGGAGAAGCGCACGTCCCAGGTCTGGTTCCAGCCGCCTTGGACCGGGCCGGTGCACGGACCAAAACCGCCGCAGCCGCGCGGCGCGGCCTTGAACGAGAGGCCGTAGTCGAGGCGGTAGGGCGCCGAGCCGGTCCCCACCGAAAGCAAGGTCGGGGTGGTGTAGCCGACCTGGCCGGTCTTCAGATCGACGCCCAGGACGACGCTGCGATCGACGAACCGGTCCTTCAGGGCGTCGGCGGCCTTTGCCGGGTCGTATTCGGAGAAGGACTGCGGCTGCTTGCCACCCCCGCCCTTGGAGACGCCCGAGGGATTGGCGAGGACGTGGGCGACCTGGATGACGTTGCCCGAGCCGTCGAACTGGGTGGCGATGATCGCCCCGCCGCGCTGGCTGGAGGGATCATTGAAGGGCGTCACTCCCGAGACGTGCGCGGGCCCAAAGCGCGCGCCGGGGCCAAGGAAGGTCTCCGCCGGGCCGCTGATCTGGGTGGCCGAGCCCCAGCCGGCGACATAGCTGGCGATCATCGCCTCGGTATTGGCGATGACGTTGGCGGGGACCTGGGCGGGATCGTAAGGGCCCGCGCCGCAGCCGCCGGGGGATCCCTCGTATTGATAGAGGGGCGCGCGCTGGGTCGAGCCCGTGCCGGTGTAATTGTAGAAGGGCCGAGGATGGCTCGAGGAGAAACACGGGTCCTCGTTGTCGGGGGCGTTGGCCCAGGCGAAGCGCGAGGCGGTGGAGGCCGTGTCGGGGAGATCCTCCATCTGTTCGAGGACCGAGCCTTCGAGGGTCGCTGCGGCCAAGGCGATGGACCTGGAAAGCGCCGCCACGGTCGTGGAGGCGCTGGAGTGCTGGGTGACCGACAGGACGCTATCGATATTGAGGTCGGTGAATTCGTCGGTGATCCCCAGGAAGTTGGGGTTGGTCGGCGGCGGCGGCGGCGGGAACTGGTTGCCCTGCATTTTGGCGCGCCAGTCCACCACCCCGATGGAGTGATGGAACTCCACGCTTCCCGCGCCGATCGCCGCCTGCAGCCGCGCCATCCGCGTCAGCTGCGCCAGCCAGCTCGCCGCGAGCTTCTGGCGGGTGAAATCCCCGGAGGACTGGCTGTAGGGCTCGATGCACCAGGCGTGGCCCTGTTCGCAGAGGAAGGGGATGGTCCCACCGCGCGGCAGCGGCGTGTCGTGCGCCACCTCGTCGCTCCACTTGGCGAGCCTGGCCGGCGAGATCCTCCCCCAGCCGCTGACGATGGCCACCGGCACGGCGATGATCGTCAAGGGCTTGACCACCGTCTCGTCGGCGAAGGTTCCGGCCGGATAGGGGTGGGTGGCGGTGAGGGTGAGCTGGCCAGGCTCGCCCCCGCCAAGGCAGGTCGATTGGTTGATCATGCAGGTGGCGCTCGCCACGACCACGTCGTCGAGCACCAGGCTCTCGGTGGCCTGGGTGTAGCTGGTCTGCGGGTTGGCGTAGGTGGCGGCGATCCCCAGGCGCCGGCCGTCGATGTCGTCGACGAAGAACGGGAAACTGAACAGGCTCTGCTGGTTGATGCCGTCCATGGCGCCGCTCATGGCGACCTGAAACCTGGCGCGCATCTGGTCGGGAACATCGGCGGCGGCCAGCCAGGTCGTCCCCGGATTGGTGGTGATCCGCCAGCCGCCGACCGGCTTGTAGATCGGCTGGATCTTGGTGAGGCCGACGACGGTGTCGGTGTCCAGGGCGGGCGCCTGGGTCTTGAGGCCGCTCAGCAGGGTCGCGCCGACGCCCTGGAGGTATGTATCGAGCGCCGCGGAGTTGACGCCCTGGATGTAGGGAACCCCGTTGGGGCTGAAGTTTGAAGTCATGCCCGCGGCCGCTTGGGTCGCCGGCTGGCCAGGGGCGAAGTTGGAACCGGCGACGAGCCCGAAAGGCGCGGGGCCGGCGTAGGTCTTGAGGGCGGGGTCGTAGTAGTAGGCGGTCCCGCCGATCGTCACCTGCGACCAGGCGTTGAGGATGGTGACCGAGGTAAAGGCGCCGCTCGTCTGGCAGGTGGTCGGCGCCGGAGGGGTGAAGACCGCCGGGATCCCGCCCGACGAGAGCAGCCTGCAGGCCGCCCCGAGGTCGGATATCCCGGTCCAGGCGGTGAAATTCGTCTGGCTGAGGGTATAGGCGCCGATCTGGATCTGTGGGGCGTAGCCGGCCTGGCGCAGCAGGGCGGCGAAGAGGGCGTTCTGGTCGAAGGGGGTTCCCGACTTGTCGATCAGGGTTCCCAGCGGGCCCTTGCGCTCGCCGAAAGCGAACTCGGTCTCGATCTGGTTGTGGACGAACTCGAACATCAGGTCCGGATCGTTCTTCAGCGCCCGCGCCGTCTCGACGATCTCCGGCGCCGGGCCGGTGAGGGCCGGGATGGCGGCCAGGGAATTGGTGTGGGTGGTTCCGGTCCCAAGGCTTGTTTCGGCGGCGGTGGGAGAGATGAGTGGGCCGGTGACGAACTTCATCGCCGGCAGGGTCTGAGCCGAGGCGCCCGCGGCCATCGCCGCCGCCGCGACGACCAGCCAGGCAGCCATCGCGGCGCGCGGGCGTGCGAGGGGGCGCCGGGCGCGGGTCAATTGTGGTTGTCCCACTCGAAGTTCACGCTCACCTGATTGCTGTAGGCGACGGCGCCTTGGCTATCGGTGACCTTCAGCCGCCAGGTCGAGGTGTAGACGTTGTTGTCCTGAGGAACCGTCGAGGTCCACTGGGTGGAAAGCCAATTGGGGGCGGTGGGGGTGGTGGCGTACTGCGGCGCGGCGACGTACTGCCACAGCAGCGTGTAGGGCGCCTGGCCGCCGAGGATGCTTCCCCCGACCGCCGGCGAAACCGCCACGTTGCCGCCGGCGAACCTGTGCCAATTCCAGGTGGTCGGGGTGACCGACGCGGCCAGGGCGCCGCCAACCGTGACGCTCACCGTGTTCGAGGCCGTTCCCCCGCCGCTGTTGGCGACGGTGTAGAAGAAGCTGTCGGAACCGGTGTAGCCGCTGTTGGGGGTGTAGGTGACCGCGACGGCGCCGTTCACGCTGGCCGTCCCGAAGCTCGGCGTCGTCACCGCGGTGACGATGAGCGGCAGGCCCTGCGGGTCGGTGGCATAGGCCCGCGGATCGAAGGTCAGGGCGACGTTCTGCGCTGTCCCGATGTTTATCGCTCCCGCGCTCGGCGCCGTGGCGGTCACCGTGACGTTGACCTGGGCGGTGGCGCTGGGGCTAGGTCCATAGTGGATCGTGTAGGTGAAGCCATCGCCGCCCCAGAAATTGACCGCGGGCTGGTAGCTGGCGGTGGTGGAGGTGAAGCCGCTCGTCCCGTGAGCAGCCGCCGAGACGCCGCTCACGGTGAAGGGATGGTGGGCTGGGTTGGGATCGAAGTTGGTCGCGGACGAGTTCTCCGCGACGGTGATCGCCGCGGGCGAGGCGATCGGCGCGGGATCGATGAGCGTCACGGTGATCACCGCCGAGGCGGTGAGCGGCGGGCTGCCGCTGGTCTGGACCGTGTAGACGAAGGAGTCGGTCCCCACGACAGGGTAGGTGGAGGGGGTGTAGGTGACCGAGCCTGCGGTGAAGCTCGCCGTCCCAAACTGCGGCGTCCCGATCGCGACGATCGGATTGGTCGTGTCGCTCCTGGGATCGAAGGTCGGCGCGGCCGCGCCGTAGGTGTAGCTCAGGCCATAGTCGGTCGCCGTCGGGGGCGTGTCGACAACCGTATGCGTGGTGCTGACGAGAGTTCGGTTGCCGGCCGCGTCATAGCTGTAGAGGGTCTGCGCGCCCGCATCGGTGATGACCGAAACGACCCTGCCCAAGGAATCGTAGGCGACCGACTCCGCCCGCGCCGGGCCGCAGGCCCAGAGCGCCGCGATCAATGCAATGGCGAAGAGGACGCCACCAGGAAGAGCCGACACGATAGCCCCCGAGCCGCTCGAAGGCGAAGCTGAGGTCACTTTGCCAAAGGAGTCGAGTCCAAAGTTCGCGAGGGCTTGAGGCGCTCACCCCAGTCCGATCACTGGCGTGGTCTCGGCGAGGCGCCTGAGACTCCCACGACGCCAGCTTGCGCTGGCCGGCGCGCGCGCGAATTGGGCCTGGCGAGCCGCCCCGTTGTAACGCCAGGGTGTCCGTGACTAGATGGTCCTCTACGCTGGGGAGGCGCCCTGATGGCGTTTCGCGTGCTCGCGCTGGACGGTGGCGGGACCTGGGCGCTCATCCAGGTCAAGGCGCTCATCGCCCTCTATGACGCCAAGACAAGCGGCCACCAGGTCCTCATGGACTTCGACCTCGTCGCCGCCAACTCGGGCGGGAGCATCGTGCTCGGCGGCCTGGTGGAAGACGTCACCCTTGGCGCGCTGCTCGACTTCTTCGAGATCGAGCAGAACCGCCGGGCGATCTTCTCCCCGACCGGCAAGATCCTCGATGTCGGCCTAAAAGCGCTCACCGGCCTTGGGCCGAGGTACAGCGCCGAGGCCAAGCTCCCCGCTCTGGAGCGCCTGCTTCCCAATCGCGGCCCGATCCCACTTTCGAGCGCCGCCTTGGGCGTGCGCCGGACCGGCTCGAACCTCGATGTCCACCTGCTGATCACCGCTTTCGACTACGACCGAAACCGCGCCGCTTTCTTTCGCTCGGCCCCGGCCGGCGGCGTGCAATGGGGAATGGGCGGGGCTTCCGACGCGACCTTGGCCGAGGCCATCCACGCCTCGACCAACGCTCCGGTGAACTATTTCGACGAACCCGCCGCGTTCGCCGCGAACCGCTATTGGGATGGCGCGATCGCCGGCTACAACAATCCGGTGCTGGCGGCGGTCACCGAAGCGATCATGCTCGGCGTCCAGCCCACCGACATCGCCGCCTTGAGCATCGGCACCGGCACGACCGCCCTAGCCGGACCGCCGATCGCCAATCCTCCGACGCCCTTCGTGCAAGCGACAACCAACCAGAGCGTGGTTGACGATCTTCGCAAGCTCGCCGGTTCCATCGTCGATGATCCCCCGGACGTGGCGACCTTCCTCGCCCATGTCATGACCGGCGGCGGCGCGGGCGTGACCGCGCCGGCGCAAAGCCGCATCGTGCGCCTCAACCCCCTGATCAGTCCTCTCTGGGATCCGCAAGCCGGCGCCTGGAAGGCGCCTGGATCGATGACCACCGCCCAGTTCAAGTATTTCGCGAACATCGACATGGACGCGATCGATCCCAATCAGGTCGCCTATATCACGAGCTACGCGGCCTCCTGGCTGGCGAACCTCGCGCCCAACCAGCCGATGCGGATGAACGGCGACACGCTCGCGCCGGAACTGGGCTACGCCTCGTTCGCCGACGCGCTGGCCGCGTGGCGTGAGATCAAGTAGCGGGCGACGGGAGGAGGGTAGGGGCCATTGACCAAGACTGGATACCTCGTCGCGTTGGTCCTCATCCTCGCTTTCGCGGTCGATTTGAGCCAGCCGGCCCAGGCAAGGATCAGGCATGCTCGCTCGCCGGCAGGCAACTCCGCGACCGCGCCGGCTGCGGGGACCGCGCGGACGCCAACGCCCAAAGCCGCCCCTCAACCCAGTCCACCCGTCCCGGCGCCCGCGCCAGTCGTAAGCGGAACGCCGGCCAAGAGTCCTGGGCCGTTGGATGTGACCCTGGGGGCGTGGACGGCCGGCGCCAAAACCCTGCCGGTCTTCCTTCACGGCGAGGCCGAGCCCCGCCAGCTCACCTTCAAGGACCCCGCGATCCGGGCCAAGCTCGCCGACGCTCTCAAATGCGACAAGCTGAGGATCCTCGCCGACGATGTCGCCGATCCCCATGTGATCACCGGCATCGATCGGCTGACCAGGCCCGTCACGATCGGTCAGCGACTGATCGCATTGGGCGGGGCGATCTTGGCCCTGACCCTGGCCGCGGGCTTGGTGACCAGATGGCGGCCGCAGCGGTTTCTCATCGGCGTCGACAACCGCTACAGCAACTCGCAGTGCCAGCTCGCGCTTTGGTTCGGGGCGGTCGCTTCGATCTACGCCGCCGCCGTGGCCCTGCGCATCGTCCTTCTCGGCCCAGGCTACATCGGCGGGGTGGGATTGCCGGCCAACCTCATCGCCCTTACCGGCCTTAGCGCCTTCACCTTCGGCGGCGCGAAGGTGATCACCAATCAGAAGGTCGACGCCGCGGCGCGCGACGCTTCCCAGCCGCGGCAAGGCGACGCGGCCGGCCAGGCGCCGCAGCAGCCTCTCCCCGCCGGCCCGGCGCCGCAACAGCCTCTCCCGGCCGCCCAGGCGCCGCAGCGGGTTCTGGCCGCAATCAAGCCACCGGCCGCTAGAGCCAACATCGTTCGCGACCTCGTCAACAACGACAAGGGCCAAGCCGACCTGGGCGATTTCCAGATGATCCTGGTGGCGCTCGCGGCGGTCGCGATCTTCGTGGCCCAGGCGTTCACCTTCCTGGGCGGCCTTGAACTGGCGCACACTACGATGTTGCCGGATGTCGACAGCACCCTTCTCGCCGGCTTCGGGTTGGGACAGGGCGCTTATCTGGTCAAGAAGGCCGCCATGAAGCCGGGAGAGGGGTAACGACGACTTGGCCGAACATCGGAGCTCGGGTCGGTACGCGCGATCCGGCGAAGGGCCGTCGGGGTTATCGGCGCCTCGTCTTGGCGATTTGGCCGCGACCACGAGGGAACCCATGTTGAGAGGACGGAAATGGCGTTTTCTCTGAGCGCGACATCGCTGAGCCACACCTCGCACGTGGCGCCAGCGATGATGGCGGTCGCGCTCCTGGCGATCGAGCTCACCAGCCAGGACTTCGGATTCACCGAGGAGCAGAGCCGCACGGCCGCCGAGGAGGCGGCCAAGGTCGCTTCTGGCGCGTCACACACGCTGCACAGCCACCACCTGATCAACCCGGCGACCGGCTTCAGCGAGGCTCTGGACGCGGTTCCTTTTGCCGACGGAAAGTTCGTCTGGGATTGGAATTTGATCTTTCCAGTCGCCGCGGCTTTCAAGGCGGCCTCGACCCGCCTGGCCACGCCCATCACCTGGGGCGCGGTCTGGGACAGGCTGATGGGCGAAATCCCCGGCGATGACGCCGCCGCGATGCGCGCGGGCGAAGTCGCTTATATCGCGCGGCGTCGCTCCGCTGGACATCATAACGTCTTCGTCGATGGTCCGCACTTCGAACTCGGACGCAACTGAAGCTTGAGTCCGAGAGCTCGGAGCATCGCGTCGAAGCACGCGCGCGCCCCGCGCCACCTTCACCTTGCCAGCGCCGCGCGAACCTTACGGGGTGTCGGGTCCGTAGGAAGCCCAGAGTGTCGCGATCAGTCGCAAGAGCTGGACGCTCGCCGACACGGCAATGAGGACGACGAAGAACTCGGTGAGGACAAACGCCGCGCCCACGTCGTCATACCGGCAGGTCGGCAAGGCTCGGCATGCACGCGCGGCGCCTATGAGGGCGAGGCTCCGAGGGGCGAACACAGCGACGGTGAGCCAGGCGCCCGCGGTAAGCGGAAGGGCCTTCGCCAGCAGCACATCGACAATCTTCGTGCGTTGCGGCCTGCGATTGGCGCGCAGGTCTTCCAGATCGATGCGGATCGCATCGACGACATCGCCATTCCACACCCCAAAGAGGACCGCCACGATCGCCAGGAGCATGCTGGCCGCGGCCAGGACGTCGGCCATGTTCGTCACTCTTTGATGGGTGTCGCCCCGAACGCCTGGCAGAGGAACTCGTAGGAGCTGCGAGCGGTCGAATAGTTCGATACGCTGTCGGCCACGCGCAACACCGGCTTTTCGCGGCCGTCCTTGGCCGCCAGACTTTGGTTCATCAGATCGACGAGGCTCGCCACCTTGATCTCGAGCAGGAACTGATCGTTCTTCGTCAGCTTCGCGCTTTCGAGGGTCGCCTTGGCCGAGGCGGTGGTCGCGGCGCGAAGTTGATAGCGGTATTTGGAAAGAGCCGAGCGGATCAGAGACCGGCTGGCCGGTAGGGTGACCTGGAACAGGCGCGCGACCTGCGTTTCGGCTGGAACCTGGTTGGCGAATGGATATTCCATGAGCAGCGCCAGGCGGTGCTCCAGGATGTCGCTGCCTCGAGAAAAGGCCCGCCTGCCCAGGTACATCTCGACATATTCGGCGACCGCCGCCTGCGCATGCCCGGCGAGGCGAGAGGCCAGGACCTTCACGTCACATTCCAGAGCGTCAGCCAGCAGGTCGGTGTCGGCGTCGGACACCTCGAGAGGAGGATTGAATTTCACCTCGCCACCTCAGCTCCGCGCCTATCGTCGCCAGGATGCTCCCGGGATCGAGGGTTTGCAAACACGCCGAATTGAAAGTCGTGCGACAGTCTGAGACGGTCCAGCGCGGATCGTCGCCGTCGCGTGCCGCTGGTGGACTTCACAGGCGACGACGGGGATTAGAAGCCTCGACCCCTCTCAATTCGTGCCCGCGGCGACAGGCGTCAAAGTCTCTCGGATGGCCGGGGCTGTGCCTCGATTTGACGGGCTGGCGCCACTCTTCCGGGGGCCCGCCCGCAACCACCACCACTTGCAGGCAAGCCGGGATCGCCGGACGCTCGGCCCCCCTCTACCCCGCAAATGCTTCCTGCGAACTCCGCATGAAGTCGTGGGGCATAGCTCTTCCCAAAGATCCTGCAGATGGTCGATCCCACAGACCACTGACAGAAAATGCCCTTCGGCAGCCTCGCCAGACCGGTGCGTGGGTCTACGACGGAGCCCACCAGATGCATGTTGCGATGATCGTCCAGAGCAGCGATAGTCATAAAGTCAGGATGGCGTCAGGAACTAGTCAAAGGGCGAAACGATGGGGCGCACGACATTATGCTCGGCGTTGACGATTGGCTTAATGTCATTGAGTGGATGCACGACCATTCCCGCGTTCGTGGCAAAGGGAGGTTCATCAAAGATAGCCCCCGCCGGTCCAAAAGTGGCCGGACTGATGGTGAATCTGAAATGTGAGCTTTGGGATGCGGCCCACTCTAACGACGAGCTTCCCTACTTAGAAGACGGTCCTTCGATGCTTGAGCATGGGAAGGATCCGGCGAGACATCCCCGCGGCGCCCCAGCGCCGACAGAACCGGGCAGAGTCTTTACGCTCCACAACTTATTTCAAGAGATCGAGTACGTTGCGGACGCCGAATGTGTGCAACCCGATAGCTTCCTGACGTTTTGGTCCAGATACATCCCTGACAGTGTTTGGCTAGTTTCGCGTGTTCGCTTTGGTCCGGGGCGGTCGCCCCG